>Ga0255058_10000994_pt1 | contig 16279 bp, 13 predicted proteins | sample Cases_109_9_MG_FD_188637 | JGI IMG/M metagenome (GOLD analysis project Ga0255058, IMG submission 188637) | Seawater microbial communities from Amundsen Gulf, Northwest Territories, Canada - Cases_109_9 | ecosystem: Environmental > Aquatic > Marine > Gulf | place: Canada: Northwest Territories... | reverse complement strand
TGTAAAGCCGGGGATAACAGGCCTTGCCCAGTGTTATTGTAAATATGATGAAACTATTAGTGACGTAAAAAGGAAACTCCATTACGATGTTCTGTATATAAAGAACAGGTGCTGGATGCTCGACATGGAAATTATCTGGAGAACCTTAAGCCTGAGTCTTCTGGGTGGAAAACACCAAATCTCCGGAAAACTTCTTAGATAGAATTAGCATGATACTTAGGAAAAAAAGACAGATGTAAGTTTATAGAGTCATAACTCACTCCACAAATGGATGCCTTGACGGTTACAAATTGCCTTAAAGACGGTCCATTCAAACCGATTCAGAATTTACTATCTTCTTGATCTTTCTTAATCTTCTCCGGTTGGGATTTGTATTTTTGAACCTTTTCAAGCTCAAAACCTATTGTTGACATAACATATCCTCTCGCCCAAAGTTTCACATCATTACCTACATATTACCTTGCAACCGTTATTGCACTTTTGATCTTAAAAATAGCCAATTATCTCAGATACTGCATACTATGGTGGAACCTATATTCACATGCGTACATAATCAGGTGGCATATGCCCCGATACAATATCACTGCTCTTCTACCTTGCCAACTCATAAAAAACTCCTTTTAGATGCCTGCCTTATCTTACCAAACAATAACTTTTTCCTAAGCTTGTGTACAAACGCTATATGATATTTACAACCATACCTCAAATGTGATAAACTATTAAACTTTCCCAGTTATTCCTCCTTTCTGGTTAGCGCTAACCGTCAAGCCAGTTGGAGGAATATTATACTACTAAATACTTGAAGGTAAAACCAGTGGCTTACACATCTATGAGTTAAGTTGTCATTCTCTGCAAGCTGACAGAGATAATTTCAGCTTTGGATCTTAGCTCGGCAGGAACGGTAATATTGGAGACGGAATGGCTGGATTCCTGACCAACAGACGGTAGCGATGACAACCTTCTTCATTTAACAGGCAAATCCAAAGATTATTATAGAACATATGTTTTCAATATCTTATGAAGATTTTATGACAAAAATCACTCATCTTAGATTCTATTAAAACATTGAAATTAATTAATTCTAAATTCTGAGTCAAGGTTTTCAGGCCAAAAAACATAATGAGAAAATCAATAACTGCCCGTGGCATCAGGGTACATAATTTAAAGAATATTAATATAGAAATCCCATTACGTAAACTGGTCGTGATAACCGGTGTCAGTGGCTCAGGCAAATCAAGCCTGGCTTTTGATACCCTTTATGCCGAAGGCCAGAGGAGATATGTGGAATCTTTTTCAGCTTATGCCCGTCAATTCCTTGAAAGAGTGGACAAACCGGATGTAGATCATATAGAGGGCATACCTCCTGCAATTGCAATCGAGCAAAAGAATCCCGTTAAAAACCGCCGCTCCACCGTCGGAACTGCAACCGAAATAAATGATTATCTCCGGCTCCTTTTTGCACGCATAGGTAAGACCTACTGCACAAAGTGTGGAGAGATTGTCCGGAACGATACAATATTACAGATCACAGGCTGCATACTATCGCTTACTGAAAACACCAGATTCCTTGTTGCGTTTCCTGTTACAATCAGTAAGAAAATTCCCAGTGACATGCAGGTTTCAGCTTTAAGGGAACGAGGCATAATCAGAATCCTTGCAGACAATACTATTATTGATATCTCTTCTACACTTGAGGACTTTGATATACGCAAATATAAGTCAGTTGCGGGAATAGTAGACAGATTAGTAGTGAGGAAGAAGATTAGGGGCCGCCTTATAGATAGCCTTGAGACAGCTTACAGTCTGGGTTTTGGATATCTAAGTATCCTCTTCTTAACTGATGGAATTAAGAAAGATATAAAAGATAATATCATTGAATCAAATTCTTTTACAAAGAAACTTGCAGGAAAAAAGCTTAAGGCTGTATTAATAGATGATTCAGAATGGCTTGAAATATCATATAGCAGTCACTTCTGTTGCAATAATTGTAATATAGAATACAAGGCACCCACTCACCATCTGTTTTCCTTTAATAATCCCCTGGGAGCATGTAAGAAATGCCAGGGATTCGGCCACACTATTGAAATAGATATGAACCTCGTTGTGCCTGACAAAGCAAAAACTATTAATAAGGGTGCAATAGCCCCCTGGAATTCACCAGCCTATTGTAACCTGCTCGAAGAATTACAGGCAGCGGCATCAGATTACAATATTCCGCTTGATATACCATTCAACAAATTAACGAGGAGCCAGTTGAGATTAATCGAAGAAGGAACAGAAGGCTTCACCGGTATTAATGAATTCTTCGACTGGTTGGAGGGAAAGAAATATAAGATGCACGTCAGGGTGTTACTCAGCAAATACCGATGCTATACCGTATGCTCTGAGTGCGGCGGTACCAGACTGAATCCATCTGCACATAATGTGAGGATTAATCAAAATAATATATCAGGTATATGCAGTATGTCTATTGATGAAGCATACAGTTTTTTTGAGAAAATAAAACTCTCAAAACACGAGGAGGAAATAGCCAGGCTTTTGTTACTGGAAATAAAGAAAAGGCTGGGTTACATGGTTAAGGTTGGATTGGAATATTTAACACTGGACAGAATGACAAGAACCCTGTCAGGTGGAGAGGCGCAGAGAGTAAATCTGACAACTTCACTCGGCTCATCGCTCGTTAATACATTATATATTCTGGATGAACCAAGCATTGGGCTACACCCAAGGGATACAAAACGTCTTATCGATATACTGGTACGACTCAGGGATATAGGAAATACAGTAGTTGTTGTTGAGCATGACAGAGATATGATTAAGTCTGCAGACTATCTCATAGACATTGGACCCGGAGCGGGTAAAAATGGTGGTAACGTGGTTTATACCGGAGATGTTAAAAGAATACCCTCTAAAAATGGTTCCTTAACAGGACAATATTTGAAAGGTAAGAAGCAGATTGAACTGCCTTTGGCAAGAAGGAAACCAACTCACAACCATATTGAAATTATCGGGGCGACTGAAAACAATCTGAAAAACATTAACGTGCGATTTCCCCTCAAGATATTTACCTGTGTAACCGGAGTATCAGGTTCCGGCAAAAGCACACTGATCCAGGATACTCTATATGGCGCCCTTAAAAGAAGAATGGGAATCTATAATGGCCTTATAGGAAACCACAATGACCTGAACATCAATGGACACATAGACGACGTAATCATGGTTGACCAATCACCTATTGGCAGGACGCCCAGGTCAAATCCGGTTACCTATGTAAAGGTCTTCGATTTTATAAGAAAGATATTTGCTTCCACCAGGGAGGCAAGATTACACAATTATACCCAAAGCTCTTTCTCTTTTAATGTTAAAGGCGGCAGGTGTGATTATTGTGAAGGCTGTGGTTATATAAAGGTGGATATGCAGTTTCTTGCCGATGTATACGTAACCTGTGATCAATGCCACGGCAAGCGTTTCAGGAAAGATATTCTGGAAGTTTGTTATAAAGAGAAAAACATTCATGATGTTCTGGAAATGACCGTAAGCGAGGCAATGGTATTCTTTTCCACACGTAACAAGCATGCGCTGACATCAGAAATGAACAGCAGTTTATCTAAGGCAGCATCACACATCAATAAGGGCCTGAAATATCTTGAAGATACAGGTTTGGGATACCTTAGATTAGGACAACCGGCAACAACACTCTCAGGTGGCGAAGCGCAGCGATTAAAACTCGCGACTTACATGGCAAAAGGAAAACACGAAGAAATACTTTTCATATTTGACGAACCTACAACGGGCCTGCATTTTGACGATATAAGAAAGCTGCTTGATTGTTTCCAGAGGTTAATAGATAACGGACATTCAGTGATTGTTATTGAGCATAATCTTGAAGTCTTAAAATGCGCAGACCATATAATCGATCTCGGGCCGGAAGGTGGAAAAGGAGGCGGATATGTATTAGGCTACGGCAGACCGGAAAAAATTGCTAAATTAAAGAAGTCCTATACAGGAAAATATCTTAAAGAATACTTGTGATGTCATTGAATTAAAACGTAGCGGAAACCTTCAGGTTTCCATTACCATGTCTAAGTGTATAAATGGAAGGCTACCCGCCCGTACCGAACGGGTACGTTCGGGCGGGAAGCCATTCCACTACAGTTCGCTGGTATATACTGAATTCCTCAATCCCTCAATCCCTGAATTCGTCTCACTTTCGTTCATGACAAATCCAGCATCCTCTGAATAGCCGATAAGGCCTTTTTCGCTATCTCATCCGGCACTGAAACGACATACTGAATATCCTCCAGCGACCACAACACTTTCTCCAGTGTATTTAATTTCATATTGGGACAATCCGATAGAGGTGTAACTGGCATAAAGATCTTATCAGGATTTTCCTTCCTCAACCTGTGCAAAATCCCTATTTCAGTCCCGATGATGAATTCCTTTGCCTTACTGCTTTTTGCATATTTTAAAATACCGGTTGTACTTGCTACGTTGTCTGCCAGCGCAATCACATCAGGTGTACACTCAGGATGCACGACTACCTCTGCCTCCGGGTGTTCGGATTTCATCTTAACTATCTGGTCAGCAAGTATCCTGTGATGAGTTGGACAATAACCCTCCCAGTAAATCATCTCTCTATTCAGGCATGATGAAACATAAGCACCGAGGCTCTTATCAGGGATAAATAATATCTCCTCATCTTCAGGGATGGATGACACGATTTTCACAGCGTTCGATGAAGTACAGCATATATCGCTTTCAGCCTTGACGGCAGCAGTAGTATTAACATAACACACGACCCTGATATTTGGATAAAGCTTCTTTTTCTCTCTTAACTCCCTTGCCGTGATCATCGATGCCATCGGGCACCCTGCATGCTCATCAGGCATAATAACAGTCTTATGTGGGGACAATATTGCAGCAGTCTCCGCCATGAAATGTACACCGCAAAAGACAATCAAGTCCGCATCCGCCTTTGCAGCCTGCTGAGACAAACCCAGGGAATCTCCGACATAATCTGCAACATCCTGTACCTCACCACGCTGATAATTATGTGCCAGGATAATAGCATTATGCTTCTTCTTTAACTCAGAAATCTTTTCAACAATCGGATCAGACACAACCCTACACTCCTTTTCCAAATGATACGAAATATTTACGCGCTATTATCATTCAAATATTTTATTTTACAACAACTTTTTATGTAATGTACACTATTGAACTCACTGAGAATGCACCTGCCAGACCAGGTCATTCAGACTGGGGAACCGCATAAAGACTGTCAAATAAAAAGATTTAGTAAATGAACTAATATTTGATTTGCTTTTAGGTTAAGAAAAGACTTTCTGATACTACAGATTTGTTACAAGTCTTTGTTTGGCAATATGGGCGATACTGGCTTCGAACCAGTGACCCCTTGCTTGTCAAGCAAGGAAAAGAAGAGGTAGCGCTTTTCGGTCTGGTTCTAACTGTTTTGTTTTTCGAGGTTTATGGCCAAAACAGGATGGATGTTTCTTCCCATTCATTACTTGAACTACTTTAGTAGCCACTTCTATATTAATTAGAGTAGACTGTGGATTCCAACTTTTCGGAAACCACTCCATCGCCCCTGAATTATTTATAAATCATATTATGCAGTTCATTTGCCCGTTCAGAGTCAAGGCCTTTTAATATTTTACAATGCTCTAAGGCAGAACCTCTATCGTTTAAAAAAGCATAGGTAAGACCGAGATTATAATGAGCATCTGCATCATCAGGGTTAGTCCTTATCGCCTGCTTGTATGACTCAATTGCCTCTTTATACATGCCTGAACTGTCATAGGCATTACCGAGATTATAATGGGCCAGTGCATAATCAGGAATAATCCTTATCGCCTGCTTGTATGACTCAATCGCCTCTTTATAATACATACCTGAACTGACATAGGCATTACCGAGATTAAAATGAGCCTTTGCATAATCAGGGGTAATCCTTATCGCCTGCTTGTATGCCTCAATCGACTCTTTATACATACCTGATTTCCCATAGGCAACACCGAGATTATAATGAGCCTTTGCATAATCAGGGGTAATCCTTATCGCCTGCTTGTATGCCTCAATCGACTCTTTATACATACCTGAACCGAAATGGGCATTACCGAGATTATAATGAGCCAGTGCATAATCAGAGTTAATCCTTATTGCCTGCTTGCATGCCTCAATCGCCTCTTTATATATACCTGAACTGTCATAGGCAGCACCAAGATTAGAATGCGCCTTTGCATAATCAGGGCTAATCCTTATTGCCTGCTTGTATGCCTTAATCGCCTCTTTATACATGCCTGAACTGAAACAGGCATTACCGAGATTATAATTAGCCAGTGCAGAAAAAGGGTCAATCCTTATTGCCTGTTTGCAAGCCTCAATCTCCTCTTCCCAGTCTGATGCTGCTTGTCTAGTAGGAGTTAGAAAGAATACAAATGATATGATTAAGACATGTAGTAAGTATTTTCTCATTCTAAGCGAAGAGATTAGATTAATGTGAAAATGTCTATGTAGGCATGATTATAAACTTGTGGATATATAAAGCAAGAGGTTTTGTCTCATCTTTACCACCTGATTACGCTTGATATGTGAAAGTTCTATATGTAGTTGAGATGTTGAAGAGAATAAAGAATGGCATGATAACTTGCTCACCATGCCCCTTAATAATTTTGGTCACAAAATGGTCACAACTTGCAAGATTGCTTCACCAGTTATTTATCATAACTCCTTGTTTGATAATATGGGCGATACTGGATTCAAACCAGTGACCCCTTGCTTGTCAAGCAAGAGAAATAAGGGTGATAGTTCTTCAGTTTAGTTCCTACTGCCCTCTTTGCTTGGGTTTAAAACTAGAATGGGGAGGTTGATTTACTCCCTGTTTTGGCCTGTTTTGAATTGCTTACTTGACAAAAGTCTGGTTTTGTTATCATGCCTCTTAAACACCATTCATATTTCAGGCACAATTAAGTGGTAAAGCTGAGATGTCAGTATGCCCAATTTCTCCTGTATTCTTTTACTAAGGTAGATCAATTCAAGACTCAATTAAAAAAACACTTGAAATTTATTAACAATTTTACTACTTTCAAATTATCTCTATGAAGTAATTTCTTATCATCTCATCTAAAGGAGAATGATTATGAGAATAAGATCAGGATGTAGTATAAACAGAAATATTTTCTTTATTGTACTTGTAATTTTATTGTCAGGAACACTCTTTTCAACTTTGAGTACCTTCGGAGAGGATGGGAGCAAGTGCATAGAAGGTGATTGCAATAATGGAGAAGGAACATTTGTATGGCCTGATGGTGGCAAGTATGTGGGTAAGTGGAAGGATGGCAAGATGCATGACCAGGGGGTATATACATTTCCTGATGATGGCATGTATGTGGGTGAGTGGAAAGATAACATGATGCATGGCCAGGGAGCATATATATTTCCTGATGGTGGCAACTATGTGGGTGAGTGGAAAGATAACAAGATGCATGGCCAGGGAACCTTTACATTTCCTGATGGTGGCAAGTATGTGGGTGAGTGGAAAGATAACAAGATGCATAGCCAGGGAACATTTATATATCCTGATGGTGGCAAGTATGTGGGCAAGTTTAAAGATAACAAGATGCATGGACAGGGAACATTTACTTATCCTGATGGTGGTAAGTATGTGGGCAAGTTTAAAGATGACAAGATGCATGGACAGGGAACATTTACATTTCCTGATGGTGGCGAGTATGTGGGTGAGTGGAAGAATGGCAAGAGGCATGGACAGGGAACATTAGCATTTCCTGATGGTGACAAGTATACGGGTGAGTGGAAAGATAACAAGAAGCATGGACAGGGAACATTAGCATCGTCTGATGGTGACAAGTATGTGGGTGAGTGGAAATATGACAAGATGCATGGACAGGGAACATTAGCATCGCCTGATGGTGACAAGTATGTGGGTGAGTGGAAAGATGATAAGATGCATGGCCAGGGAACATTGGCATTGTTTGATGGTGCCAAATATGTGGGTGAGTGGAAAGATGGCAAGAGACATGGCCAGGGAACATTTACTTATCCTGATAGTGGCAAGTATGTAGGTGAGTGGGAAGATAACAAGAAGCATGGCCAGGGAACATTTACTTATCCTGATGGTGGCAAATATGTGGGTAAGTGGGAAGATAACAAGAAGCATAGCCAGGGGACATTTACATATCCTGGTGGTGGCAAGTATGTGGGTGAGTGGAAAGATAACAAGAAGCATGGCCAGGGAACATATACAGATCATGATGGTGGTAAGTATGTGGGCAAGTTTAAAGATAACAAGATGCATGGCCAGGGAACATTTACAGATCATGATGGTGGCAAGTATGTGGGCAAGTGGAATTATAACAAGATGCATGGCCAGGGAGCATTAACATTTCCTGATGGTGGCAAGTATGTGGGCAAGTTTAGAGATGACAAGGTACATGGCCAGGGGATATATACATTTCCTGATGGTGGCAAGTATGTGGGTGAGCTCAAAGATAATAAGAAGCATGGCCAGGGAACATTTACATATCCTGGTGGTGGTGTGTATGTGGGTGAGTGGCAATATAACAAGATGCATGGCCAGGGGGCATATACATTTCCTGATGGCAGCAAGAATGAAGGTGAGTTTAAAGATGATAAGTATTTACATTAATGGAGAGGGAAGTCTAGTACAAACAATGGAAGCTAAAGACTCTAGAATCTTTTCAATGTTACAGAAACTTTGGACTAATCCATCATCAGACTGGACTGAATACGACGAAAAAGACTCAATAACTTAATAAACAATTATAGAGAAGGAGTTATATCTTTAGAAGCTGGAAAAAACATAACGTGGGTTTGAAAATAAAAAAAGGCATGATAACTTGCTCATCATACCCCTCAATTTTTTGGTCACAAAATGGTCACAACTTTCAGGATTTTACCACCTACCACTTCTCCTAAGTCCTCGGACTGAAAAACGCCGAGGACAAGGAGAGCGCAAAGCCTCGCCGAGCGTAGCAAGGAAGAAATTGCCACTTGACACGTTACGGGTTGCACAGTAAGATATAGGAATGTAGACAGGGGCATATAATGATCAAATCATTCAAGCATAGAGGTCTGGAGAAATATTTTTATAACGATGATCAAAGTCGAATTAACCCGGAACATATTTCCAGAATCACACGAATTTTAGATCGTTTAGATGCATCAGTAAAACCTCAAGATATGAATTTACCTGGATATAAATTGCATAAGCTTTCTGGCAAGGCTAAAGGTACATGGTCGGTCTGTGTTTCCGGCAATTGGAGAGTTACATTTAAATTTGACAAAAATAACGCAGTTGACGTAGATTATAGAGATTATCATTGAAGATAGGAGGGATTATAATGCAAAGGAAAAGAAAACCTACACATCCCGGAGAAGTTTTACGTGAAGATGTTATTAAGCCTCTTGGTTTAACAGTAACAGAAGCGGCAAAAAGGTTGGGAGTTACTCGAAAAACTTTATCGGAATTAATTAATTGTAAATCATCAATGAGTCCTGAGATGGCTGTAAGGATAGGTAAAGCGACAAAGACATCACCTGATAGCTGGCTATACATGCAGGCACAGTTAGATTTATGGTATGCCAGTCAAAAACCTACTGAGGTTGAAGAATTTGGGAATGTAGTATTGGCGTGATCATTTATCAATAAAACTCAAAAAACACCGAGACAAGCTATCAAGCTTGCTGAAAAACTAGATACAAAAAAATCTGCTATCTCAAGAATCGAAAAACACGCAACCTGACAATTACTTTACAATTTCCAATTCTGAAGAACCTACCACTTATCCTAAGTCCTCGGCGTTTTTCAGTCCGGGGAAAGTCCTCGGCGTTTTTTGTCCGGGGAAAGTCCTTGTATGACAATATGGGCGATACTGGATTCGAACCAGTGACCCCTTGCTTGTCGATTAATTAAATCGGTCACAAAGTTTTCCAGTCTGTTCCATACTATTCCATTCTGGTTAGGTTTACTTGTTATATTTAATTGTGAATTGCAGCATGCTTTGGACTGTTTTGATGTGTTACTGGCACAATTTTGTCACACCCGGCCTCTTGTGTGTACTGTAACATTGCATCAAGTGTATTGACAGCCCTTCTTTTGTGCCCTGGTGCAAGATGAGCATACCTCAATGTCATAGTCAGTGACTTGTGACCTAACAGCTCTTTAACGCTTGTTAAGTCTATCCCTGCCATGACAAGATGGCTTGCAAATGTGTGTCTCTGGTCATGGAACCTGAAATTAAGGATTCCAGCCTTTCTACATGCTGTAGCAAAGCTACGCTTAACGGATTTGTAAGGATTTCCATCTTTATCGACAAATACATACTCCCTTTGAGTATTATTTGATAAATCGTTAAACAAATACTCAAGTGTTGTGTTAATTGGAATCTCCCTACGTTCTCCAGTCTTTGTACTCTCATCAAGCAGAATGAACCCGTGACTCAAGTCCACCTGTTCCCATTTCAGGCTCAATATTTCGCCCCTACGCATACCGGTGTTAAGAGCTACCTTAACAATAGGCTTTAAATGTGGCGCACAGCAATCTAGAAGCGTATTACATTCTTCAATAGTTAAGAACCTCAAGCGCTTGTTGTTTTCTGCAAGTGGTTTTACCATTCTTACACGCTTTAACGTTTCCTCTGCAACCATCCCCCACTCTACACCTTTGTTGACCATATGCTTTAAACAGCCAGTCAAGCGGTTTACAGTTGAAGGCTTATTGTACTTCAGCCTTTTGCTCTGCCACTGCTCAATTGATCTAGAGTTAAGTTTCTTAACGTTAACATCCCCAAAGTGTTCAACCAATTGCTTTACCCAAATCTTCTTCGTCTTATGTACCCTCTGCCTTTCAGTCCATTTTAGGTAATCTTGAGCTAATTCTGAAAGCTTGCAGTCTTTGATTTTATTTAACTCTGGGATTATGCCCTCTTTTGCTTCTTTCCTTCGGCAAGTAAGGATGTACTCAGCTTCACGCTTTACAGTTGTACATGCACTCTCTCGGTATCGTTTACCATTAACACTGTAAGCAATCCAGTACACTTTACCACGTTTATACAGTCCTAACATTTCTTTCTCACCCCCTTTCAATTTTTTCTAAGGTTATAAATATTTAAGTCTGGATGGTAAGGGTTCTTAATCCAAATGTCAATATGAGACTTTTTGCATGTTCTTCAACTGTTATTAACTCGTTATTGTTTTTCTTAACGTTTTGTTGAAATAAAGAGGTAATCTGCTCAGCCAGAGTGGGCTCTTTATTTTACACACCGTTTTAGCTTCTTTTGATTTGCTTATTAGACAGTCAGTCCCTTCCCCTCAGTTCAAGGTAGGATATGGTAAGGTGAGGGGATTTCTTACGTCATTTCATTCGTCAGGACAAGCCCACACAAATTCACTTTACTGATAAAGCCATCAGTGACCTTTTGAATGCCATTCGCATAAATGGCATTTTTAATATTTTTCATAAGTACTTTATTCAATGCCTGTTATGTTGCTATCACATTGTAAATCAACTAGTTACATTCAAAGCATTTTTTCTGTGGAGTGCTGTGGCTTACCGCCAATTACCGTGGTGTTGACTGCGTATTGACTACGCTCTGACTGCACTAAAAATTGATATTTTACGCAATGACCTTTTGATTGAGACTCAAAAGGTCTTATCTCACCCTATGAAAAGTGAACCTTTCTGACAAAATAGCCATATTGTAGTCAACTTCTAAAACCAAGAGACGTTGGTTTAGTCGGGGCGATGAATCCCTGTTAATGTGGTTCTGTTTGTTATTCAGTACCAATCACATCATTTATATTCTTGGTCAGCTCTGAAAGATCAAAGGGTTTCCTGATAATGAAATCAACTCTCACGTCTTCTTGTTAGTACGAACATTTGTACCCTCTAGGTTTTGCTCTCAGGTTTTATGTCTATACGATATGGAAATTTAGTAGATTGTGGAAATTCTATGGTTATAATAAATATATTACTTACTTATTAACAATCGGAAAAATGATAAATAACCTCGAATGGAAAAGACCTGAAATCAACCCATATATCCATCAATTCTCACTGTATTGCATAGAGGAATTAGCTGAATGCATGAAAGATTTTGATATAAAGGAGATGGGTTGTGATGCTTTCTTTGAAACACAGAAACAAATACTCATTGATGAAATCGGGGATCATGAGTTACTTGAATTTGTTATAGAGAATTTAGATGAATTACTTTCTTATGTTGCTACTGGAAATTTAAACATCAGGATTCACAGGGATATTACAGGTGATATGTGGTTTGGGCTGGGTAAGATTTGATTTTATTTAATTTAATCTTCTTGTCCTAATATGGAAGCTGCGCTCAGATATTATCACTGTTATTTTAAACGAATCTTTTTTGCTCTTTCTGTCAATCTTCCTGCTTCTTCTTTCTTTCCAATCTCTATATAAAACTCTGCCATATTCTCCAATACAGCCGCAACGTCAGGATGGTCTGAGCCAAGTGTACTTTCTCTTATTTTCAAGGCCCTTTCATAAAGAGGTTCAACCTCGGCGTATTTGCCCTGGTCAACAAAAAGTATTGCTAAGCTGTTCAGGGATGTAGCAACATCAGGATGGTCTGGGCCAAAGGCTTTATTACCTATTTCCAGTGCCTGCTTATAAAGGGGTTCAGCCTCAGCATATTTGCCTTGTTCATTATAAAGCAATGCAAGATTGTTCATGGTTGTCGCCACATTAGCATGGTCAGAACCAAATGTATTCTCTGCAACCTTTAATGCTTCATTCCCTGTGCGTATTGCTTCCGAAAATTGACCTTGTTGGTAAAGTGTAGTTGCTTTATCATTTAGTTCCTCCCACTCAACTTTTTCCAATTTTGCTTCTCCGTTTGTATTTTTTTTAAATTATGAAATATTTTACTTAATATACGTTCATGACTAAAACATCTTTTATCCGACCATCTGCTACCCGCACCGAATGAGTTAGGTTTTTGCTGCTATGATTCATTTCTAACTTCATAAAACTTCACCGCAAATCTTTTAATCATCAGATTGATATGATCCTTTACTAATCGAGAAAGGTGTTCTTTTGAGGCGACTCCCAATGCTGCATCGGTGTACTGCTCTCCCTCATCAAACGATCCTGCTTCTAGTGAAATGTGACAAGCCAATGGGGAATCTGTGCCAACGACCCAGACATATACCCAAACTTGACCTTTTGTGGAGAATTTATTTCTAGTCATCACCTGCCACTCAAAATCTGTCATTTCCTTGTAAGGAAAACCTGCCATGTTGTTTTCGAACTTGAGTCTTATAAAATCTGTTAAGTCTTCCTTACTTAAACCATTTTTTTCTGCGCCATTACCTCGGAAAATGCATTTTATGATTTTGAATGATTCAATGGTTTTGAAGTTAGAATATTTGTTCCTGTCTAATTGCGACAATACATCTGACTCAGCAAAAACAAGGGATGGCAGCGCTATCAGCATAAGTGTTATTAAAAGCGTCTGTTTCATTGTTTATTTTAATTTGAAAGATTATATGTCGATATGTCACGCCTCTCTAATGTTTTGTTTTAAGATGAATAGTTTTATACCGTGTAAACGCCTTGTTTATAGTTATAGACCGTTTTTTCCGCTTTCATCCTTTCCAGATGTGTTATGAACAGTTTCTTGCAAAATTTTGACAAGCGAGTGATATGAGTAAGTCATTTTTTGACAAATTGCTTTCATCTTTGGTGAAAGTCGTTGATATCCCCAAATGCAGCGTTTTAAGGTTTCTTCATGCCCTTCTCTTTGAAAGTACAATGGCATGTTGACCTCAAAGAAAGAAATACTATCTGAGTCTTTCAGCAGATCAGAGCATAGGTCGCCGCCAGTTTCGTGCCTTTCCACCAACCGGCATGCCTCATCAATGATGGTTTGTTCCACATGATATCTATCTAAAATTTCCTTCAGAATCCTTGCGCTGTTCTTAGCATGAGCGGCTTTAAATGCGTCATAGTCACTAAAATCAGAGCGTAATATTTTTCGTTTTTCAACAGCACGGTCAATATCATGGGCCAGTGCGGCAATCTGTAATGCTTCATCAGCATCAGGTTTTAATTTTAGTACCCACTCAAGCACATTCTCCGCATGAACAGGGTCTTCGGGCACACGAGATTTGGAAATCACAGCGAGTATTTTTTGTTTTGCACGGGCAATATTATTTATCATTTCGGCAAATAACGATTCGGCGTATGGTTTCCAGATTCATCAAGACTGCAATCACAATTAATAGTGCATAAGGCTGATTCAATACGGCTCCCAAGAAAATCAAGAAGACCCTGACATCACGCCCCATCCTCATCCTTTGTCCGATGCGATTTGCCATGAGCCTGTCGTGTTTATCGGCGGTATAGCTCACCATGAAAGAACCGATAATGGCTAAAAAACCAACACCCAGGACAATCGAGGTCGGGTTATGATTATAAACATACCAGGTCAGTCCAAACAATAAAAATGCATCCGCATACCGGTCCAGTACAGCATCAAACCATCCACCATAGTCGGATGATAGATATTTTAGACGCGCCACCTCTCCATCCGAACCATCAATGATAGAAGCAAATTGCGCAACAATTCCACCCAAAGCTAAATACAAATAATCTCCCTGTGCAAAGAGTCCCGCTGCTACTATTGAAAGCATGAATGAAAAAAATGAAATTTGATTGGGCGTAATATTGAAATTGACCAGAACTTTAGATAGACGGGTAGAAACCGGGCGATTTAACCAAAGGGAAACCGGGCCATCGCTGCTTTTACCCTGTAACGAATCCAACAGCGTTTTTTCTGCTTTTTGGAAGGCGTTTTTATCATCAACATCAATCCAGAATCCCTTTGTTTGTACTGATTTTGCGTGTTTGTCCTCTGCCAAAACCCGTATTGCAGCAGACAAAGTCGTATCGTTATGAATTTTACAGGCACGTTCCAACGCTTCAAATATTGCTGGCGTACAAATAAAAAAACCGGTATCAAAACCGTTGAAATCGTCAATGGTTTTACCGATATTGAGGATGTGCCCGTTTTTGATACGAACTTTGGTGACATCCTCTATATCAACCAGCGGATTGTTTTTATCAGTATCCACCGCCAATATAACCTCGCCTTTGTTAAGCGGCCGTCCCTGTAATGACCGAATAATAGCCGTATCATAAAGATGATCTGCCATTAATAATAAAAAAGGTTCCGTCATAGCATCCTTTGCCTTTAAAACGGAAACGCCGTTTTCTTTTTTCCAATCCTCATTATGGATAATGGTAACAGCGATATTTAAGCGTTTGGCAAGCTGTTTTAAAAAGCTGCCAACTTTTTCTCCCTGGTATCCCGTAACGACATAAAATTCCCACACTCCGCTTTGCATGGCAGTACGGATAACGCGTTCGATCAACGGCACGCCAAGCAACCGAACCAGCGGTTTAACTTCACCTTTTGTTTTAAGCCGGGTGCCTTGCCCGGCGGCAATGATTAAACACTTCATCACTATTCTCTCTTGATAAATTTGATTTAAGAATTGCACATTTTTTGACTAAAGACAACTCTCTCCAAACGAATTGTGCTCCTTACTCGTTTGAGATTTTTCGAGAAGTTTAACCTGTGGTGACATGATATGAACCTGAGCTACTTTTCGGCAACTCAGGTTGGCAAATAATGCAGAACTAAGAATAAATCAAAGCGAATGGTTCAGCCTGCTTGCCCGATATGCCTCTTGACGTGCCATAAAGACTGGCAGGTAGAAATGACATTCTAATATTCTGCTTAAATTACTTATTTGAAACATTTTCCTCATTATTCAAATAAGAGATGATCTCTTTACCATTTTCGCGTCCACTTATGAATATCCTTACCATTTCCTTTGCCACAGTATCAGAATATTGGACTGGGGGATGTTTCATTGTAAAGGCTGAGATGGCAATTAAAGGCCCGCTAATCTTCCTGTCAAGTGCGAGTTTGCAGCACCTGATGGCATCTATGGCAACTCCAGCACTATTGGGTGAATCTTCAACAGACAATCTGAGTTCTAGATTCATAGGAACATTTCCAAACATTCTGCCTTCCATCCTTAAAAAGCATACCTTATTGTCATTTTGCCAGGGCACATAATCACTGGGGCCTATATGAATGTTTTCTGCTTCAAGTGGTGTTTCTAATTGAGATTGGACAGCTTCAGTTTTTGAGATTTTTTTAGATCTAAGTCGGCT
>Ga0255058_10000993_pt1 | contig 16280 bp, 14 predicted proteins | sample Cases_109_9_MG_FD_188637 | JGI IMG/M metagenome (GOLD analysis project Ga0255058, IMG submission 188637) | Seawater microbial communities from Amundsen Gulf, Northwest Territories, Canada - Cases_109_9 | ecosystem: Environmental > Aquatic > Marine > Gulf | place: Canada: Northwest Territories... | reverse complement strand
ACGCCAAAGCGACCAAGACGCTATGCAGCGGCGTCGCCGCTGCCATTCTAGCCTTATTTCTCCCCAAAGATGTGCCTCCAGCGGATCGATAATGATATAGTGGCAGTGCGATTCCGGCATGAAGAGTTCAACGGGAAAATAACGGTTTTCGGGGGGGCAGTTCCATGAAGAACTTGAAGTCTGCAGTGGCACTCGGCTTGGTCTTGACGGCATTTACCGCAAACAATGCGTGGGCAGAGAAATGCAACGGCTATGTCGTCAGCAAGGCCCTTACTCCGATCACGATGCGCGAAGCGCCGGACGGCTCAAAGGTGAAGTGGATCGGCAGCGAGGGACTTTTCATCGTTCTGAACCCCGCCAACCACCCGGCAAACATGGTCAACCGCATATGTGCCGGCGGCATCAAGATCGCAGCGGACGGGAAGAGCGGGGCCGCGGTCGGGTCCTGCACCTATACCGACATGGCGGGGGATGTCTTCCACCTGAGTTGGCAAAGTGGTTTTACGGAAGGCACCTGGGAAATCGTCAGCGGCACCGGAACCGGTAAGTTTGCGGGCCTGTCCGGAAGCGGAAAATTCTGGCCCTCAAAACGATTTGACAACCAGTGGGGAAAGTCAACTTGGGAAGGGGAATGCGGCCTTGCGCAATAGGCGAACCGCGTAGGGCACGATTTTACTCCCCCAGTGTTTTAGGGGTTGGTGCGAACGTCTGGTTTTTTTTACCTTAGGAGGTCTGCATCCTGTCGTGACCCATTTCAAAGGGCCGAATGTCTGGCCTTGAATCGCACAGCGGACCTCCACAAATTAGATCGAGAAAGTCTGCCTTTAACCAAAGGACGTTGCGGTCCGGCTGCCGGATAGGGCCTACCCAGTTAAGGAGTGTTCGGTTTGTCCGCCACAAAGAGGTAGCGATTAAGACTGAAGAAGAACTTGCCCAGCTTCCCGAGTTCGGCGAACTCAGCCATCCAGGCGTACGCCTCTTCATGAGATACGCCCTTACGTCCGACCACGAAGGACGCCATGATGGCAATCAAGCGCTTGCCGAAAGTATTCTCGTGATACTCCGGATTGAATATCGGGATCACGTCGCGCTGTTGGACGGCAAAGCCCGCATTGCGAAGCTGCCATGACAAGGTACGCGGAAGTTCAGCATGTATAAAATGCTCATCCCAGGCGGAGAGCACGCGGACCATTCGCGCGTCATGTTCTGTGTGTATCACCAGGGAACCGTAATCTGTATCCAGAACGACCGCGCGTCCGCCCGGGCGCAGCACCCGATTGAGTTCCGCGAGAGCTGCTGGAATATCCGCAACGTACTCGTAGACCTGGCTCGAGACGGCAACATCGAAGCTGCTATTCGGATAGGGGAGTATCGTGGCATCGGCTGTCTGGAACTCGGCCCACGATTGTTCGGCGCAGCGCTTTCTCGACATAGCCAGCATGTCTTCACTGATATCGATTCCGCACACGCGACCTTCAGGTCCGATCGATGCCGCCATGTCATAGGCTAAGAGTCCGGGGCCGCATCCGATATCGAGGACTTGTTCACCCTCCGTCAGTTCCAGAAATTTAAGCACTTGGCGCCGCTGCGCGATCACGTCCGGCGTCAAATAGAGCGATTCGATCGGGTTGGTCTCCTCGATAATCTCCAGCCCGCCGCTCATTTTTTGACCTCGTTGACTGTTCATCCCAAGCCTGCCTTGCGCAGACCCTCACGTAAATGCTCTGAATCTTCTTCGTGCTTGAATGGCCATCGTTGGATTAAGAACTCGTGCCAGTTACGTGACTCCGCACGCACACCAAGCTCTGCCTCTGTGGTCAAAACACATTCCTGTGCTGCGTGCTTCGCTTCTGCTTCTCGGCCTGCTTGCGCGTAACTGGCCGCTATCCATACATAGATCAGCGCAATCGGATTGCGCACACTCTTGAGGGCGGAAATCGCCTCGTCGTAACGGCGAGCTGCGTAATTAGCTTGGCCCAAATACCAACCGAATTTCCCGAACGGGTCTATGTGGGACGCTTCATTTACGCGTTGGATCCCTCGCTCAGCCTCCCCCACGAGCATGTCGTACCGAGCCATTTGAGCCAAAGCCCGTGTGTCAATGGGATTGAGGCGCAGGGCTCTATCGAGATTGCTACGGGCCTGATCGAATTCGCGGCGAAATAGGTGAGCCGCTCCCAATACCGCAAGTGTACGGCTATCGGTCTCGTCAAGAGCCACGGACTTCTCCGCATTCTCGCAGAACCCTGCAAAGCTTCGGTCCAGTGCTTCGCTCCATCCCGCGTGCCATCCCTGGAAATGCGTCTCCGCGAGGCCTGCGTAGGCGGCAGCATAGTTGGGGTCTAACCTGATAGCCCTTTCGAACATCCCCCGCGCCATGGGATGGTCCGCTGGCGTCCACCTGAAAAAATGCTCACGACCCCTTAGCAGACAATCATATGCCTCCAGATTTGACGTAGGCTTGTACTTCGCACGATCTCGGCGAACTTGCTCCACTCTCCCGATCAAGGTCGCGGTAACAGTCCGGACAACTTCATCTTGTACGACGAATATGTCTTCTAATTCTCTGTCATATCGGTCCGCCCAAATGTGGTCACCGGTCCCCACATCTATCAGCTGTGCGGTGATGCGTACCCTATTACCTGCTTTCCGGACACTGCCCTCCACGACGTATTGCACGCCGAGCTTTGACCCAATTTCGCTAACGGCTACTGATTTTCCTTTGAACGTGAACGAAGAGTTGCGAGCGATAACGGATAGGTCGCGGAAACGAGAAAGCTCGGTGATGATATCCTCAGTAATTCCGTCGCTGAAGTACTCCTGCTCGGGGTGACCGCTCATGTTCGTGAGCGGCAATACCGCGATGGAAGGCTTGTCTGGAAGTTCGAGAACGGGTTTGTCCGGCGGAACACCCCCGGGTTCCTCCCTCGTTTCCATCGCCACCCGGTACGCCCGCACCGGCTCAGCGATGTTCTTGACCTCTTGCTCTCCCATGTCTTCGTAATCGAGATCGAGCTTCTTCCCGACAGCCGTACGCACCGCGTCAGAGATACAGATACCTCCCGGCTCAGCCAATGCCTCTAGGCGCGCTGCTACGTTCACGCCGTCTCCGTAGATGTCCTCCCGGTCCACGATCACTTCACCGAGATTTATGCCGATACGGAACTGCACCTTACGCTCATCCGGTAGGTCCTGGTTACGATCCGCGAGTTCGCGCTGAATGGCACTAGCTGAGGTCAGAGCCTCGGTGACCGTGCCGAACTCGGCAAGCACCGCATCACCCGCATAATGGACGACCCTGCCTTCATGCTGTTCGATTGCACCGCTGATGAGGTCGAGGTATTCGCTCAACCTACGGTGAGTGCCTTCCTCGTCCTCCCCCGTGAGGCGGGAATAGCCCGCCACATCCGCATAAATGATGGCGGCAAGCTTACGAGGCAGGCGGTCTTCCATGCAAAGATGCTCTTCCTAGAATTTGGGCGCTCGGGAAATAATATCGCAGGAGTCGAAAGTTGGCGAGCGGGCGGCGGCAATTGAGGCTACTACGGACGTTCAAATCGCTGATTCGCGCCTAACCCGTACGTCCAGATCTGGCCGATCCCTGCCTGATGCAGTGCAATTTGACCGCTCAAAGTTGTCGGCCGGCGGATTGGCCGTTCACGACCCCTCTGTGACATTTAAGCCCTTGAGAAATCGACGGCGGTCGGACATGGCTTCTCCTCCTGAAATCCGGTGGTATATTGTCGAGAAATCGTGGTATCACCCTTACAGTATTCTACCAGCAGAATCCTCGGAGACTCAGAGATCAGTTCGCGAGGGACTTTGGAAGAGCGGGTGAGCGCCGGATTTCTCTATTTCTACAAGCGAAACTGTCACAGAAAATCCGGTTAGACCATCATGCAGACATGAGTCGAAAGCATCGCGTAAGGCAGGTTGCGACCCAAACCGGTGCGTGGCGACAGTGGCCAGAAGGTGGATGAAAAGAACCAATACCGTCTTCATTGACGCGAAGACCAGGGGAATGGCGGTGCCGCTCGCAAGATCCTCTAGTAGCGTGATTTCAGTACAGAATTGGCAATTCGAGAGCCACGCGTCGAGCCTTGATTTGGGGGGCACAAAGGGTATATTAACGTGTTGCGGTTTGCCCGCCCCGAACGACGGGGCTAGGGTTTCTGAGGGCGTCGGCGACAACGCAATCTCATTCGAATAATAAGATATGTTGGCTGTGAACGTCGAACCTTAACATTACCGCACACCGGCAATTTGCGGCGAGTTCTCGCTGCGAGCAGTCCGGTTCCAGAGGAGATGTCATCTAAGGAGGACTCACATGAATGACAAAACTAAAATCTCACGCGCCTTGCGCGACGCTTCGCGGCGTTCGTTTCTCAAGAAGTCCGCCATAGTCGCAGCTGCGGCGACTGGGCCCTGGATCGTCAATTCACGGGTACTCGCGGCGTCCCAGCAGGTGAATGTTTTCGCCTGGGTGGACTACGTCAACCAGGACATGATCGATGGCTTCGAGAAGGAAACCGGCATCAAGGTCAATCTGACCACCTTCGGATCCAATGATGAAGCCGAGCAAAAAACCAAGGCCTCCGGGGGCAAAGGCTGGGATGTCATCTTCCCGTCTGTCACCAACCGGGCGAACTACGAGGATCCCAATGCCCCGGGTGGTATCTGGCTGGCGCCCATCGACGAGAAACGGGCGAATCTCAAGGCCGTAATCCCCTCGTTCATGCGTGATTCGATTCAGCTAGGTGCCGTGTATCGCGACAAACGCTATCTGATTCCGTACGACTGGGGGACCGAGGGCATCACGTACAACTCCAAAGCCCTGAACTTGAAAGACGCCGAGGTCTCTTACGGTGATCTGTGGCGGCCGGAGGTCAAAGGGAAGGTCGCCTTTCGGCAGAAATCCGTCATCATGGGTACGGGATTATACTTGGACTCCATCGGCGTGGTGAAGTCCAATCGCATGCTCGACGTCTACGCGTCCGAAGAGGGCGCGCGGCGTGTATGGTCCGAGACCACAGACTGGATTATCGAGCGCAAGGACTGGTTCGGCGCCTTCTGGAACAACGCCACCGAGGCCACGTCTGCCTTCAAGGATGCCGGGGCTGTAATCGGGCAGACGTGGGATACCACGGGTTTGTTGCTCGCCCAAGAGGATTCAGCATACAGGTACCGAGCGCCCAAGGAAGGCATCATCACATGGCTCGATTCCGTCGGCATGCTGGCTGGTGCGGAGAACGTCGACGAAGCTTACAAGTTCATCAACTACATCTTGAGACCGAAAGTTGGCGGCATGATGTCCAACAAGACGGGATACAACTCCGCGGTCGCCGGTTCATCAGAATTCACCTCTGACACCTTCAAACGACAGTTCGCGGAAGTCTATCGCCCTGACGTGTTGAGCAACATGTGGTGGTGGCAGGCGGACACGCCGTGGTTCGCTCCCATGCGCCAGGAGTTCGTCGAAAAGATCAGCAACGCTTGACGCTGGTTTTCTACAATCGTGGCGGGGCCGCTCGCGACAGGCGGCCCCGTCTTTCCGTGCAACGATTAATAAGACGAGCCTCTACGGCGAGGCTGTCGGTATCTCATGTAGGGCTCGAGCAGTGCATGGCAAAGAAGTAGTCCTCGAAAAGGTATCCGCGAAGTTCGGCGATTTCACCGCCGTATATCCTACCGACCTTGTGGTCAACGCGGGGGAGTTCTTCTCGATCCTCGGGCCCTCTGGCTGTGGCAAGACGACCATGCTGCGCATGATCTCGGGGTTCCTCAGCCCCGCAGGCGGAAGCATTCGTATCGGTGAGGACATCATGGTGGGGGTAAGGCCGAATCAGCGGCCCACCGCGTTGATCTTCCAGAACTTGGCCCTTTTCCCATACATGGCCGTGTGGGAAAACATCGCTTTTGGGCTCGAGGCGCGAGGAGTGAGCAAAGTCGAGCGACGCAAGCGTGCCATGGAACTCGTCGACCTCGTTGCGTTGAACGGCGAGGAGATGAAAAAACCGGATGAGCTATCGGGCGGTCAACGGCAACGCGTTGCGGTAGCTCGGGCTTTAGCGGTAGAACCATCGGTGCTACTGCTCGACGAGCCCTTGTCCGCTCTCGACCTCAAACTCCGCCAGCACATGCGCGCCGAGCTGAGGCACATTCAGCGCATGACCGGTGTTACCTTCATCTACATTACCCACGACCAGGGCGAAGCGCTCACCATGTCGGACCGCGTGGCAGTCATGAATCATGGCCGTATGGAGCAGGTCGATACGAGCGATCGAATCTATGACCGCCCGAGTACACCGTTCGTGGCGAGTTTCGTGGGCGAGAACAACATTCTAAGGGGGCGAATAACAGCGGTAGAGGACGGCGTCGCGACGCTCGAATCCGAGCTCGGTACCTTGCGCGGGCGGGCGGATGCCGCTCTGACGGTCGGTGTCGACGCCATGCTGTTCGTGCGCCCCGAAGCCTTGAAGATCGGCGATGGGTCCCAGTCCGATAATCGCGTGGCTGTGAAGCCCGTCCGCCGCGACATGGAAGGCGCGTACGTGAACTGGGTATTATCCACGGAAGAGCAGTCGATCGTGGCCCATATGTCCAAGGCTGACGATGCAGGGATCGACCACAATCATTCGATGCATGTCGGCTTTGCCGCCGATGATGCGATTGTCATGGCCAGCGGGGAACTCGCTGATACGGGTCGTCAAGGCGATGAAGCAGCTATTTGAAATCTACGGCTGGCCGCTGACCACGTTCTTTTCAGTCTGCGTGGCGTTGTGGCTGACGATCCTCATCGTCGCACCTCAGTTCTTCATGATCGAACTCAGCCTTCGCTTCGAGGAACGCGGCGACCGCCTGACGAAGATTGTTAACGATCTGGACGTATTGTATCGCGACAAGGGAACCAAGGAATACGATCTGGTGAACGGCCCGGCCTGCAACACCATGGGCATGGTCAATCCCATGATGACCGGCGATTCGAGCTGTGCGGAATTCGGAGAAGAGGACAAGCTCCGGTTGGAACTACAAGTGCGCGAGATTGAGGATCGAATTCAATCACTGCTCGTCGAGGAGAAGAATCTCAAGGAGGCCAAGGCTCAAAAGTTTCCCTACTCCGCCAGGAACTACACCGCAATGACGGGACTGCACGCGTGGACTCTGACCAAGACCGTCGCCTTTGCCCTGATCGTCACGCTGATCGCATTGGCCGCATGCTATCCGGTGGCCTATGCGGTAGCGCTACGGTCCGGACCGGTGAAAACCGTCATTCTGTTCACCGCGCTTTTTGTACCGTATGCGGTCAACGAGTTGATGCGTATCTATGCATGGTTGACGGTGTTCGACCTGCATGGACTCTTGAATACCTTGCTGGCCATTGCCGGCTTTGCCTCGTTTGCAAGCGATGAGGTCATCATCTGGTATCGATTCCCGGGGACGGTGCTGGTGGTTCTGGTCTACACCTACATCTTGTTCATGGTATTTCCCATTTACAACACGATGGCGACGCTGGATCCGAACCAGGTCGAAGCGGCCCGGGACCTCGGGGCCAAGGCATGGCGCATTCACTGGCGCGTTATTATTCCCCACACAAAACCCGGAATTGCCGTTGGCTGCATCATGACCTTCATGCTGGCAGCAGGGTCGTTCTCGGTGCCTTATATTATTACTCGCGGGCTGCAGCCCAAGTGGTTCACACAGCTCATCTATGACAAGTTCTTCGAATCGTCGAACTGGAATCTGGGCTCGGCTTACTCTTTCACACTGCTGCTCATCTGCATCGTGTTCATATTCGCCGTCATGGCGATCTTCGGCGTGAAACTCAGGCAGCTAGCGCGATGAACCGGGAAGAAAATGGACAGAGGTGACGCCCTACTGAACATTTTCATCGGCATGTTCGTGATGTTCATGTTCCTGCCGCTTATCCTCATGATGCTGGCGGCCTTTAACAGTGTGTCGCCACCGTCGGTGACTGACTGGCAGGAACTGACGTTGGCTTGGTTCCCGCGCCTTCTCGAGGAGGATCGCCTGATCGGCTGTCTGCAGAACTCATTCCGTATCGCCGTATTTGTCGTGCCGGCGTCGGTGTTGCTCGGGTTGTCGGCCGCCATCCTGCTAACCAGACTCGGAGGGCGGGCGACGAATGTGCTCTACGCATTCCTGATCTCCCCCATGCTGACGCCGGGAATTGTACTTGGCATCGCCACAATCGTGTTCTGGCGTAACTTTGGCGTCGGCGCCGATCTCTACACGACGATAATGGCGCAAACCACCTTTATTGCTTCGTTCCCGATGCTGATCATCATGGCCCGGCTCCAGCGACAAGACCGTTCCCAAGAGGAGGCAGCGCTTGATCTCGGCGCTTCGCCGTTCTTCCTGTTCCGTCGTGTGACCTTCCCCTTCCTTTTGCCCGCCATTATCAGCAGCGCAGCGCTGGCCTTCCTGATGTCCTTCGAGAACTACAACACGACCGTTTTCTCCATCGGCGGTTCGTGCACGCTGACCACGGAGATCGCGGCTCAGGCGCGCAGGGCACACACGCCTGTGATCAACGCATTGGGGGTCATTTTCGTGACGGTCACGGTCATTTTCTCGCTGGTTTACACGTTGCGGAAGCAGTGGGAAAAGTAGACTGCCGTGCAAGGGGTAGTGGGTGAAGGTGGTTTTCCGTTGCTTCCCGGAATGGGAGGCACTATTACCGAAGCCGGTTCCGGCTTCAGACGCATTGCCGGAATGGCTCAAGTCTATGCCTGCGGCGGTGCACAGTGACATCCTGGGTGCGGAGATCCGTACCGCAAAGCACTGCGTACCATTTATTGACGCTCTGTCCCGCGGTTTCCTGATGCCGCTTGCCGCGGACGTGGTGGTGTCGGATTCGAACTTCTCATGGGACTGGGATCTGCCTCCGTCTTCGCAGGGCCGACCCACCCGGGCGCCGATTTCATATCACCTGGGTGAGCAAGTCACCGGTACACCGTTCGCCGATAGCGGTGCTCTGGCGGTGAAGTTCAACAACTTCTGGACCATCGAGACACCGCCCGAGCACTCTTTGCTTATTACCCATCCACTGAATCGACCGGACCTGCCATTTCGCACCGTCGCGGGTATCGTGGATTGTGACCACTACAGCCATGGCTTTGTCCATTTTCCCGCTCGATGGACCGACCACTCGTTCACGGGCACCCTGAATCGTGGTACCCCGGTAGCCCAGTGCTTCGTTCTGCCGCGCGGCGCTACCGAGTTGCTGTTCGAAACTCTACGCGGCGAGCATGCGCAGGCACAGCAAGGAACACACGACGCCATCGCCAACGAGGCCGGTGGCTACCGGCACCACTACCGCGCGCGACGCTAAAGCCCGAGCATTTCAGCGAGCTTCGACTGGCTTAGCGGAAACCGGCCTTTTGGCCTCGTCACGATTGCATTCAGGACCGGCTGCCGCCAGTCCGAGCCCGCTGCTACCAGCGCGCGGTAGAGCACCAGCGCCTCGTCCAAGCGCCCCAGGTCCTGTAAGGCGGTGGCACGGTGGAAACGTGCCGCGTCGGCACTGTGTTCGGCCTCGATGCAGCGGTCCAGCCGGTCGAGAGCCTCCTCACTACGTCCGGCGCGGATGGCAAGAATACCGAGGTTGAGCTGGATGTCGAGGTCCTCTGGCGTCAGGCGTTCGGTTGCCAGGAACTTTGCCTGCGCCCGATCCAGCCGGCCCGCTTCCATGTAAACGCTGGCAAGCGTAAATAATGCCCGTGAATAGTCGGGTTTATGCTCGAGGGCTTCCAGCAGCGCCTTCTCGGCTTCATCCCAACGCCCCTCCAGGTTGTAAAAATACCCGAGATTATAGTGCGCCTGTGGCACCGGCGGTCTGATCGCACACGCGGCACGGAGTTTTTTCTCGGCTCCCGGCTTATTGCCCCGCTCGTAACACCGAAACCCCTCTTCGACCAGCTCTGCGGCGTTTTCCAGCGCCCGGCTTTTACGGCGAACGTTGTATTTTACCATCCCGGTTCTCTACGCTAATCTTGCGCCGCGAAATACACAGACGTACTCGCTGACGCAGCGCCGTTTCCTAAGCGTCCTCCGCCAATATCGAACTATGCCATAGCAGACTCGTAGCATGACTTTCACCGCGTCGGACGAATGGTACTCCCCTTATCGCACATCGGCGATTAATCGCCAGATCTGTGCATCGCAAATTGTTAATCAGGCCGCGATGGGGAGCCGGACGAGTCCGTGGCAATTTGGTTGCCAGGTGATGTGGGAAACGTCGGCGCGCCGTGTAGTCGATTTTCCGCCGGTTTCCATCGGGATGTTGCCATCAAATGAGGCGTGAACCCGAGCGTCATTGTAATAATCCTTGAATGCGGTGAGCTTTCGCTCGAGGTCAAGGCTGTTCCAGAATAGTCGGAAGCGACGTTAATCCGTTGAGAAATCGACGGCGATCAGACATGGCTTCTCCTCCTGAAATCCAGCGGAATTATCGTGCGAAATCGGGGTATGACCCTTACAGAATTCTACCAGCAGATTTCCCGGAGACTAGGACATCAGTTCGGGAGGCGAGTTCGAAAGGTCAGGCGACCCGGATTTGGCTTGCTCGGAACCGCGTCTCGGTGCAGGCAAAGGAGGGCGGTTCGAATCCCAACAAGGAGCCGGCGAGCCGCCACCACACAGGGACGAGAAGAATTCCGCCAGCAACCTGATCAAGATCAAGGCATCTGCATCAATAATGGTGTGACATGGATGGTGGCTCCGTCCGGCAATTGGGAGGGACGCCATGCAAGAGAGCACGCCAATCGAAGCCCTGCCAAGATTCTTTGGGGCACAAAAGCGAGCAGTGTTTCTTCTCCTCGCACTATCTCTGGCGTTTGCGCTCGCGTTTCCGCCGGTGCGCGCGCAGGACGACGAGCACAGCGGTAAGGACGTGGTCGATACGATCTGTGCCGCGTGCCACGCAACAGGAGTGGACGGCGCGCCGAAGATCGGCGACAGGGAAGCCTGGAGCGAGCGTGCCTCACAGGGTCTCTCCAACCTGACGCTGCACGCTCTCGACGGTATACGCAAGATGCCCGCGCACGGTGGCCGACCCGATCTCAGCGATTTGGAGATCGCGCGCGCAGTGACCTACATGGTCAATCGCTCGGGCGGCAATTGGGTCGAGCCAGCAAGCGCGGAGAACTTGGCTACGGAGCGAAGCGGCGAGCAAGTCGTCAAGGCCCAATGCGTCAAATGCCACGGGGAAGGCGTCGGCGGGGCGCCGAAGATCGGGGATCTGGAAGCCTGGGTGCAGCGCATCAAGCAGGGGCTTGGATACGTGGTCCACTCGGCGATCCGTGGACACGGCGGAATGCCTCCGCGCGGTGGCCAGGCCAATCTCACAGACGCAGAGCTCCGTTCCGCAGTCCTCTATATGTACAATCCGGCCGGTATGCCCGCCAAGCCTTTTTTGGCAGCCACCAAGCCAGATCCGGGCGTAGGTATGGCTTCCAATCACATCTCCGTGGGCGGAATCGGCATCTATCTGGGATTCATGCCGGCGCAGAACTTGCGCGCACTACCGAAAGGATCTCCGGAGCGAACCATGCATGGCGGGATACCGAGAGGTTCGGGCTATTACCACGTCAACGTCTCGCTTTTTGACGAAAAGAGCCGAGCGCCGATCGACGACGCGCACGTCCAGATGCAGTTCGAGCAGCCCGGGCTGACCAGCGCCGAGACTGAGCTGGAGCCGATGGTGATCGCTGCGGGAAGCTACGGAAATTACATTAAGCCGCAGCGCAGATCTCGCTACCGCATCACCTTACGCATACATAGCCCTCGGATGACCCGGACCGTCGAGGCGAAATTCGAGCACCGGTTCGAATAACCCAGCCCGGCCCTGGGACGGACAAAGCTTACCGTTCAAGCCAGTCCTTCGCATGTGGGACAAACCAACTCAACGCCGACTCGCCGCCGTGCTCACCGCCGATTTCGTGGCTCTGGGCACCGGACCTTGATGGGCTATGCGCGCGCCGGCTCCCCCGTTGCTTCGTCGTGCCTAATGACTCTACCAGAATTCCACCAGCAGAGTTCACGGAGACTCAGACATCAGTTCGGGAAGGGAGTTCGCGCAAGAATTAGGCGGTGGAGTGTAATTCGCCATGTACAATGTCGACACCGTTACATGCCACGACATATGCAGCCTTGAAGCCATTCATCACTGGCGCAACTAAATTCGAGCCCTGGATGACCACTCCGAACAAACGAATCTCTCTCGTGGCGATCACATTGGTTACCGTCGTGATGTCCGGGAACAGCGTAGGCCAAGAGCTCGATCTCGAGGCTGTCCTCGCTCCGGTAATAGGTCTCGAGGCTCGAGTACCGGAGTATGCGCGCAGCGTGCAAACGCTAGGCGCTGTACGTGGCGGCACGGGTGTGGTCATTGACGGAGCCGGCCTTGTACTCACTATCGGATATCTGATCCTAGAGGCAAACTCGGTCGGGCTCCTGCCCCACGGATTGGGGGGCAAGCGGGTACCCGCCGATGTTGTGGCCTGGGATCAGGTCACCGGTCTCGGGCTGGTTCGGTCAAGGGAACCGCTCGACATAACGCCGATGCCCCTCGGCGATTCGGCCGCGTTGCGCATAGACGATGCAGTCATCGCGGTGAGCTGGGAGCGTGAAGACGGAATGCTGCCCGCGGTAATCACCGGTCGCCGGACGTACGCCGGCTACTGGGAATATCTGCTCGAAGACGCTTTGTATGTCGCACCGATTCATCCGGCGTTTCCGGGCGCGGCGCTCATCGGGCTCGATGGGAAGCTCGTTGGCATAGGCGGCTTCGCGCAGTTCGACTCGGTGGAGGAAGAAGAGGTTGCGGATACCGTATTCGTGCCTGTCGATGCATTGAAGCCGATCCTGGCGGACCTGTTGCTCGACGGGCGTTCTACGGAGCGACGCCCCTGGCTAGGGCTCTACTGCGAAGAGATTAATGGTGGTCTACGGGTGCGGCGCCTGCCCGCGAACGGTCCCGCCTCAAAAGCGGGGATCCAGCCCGGTGACCACCTGGCCACCATCGCGAACACCCCTGTCGTCTCCTTGGATGGTTTCTATCGCCGTCTGTGGTCTGCAGCTCGCCCAGGTGACAGTGTCACGCTGGAGCTGCGGCGTGACGGGATCCCGATTACTGTGGAGGTCGAAGCGACTGACCGGTACCAATACTTGCGCCTCAAACCCCCCTCGCAGTAGCGGCATCACCCAAGTGTGTTGATTTGCACCGAAAGCTGACCCGGGTTTTGCATTGAAATTTGACCCCTTTCCCCCCTGACTTTAGCTTCCAGGCAATGGGTGGCATAGTGCGAACCTGGATGGTATTTGAAAACGGTCATGTCACCCGCTCGTTACGACGTTCCGTAAGCAACTCAGGAGACTGCTAATGGCCTCTATTGCCTTTCTCGGCCTGGGAATAATGGGTGCGCCCATGGCTGTCAATCTCGTGCGCGCTGGGTTCGATGTCGTGGGATGGAACCGCACCTCGAGCAAGGGAGCGCCAATCCTGGAGGCGGGGGGCTCCATCGCTGAATCTCCCGCAGAAGCGGTCAAGGGAGCCGACTACATTCTTTCCATTCTCGACAGCGGGCCGGTGGTGCGCGAGGTCTTCTTCGACAGCGGCGCTTCGGATGAAATGAAGCCCGACGCCGTTTTCATCGATATGGCGTCCATCCCTCCTAAGATGGCGCAGGAGCACGCGAGGCTCCTGAAGGAAAGGGGGGTTGGTCACCTCGACGCACCGGTATCGGGAGGGAGCCTTGGTGCCGCTGAGGGATCGCTGGCCATCATGGCTGGAGGAGAGAAAGAAGATTTCGAGCGCGCGGAAGCCGCGGGCGTTTTCAAGCCGATGGGGCGAGCAAGCTATATCGGACCGGCTGGAAGCGGACAGATCGCGAAGCTCGCCAACCAGATCATGGTGGCGGTGAATATCTCCGGCGTGGCACAGGCGCTCCTGCTGGCAAGCGCCGGTGGCGCCGATCCTGCGCAAATTCCCGAGGCTTTGTCAGGTGGTCACGGCGACAGCCGCGTCTTGCAGGAACATGGTCGCCGCATGATCAAGCGAGATTTTCGCCCGGGCGCGCCGATTCGCAATTTCGTCAAGGATCTCAACACGGTTCTCGAAACGGCAGCCGACCTCAAAATAAAGCTGCCGATTGTAGAAGTGGTCAGAGACGTGTTTCAGGATCTTTATGACAAAGGTCTCACACAGTATGACCACAGTGCTTTCCTTCTATATCTAGAATCGATCAACGCCCCAGTTCGTTTGGGCACAGGCGCCGACACCGCGCCGGAATGACGAGAATCGCCGGGAAGACGCACTTCGTGGTTTTCCCGACTACGCGGAACAGGAAATGGTGAAGGTCGGATGAAGCGTGACGTCTTCCTTCGCCACCCGAGGCGCCACGGCTGCACTCCTCTTCCAGGGGTGACGAATTATCGTGAGACAAATATTGCTGGACGTGAGGTTATCGATCCAAACCAACGCCCCTGAAACGTGACCGGACGGTCAGCAGGGCACCGATGTCGAGGAAAGGCCTGGGCGGAATCCAGGCGCCAGGTGCTGAGGCCAGACAATCGTCAATCAGCGGTGAATGACCGCCACTGGCATAGTCTGCGAGCGCCATGCCGAAGGCCGTACCCCGGCTGACGCCGGAACCGTTATATCCGCCCGCGAGATAAATATTGTCCCGTTGGCGACCGAAAAAATTGGTGCCGTTGCGGCTGATCCCTTCGACACCGGACCAGGCATAGTCGAACTCTACATGGGCCAGTTTCGGAAATCGCTTCTCGAACCCGGCCCGATGGATGGATTGTCGATGGGCCAACTGCCTATCGGACAGCAATGCGGCGCCGTTATACTCCGCCGCGTTGCGCAGGCATATTCGCCGGTCCGCCGTCAGCCGCACGGTCGCGCCGGCGCCGTGTAGCGAGAGAACCCCCCATTCTTTCCGGCTGCCGAGCCTGGCAAGCTCATCATCGGTTAAGGTCCGTGTGAAACTGCCCGACAAGGTGCTGCCGATCAGATAGCGGCACAGATAGCCAAGTTTCGCCGCCTCGTAGTTGATCGCCAAAACAAGTTTATCGGCCCGCACTTCGCCATTTGGCAGGTGGACGATGAGCGGTATGCCATTCTCGATCCTGATCACCGGGCTTCGTTCATGAAGTCTGACATTGGCGGGCAAATTGTCAGCCAGCCCGCGCACCAAGGCCGCCGGTTGCAGGAGCGCCCCCTTGTGGACGTGAACGCCGGTTAGGTAAAGGGTGGTGCCCAGACGCGCGTTCAATGCCTCCGCATCAAGTGGCGTATGGGCGATCTCCATGGCATCAAGATAACGCAGGAAATTGCGGCATTCGTCAATTGCCGGCCGATCAGCGGCGGCATGGTGAAAGCCGTCTTCCTGCCATTGGCAGTCAATCGCGTACGTGGCGACTTGCACTCGCAACAGATCCAGACCGGCTTGATTGATGCGATTGACCCGACGATAGTTCGCCATCTCGTCGGCCTCAAGGCCGCCACCGAAATGACTGACGGCGACGGCAAAACCGGAATTGCGCCCCGAGGCCCCCTGGCCAACCAAACGCGCATCCAGCAGCATAATCTCATGATCGGGGTGGAGCTCGGCCAGACGGCGGGCGCTGGCCAGACCGGTCACCCCAGCCCCGATTACCGCCCACGAAACCCTGTGAGCTCCACTTAAAGGCGGGCTCGCCTGCCGTTCCGGCAGGAGTTCCGCCCAGCCATGTCGATCCGTCGGAAAATTACCGTTGCCTAAAGTCATGGATAAAGCCGACATTCCCCAGATAACCTTCAAGTTCATGGCGACTATAGGTCAATGAATGGTCCCAAGCTCGCGGAATCGCCATAGGGGCGTGCGCTTCTCGGTCGTCCCAGCGGGCTTGACGATGAACCTGCATTTGCACCTCGCGCGTGAGGTTATGCGCCAAGAGGGCACAGAGGAGGTAGTGTCCCTCCCGAACACTCGAACACACTGATTTCTCGATAAATCCTGGCTCGCGCCGTGGACTATTCAGGCGGCTTGCCGATTGCCGATGCGCCTGCCATCGTCCCCCAAGGTACCCTCGGTCCAAACGTGTCATGCGATCACTCTGTCTCGCCCTCGTTCACCTCCTGTCCACTGCGTTCCGCCACCGGGGCTCTCTTCAGCTCGAAATCGTTGCGCTTCGACACCAACTCTCCGGCTACGAACGAACTCGGCCGCGGCGGTTGCCAATCGAACCGGGCGACCGTGTGCTTTGGTCGT
>Ga0255058_10000992_pt1 | contig 16284 bp, 13 predicted proteins | sample Cases_109_9_MG_FD_188637 | JGI IMG/M metagenome (GOLD analysis project Ga0255058, IMG submission 188637) | Seawater microbial communities from Amundsen Gulf, Northwest Territories, Canada - Cases_109_9 | ecosystem: Environmental > Aquatic > Marine > Gulf | place: Canada: Northwest Territories... | reverse complement strand
GGGCGGACCGCGCCAGCGCCTTCATCAGCTCCCGCAGGCTTTCCCGGGTGAGGCTACGACGCACGTCGCCGCCGATCGAGCCGTACCACGCGGCAAGCGTCCGCAAAGGAAACGACCTGCCGGCGATAGGCGCCGTAGCGGGCATGGGCCAGGTCGCCCCCACGCTCCGCAAGCAAGCGGTAAAGGCGATCCTCGGGATCGGTCTGGGGCGGGCCGACCGGAACTCCCTCCCGCCGCAGTCGCGGTGCTGCCAGTGAAACCAGCAGGCTTTCCACCGTCACTTGGCCCCGGGCGAGGTCGGCGAGGCCGGCATCCACGATGTCGCCGCCCGGCAGGCCCAGCGCCGCAAAGCTCGATGCACCGAAGCGCTCGCGGACCCAGCGCGAAGTCGCCGCCTGGCGCGCGACGGCCTTCCGGGCCGCGGAACTCATCCGGGCGGCTCGTTTCCGGCCGCCGTCCCGCCCGTACCGCCGGAATTGCTCTCGGACCTCCACGGGGAGCCTCATGTTCCTATCTTATGCCTAGGGGGTAAGCATCGCAAGCCGTTACAGGTGTCCGGCGACATGGAACGCAGGGCTGCTGCGAGAAGCAGCGCTCAGGCGGGCTGCCCCGCCACCAGGTTGTCGTAGGCGTGGAAATCCATGGTGAAGGTCGCTCGTCCCTGGGTCAACGAACGCAGGTCGGTGGAATAGCCGAACATCATCCGCAACGGTACATGGGCCTGGGCCACCCGTGTCTGCTGGCCCGATCCCACATCGAAGATGTGCGCGCGGCGCTGCTTGAGATCGCCGATGACAGCGCCGAGGTACTCCTCGGGTAGCACGACTTCGACGGACATGACCGGCTCCAGTCGGAAGGGCGACGCGTCGGCCACGGCCCGTCGAACCGCCTCGCCCGCGGCCACGTTCACGCCAACCTCGGGCTGGGCGTCGTCTCGGTAGCTCACCGCCAGGAGTGTGGCTTCGAGGTCATCCATCGGGAAACCGTTCGGACCCGTCTCCATGGCTTCCCGCAAACCGGCCAGTGCCGCGTCGGCGATGGCCGGGCGCAACGTGCCCTCGGGCACGGCCGATTCGATGCGTATGCCCGTTCCGCGTTCGCGGGGCGTGATCCGACAGCGAACGTCTCCGAATAACGTGGCCTCTTTCAGCTCCCGCTCGAACACCGCGGCTCCTTCGGCGCTCGCGCCGATCGTCTCGCGAAAGACCACCTGCGGCTTGCCGACCGCCGCTTCCACACCGTACTCGCGCCGCAGCCGGTCCACGACGATCTGCAGGTGCAGCTCGCCCATTCCGCTGATCAGCGTTTGCCCCGTCTCCTGATCCTCGCGCACGCGGAAAGTCGGATCCTCCTCGACGACCTTGCCCAGTGCCAGGTCGAGCTTCTTTCTGGCTTGCTGGTTCTTGGGCTCGATGGCGATGGAGATGACCGGCTCGTAGGTGTCGATCCGTTCGAGCAGGATCGGGTCGCTCTCGCTGCAGAGGGTGTCACCCGTCGTGGCCAGCTTCAGTCCCGCGGCGGCGACAATACTTCCGGCACCGGCCCGGTCCAGCCGCTCCCGGCGGTGGGCGTGCATGGTGAAGAGGCGCGCCAGCTTCTCGGTCTGGCCGACGCGAACGTTGTAGATCGCGAGGCCCGGCTCGAGCACCCCGCTGAACACGCGCAGGAACACGGCCTTGCGGCCTTCATGCATGGCGACCTTGAACGCGAGCGCCGCCAGCGGACCGGCATCTCGCGGCGCGCGTTCGACCGTGGTCTCGGGGTGCCGAGGGTCGACTCCCTGGACCGGCGGCAGATCCGCCGGCGAAGGCAGATAAGCCACTACCGCGTCCAGCAACAATCGCACCCCTTTGTTGCGCAACGCCGCGCCGCAGAACACGGGCACGATCTTGCGTTCGATGCAGGCCCGACGCACGGCCTCTGTCACCTGCTTTTCCGTGGGCTCCCGCTCCTCGAGATAGGCCACGGCCACGTCGTCGTCGGCGTCGGCCAGAGCCTCGATCAGCTGTTCCCGGGCAGCTCGGGCCGCGTCACTCAGATCCGCTGGAATCGGCTCCACCTGTCCCACGTCGTCGATGTCTTGACTGACGTAGACGGCCTGCATGCGTACCAGATCGACCACACCCCTGAAGTTATCTTCGGAGCCGATGGGCAGCTGCAAGGGAACTGCGGGTGCGCCGAGCCGCTTGCGAATCTGGCCCACGACGGCGGCGAAATCGGCTCCCGGCCGGTCCATCTTGTTCACGAAGGCGAGCCGCGGTACCCGGAACTTGTCAGCCTGACGCCAGACGGTCTCGGACTGCGGCTCGACGCCGCCGACGCTGCAGAAGACGATGACAGCGCCGTCGAGCACTCGCAGGCTGCGCTCGACTTCGATGGTGAAATCGACGTGGCCCGGCGTGTCGATCAAATGGATCTCGTGCTGCTTCCAGTCGAACGTGGTGGCCGCCGCCGTGATCGTGATGCCCCGCTCGCGCTCTTCGGGCATCCAGTCCATCTGGGTCTCGCCGTCGTGCACTTCTCCCACGCGATGGATCTTTCCGCTGTGGTGCAGGAATCGCTCGGTGACGGTCGTCTTCCCCGCGTCGATGTGCGCGGCGACGCCAATGTTGCGAATGCGCTCGATCTTGGCCATGCGGGTGGAAGCTAGGGTGCAAACACGAGGCTACGAATGCACAGGCGCACTTCCTCGAGCTTGAGCCAGGAGTCGTCCGTCCAGGGCACGGTCACCGGAATGCCCCATGCATCGTACCTGAACTCCGAGTAGGCGAACTCTTCTTCGGATTGTCGCCAGTCCATCCACAGCTTGCCCTGTTCGGCGTGCAGGACGACCTCCAGACGGTCGTTCTCCTCCGACACGCTGCCCACCGTTACCGTGGCGTACCCTCCCTGCGCCTGGCTGGTGGCGATGAGGATTTCCTTGCCACCATGTCCATCGTCGTCTTCGGCGGCGACGAGAATCGTGCCACCCCACGAGACGACGGAGGGGCGCATCCCCGTCTGGAGCGCCTGGCTGACCAGCTCCGAGATCTCCCACTCGCCGTCCCGTGGACGGGTCACGAGCCAGATCTTGTCGGATTCGTCTTCCCACCACACGACGTAGATGGTCTCCTCGTCGACGAAGATCCGCGGATCGACCTCGTCCGAAGTACCGGACGTCAGGAACTCCGTCTCGAGCCACCCGTCACCGGTCCAGTGGCTGTAGGCGATGTCGTGATCGGTGCCGTTGTTCCAGGCCCAGACCACATGCGGCCAACCGGTTACGGGGTCGATCGCGGCGTCGGGCCGGCCGTCCCCGCGACCGGCCCCGTCGGGATTGAGGTACAGCTTCGGGTCCACCGCACGGACCGGCTCCCACAGGACCTGTGGAATCGGATCGGGTCCTTCGATGATCCCCAGAATCAACAGCCTCACGCCGGTCGGCGAAGGATCGGCGGAGACTTCAGCGCGAACGTGGAGGGGACCCACGGTGGCAGCCAGTGCTGCAACCGCGAGAAACGGGACCAGACCATTCCATTTGCCTCGCATCAAGTCTCCCTCTGCGCCGATGTGTTGCGCAGAACCGTCTGTTTGAACTCCACGATCTCGTCCACGCCCGCATGCTCGTCGAGCTGCAGGTAGAGCTCCCGGAGCAAGCTGACCCGTTCCCGATCCGGGCTCTCGGGCCGTTCCGAATGAGCCACTCGATGCCGCAGCCACTCGGCGCGAAAAACGGTCAGACTGTGGCCGCTCGGACGGGCGATCCTCAAAGCCGACTGGGCCAGGCTGTCGGCCTCGGTCGTTCGATCCTGCAGCATGGCGATTCTTCCCAGCTCGACGAGCCAGCTCGCTTCCAGGGCCGGCTGCTTGAAGCGGCGGGAAAACCCCAACGCCCTCTCGGTCCACTCCCGCGCCTCGCCGATGTCGCCCAGCGCCACGCAACAGGTGCCGATGTTGCCGGCGATGTGCGACATGTGCTGTCGATCGTCGTGCGTCGCTGCCTGCTCCCGGGCCTCCAGAAAGGCCCGCTTCGCCTCACCGAAGTCTTTACCGAGACACAGCGCCTTGCCCTTGACCATGCACGCCCAGGCCAGCCGTTTCGGATTGGCCCGCTTGCACAGCTCGATGGAGCGATCGGCGGCGTCCTCGGCCAGGGGCAGGTGCCCGCGCTGGGCCTGGAGATCGGCGAGAACGACGTAAGCCTCGGACTGGATCGCAGGCAGTGTCACCGACAGCGAAATCGCCCGTTCGGCGGAGGCGATGGCCGAGATCAACGCGCCGATACGCTTGAGAGTCGTGGCCCGGCGTACCTCGAGCGTCGCCAGCTGCAGCACGACCTCTCTCCGCTCGGGCGCCTCGAGCGCCAGCTTGTGCACCATCGCGTCGTAGACGGACAGCGCCTGTCGAAAGTCACCGGCCCAGAAATACTGACTCGCCCTGTCTTCCAGCTCCCGGTCGGTGAGACCCGTGATGTCCACCGGGACGACGGCGGTCAATCGCGCGCGCTCGATCAGCTCCTTGGGGTCGATGTGCAGCACGTTGGACAGCGCCAGCATCGCTTCGAGGCCCGGGAAGTTCTGGCCACGCTCGATGGCGCTGACCGCGGCGCGGGACAGCTGCCACGGGGAATCGTGCGTCTTCTCGGCAACCTGGGCCTGGGTCAGTCGAAGCGACTCGCGGGTCCTACGGAGAAAGTGGCCTACCGAGGCCTGCGCCGCTTCGGCCAAGGACGAAGAACCACCGACTTTCCGAGAAGTTTTTGACCTGGGCCGGTTCTTGGAGCGCAGCGCGTCTCGACGGGTCGGCAAACGCTCTCCTGGCATTAGAGGCCTCTGTGGGAAGACTGTCCCGCGCACAGCCTACAAAACTGTATCCTCGCCGATGCCGGGCTGTCAATGCGAGCCCCATGCTCGGTGGACAGCCGGGCGACCCCGCGTTCCCTGGGGGACCTAAATCTACGCTGGACTATGGGAAACGTCATCCGGACAGACGCGCTTGAAGCCTGGAAAGCGCGCCAGGGAGGTCCGGAGTCGCGTCGAGAAGCGCCGCCCACGGGTCTCGTCGCCGTCGAGAGGCAGCAGGACGTGCAGGCCTTGAAGTCGAGCCTGGCCCGCAAGGCCGGCGATCGCAGACCGGCCAAGCGCTCCCTGCGCCGGACGGTCCGTGTCGAGTCCGGCGCGTCGCGCAAGGTGGCCGGAAAACGGCCAAAATCGTCCGGGAGGTAGCCCTCGAACCGCTGCTCGTGCAAGAGTGCCGAGCGTGAAGGTCTACAGCGCGAAGAACGTGGCCAAGCTGCTGGACTTGCCCGTGGGGCAAGTCCGCTCCTACGCCAGGGCCGGATTTCTCGAGCCCGACCGCGGGCCGCGCGGCGAATACCAGTTCTCGTTTCGCGATCTCGTTCTGCTGCGAACCGCCAAGGGGTTGCTGGACGCTCGCATACCGCCCCGAAAGATTCGAAACGCGCTACGCAAGCTGAAACGGCAATTGCCCGGACCTCTGACCGGTGTCCGTATCTCGGCCGAAGGGGACCGGGTGGTCGTCCAGGACGGCGGTACGATCTGGAATCCGGAGACGGGACAGGCGCACTTCAACTTCGCAGTGGCCGACCTGGCAAACAAAGTCGCACCTCACGCGCGACATGCGGCGAGAAGAGCCCTCGATTCCAACGAAGACATGAGCGCCGACGACTGGTACGTTCTCGGGGCCGACCTGGAGCTCACGGCACCGGACCACGCTCTCGAAGCCTATCGCCGCGCACTGGACGTCGATCCGGACCACTTCGACACGCGGGTGAATCTGGGGCGGCTGCTGCACGAGAAGGGCCGACTTCACGCCGCGGAGACCCATTTTCGGCTCGCACTGAGCGTCCGGCCCGGCGATTCGACGGCCCACTTCAACTTGGCGATCTGTCTCGAGGATCTGGGTCGGTCCCACGAAGCGGTGCGAGCCTACACGGAAACGATCGAGGCGGACCCTGAATGCGCCGACGCGTACTACAATCTCGCCCGGCTGTACGAAGAGCTCGGCGATTCTGCGGCAGCGCTCCGGCACTTGCAGACGTATCGCCGGCTGACCGAATGACCGCGGGAAATCTGGCGACGCAAATTCGGAGGCGAGTCATGAACAAGACCATGGGCATGCTGATCGTCGTTGGGCTGTGCGTTCTGGGGGCCGTCTCTTGCGGGAGCGATGCGAATCCTCCGCAGGAGCCGCAGCCCGGTGAGGCGGTCGCACCGCAAATACCGCCGCAGGCGCTCCAGGCACTGTTCGAGGCCGTCGAGCGCGACCCCAGCGATCCCGAGGCGCACCATCGCCTGGCCCTCGCGCTGCACCGAGCCGGTCGCCGGGAAGAGGCCATCGGTCACTTCGAGGTGCTCGTTCAGTTGAAGCCGGCCGGTCAGCACCTGGTCGAGCTGGGCGTGGCCTATGCTTCGGTTTCGAGACTGGAGGACGCCGAGGCGACTCTTCGAAAGGCGCTCGAGGAGACGCCCGGCCAGCCGACGATCCTGCACCACCTGGCCAACCTGGCACGAAGCCGTGGCGCGACCGCGGACGCGATCGAGCTGTATCAGCAGGCGCTCTCAGGCGATCCGGGCTATTTCATGGCCCGGTTCCATCTCGCCGAGACAGAGCGGCAGGCGCAGCAGTTCCGGGAGGCCTACCGCACCTACGAGAAGGTGCTGGAGCTCGAGCCGAAGAACGCGCTCGAGCTCCAGACTCTCCACGAGGCGATGTTCCAGCTGGGCAGCCTGGACCTGCAGGAGGGGGCCACGGAACGAGCCGTCGAGTTCTTCGAGGTGCTCATCGAGAGGGTGCCCGAGCACCCGAAGGCGCACCGCATGCTGGGCGAGGCGCTGATGAAACTCGGTCGAAACGAGGACGCACAGGCCGAGTTTGAAGCGCACCGCCGCCTCGTCACGCAAAGTCAGCAATAATTCCTAAAATAACTAGAGCTGTCCCTTTTGCACCCCGACTCGGGAGGCCTATCTTTGGGGGAGATGCACCGTCGGACCGGGTCGGTCCAAGACGGGCGGAACGCACCCCTAGGGCTGCAGGGAGAGATTGTGATGAGTCATCCGTTACGACTGGTCGTAAGGGTTTTGCTGCTGTCTTCCATGGTGGCTGCGCCGGCCTTGGCGCTGGGTCCCCTGGACGGCGAAGTCGGCGCACTGTGGTGGGCCAATGAATACGATACCGAAGGAGTTTCGGCGGACGCCGGTGTACCGGGCGTCCACGCGGAGTTGTGGTGGCAGAGCAAGTTCGGTGTTCGAGCCCAGGTGCTCGGGGACGTCGACGACATCAGCAGCTCATCGGACTACACCGCCGTCGACGTGATGTGGAAGGCTTTCTCCCCCACGGAAAACAACTTCATCGCGGTGGGTCTGGGCTGGCAGGACATGGACTTCACGGCTGTCGACTCCACCGTCACGAGCGTCTTCAGCGGCGAAACTTCGGGCGTCCGCGTCGCGCTGGAAGGCCGCGTCGGGATCGTCGGGATGGTCTACGCCTACGGCCAGGCGGCCTACCTGCCGGCGATGGACGACGCCTCGGATTCGTTCACCCTCGAGGAATACAACGACATGGACGGCCTCGAGTACGAGCTTGGCGTCTCGTGGAAACCCGCGCCGTTCATCTCGGTGCGTGGCGGCTACCGGGAGAACCAGCTCGACTACAAACGGGTCGATTTGCTGGGCACCAACAACAGCGAATCGTCGGAGTCGTCCGGCTTCCTGCTCGGAGTGGGATTCCATTTCTAGCGCCGGTCAATGGGAATTGGGGCCTGGTAGGACGCGCACACGCTTGCGGCGCCACCAGGCCCCGTCTTTTTTCCGCTCGTCGGGGTCTCGCCTTCCGGCCCGGTCGAGTGCCGCCCCATGCGGAACCGCCGGAGAATGAATAGCATGTAGGACCGGAGTCGGGGTCGAGACCGACCTCGCAGGAAGTCTGACATGCTGCCGATTCAAACGCCCCGTCCGCACGACGAGCCCTCCCGCACCAGGCAGAAGCTCTCCGACACGATGCTCAGGACCGTGACGCACTACGGTCTGGTCGAGGCCGGAGATCGGATTCTGGTTGCGGTCTCCGGTGGAAAGGACAGCTACACGTTGCTCGACCTGCTGTGGCAGGCCCGGCGGAAAGCACCGATTCGTTTCGACCTCGTCGCGCTGCATCTGGACCAAGGTCAACCGGGATACGACGGCGGATCTCTACGGGAATGGCTCGAGCTCCTCGGCGCACCCTTCGAGATCGTACGGGAGGACACGTATTCGTCGGTCGTGAAAGATGCCGAGCGGCAGCGGCACGCGACTTATTGCCGGCTGTGTTCCCGATTGCGCCGCGGAATCCTTTACGCGGCAGCGAAGCGTCTCGGGTGCAACAAGGTCGCCTTGGGTCATCATCGGGACGATGCCCTGGAGACGCTCCTCTTGAATCTGTTCTACGCCGGAAGGCTGCAGGCCATGCCTGCCGTCTACACGACGAACGACGGACGCTTCCGCGTGATCCGGCCGTTGATCGAGTGCAGCGAGGCCGACATCGCCGAGCACGCCACCGCGGTCGGCTACCCGATCCTGCCGTGCAATCTCTGCTCTTCGCAGGCCGGCCTGAAGCGGGAAACCGTCGCGCGGCTGCTCTCGGAGCTGGAGCGGACGATCCCGAACCTGCGTCAGGTGATGCTCGCGGCGGTCAAGAACGTGCGGCCATCGCACCTGCTGGACGCGGAAGTCGGCGAAGCCTGGAATGCGTGGTCCGACGCCTACGAACCGCGTCGCTAGCCCCTACTCGGACGGGCTCTCGGGTGCGGAGGCTCGAGGCGCCGGAAGCGCGCTCGCCACGTACTCGGATTGACCCTCGGTGATCTCGATCGCGGAGTCCACCGGCAGCTTCTCGAATCGTTGAACGCGCCCGGTGGGCCAGCGGACGCTCAGCCGATCGATGCGTTCGGCCCGGCCCAACCCGATGAGCATTTCGACCGGCGCCTGCCCCGTGCCCCCGTTGAAGGGGAACAGATCGCGTACGATCTTTCGCCTGCCGATCTCGATCTCGATCCGGCTGCCCACGCCCTGACGGTTGCTCTGGACGCCCGTCAGATCCAGCCGGATCCGTCGGTTCGTGCGCGGGAAGCGGTTGAGGAACAGCCGCAGCGGCCCGCCGCCCACCGACCCCACCAAGAGATCGCTGGCTCCGTCGCGATCGAAGTCGGCCGCGATGACCGCCCGCGAATCGGAGTCGATGTCCGCGTCGGACGCGAAGGACGCGTCCAGGAAACCCTCACCGCCTAGATTCAGGAACAGGCGGTTGCGCTCGTAGGCACTGAGGTTGTTGCCGCTCCCGGGAATCTTGAACGGATTCTCGACCCAGAACTCTCCACCTTCTCGATCGACCTGGCCCAGCTCCGGTAGCTGCGCGTTCCGGTCCAGGGGCTGCGCCACGACAGCCCTCCACAGGCAGCTTCACCCGTCGGGCTTGTTCCGGTCCGCGCTGTTGAACCCCGTGGTGGCGTACAGGTCGAGCCAGCCGTCGGCGTCGAGATCGACCATCGCCGGCGCAAAGGCCCATCCGACCTGGTTGACGCCCAGCGTCTCGCTGACCTCCTCGTACTCGACGCCGTCGCCCGCGAGGCGGTAGAGACGGTTGCCGGCGAGCGATCCACGAATCATGTCGTACAGTCCCGGAAGATAGTCGTCCTGGTCCACGTTCGCGATGACTCGTCGGCCCATCTTCGAGTACATGTTTGCCACGTAGAGCTCGGGTTTCCCATCGTTGTCCAGGTCTCCGGCGCTGACGCCCATGCTCGTGGAGAAGTCCCCGGTTCCGGAGCCGCCGGTGACGTCCTCGAACGTGCCGTCGCCGCGATTGCGCAGCAGGACGTTGGCCCCGAAGTCGTTGGCCAGATAGAGGTCGGGATAGGGATCGTCGTCGAGGTAGAGCGGCACACCGGCGAAAGTCTGGTGCCTTCCCCCGCCGGCTGCGGCCTCGGCCGTGATGTTCCGAAACCGACCGCCGCCCTCGTTGTGCCACAGGTGGTTCTCCGTCCCCGCCTGTGTATCGCCGACCCACGGGCGCTTGCCCGGCGGACGCTGCCGGAACCCTTTCTGGTTGACGATGTACAGATCGAGCCGGCCGTCACCGTCGAAATCGGCAACCACGCAACCGAAGGGCGACCGATCGAAATGCAAACCCGGCTTGGCGACATGAACGAACCGCTTGCCTGAGTCGTTGTGGTACAGCCGGTAGCCCATCAACAGGTCGGGGAACCCGTCGTTGTCGTAGTCGATCCAGCCCACGAGCGCGTTGAGCATCTTCTCCTTGGGACTGTCGTATGCGGCCTGGAGGCCGATGGCCTCGGTCACGTCCTCGAAGCTCTTGCCGCCGACCGAGTGCAGGAGCAAGGGGCGTCCGTTGGTGGCGGAGACGGCGATGTCCGGATACCCGTCCCGGTCGTAGTCCTCGACCGCGAATTGATACCGATGAGTCCGGACGAGACGAGTGGGAAGCTTCCAGTTGTCCGGCAAGGGCACCTTGTCGAGGCCGACTTGCTCGGTGACCTCTTCCATCAGCTTGCGCGTGGCCGTCCGTGTGGCCACGGACTCCGTCCGGAAACGGGTGAGAATCGCCTTCCCGCGCTTGACTTCGTCGTCGTCGGCATAGCGCAGCTCGGCGCGGTGCCGCGACACGTGCTCCATCGGGGATTCACCCGCACCCGAACCCCCGGCGGTGAGGAGAAACTCGACGGTCCAGCGGCCGGCCTTCCGCTCGACCAGCTCGACGTGCATCACCTGCAGTCGAGCCCGCTCGATCCGGACGAACTCCGTCAGGTAGCCGAGCAGCTGATCCACGAAACCGGCGGCGTCGACGCTCCGCAGGGGCGCCGTTTCGGCGACGCTCCGCAGCAGCTCGGAAACGAGCCCGGCCTCCCTCCGCACTCCCCCCGAGGAAGGCAGGACCTCGCCCTGGAACTCGGGCCGGAAGGCGGCCAGCAGGCGCTCCCGATCGCGCACCCGCAGCGCCTCGGTGAACGGCTTGCCGAAGTAGGTCTCGATCACGAAGCTCGCGTGCTCTAGATCCCAGATGTGTTTTTGTTTCTCGGGCGCCAGCTCGATTTGTAGGTCGACGGCGGACGAGGGCTGCGCTCCCGGCGCCTGCATGAGGAAGCCGCCGGCCCCGAGCGCTGCGAGCGCCAAGAAGCCTCGGAGGAAATGAAACCCGCTGAACGAAACTGTCGACATCGTCGGTACCCGAGTGGGCGTGTGCCTCGACCGACAAGATACCCGAATCGACTGGACCATGCACAATCGTCCGGCCCGCCGACGCGCTCCGATTCGTGTATTCTTACGGCATGATCACCAAGAAAGACCTCCTCGGCAACGAGCTGATCAAGGAGGTCATCACCATCCGGATCGACACCCTGTGGAACATGATCGCGCTCAAGCTGGGCGGCCGTTTCCCGCCCGTGGACGCGGAGAAAGCGACGGGCGACTTCGACGACAAGGGAGCCCTGTTCGTCCCCGGAGGCTTCGTATTCCAGGATTGGGAAGAAAACCCGATCCGCAAGCGGCCCCTCAGTCCTTCCGCGGACGGCTTCCGCCGGGCGGTTCGCAATGCCATGCAATTCGACGGAGCCCACCTGCTGTACCAGGACGGCATCTCCACTCGTGTGAAGCTGGGCAATACGGCCTTCGCGAAGATCGCGTCCAGTATTCTCGAAACCAAACGCGAGGCACTGCGGCGGCAACCCGGACTGGGAGACCGGCGGCCGGCCAAGATCTGCTCGGTCGACATCAGCAAGAGCTACTGCCCGACCTACATCCCGGCACCCTACGGTGCGAGAACCTCTCTGAGCTCGGACATTTCGGTCTGTCTCACCGAGCCGCGGATGTACTTCCGTCAGAGCGAAATCTACTTCAACATCCGAGGCACGGAAGCGGACCGCTTCTGGACCGGAATCAAGAACTCGATGCAGCCGATCACCGTGAAGAACGACGTCGTGCTGGCGCAGCCCCACATGGTGACCTGCCACAGCACCAGATATCGCGAGGAATCGTACACAGGGATCACCAGGATCTCCGGCTTCGGCAAGTTCGGCGAGTTTGCGGCGTTCACGCTGGAGCAAGTGACCAGCGAGCTGCTCCACGAGCTGGACCTGACCCAGCCGGGTCGGGACGAGATCATCGCGGACTATTACGACAACCATGTCGTGGCCGTGCTGCGCGTCTACCCCCGCACGAACCCGGGGGCGCGGTTGAAGAAAGGAGTCACCACAATGCTGGTTTCCCCCGAGAAAGACCTGGGACTCGACCTCCAGGAGATCACCAACGCGGCGAAGAAGCGGTACAACCTGAGGTGAAGAAGCCATGAAGGGAGCGATCAAGCGCTCCGCCGGTCCCCTCGCACTGCTGGGACTGATCCTGCTCACACCCGCGGCCGCGGGATCCGGTGAAAGCGACGAGCCGGTCGCGGTCTTCTTCGTGCGCCACGCCGAGACCGCACAAAGCACGACCGGAGCCACGGGCGACGAGGACACCGACCCGGGCCTCAGTGAAGCCGGCGAGGAACGCGCTCGGGCTCTCGACCGCTTGCTTTCGCGGGCCGGGGTGACCCACCTCTTTGCATCGCAATACCGGCGCGCACAGCAAACGCTTCGGCCGCTCGAGGAGCGAACGGGCCATGAGACCCTGGTGATCCGTGCGCAACAGCCGGAAGATCAACTCCGAGCGCTGCGCGAGCTACCCGGAGGCTCGATCGCCGTCGTGGCCGGTCACTCCAATACCATTCCCGGATTGGTGTGCGATCTCGATGGAGCTACCCCCGATCTGGACTGTTCCGCGTCGGGTAGACGCTTCGAGCACCACGAATACGATCGCCTGTACCTGGTGATCCTGCCACCGGCGGCCGCGACGGCGGCCTTCGCTCCACGGACCCTCGCTCTACGCTACGGCGACTAGCCGCCGGCGCAAGGAGCCGATCAGTCGTGTAGTCTCTACGTTTCGCGTACCGTTACTCCTCGTGCGATTCACAGCCAAGGAGAAACCGTGGCCACCTGCCCGTCATGCTCTGGTGACGTCCCGGAGGGGAATGCCTTTTGTGGTTCCTGCGGGAGTACCCTGGCCCCCTCATCGGTGACGCCGACCGAGACCAGGCTGAGGAGCCAGCCTACGGCTGCGGCAAGAGGAGACGGATCCGTAGATCTCTCCCCGTCTTCGCTCGATCGAGCCCGCTTCATCCCCGGCGCGATGGTGGCAAAACGGTACCGCATCGTCGGCCTGCTCGGCCGCGGAGGTATGGGCGAGGTCTATCGCGCTGAAGACCTCAAGCTCGGCCAGCCGGTCGCGATCAAGTTCCTCCCCAAGGACTTCCAGCAGGACCCGCGCCGGCTTGATCGCTTCCTCAACGAGGTCAAGGTCGCCCTCAAGGTAACGCACCCCAACGTGTGCCGTGTGTACGACATCGGCGAGGCGGACGGGCAGCACTACATTTCCATGGAGTACGTCGACGGCGAGGATTTGGCTTCGTTGTTGCGGCGCATCGGTAGGCTTCCCGAGGACAAGGCGGTGCAGGTCGCACGTCAGCTTTGCGCGGGACTGGCCGCGGCGCACGAGCAGGGGTTTCTGCACCGCGACTTGAAGCCGGCCAATGTGATGATCGATGGCCGGGGCCGGGCCAAGATCGCCGATTTCGGTCTGGCGAGCCTGGCCGAGAGCATCGCCGGTGACGAGGCACGCGCCGGTACGCCGGCCTACATGGCCCCGGAACAACTGGCCGGGAAAGAGGTGACCGTCAGGAGCGATCTCTACGCCCTGGGCCTGGTGCTCTACGAGCTGTTCACCGGCAAGCGGGCGTTCGAGTCCGCCACACCCGGCGAGCTGAGGCGGCTGCACCCGGAGTCGACCCCGACGAATCCTTCCAGTCACGTCGATGGACTCGACTCCGCAGTCGAGCGGATCATCCTCCGCTGTCTGGCACGAGAGCCGCGCGACCGACCGGCGTCGGCGCTGGCAGTCTCCTCGGCGCTGCCCGGCGGGGATCCGCTGGCCGCCGCCCTGGCTGCCGGCGAGACGCCCTCTCCCGAGATGGTCGCCGACGCCGGCGACGTCGGGGGCCTGCGGCCGGTGGTCGGCGTGACGTTCCTCGTCGCGATCGTTGTCGGCCTGATCGCCATCCTCTTCCTGGAGGGCCGGACAAACCTGGAGGCGCGGGTCCCGCTGGACCATTCGCCTGCGGAGCTGTCGGTTGCGGCACGCGCGATCATCGGCGCCGCAGGTTGGGAAGAGCCACCGGTCGATCGGGTGCACGGCTTCGCCGCCGATTCGGACTACCTGAGTTGGGTCGAGGACGAGGACCCGTCCCCCGAGCGCTGGAACCGCCTGGGCAGCGTAATGCCCGCACCGATCTACTTCTGGTACCGCGAGAGCCCGGACTACCTGGTCCCGGACAACTTCGTCGGATCGGTGAGCGAGACGGACCCGTGGTCGGTCCTTTCCGGGACGATCGATATCCGCCTGGACCCGCGGGGTCGCCTGCTCCGCTTCCAGGCCATACCGCCGCAGTCCAACGAGTCGGAGCGCTCCGGGGAGCCGTCTCAGGGTCCGGAGGTGGAGCCCGATTGGCCGTCGCTGTTCTCAAGTGCGGGTCTCGACGTCGCGGCCTTCACGCCGGCCGCGCCGGCGTGGAATCCGCTGATCGACTGCGACGCACGGCAGGCGTGGACCGGGTACTACCCGGACCAGCCCGATTCCCCGATCCGCGTCGAGGTGGGCGCCTACCGGGGAAGACCGGTCTTCTTCGAAGTCATCCCGGTCTGGAGAAAGCCGGAACGGATGGGAACGGATCCCGACGACCTCGGGAAGCGCGTCGCACAGTTCATCGGGCTGGTCGTATTGGTCAGCGTCCTGATCGGCGCGTCGCTGCTGGCACGACGGAATGTCCGCCTCGGGCGCGGGGATCGGAAGGGAGCCTTTCGGCTCGCCGCGTTCTATTTCCTGATTCAGATGGCCATGAAGACGCTCCTGGCGAACCACGTCCCGACGTTCGACGAATGGAGTCTTTTCTGGCAGTCCCTGGGCCAGAGCCTGCTCTTGTCCGGCCTGGTGTGGGTCGTCTATCTCGCGCTCGAGCCCTACGTCCGCCGATTGTGGCCCGACGCGATCATCGCCTGGAGCCGCCTCTTGGACGGGAGGTTTCGCGATCCGCTGCTCGGCCAGCACGTTTTGATTGGCGCCGTCGCCGGCCCCGTCGTCTGGCTGTGGTGGAAAGTGCCGGGATTGGTCCGTCACGCACTGGGCTTGCCGGCGCCGGCGCCGCAAATCGGCTCGCTCGCTTCGCTGGGTGGACTGCCTCCGGCCGCGGCCGGCTACCTGGACGTGCTGGCGGAGGGGCTGGTCATCCCGGTGGTGCTGACTTTCTTGTTTTTGCTCCTGCGGGTGCTGCTGCGCCGGCAGTGGGCCGCCTGTGTGGCGTTCGCCAGCCTGTTCGCCGGGCTGAGCGCCCTCGGGAGCCCGACGACCCCCCTGATCGGCGGCTTCGCCGGGCTGGGGTTCGGCCTGATCGTGCTGTTCATCATCATCCGGCTCGGGTTGCTGGCGTTCATGGTGACGGTCATGTTCTCGAACTGGGACAGCTTTGTTCTGACGACCGATTTTTCGACGTGGTACGCGGGGCGCTCGTTGCTGGCGGTCCTGGTGTTCGCCGCGCTCGCCATCTACGGGTTCTCTATCTCGCTCGCCGGCCGTCCGTTATTCAAGGACGAGATCCTGGATTCCTGAGGCGATTCGCCGCAGCGTGATCCGGATCCAGGCGCGTTGCCGCTTCGTAGTGACGCAGCGCTTCCGCCGTTCGACCCTGGCCCTCGTACGCCTGGCCGAGACCGTAGTGTCCTTCTGCATTCAGCGGCCTCAGTGCGGCCGCGCGCTCGTACTGCTCCGCGGCTTCCGCGAAACGGTCCCGCTGCAGGAGCAGTCGACCCAGTTGCAACCGGGCCTTCACCAGCGCCGGTTCGAGCTCCACCGCCCGCGTCAGGTGCCTCGTCGCCGGCTCCACCCGGCCCAATTCCTGGTACGCGATACCGAGCCAGTAGTAGGCGGATGCGTCCTCGGGTCTGGCCTGCAGAACGACCTGCAGGTCGGCGATCGCCTGCGCGTAGGCGCCGATGCGTATCGCGGCCTGGGCTCGAGCGAACGCGCGGCTCGAGCTCATGCTGCGCATGAACACTTGCGCCCCGTAAACGGGGTCGTCGAAGGCGTTGATCGGCTGCAGCTCGGCTGCGCGTTGCATCGCCTCCCGCGCCCGCTCGGGCCGGCCCAGGCGCAT
>Ga0255058_10000991_pt1 | contig 16284 bp, 15 predicted proteins | sample Cases_109_9_MG_FD_188637 | JGI IMG/M metagenome (GOLD analysis project Ga0255058, IMG submission 188637) | Seawater microbial communities from Amundsen Gulf, Northwest Territories, Canada - Cases_109_9 | ecosystem: Environmental > Aquatic > Marine > Gulf | place: Canada: Northwest Territories... | reverse complement strand
CACGTACATTTCCGGCACCAGGCGCCGGGTCGTGGGGCTGCGGTTCGACTTCGCCGTGTGAAAGTGCTCGTAGACCACGCCGAGGCCCAGCCAGTAGGGGAACTTGTCCTTGGGCACCTGATCCCACCTCTTGCCCCGATGCGCGTCATCGGGAAGATCCGGCGTGAGACCCTTGTCACGCGCCTCCTCGAGCAGCGGGATGTTGTCGATGGTGTACACGCCCTCCCTGGTGCCGAACTCCATCAGCTTGGTGGTGATCGCCTCACGGTCGCTGTAGTCTTGCTGGCAGAGCTTTATGTGCACCTTGCCGTCCTTGGTGCGGAAGTAGCCGTACGGCCGGTTTTTCCAACCCTCTTGCAGCATGTAGCGGCGCTTGGTGCCGCCCGCCGCGGCGATGGCATAGGTCGGTGCAGGCCACTGGATCCCGCGCAGCTTTCGAAGCTGTTCGTAGGGGCTGAGCCCATCGAGCTTCTCCACCTCCAGAATCCCGGTGAGATCGGTGTCGGTGCCGGCGGAGGCCGTGATCACGTCGCGCAGCACTTCCTCGGCGTCGTAGAACCCGTCCTCGCCGCGCTTGTAGGGGAAGATCCGGTCGCCGTCGAGGCCGAGCAAGTCGGCAACCTCCTTGCCTTTGTCGATGACCATGTCCATGTCCGGGCGGCATCCCGGAGGGGGCTCGGCGGCCTTGTCACAGATGTTGATACGCCGCTCGGAGCTGATGTAAATCCCCGTCACCTCACCCCAGGTGGCGGCCGGAAAGATCACGTCCGCGTAGAGGTTGTTGGGGGCGTGGCGATAGATCTCCTGGACCACGGTGAAAGTCTTGGTCAGCGCCGGACGGACCAGATTCTGCTGATCGGGCAGATCGATGTGGGTGGCGTAGACGAGGAACATGACCTTGACCTCGCCCTTCAACGCGCGCTCCATCATGCCCACCGCGTACCCCGGGTTCTTGGAGTTGAGCGCGTTCTTGAGATTCTTCTCCGGCACGCGCCAATGCCCGGCCATTTTTATCAGATGCTCGAGGTTCGAGAGCGGCTCGTTGAATGGCAGCCGGCCGGTGAGCCCACCGGTGAAGCGCTCGCCCATGGCGTTGGGCTGGCCGGTCATCGAGAACGGACCACAGCCGGGCTTGGCGAGGTTGCCGGTCAGCGCGAGCAGGTTGACGATGGAGATGACGTTGTACTGGCCGTGGATGTGCTGGTTGTAGCCGATGCCCCACATGATGATGACGCCACCGTAGCCGCCACCCCCCGGAACACCTACCTCGGCGCCGGCCTGGCTTTGCTTGCTTCGGGCGAGGCGCTTGCGCGTAGCATCGGCGAACATACCGGCGACCCGCCGGATGAGCGCCGGCGTGACCTCCGCGCTGCCCATGCGGTCCTGAACCTGCTCCGGGCTGTAGCTTGCGAGAACACCATCGGTGTACTTTTTCCAGCCGGTGGCATGTTTCTTGACGAAGTCCCAGTCGATGACGTCCGGGTGCTCCTTGAGCAGCACGTGCGCCATGGCGTTCAGAAAGCTGATGTCGCCGTTCAGAATCGGCACGTGCACCTGGTTGTCGGGATTGATGTCGGCGTAGCCCTGGCTGGTGCCGGTGTAGCGCGGATCGACGACCACCGTCGGAATATCCTTCTTCTTCTTGTAGTCCGCGGCGCGCCAGAAGATGATCGGGTGCGACTCGCGGGCGTTGTGCCCGAAATGCATGATCATGTCGCAAAGCTCGATATCCTCGTAGGCGAGCGGCGGGGTGTCGGATCCGAGCGTCGCGAAGTAGCCGGTCACCGCCGAGGTCATGCACATGCGAGCGTTGGCCTCGATGGTGTTGGAACCGAGCACCCCTTTCATGAACAGGTTTTCCAGGTACTGGCCTTCCGTGGTGAGCTGGCCGGAACCGTACAGGGCGATGGAGTTACCGCCGTTTTCCTTTGCGAAGTGCGCAATCTTGTGCGCGGTCATCTCCGAGGCCTGTTCGTAGGGCACGCGCACGAAGTGCTCCTCGTCGAAGGATCCCTTGGTCCTGGTCACGAAGGCCAGATCGCCATGCCCGGGTTTGCTCCATTCCGCCCACACGTCCTTGCGCACATAGCAATCACCCTCCATGCGATCCACGTAGATGGGCTCGGCGGCGGTCAGCCCCTTGATGCACTGCAATCCAAAATTCGTGGGGTGATCCTTGTCAGGCCGCATGGAGACGATCTTGCCGTTCTCGGCCTGGATGATGGTGCCGCAGCCGACGCCGCAGTAGGGACACTGGGCGAGCGCGGTAGTGCGGTTTGCGGCTGCCGGCGCCGCGACGGCGGCTTCGAGCTCCGGGTTGTGCCCCACGTACAGACCGGCGCCAGCGGCCGAGCCGGCGATGAAGGTGCTGCCCTTGAGGAAGCCGCGCCGGGTCACTTTGATGCGTTTCATGGCTGTTCTCCACTCATCGATTCGGCAGGCCGCGCAGGTAGACGATGATGTCGTCTATCTCGCGGTCGGAAAGGTTGGCGAGCCCGCTGGGACCGGAAAAGCCGAGCATGCGTGTATTGGACCGTCCCCGCTTGATGGTCTCGCGGATGAAGCCGTCGGAAGCCTTGCCCAGGAAGCCGACCGTGCCGATGGCCGTGCCCGTCCCCCCGGCCAGATAGCCGTCGCCGTTGACCCCGTGGCAGGTCGAGCAGATGTCGTCGAACCAGATCTTGCCGAGACGGGGATCGCCGCTGGCCGCAGGCTCGGCATCGACCTCCGCGGACCGGTTCGGCTCGTCGCTATAGGAACGCAAATAGGCGACGACGGCCGTGGCGCCCTTGCGGCCGAGATGGGCGAAAGGCGCCATGCCGGTGCCGGGGCGCCCGTCGCGCATGGTGCCCATGAGAAACTTGTCCGAGGCGATAGCAAGCAGCTCCGGGTTGGTCAGGGAAGGAGCGAAGCCCGGCTTGCCGATGGCATCGGGCTGGTGACAGAAGACGCAGTTCTGGTTGTAGAGCCGCTCACCCTCGGCTATCTGTGCCGGCTCGGCTGCGAGGGCCGCCAGGGAGTAACCGACTGCCGTGCTCAACAGCATCAGGGCCACAAGCTTATGTCTGAACATGCTGACCTCCTCAGGTGGTTTCCTGAAAATCAGCCACGTCGCGGGAATCTATTCTTAGTACAGGCTCCCGTTCCGAGGTGTGATGAACCGATTCGTTGCAAGAGACTTTGCCACCCAGTTCATTGAGCGCCAGCTTCGCCACCATCCTCGTCCTCCGCCCAATCGTCGTCGGAGGGCGCTCGGGCCATACCGGAGTGACAGTCGATACAGGGGACGTGCTCGCGTTCGAATCGATCGTGTTCGGCCTCGATGAACTCCTCCGGTAGGCGGTGCGCGATACCCACGTGGCAATCGATACAGGTCTTTCCTTCATTTTGCCCGCGGACATGCTGGGGCCCCGCACCCGGTTGCTGGGCATCGGTGTCCATGAATGCGAAGCTGTGGCAATTGCGGCACTCTCGCGAGTCCGTCGTCGCCATGTTTGCCCAGACTGTTCTGGCGAGATCGAGACGCTTCGCCACGAACTTCTCCCGGGTGTCGATGGTGCCGCGCAGCCAGTGGTAAAGTTCGTTGGTGGCCTGAATTTTCCGCACCACCATGTGGTGCCACTCCTCGGGGACGTGGCAATCGGGACAGGTAGCACGCACCCCGGTGCGATTGCTGAAGTGTACCGTTTCCCGGTATTCACGATAGACGTTGTCCCGCATCTCGTGGCAGGAGATGCAGAATGCTTCTCGATTAGTGATCTCGAGAATGGTGTTGAAGGCTCCCCAGAAGAGAATTCCGGCCAGGAACAGACCGAGGACCGCAACCAGTGGGCGGGTGGTGGTGAAGGCAAGCAGCGATTTCCACAAGCGCACCACGGTTCGTTCATGACCCCCGGATCCTCACTGGCACTCCTCGGCCCCTCAACGCGGAATCGCCCTGCCGCAGGTCGTGCGACGATGGTTCCCGTGCGACAGGCCCGCGCTGGGCTGCCCCGGGATTCTCGAGCGAGGCGCATCGATCACGATTGCAGAGGAAAACACGGTCTCACCTTGCCAACATTGATCCAGATCAAGGGTAAAAGGATAATGATAGGCATTTCGATGTCAGTTTTTCAGGTTCTGCATCGGGTTCGCGAGCGACCGCCTCCACACCCGCAAGAGGCGCGTTTCGCTGCGTAGCCTCACAATAACTCAGTGGGTGGTGGCAGACTCCTTGCCTGGCCCGTTGCTCCTTGCTCCCTTCGCTAGTCGCGCGCCCCGCTCTGGGACGAATGGCTGGTACTCTTCCGCGAACCATCAAACAATCACGGCCTATACGGAGGCTCAGCACCGATGGATCCAAAGCTGTTCGCAATTGTCTTCGGCACCGTCTTCGTTGCTGAGCTTGGCGACAAAACGCAGCTCGCCACATTGTTGTACGCAGCGAAAGCCGCCAACCCCAAACTCACCGTTTTCGTGGCCTCAGCCTCGGCCCTGGTACTGGCTTCGGCAATCGCCGTGCTGGCGGGCTCCCTGGTGTCGGCGCATTTGAACGAGAAGGTCCTCTCGTGGATCGCGGGCTGCGGCTTTATTGTCATCGGCCTGTGGACGATTCTCCGCGGCTGAGCACGACATGGCTCATCTGGAATACCCGGCGCTGAAGGAGGTTCCAGCCGGGAGTCCCATCGACGCTCAGCCGCCAGCTTCACACCGGCATGGCTGCCGGAGGTACAACACCAAGTCGTCGATCTCCTGTGCGGACAAGGTCCCGCCCCAAGGGGGCATGAGACCCGACTTCTGCACCGCATCGCCGCCCTCGGCGATCGCCATCGAGAATTCAACGGGTCAGATCCCGTGATTCGCATTTACTGACTGTTGGCGGGAAAACAAGGATAAGCGCCCGCCAACACTTCGGCCACCCATATATGGGCGTTCCTATGGTCGCCACTGGAACGCTGTTTCAACGTCTTGACGACCGGATCCAACTCATTGATGACTAGATTCCGAAGGTCGTCCAGACTCACCGTATGGGGAACACAGGCCTGTTGGGCGTGCAGCGGCACCCCGTGCGCGAGAATATCCACGATGGCATTGATGTATCCCGCGCACAGCGGTCCGGGGCCGGGGTCGCCAACCTCGTAGGGCTCGCACCAGCCGGACAAGGTCTCGGTGTCGACGTACATGTGATCGGCGGCGGTGGGCGTGGCGAACAAAACCACCGTCAGAACCAGTAGGATGTGAATTATGTGTGGCATGTTTGTTACCTCTCCTATCGTTGTAGGAACGCCCGTCGATAGGTGCAGGTGCATCTCTGAAACGGAGGAACAAGGAACACGCTGAGCCGGGAACTGCACGACATAATCGGGCAGTGTGATGTTTGCGCAGTAGGCCTCGGATAACATCCCGGCAGTCCCATCGACGCTCAGCCACCGGCTTCACACCGACATAGCTGCCGAAGATACAACACCAAGTCGTCGATCTCCTGTGCGGACAAGGTCTCGCCCCAAGGGGGCATGAGCCCCGACTTCTGCACCGCATCGCCGCCCTCGACGATCGCCGTGCCGAGTTCCTCGTCGCTGAGCTGGCGCATTTCCTCGGCGTACACATGGTTCTTCGGCGACACGGACAGGCCGCCGGCCGTGTCGTTGATGCCTCTGCCGTTGCCCCGAGAGCCGTGGCACTGGACGCAGTAGAGTCGATAGTTCTTTTCCGCATCACTCCCGCTGGCCGCCTCCCGAGCCACGAATACCGACATCGGCGCCGCGGGCCCCTGGACTACGGCGTCGGGCTTCTCGAGATCGAGCCTGGCCGGCGACTTCATGGAGCTGATGAAAAGGGTCAGGAGCGCGCGTTTCTTGTGCGACATCTCTACCCTCGGCATCCAGGTCTTGGGATCCCAATGCTGGGGGTTCTCGATTCTCGCGTACACCCAGTCTGGATTCAGTCGATTGCCGGCGTCGGCGAGGTTCGGTCCCGAGACGCCCCCCATCACCCTCTTACCCCATTGGACGGTATGGCATCCGATACAAGGAAGCTGCTTGCGAAACAATCTCAGCGCCTTCGGCTTACTGAACTTCTTACCCGGCTCAATCACGCCGGTTTGCATGGTCGCGTCCTCGAAGGTCATCAGATACTCGGTGACGGCCTCGGCGCGCTCGGGATCGAGCTTTGCCGAACACGATCGGACCGTATCGATGGCGATCCGGTCCGCGCCCCCATCGAGCGCGAGGTGGTTGAGGTAGACGACGCCCGAGTAGCGGATAGGCACGGGATCTTGCAGCCACTCGACAAGCCACTCTCGCCTGAACTTGCTTCCGGCATAGAAGAGGTCGGGCGCCTTGCGATCCAGGAGCCCCTCGAAGGTGCTCGCAGCCGGAGGGCCGAGCCGATGGCAGCCGGCACACTCACGCTCCACGATAGCCCTGCCATCGAGCGCCTCGGCAGTTGCGCCCGCGACCGAAGTGCCGAGGGCCAACAGCACGCTTACGATCGGGCCCACAAGTAGGCGATCGAGACGAACGTCGAAGGGCTTACCCATTTCATTGGCACCTTTCGTGGACCCGGGCACAGGACCCGGGTCCACGCTGCTCGGACTCGATGGACGTCATGTCCCCGAATTCGCTACAAGATGGTAATCATGCCCTCCATGCCCTTGTCGCGATGGGTCTTTCCGTCCTTGTCTTTGATATGGCACCACACCGTAGCGCTGCCCGTGGCCACGGGAACGAACCACCACTCGGTGGTGCCGCCCGGATAGATCTCGACCTCGCTCACGGCCCCCTTGATTTCACCAATCTGCTTGGCGCCCGGCCCGAAATCGTCCATCACCTGCACCTTGCGGGTGTAGATGCGGCTCACGAAGTCGGGGGAGGTGAAATAGTGCTTGCTGTCACTGGGATTGTGGAGCACCAGCCTGTAGAGCTTGCCGGTCTCGAAGGTCAACTTTTCCGGATAGAACTTGTGATCCCCGACACTGTCCTTACCCATGTCCAGACGCACCTCGATGGGTTTCTGCTTGGCGAGATTGCCTCCCGCGAAAGCAACCGGGGACAACAGAAACACGCTGCTGACCACGGCGGCCATGATTTTCGTTACCACGTTCATCCTTCTGTACCTCTTCGATAAGACAACTGAATTACCCTTTGTCGAACCCGCCATTCGCGCAAGCTTCGACTCCTCTCACGCGTCAACATAAAGCTTCAGACGAACGGGGGAAATCGGGGTGAACTAGCAACGAGACAGGGGTATTCCCTAGCCCTGCACCGCCGATACCATCTTGACGAGAGCGGCCAGGGATCCGGCCTGCATTTTCTCCATTACCCGCGAGCGGTGCAGCTCCACGGTCTTCTCGCTTATTCCGAGCCGGCGCGCCACGCCCTTGTTCGTGTCCCCGGCAATCACCCGCTCCAGGACCTGGCGTTCTCGCGGCGTCAACCGGGCCATCCGATCCTTGATAGCCTCCTGCCCGAGCCGGGCCTCGCGCGTCTTGACACCCTCCGACAGCGCTCTTTGGACCCGGTCCAGCAGCAGCTCGTTGTTGAACGGCTTCTCGATGAAGTCGACCGCCCCGGCCTTCATGGCATTTACCGCAACCTGCACGTTGCCGTGTCCCGTCAGGATAATCACGGGAAGATCGATCGCCCGTCTGTCGAGCTCCTGTTGCAACTCGAGACCGCTCATCCCCGGCATCCGTATGTCGAGCAGCAGGCAACCCGCACGACCGGGCTCGTAGCTGTCGAGAAAGTCCTGCGCCGAAGCGTAAGACTCCACCGAGACGTCTATGGACGCTATCAATCCGCACAGGAAACGCCGCACCGCATGGTCGTCATCGACGACGAAGACAGTTGCCTCGGAGGTGCTCATCGCTGTCCGCCTGTGTCAGCGACAGGAAGCGTGAAGTGAAACTCGGTGCCTGACCCGAGAGACGAGGTTGCCCACAAGCTGCCACCGTGCGCCTCGACGATGGTGCGGCTTATGGACAGTCCCATGCCGAGGCCCGTGGACTTGGTCGTGAAGAAAGGCCGAAACATCCGGTCCAGGTCCTCGGCTGGTATCTCCCTTCCGCGGTTGTGAACGGCTATCTCGACCGTTCCGTCTCGAGCGGCCGTTCGGATGGTGAGAAGTCGTGGCGCCGGTGCGCTCTGCGCCATTACCTCTACGCCGTTATGGACGAGGTTCACGACGACCTGCTGTACCTCGATGGAATCAGCGGTTACCGGAGGCAGATCTTCTGCCAGCTCGAGTGCAATATCGGAATCGTGCTCGCGTGCATCCGAGCGCAACAAAGTCGACACCGCCCGAATGGTGTCGTTCACGTCGATTTCTTTTCGTTCCGGCTCTTTCTTCTGGATGAAACTTCGCACGCGCCGAACGATCTGGTTGGCACGTTCCGCCTGCTCTGCGGCCTGCTCGAGGGAATCCAATAGATCCTCCGGTTTGCCTTTGTCGGATCGCAGCCGATCCAGACAAAACTGCGCGCATCCCGAGATGACGGTCAGGGGCTGGTTAAGCTCGTGTGCCAGGCTCGTCGCCATTTCTCCCAGGCTGCTAACGCGTCCGAAATGGGCCAGCTCGTTGCGGTGGCGCCTCGCTTCATCATCGGCCTGCCTGCGTTCGGTGATGTCCTCGGCGGAACCGAGAAAGTGCGTGAGAGTCCCGTTCTTGTCGGTTATCGGCGAAATAGAGACAGCGACCCAGTAGAGAGTTTGATCCTTTTTTCGGTTGTGTAGCTGCCCCTGCCATTCCCTACCCGACGTGATGGTTGACCAGAGCTCCCGGTAGACCTCGGGCGGTGTTTCTCCGGACTTCAGGATCCGCGGTGTTTTCCCCATCACGTCCTCGAGCGTGTAGCCGGTCACATTCGTGAACTGCGGATTGACGTATTCGATGTGTCCTCCGAGATCGGTGATGATAGTCATTGCGGGACTCTGTTCCACCGCTCGGGATAGCTTGCGCGCGTTCTCCTCGGCCTGTTTGCGCTCGGTAACCTCCCGGGTGAGTTTTCGCGTACGCTCTTCCACGCGTCGCTCGAGATCGTCACGAGCGTGCTCGAGTTCCGCCTCGGCCTGCTGGCGCACCGCGATCTCGCGCTCTAAAGCCACGTTCTTCCGATTGATATCCACATACTGACTCTTGATTGTGTGCTCGGCACGGCGCACCGAGAGAAACAGTATGCTGAACAAGACTGCGAAGACCGCCAGAAAACCCAAGGCGAGCTTGAAGGTGTCGCGCCTTATGCCATCGAGGAGCGGGGTGACGTCGGTGTAGGGCTCGAAGACACCCTCTGTGGATCCGTTACCGCTCGGAATCGGCAAGTAGCTCTCCACCAGATCGCGATTCTGAACGGCGCCCTCGAAGGAGCTGAAGGTGTCCCGGTAGGTCAGCTTACTGGCGGGCTTTCCCTCGCGCGCCGCCGAGAAGTAGCCGGGGTTGTTGCTCTTGTTCTCTCCGATCTCGTCGGGCTCCGAGGAGTAGACCGTGAGACCGTTCAGGTCATAGATCTTGATCTTCAGGATCGGGAGACCGAGAGACACGTCCTTGACGACGGCCCGAATTTGAGCCGTCTCCGGGCGCCCGCGGAGTTCCTCGCTCTCCATCATGGAAGCCGTCGTCACGTACGACGAGAAAAGCGGCCAGATCGTATTGGCCAGCGACTGTGCGAGCGCCACATTCTGCCTCTCCGCAAACTCGATGAGGCGACTCACCTCGTTTTGTCGGTGTACCACCAGGACCACGACGATAGCCACGATCACGAGAGTACTGGTTAGCAAGAAGAATCGAACGAACCTGAACATCATCGCTCCCGCTGTCCCGGACCGACGATGCGGACGAGTTCCGGCCGCCGAGACCGTTCGCTTGCCAATCTCTCTAGCAAAGTGGCGCGGACCTTCCTTGATCCGGATCAATTTGCCGTGACATCGCCGAGCGCGTGCTTCACTGGCAGCATAGCCCTTCTCGGTCGACAGCCGCGTACGGGTCAAGGTCAGAGATCCGGCTTCAGAAGAGGTCGCTTCTCATGGGTATTAGGCCTGCAAACATGTGTAGTTGCCCACATTGGATGTGACAGACAGCGGAGCCCGTAGAATTTGAATTTTCCGACAAAGCAACCTTCAACCTTTATTCTCTTTTTGACGTAATCTCCACGATTGCCTGCTGCTCTGCATCAATGGTGAAGCCGATCCGGTCTCCTGCCGTGAGGTCCACGAGGAGCTTCGGCGACTTGACCGGATAACCCATGATCATCGCGGCCATGAAGCCCGGGATTTCCTTGTGATCTATGACTATCTGGCCTTTGCGACCGTCAACCGAGATGACTGTGCCCTCACCCTTAAAGGTGAGTGGACTAATTTTCACAATGACCTGCTGGTCGGCGTCGATGGCGAAGCGAACGCGGTCGCCGGCCTCGAGTCCTCTTAAGAGCCCCGCCGGTTTCACCGGGTAGCCCATGGTCATCGCGGCCATGAAGTTCTCGATCACCTCCTGATCCACCACCAAATGGCTTTTGCGCGGCTGGACCGCGACGATTACCCCAACCCCCTCGTAGAGATGTCTGGCCGAGGCCGGCGGCTCGTCGTGTGCCACGCGTTCTCCGCCCTTGCCGACAATAAGCCGACCACGCATCCCCATCTTCTCGTGAATCTCGACATGGCAGTGGAACTCCAGCGTGATGTCCTCGTCCGGAGTCACGAAACGGGCGCTCCGGGTATTTCGGCCCGTGAACGCCAGCATAAACATAGGATTGAGCCCGGGTATCATCATGGCGTGTCGCACAGCGTCGGAATTTTCAAACACGATCTCGACCTCTTCGCACGGTTTGGCACGAATGGTTCGGGGTTCAAACGCGTATGCCTCACCTTTCCTCGCAAGCTTTGTACCTCCTTTCATGAAAATACGGCGGAAACCACGGGGCCTCTCGCAGGACTTCGCGACCATCCGATGAGTCTCCAAGATGGTCTCCCGGAGCAGGGCGGTCCGTCCGCTCTCGCGTGCGGGCTCGAGCCAGCGCTCCAGGCTGAGGGGCGCCTGGGGCAGCCCGTCTTCTCCCATAAACCCGTCGTAGACGATCGTCGTGATGCTGCCCCCCGGGTTGATGCCTTTGTTAGTGATGGCCTGCTCGCTGTGGTCGTGCATGAGCCACACCCCCGGGCCCGAGGCAAAAAGAGCGTTGCTCCCAGGTCGGAGGTCCAAATCGATGCGTTGACCGGCGCTGACGATGACCATGTCTCGGGCAACGCGCGCCCTCGCAGACGCCTCGTGGCCGTCGACGCGGGTGAGCATCGGGTTGAAGCCGTGGATGTGGAGCTTAATGGCGCGGCTGCGGGCATTGAGAATGCGCAGCTTCACGCGTTTTTCCGGCGCAACCTCGATCGGCGTGTCCCGCAGAGTGAAGGGAAACGACCGGCCATTAAGGAGAAAGATGTTTGGTTGACGCTCGGTCGGATCGAGCTCCCCGTGTAGGATTTTCTCGATCTCTTGCGGATCCTTGGAGGCTGCGGGAATACGGTTAAGCCGCTCGTCGATATCAATATACACCAGCGAATACTCGCGCTCATACCCCTCCGCCAACGTCGCCTTGGCGAGATCCTCGATCCGTCCCGCGCCGGGCACCAGGTGGCGGAAGTTATTCTCCGACCGATTGGGTTCAATGATAAACATGCCCACGAGCCCCATCGGCGGGTGCACGGCCGGCACGACGTGGCAGTGGTAAAAATACGTGCCGGAGTCCGCGGCGATAAACTCGAAGGTAAAGGCCTGGCCGGGCTCGACCCGTCTTAGCGGGCGCGTGTCCATGGGATTTTGGCGGACCGTTCCGTGCACATGGATCGTGTGCGGGAGGTAATGTGTGTTGTGCAACGTGATCCGCACCCGATCGCCCCGCTCCACCCGGATGGTCGGGCTCGGCACGCGGGCCACCGGAGTCATGCCTTGGCCCACGGGAGCGAACACCCAGAAAGTAACAACCTTGCCCGGATAGATCTCCTCCCGGACTTCTATGATTTCCAAATTGATGGTCACTTCGTCCGGATCGCCGTCGCCATCCAAGTCCCGGCCAAGAACTACCGCATCTTTTACCGCCCCTGGGGTCGGTGGCTCCGAGAAAGGAGCTCCCTCAGCCGAAGTCGCGACCAAGCAAAGAAGTAGCACGGAGAGAAATAGCAGTTGCGAAGGGCTCGCTCCCCAACCTGTAACACGGCTCCTTACCCGCATTGCGCCTTCTCCTAAGTCCATTCGCCTTTTGTTTTCCCGCGTGCCGCGACACGGGCTTTTTCCCATAGCCACTAGACAACGGCCAGACTACGACACGGTTGTCAGTGCACGCGTGGCTGATCGCTATTTTTCCATGCGTTCCACAGCGATAATTGTTTTCCTCCCCGCGTCAATCTCGAACTTGACGGCATCGCCCGACCTGAGTCCCTTCATGAGTGCCTTGGACTCCACGGGATACCCCATGGTCATCGCCCCCATGAAACCCTTGATTTCCTCATGCTCCAAGACGATTTGCCCTTTGTCTGGGACAACAGCGATAATCTTTCCCTCGCCCTCGAAGATCCCCTCGGTGGCCATTTCCATCTTCATGCCCTGCTTCATCTCCATCTGGGCACTGAGAGGGCTTAGTCCGGAAAGGCAGACAAGGAGCGCCAGGCTCACAGACGCAGCCCGAAGAAAAGTTCTGGTTCCCGCGCCTCGCACGGTAAAAACCCGAGACTTCGAATATAGGTTCATCTTCGGCCTCCTTTTACAAAGGATTAGCTGCAGTTGACTAAGCCTCTTCACCAGGTCGGCTGTACGCACAGCTGTGATTCGATTGCGTGTGCGCGCCTAATGACCCAGCCCGGTCTTTGATCGAGATGAAGAAACGTTAGGAAAGCCTGTGTTTGGCGTCAAAGTGGTGATGCAATAATTTTGCCTAACCTTCCCAATCGTAATCGAAACGCACGGTTGTAGATTGGCCCCACTTCTTTTCTGCCGCTCCGTATCGCATCAGATTCTGTAGATTGACGTAAACTGTCACTTCGTACCGTCCCTTTTCAATTAGCGCGCCATTACTTCCATAGTGAAACCAACTGCCTAACATAGGCGACAAACTAAGCATACTCATGCGATTACTAGAGAGATTCTTGAAATGCAGCAGCACATCTAGATATGGAATGAATCTTCCTGTCTCTACGTCGAATACCTTTACTTCAAAATGATGAGTAGGCAGCCCATTCATTGCCGTCGGCTTCCCCGATGTCTTGGCAAGGTCAGTTTTTGGCGCCTTTAGGTATAGTTCGATTCTCATGTCGTTAACAACCGCCGTCCCAACTGCATCAGCGTCGCCAGCAATAGCCAACTCAACATTGCTAATGCCACCCAATAGCAACAACATTAAAATCGGTGCTATGCTCTTCACGGTAACTACCTCCAAACATTTGAGATATGTGCTCCGTCTGAGCTAGATCGCAGATGAAGCACGTTTGGTCGTGAGCTCATCACAATTCTCGTCGCACGGCGCATTTTCACAGGTGTGAAGTAAAAGGACTATCGGGGCGATCTATTATAGAAATAAGGGGATTCCCTAGGTTATGCTCACCTAGCCAATCTGCTCCCAGAGGCTAACGAATAGCGGGCTGGAATTGCCCTTCGCTGTTCCCCGTCAGAAGAGCGGCAACCATGCCGACTGATGCCTTTCGATATTTCTACGAGCGCAAAAAGTGTGGAACTCTCCTAAGGCCGAGACTAAGGCGACGGAACTGTCGGTTATCAGGACCTTGGGACCCCTGTTTCTCAGTAGCTTTCCTCCCTGGGGTCCCCGCTCGCGTGTCCGACCAGCGGAGTTGATATGCGTCTGATAACCGCGCTCACCGAGCCGGCATCGGTCAAACCTATCCTCGAACACTTGAGCTTGCCCACCGAACCACCAGCGCTCGCGCCCGCGCGTACCCTGCCGCTCGACGACGTCGACCAGACTCCCGCCTTCGACTTGACCGACCCCGAGCCGGCGCCAGACGAGTCCATGGATGGGCGAGGTACGGCGAAGCAGGATACCCGAGCCGAGTACGAGTTCAACCAGACCGTGTCCTGATAGGACGCGTGGCCAGCGATCGAGCGTCTCGCGCGGCGGGCGTGTCGAGACGCCCTGCACACGCCGTCGACACCCCGGCGAAAGCGGATTTCACTCACCAAGCTGTGTGCGTCGCCGTCGATCGCCCCGGGATTAAGTGAAATTGCCCACATTGGTTGTGACAGACAGCGAGCCCCTAGAATTCGAACTGTCAACGATGCAACCCACAAGCAACCCTCGATCAAGCATCGATCAAGCATCGATCAACCGTCGAGCAACATTCAAGAGACCAATAAGAAACATACAAGAGAACTACAAGATATCGACAACAGATCAATAAGAGATTTCAACGAGTGCTTGAACAGATCAATAAGAGATTTCAACGAGTGCTTGAACAGTATTTGAAGAAATCCTTCGATCAATCCAGCGCTCGGTCGCGTGTAAGTCGATAAGCTATTGACCTCGGCGTCGTCGTGGCGAATACTCTCTGCTTGGGTTGGAGTCGTGATCGTCTTCTTCAGACGACGCTGATTCCGCTGTCCAACTGCCGATGGATATCGGTAGTTCAGCCGTCGTTCAATACTGAAGAAAAGCGAACGCGGCGAGGGCAGCACAACGATGGTCGTACGGGTGTTTTGTACGGTCTTGGTTGTGCGCTTCTCGCGAGTTCGCTTTTTTGATGCCCTCCTGAAGCGCACTTGGTCAATCGTTATTTGGAGCGATGCAAGTGACGCAAGAGTTTTGCCTGCATAATAAGCCCCTTTTTTCTGGCGACGATTTCCCGCTCGATATTTCTGGTTGGAAAATAGCGCGATCTTTTTTTGCGCAGATTTTGCTCACGCAAATCGACGTCGCTTTTGACGAGTCAGTATGAGCGCGACATCGACACTCGAAGAGGCTGCTCGCTTTCTCGCGCTCTCCCCGGAAGCCCGGCGCCGAGAGGCCAAAACAGGGGTCATTCTGGAGGCGAAGGCGGGCAAATGCTGGTGTTCCAAGGAACCCGACTTTGTCGACAATCTGGATTCACGCGACGCTTGCGCGCTCGTTGGAGCGCGGCGATGAAAACCCTCAACCTCGAAGAAGCCGCACGCTTTCTGCAGCTACACCCAACGACGCTGGCTGCGAAGGCCCGGTCACGGGTGATTCCCGGCGCCAAGCTCGGCAAGCGGTGGGTATTCCTCGAGGTTGATCTGGTGGAGTACGTACGGTCACACTACGCCTCGCGGGCGTTGCAGGGTGACAGTACGGAGGAATCGGTATGTCACTCTACAAACGCAAAGACTCACCCAACTGGTGGGTCAAGATCACCCACAGCGGACAGTGCCTACAGCAAAGCACTGGGACTTCGGACCGGGAAAAAGCCCGGGAGTACCACGACAAGCTGAAGGCGGCTCTGTGGGAGCAGGAGCGGCTCGGAGCCCGGCCGAGCCACTGCTGGAATGAAGCGGTCGTGCGCTATCTGGCGGAGACCTCGCACAAGGCCTCCCAGGCCGACGACAAGTCGCATCTGCGGTGGCCTGGATGGGTACTTGAACGGGGTTTCGCTCGGTGCCATTGACCGCGAGCTGTTGGACCGGATTGCCGAGCAGAAGAAGGCCGAGGGCGTTTCGAATGCCACGGTCAATCGGATGCTGGAAGTGATTCGGGCCATTCTGCGAAAAGCGATGAACGACTGGGAGTGGATGGACACGGTACCGAGGATCAGGATGCTGCCCGAGCCGAGAAGACGCATCCGGTGGATTACCCGGGAGGAGGCCGAAAGGCTGCTCGCGGAGCTACCGGAGCATCTTCGCGCCATGGCGAAGTTCAGCCTGGAGACAGGACTGCGCAAGTCCAACGTCACCGGGCTGCAGTGGTCGCAGGTGGATCTCCGCAGGCGATGCGCGTGGATTCATCCGGACCAGGCGAAGGGGCGAAAGGCGATTGCCGTGCCACTATCCGCAGCAGCAATATTGGTGCTACGCGAACAGATTGGAAAGCATCCGGTAAACGTGTTCAGTTACCGGGGAAATCCAATCGAGCAGCTCAACACCAAAGCGTGGCGAGCGGCGCTTGTACGTGCCGGCATTGAGGACTTCCGCTGGCACGATCTACGTCATACGTGGGCCAGTTGGCATGTTCAGGCAGGGACGCTGCTGCACGTCCTACAGGAGCTCGGTGGTTGGGAATCGGTGGAGATGGTGAGGCGTTATGCGCACCTCTCCAGCGACCATCTGGTCGAGTACGTGGACCGTATGTCCGGCAGCCTGAAGGCCGTAAAT
>Ga0255058_10000990_pt1 | contig 16287 bp, 13 predicted proteins | sample Cases_109_9_MG_FD_188637 | JGI IMG/M metagenome (GOLD analysis project Ga0255058, IMG submission 188637) | Seawater microbial communities from Amundsen Gulf, Northwest Territories, Canada - Cases_109_9 | ecosystem: Environmental > Aquatic > Marine > Gulf | place: Canada: Northwest Territories... | reverse complement strand
ATCGATCGAAGGCCCATCACTCTGGCGTGTAAAGTCCCGTATGTTTTATTCAGCTTCGTTGTTTTCAATATGAAGTTTGTCGTTAAGAGCAAACATTTATAAGATATTTTATTTTTAATTTCAATATAAATTCAAGTCAAGATTTAAAAGTAAAAGTGGAAAAACAAAATAAGACTAAAGTCTTGATTTGAGGTTAATATGGACGGTATAGTTTAGACGTTTACAGGAGTAGTGCTTATGTGTGGTATCGTCGGCTTCAGAACAAAAAATAATTTTAACCGCCTAAAAGCCTCTCTTTCCCCTGCGGCGAAAGCCCTTGCTCACCGGGGGCCGGATGGCTCGGGTCTTTTTTTGGATGAGCATAGCGGCATCGGTCTGGCGCATCGACGGTTGTCGATCATCGATCTTTCGGATGCCGGGCATCAGCCGATGAAATGCGATGATGAGGAGATATATATTGTATACAACGGTGAGATTTACAACTTCATGGAAATCAGAACGATCCTTGAAGGCTATGGATTCCGGTTCCAAAGCGCCACGGATACGGAAGTGGTGCTGAAAGCATATCTTCAATGGGGCGCTGAATGTCTGCAGCGGTTTGTCGGGATGTTTGCGTTTGCCATATGGGATGGGAGGGATCGATCCCTTTTTCTGGCCCGTGATCGATTGGGCATTAAACCGCTATATTTTCACACAAGCGAAGGCGGACAAACTTTCATTTTTGCTTCAGAGCTAAAAGCGATTATGGCTTTTAAAAGTTTCAACAGAGAGGTTCACTCAGATGCCATACCGCTATTTCTCCATTATCAGTATATACCGGCTCCTGGAACGATCTTCAAAGATACTTACAAACTCCTCCCCGGGCACTATATTTTGGCGACTGAACAAGACATTAAAATACTTCCGTATTGGTCACTGCCACGGCAATCTTCAGAGATCGATTCCAGTGGCCAAAGTGAGGCCGAACAAATATCACAATTGGACGCCCTTTTAACAACGGCTGTATCGGATCGACTCATCAGCGACGTTCCCTTGGGCGCTCTTCTCAGCGGCGGAATAGATTCTTCGATCGTCGTAGCGCTGATGCAAAAGGTGAGCAACCGTCCGGTTCGGACCTTTAGCATTGGTTTTCAAGAAAAAGGTTATGATGAAGCACCATGGGCAGCAAGGGTCGCCAAACATTTGAGAACAGATCATACCGAGTTTTATGTTACATCCAAAGATGCCTTTGATGTGATATCCGGGCTACCGGAATTTTACGATGAACCGTTTGCGGATTCCTCTGCGATTCCTAGCTATCTGGTCTCTCGTCTTGCACGACGGCACGTCACTGTTGCGCTTTCCGGAGACGGCGGGGACGAGCAGTTTTGCGGCTACGTCCGTTACTGGACAACCGCGACAATGGCAGCGGCATTTCAACATATTCCAGAATTTCTGACAGGCGCGGCCGAAAAGGTGTTGAGAAAAATCCCCATGCCAATAGCTGAAAAAACTTACCGACTGATTCAATCGCTTTTGCCGCAACGATTTCAGGTCGCCAATTTTCCGGATAAATGGCAAAAATTGATTTCTCTTTTAAATGAAACAAAGCTCTCCGAGCTATATCGGATGACAATCTCTCTGTGGTCCAAGGAGGAGATATTTCATGTCATGGCAAGAGCGCTTCCAGTGAGCCGTTATGAAGATATTTTCAAAAAAACCGGAAACGGTCCGGTTCTACCCCGGCTATTGGAAGTCGACCAAGCGACTTATCTCCCGGATGCGATGTTGACCAAAATCGACCGGGTCAGCATGGCCAACGGACTGGAGATCAGGGTTCCGTTATTGGACCATCGTGTCCTGGAGTACACTGCGGGGTTGTCTATCGATCTGAAATATAAAAATGGCGTCGCTAAGTATTTACTCAAAAGACTTCTTCAAAAATATTTACCAAAAGATCTCTTCGAACGTCCAAAAATGGGTTTTGGTGCCCCGATTGACCTATGGTTACGCCACGGGCTAAAAGAGTTGCTTTTGGATTATCTTTCTTCCGACAGGCTGAGGAAAGAAGGCTTATTTAATTTATCCTTTGTGGAGAAAAGGATAAAGGAGCACCTGTCCGGCAAGGCCAACCACCAGTACCGGCTATGGTCTCTCTTGATGTGGGAGATGTGGCGGGAGCGCTGGCTCAATTCTTAAATTCTGACAAAATTATGACTTGAATGTCGCCCGAATCGGGTTTATAATTTTATTAACTATTTTCTGATTTTTCCTAAAGAGTGCTTTCAAAAGAGGACTTTTTGTAAAGGCCTCATTATCGGGGAAAAAAAGGGAGGGACTGTATATGGGAAACCCATCGAAGAGAGCAAGCTTGTGTTTTGCAGCCGGCTGTTTGGGCGCTCTGGCGAACAGCTGGTCAGTTTGGTACTTCGGATCAAAAGGCATCCCGGCATCTTTTGGTGTGGCGATCGCCCCTTCTTTTTCGCTTGCCTGGCTTTATCCGCGTATTGTCTGGGGGGGGCTTTGGGGGGTGCTCTTTCTCCTTCCAGTGATGAAAAACCGTTTTTTATCAAGGGGTTTGCTTTTCAGCCTCGGTCCCACACTGGTTCAGCTTTTTATTGTTTTTCCGATGAAGGCTCATAAAGGGGTGATGGGTCTGACACTCGGAACCCTTACCCCTGCATTTGTATTCCTTTATAATGTCATATGGGGCCTGGTGGCGGCGATATGGCTGCGATGGACGGATAAATAAATCCAATGCCTGTGTAATCGGGCGCTTATCTTCTTGTCTGAACCAAAATTGGCCTTTTTACGAAACCATCAAAATTAAAGGTGATCTAAAGTAAAAGGGTCATTTCACTTCATCTTTCAACAATCAGCAAAGTGGATATATTTCGATGAAAGAGATAAGGTTTCATGGTCGTGGAGGGCAAGGAACGGTGGTGGCTTCGGTCATCCTGGCAAAGGCCTTTTTCTCCGTCGGGTATTATGTCCAGACCTTTCCACATTTTGGTGTGGAGAGGCGGGGGGCGCCGGTTGAGGCATACCTGCGGCTCGATAAAAAGAAGATCCTGATCAGAAGCAACGTGTATAATCCGGACGCTGTAATTGTTCAGGACCGCAAGCTTCTGGAGACAGCGGATGTGACAAAGGGCCTCAAACCCGGCGGGTGGATTTTGATAAATTCCCCGGTCCGTCCGGAGAACCTGGAACCGTTTAACGGATATAAACTGGCACATGTGGATGCCACCGGTATTGCGGTGGAAAATAATCTGGGAACTCATACCCATCCGATGATAAATACGGCAATGACGGGAGCGTTTTCCGGAATTATGGAGACACTACCACTGCATGCGGTGACCTCGGCGATTCAAGAGGAAATTTCTGTGAAGCCGGAACAAAATGTGAAGGCGGCAACCCTTGCATTTGAAGCAGTGACCTGTTTTGGCATGGTGGACCAGTGCAACGGCGTGGGAAAAACAGAGAAACAGGAACACGAATAAAATGACTGCAGAAGAAAAATCGGTAAATGGGATTCCGTTATTTTATGCACGATCTCATATGTCCACCGAAATCAATAAAACCGGTATGTGGCGGTTTGTTCGACCGCGGTATGATGAAAAAACCGCCCCCTGTAGCGTTGCCTGCCCTGCTGGAACAGATATTTCCCGTATCGAGATGCAGATCAGCCGGGGCTTGTTCAAGGAGGCAGGGGAAACCCTGCTTCGGGAAAATCCATTCCCTTCGACTTGCGGGCATGTCTGTTTTCATCCCTGTGAAGCGGCCTGCAACAGGAACGAATGGGATGAGCCCGTTGCAATTCAGCACCTTGAACGGTTTCTCGGCGATACGGTTTTGTCGAACGGGAAGGAGAGGGCGATGAACCCGCTTCCGGACAACGGGAAAAGGGTTGCCATTGTCGGCGCCGGACCGGCAGGTCTGTCTGCGGCCTATTTTATGGCAGCGCTGGGTTACACTTGCGAAGTTTTTGATCAGCATCCCGAACCCGGCGGGGTCCTACGTTGGGGAATCCCCGGCTTTCGATTACCGGCCCACATTTTAAAAAATGAAATTCAGCGGATTGAACGCCTTGGTGTTAAGATCCATTGCCAAAAACCGGTAACGCAAAATTTTCTCAAAAATGAGAAAGGACGATTTGATGCGATTTTCATGGCCTGCGGACACACAAAACCGCTGGAAATGAAAATTCCGGGGACGGAGAAAGCAATTGAAGGACTCGAATTTCTCCATCAATTTCGCCAGAATCAAACATCCGGGTCTAGTGGGTCTTCAGCAGTGATCGGTGGCGGGAATACCGCCGTTGATGTTGCCCGGTCATTGGTTCGCGTGGGGACAAATCCTATTTTGGTATATCGCAGGCGTAAAAAAGACATGCCGGCATTTCAGCACGAGGTGGAAATGGCCATTGAGGAGGGTGTTGAAATTATCGAACTGGTTGCCCCTTTGCAGATACAGGAACAAAAAGGTGGGTATCTGTTGACACTGCAGCGAATGAAGACCAGCGGGAGGGATGAAAAGGGCCGGGCGAATGTTGTCCCCGACGGATCCGGGAATCAAACCCTGTCGGTCCAGAATGTTTTCAGCGCCATTGGCGCCGAAGCCGGTAAATCCTGGTATCTTCCCGCAGATAATGCAGGCAAAAGTCTAAGCCTGAGCCACACGGTATTTACAGTGGATGATCGGCCGGTGATTTTTGGTGGTGATTTAACCAACCAGATCAAGAGCGTGGCCGATGCCATCGCATCTGGGAAACAGGCCGCAATGGCTCTGGATATTTATTTTAAAAAAGGCTGGGAAGCCATTGAAGAATGTATTGATGACTGTCGGGTAGGGGATGGGCCATCTCTTTCCATGGAGATCTATCGCAGCGGTGATCGCAAAAAAAGAAATCCCCACATTGTTTTGTTTGATGAAATCAACATTGATTACTTTGAATCATCCTCCCGGGTTCCCACGACCCATGGGAGAAACGACACCCACCTGCCCACCGAACCTGAGCCGGCTTTACCGACCGGGGCAGCAATAAAAGAAGCCGAACGATGTTTTAACTGTGGTCTCTGCAATGATTGCGATAACTGTTGGTTGTTTTGCCCCGAGGTCGCTATAGGTCTGGGCGAAAAGAGGGTGATTGATCTGGATTACTGTAAAGGATGCGGCATCTGTGTGGTGGAATGTCCCCGAAACGCCATCGTCTTGGAGGAGGAGAACATATGAAACAGGTCATGGAGGGAAGCCATGCAGCATCGGAAGCGGTGCGTCTGGCAAAGGTTCAGGTAGTATCTGCCTATCCGATCACTCCACAGACACATATCGTGGAGGCATTGTCGGAATATTGCGAAAATGGCACCATGGATGCGCGATTTTTATGTGTGGAAAGCGAGCACTCTGCCTTGGCTGCGGTGATCAGCGCTTCGACCATGGGGGTGCGAACCTTTACTGCTACATCTTCACACGGGCTGGCCCTGATGCATGAACTTTTGCATTGGGCTTCCGGCGCCCGCCTTCCGATTGTCATGGCGGAGGTAAACCGTGCGCTGGGGCCCGGATGGAATATCTGGGCCGATCAGACCGACAGTCTCGCCCAGCGGGACACCGGGTGGATACAACTCTACTGTGAAGATGGCCAGGAGGTTTTTGATACCACACTTCACGCGTTCCGACTGGCCGAATGGGTGAATCTTCCGGTCATGGTGATCCAGGATGCTTTTTTTCTTTCCCATACCCTGGAACCGGTCGATATCCCCGATCAGAAACAGGTGGATCAATTTCTTCCCCCATTTTCATCAGGTGTAAAGCTTGATACCGAAAAGCCCTGCAACATGGGCCAGCTGACGCCCCCATCGATCTACATGGAAATGCGACAGAATATTCAGATGGCCATGGAACAGGTCAGTTCATGTTATTCAGAGGTAGAAAAAGAATTTGCTGCCCTATTTGATCGTCAATACGGTCCGGTGGAAGCGGTTGCGTGTGAAGATGCAGAGGTTATACTGGTTGTGAGCGGAACGATCGCCAGCACCTGCCGCTCTGTCATTTTCAATTTAAGATCAAAAGGGGAAAAGGCGGGGATGCTCAAAATCAAGATGTTCAGGCCCTTTCCTGCTGATTTTGTCCGCCGGGCGGTGAGAGCTGCTAAAAAAGTGGCGGTCATCGACAGAAATATTTCTTTTGGGGCCGGCGGTATTTTTTGCCAGGAGGTAAAATCCGCCCTTTATAACATGGATCCGCACCCGCCGGTGTTTGGGTATATTGCGGGACTCGGTGGTAGGGATGTGACGCCGGACAGTCTGGAAACGATATACTGGAAAACTAAAAAGGGTGATCTTTCAAAGGGAGAAAGTACCTGGGTGGAGACGCAGGAAGTGGAGTTAAAAAATTGAGCCTGCACCATGAAAAGGTTGAACTGAAATGATATCGAAAAATATTCCTGATATCGATTATCTCTACCCCGGGCATGTGGCATGTCCGGGTTGTGGCGCTGCCATTGCCATGAAATTTGCATTAAAAGCATTGGGCAAAAAGACCGTGGTTGTGATCCCCGCATGTTGTTGGGGGGTTATTTCAGGCGCTTACCCGCAGACCAGTCTCAAAGTGCCGATTTTGCATGCCGCCTTTGCCACGGCCGGGGCAACCGCCAGCGGTGTTCGGGCATCTTTGGATATGCAGGGAGATAGCGAAACCACGGTAATGGCCTGGGCCGGGGACGGCGGCACCTTTGACATTGGATTCCAATCCCTTTCCGGAGCGGTTGAACGGAACGAGAATTTCATCTATGTCTGTTATGACAATGAAGCCTATATGAATACAGGGGCCCAGCGGAGTTCATCCACCCCTTACGGTACCCGAACCACCACTACACCCGGTCGGAGTTGGAAAAAGACCCATAAGAAGAATATTGTTGAGGCTCTGGCTGCCCACCGTATCCCGTATGCGGCAACCGCCAACATCGCGTTTCCCGAAGACATGATCCGCAAGTTCAACCGGGCAAAAGATATGAAACAAGGGGTTCGATTTATCCATGTTTTTGCGGCCTGCCCGACAGGCTGGAAAGTACCCTCGGAAATGTCCGTCAAGATCTCCCGACTGGCGGTCCAGTCTAATGTGTTCCCGCTATACGAGGTCATAGACGGCACAGGGTACACCCTCAATTTCACCGGAGACAAACCGGTGAGAGACTACATGAAAATGCAGGGCCGATTTCAACATCTGACAGACGACGATTTTGAAGGTATCCAGGGGATGGTTGACCGCGACTTTGCACTTTTGCAAACCAAAGTGCAGGGCACAAGTACCAGTTCGCTTGCTCAGGATACCGCATCCCGGCGGAGTGAAGGGGTGAAACCTGCGTAAGCTGAGGTGCATCACCTCGATTGAGGGCGTTCACCGATCAGGCGGTCAGTAAACGGGCGCTGCTTTTCAATCTTATGGGGAGCGTCAGGCAAAAAGTGGCCCCTTTTTCTTTATCGCTTTTGATTTGAATATTACCACCGAGGCATCGCGCTAGGATAAGGGCACCTGCGAGACCGAGCCCATGGCCTTTTCTTTGGAGTTCGGATGGGGCGCCTTGGACCTGTGTGTATTGCTTAAATATGGTATCATGATGTTCGGGTTTGATCCCGGGCCCGTCATCAGTAATTTCCAGGAGAAGCTGGTCGTTTTTCATTCTCATTTTGATTTCAACCCGTTTTTTGCGGTAGTAAAGGGCGTTGGCGACGAGATTCAAAAAAATCTGACGAAACTTTGTTTCATCCTGTAGCATCTCAATGTTGTTCACACGTGGCGAAATGTCGATGAAAACGCCATTTTCGGAAAAAAATTGATACAGTTCATTTTCTTTCCATTCTTCCTTTGATTCATCGAAAATAGCCCCCAATAAGGTTTCTATCCCATCCAAAACGACTTCATGTATGGTCCGGGAGGGTAGAAACCGGCAACAGATGCATGCGCCGGCTTCGGAGCGACCGATTTCAAGCAAACCATTGACCATTTCGCGGGTCTTTTTTATGTTTTTTGCGGCCCGTTTCAATGTTTTTTCCTGCCGGGGGGACAGGGGTCCATATTTTTCTTTTCTCTCCAACAGGGAACGGACACCTGTTTCGACGATCGAAATAGGACCCTTCAATTCATGGATCAGAAACTCGACATTAATCTCCTGGAAGAAGCGTTCTGGCGAATCTGATTTTTTTGGATGTTTTTTTTGGCTCTTGTTGTCTGTTGTCATCTTCTTTGTCCATAATATCTTCTGTTTTTTCATCTGTTGTCCGATCCAAGGTGTACTGATCAGCCGGTAAGAACTGAACGGTCATCGTGGTTCCACCTGAATGGGGGCAATCTTTTTCTTTCCTGCACTGTTCACACAGCTCAATATTTCCTGGGCAGATGTCCTCATCTCGGGGGATGTATTCGCACCGTTTCGACGACATCTGGATTTTGAAATTGTACCGTTCAGAAAAAATTTTCATCCTCAGCAGGTCGAAGCCTTTTCCACCGGCGTTGAAATCAAAAGGGTTTCGAGTAGAGTACTGCATGGTTTCGTAAGTAATAAAGTTGTTTTCAAAAATAAGGCGTTGCTTTTCAGGGGTTATCCCGACACCGTAATCCTTGACTTCAAATTCGGGCCCCTTTTTTCCTTCTCGTACCGCCACTTCTATTCGGCTGTTGTCCGGTGTGTTTTCAACCGCATTGCGTATGAGGCCTTCAACAACCTTTTTAAGAACATCCGGCGGTATCCAGATCGATGATGTCAGTTCAAACCGAGTGATCAGCCGGCAAGTTCGATGGGCAAATCGGGGCCGAAGACTGTTGACCCAGGCTTCAATAAATTTATTGGGTTCGATCAATTCGGAGACCGATTCCCGGGGGCCGAAGAGTTCTTCCACCTGTTGACGAATTTTTCCCAAGATTCCATCAATTCCGGCATCGGCGAGCCCCTTGACGTTTTTACCCATCTTCCAAACTTCGGACTCAAACAGAACTTCCAGTTCATCCACACAAGTATCGAGCAAAGAGGAGAGAAGATAATACGTCTGATATTTTCCCTCTCTCAAAATATCCTCGATTTCATACTGCATCTCGAGAATCCGGTTCAGGTTCCGCTGCGCCCGTTCCATGATTCGCTTCCAGCTCTTGTCCTTGTGGGCAGAAAGCTTGGCATCTAAAAGGCTCAACGAGGCGGAAAGGATGGAGACGGGTGTTTTCAGCTCGTGGGAAAGATGGTGAATTACCTTGTCTTTCGCCCGGTTCAAGCTCTTGACTTCCTCATAGGAGCGGTTGAGCGCTTCGTTGATACTGGCATTTTCGATCGGAAAGGCCACCGTGTTCGCAATGGTGCTCATCAGTTCCAGGTCTGTCTGGTCAAATTCGCCCTCTTTTTTATTGACCGCGCAGAGGATACCAATCATTCGATCATAGGTCGAGATCGGAACATCAATCATGTTTCGGGTTTGATAATTGGATTGTACGTCCACCTGGTTGAAGAAGTCGGGGCTTTTAGAGGTATCGGGAACAATCACCGGCCGCCCGGTTTTGTATACTCTTCCAGCTACGCCTTGATCTAGCGGAAACCGGACTTCTTTTATCTTTTCGCTGATTTCGTTATTGTCATAACCGGCCGCCCGAAAGAAGAATTCATTTTTTTTATCGTCGATGAGGATGATCGATGCCCCCTCGAGTCCGATGAGGTCTCTCACCTCCTTAATGATATATTCAAGACGCTTGTCGAGGCCCCTGAAACGATAAAGCGCCATGGCGATGCGAAACAGGGCACGATTCGTCCGGTCGGCCCGTTTTTCCCGGGTGACGTCCCGTACAATTCCCCGGAAACCTCCTATTATACCGCTTTTATCAAATATAGGGTTGGAAGAAATTTCAAGGATCCGTGTCTCCCCATCCTTGTGAATAATCCGCCATATGATATTGGTAATGCTTTTGCCGGTTCTATATACCGAGTTGACACTCTCATAGGCGAGCTCAGCATTTTTTTTGTTCATGAATTTCCGAAAATTGCGATCCTGAATCTCCTCCCTCGAGTAACCAAAAATCCGGCAAAGGGCATCGTTAAAAAATGTAAAATCCCCTCTTAAATTGGTTTCGTAAAACCCATCGGCAACATCCTCGATAAAGACCCGGTATCGGTCCCGGTGGGTTTTGGGGTCTTCAGCTTGCATGGCACCTTAATCTTTTGGTCTTTCGTCGATAACCCGCAATGCTTTCCCTTCGCTTCGGGCAATCGATTTTGGCTCAACCAGTTCGATTTCGACGCCGATTCCCATCATCCCTTTGATGTGATGTGCGATTTTGTCTTCCACTTCACCCCTCTTTTTCGCGCCGGTTTCATAAACCTCGCTTTTCCCCTCGACTTTGATGGAGAGATGATCGAGGTGTCCCTTCTTTTTTACGACGATCACATACTGGGGCTCCACCTCATCGATATCGAGCAGAAGCGATTCGATCTGGGAAGGGAAAACATTGACACCACTGATGATGAGCATATCATCGGAACGCCCGGTCACTTTGTCCATCTTGATCAGGGTTCTCCCGCAGACGCAGGGTTCACGGTAAAGCCGTGTGATGTCCTTGGTGCGATACCGAATCATCGGCATGGCCCGTCGCTGGATCGATGTGAAAATGAGTTCACCTCTTTCTCCCAAGGGGAGGGGTTGAAGGGTGACAGGGTCTACGATTTCCGGAATAAAGTGGTCCTCGTTGATATGGAGGCCTTCCTGTGCTTCACAGTCAAACGATACCCCGGGTCCGCCGATTTCGGTCAGACCGTAAGCTTCCAGGGCCTTTATCCCCATTCGTTCCTCAATTTCCAGACGGATTCCCTTTGTCCATGGTTCCGCGCCGAAAATACCCACTTTCAGAGGCAGTTTCTTGATATCGATATTCATTTCTTCAGCTTGTTCGACTATGGTCAACGCATAAGAAGGGGTGCAAAACAGGGCAGTAGTTCCGAAATCCTGCATCAGGGTGACCTGCCGCTCGGTCATACCCGAACTGGCTGGAACAACGATGCACCCGATCTTATTGGCTCCCTGGTGAAAACCGAGCCCACCGGTGAACAGCCCGTATCCATAGGTATTTTGGACGATATCTTCTCTCCGAATTCCAGCTGCCCAAAGATTTCTGGCCATGCATTCGGTCCACAGATCCAGATCTTCGGCAGTATACGGGCCGGTTATTGGCTTTCCTGTGGTGCCTGAAGAGGCATGGACCCGAACCAGCTTCTCCATCGGGACGGCGCAAAGACCAAAAGGATAGTTGTCTCTCATGTCGTTTTTGACCGTCACCGGGAGTTTGGATAAATCTTCCAAATGTTGAATGTCTCCGGGAGTTACGCCGGCTTCATCCAGCTTTTTCCGGTAGAACGGAACTTTTTCATGCACCCAGTTAAGGGTCTCTCTGAGCTTTTCTATCTGAAATTTTTCAAGCGCTTCAAACGGCATGCATTCGTAGGTATCATTCCAGGGCATAATTTACCTCCTTAAATTTAGGCATTTTCAGCCTTAGACACTGTCTGGGCGGCGGAATAGCCAAGATCAAAGGCCGTTACATTGATTTGAACAAAGTCTTTTTTTGTCCGGGTTCTGATCGCTTCTTTCACATGATCCGACGACAGGGGGAGGGTTTTTGTTTGAATCAGTGCCCCAAGGAGCACCATGTTGACGGCCATCACATTCCCGGCCTCCTTGGCAAGGGTTGTTGCGTTGAAGGCGATCAGATTTGCGGCCTTTTCTTGGATTAACTTTTGCAAAACATCAAGGTCCGGGTAGACGCCCTTTCCGATGTTGACCGTAAACGGCATCAGGGGTGAAAGGTTGGTGATCACGATGGTTTTTGAATTGCATCTATTAACGGCCCTAAGGGTTTCCGAAGGTTCAAATCCGACCAGCACATCCGCTTCACCATCGGAGATGATCGTGCTTTCCGAATTTCCAAACACGATGGAAGATTCCACCACCCCGCCCCTCTGGGCCATTCCATGGATTTCGCTCATTCGAACCGGAACATCCGCAATCAACGCGGCTTCGCCCAACACCCTGGATGCCAGAAGGTTTCCCTGCCCACCCACTGCTACAATAATCACTCTGGTTGTTTTCATTATAAAAATCCCATCTTTTTCATTTTGTTTTTATGGGTAAAATTGCATTCTCCGGGCAGATCTGTGCGCAGACCGCGCAACCGGTGCAAAGGTCAGGATCGATTTTCACCTGATCGTTCCTTATGTAAAACGCAGGGCATGCAATCTCATTCAAACAGTTTCTGAGATTTTTACACTTCCCGGTGACCTCAAACGGTTTTCCTTTTGCCAGTTTAAGTTGTTTTGCATACAGAACACATATTTCCTCGGCAATGACCACCGAAATCCCTTTGTAATTCAAGGCTTCCCGTATGGCTTCGATGCTTTTTTTCACCTTGTACGGTTTGATGGTGGTGACATGGGATACTCCGATTCCCCGAACCACCGCTTCTATAGAGACACGGCCATATCCGCTGAGATTCAAAATGTTCATATCGGCGCTCGGATTGGGCTGATGCCCGGTCATGGCCGTCGTGCCGTTATCCAGGATGACCAGTGTAAAGTTATGGTTGTTGAAGACGGCATTGACCAAACCGGATATTCCGGAATGAAAGAAGGTGGAATCCCCGATAAAAGCGATGACTTTCTTATCCGTGGTTTTTGAAAAACCGCATGATGTGCCCACAGAAGAGCCCATGCATAAAAGAAAATCTGCCATGGAGAGGGGAGGGAGAATGCCGAGGGTATAGCATCCGATGTCGGTTGGATAAATGGTTTCCATGCCCTTGGCCGCCATCTTCACTTCATGGTAGGTGGCCCGGTGGGAACACCCGGGACAGAGGTTTGGCGGCCGCTGCGGAATTTCTGGAATGTCGGAAAGATCGAGAAGCGCTTTTGGTTTGTAATCGATACCATAATATGTTGCGATCGATTGCCTCACCTGCCCGGGGTTGAACTCATAGAGTCGCGTGAGAAGGCCTTCCCCTTTCCCGTTAATTTTCAGCGTCAACCCCTCCTCCTGTGCAAAAGCCTTCAAAGCCTCCTCCATAAACGGCTCGCCTTCTTCGACCACCAGCACCTTTTCGCATCCTTTTAAGAAATCCTTGATCAAACGAGGGGGGAGGGGGTGTGAAAAGCCGATGCGAAGTATTTTGCTTTCTGCTTTAATCCCCAGATCTCTTACAGCATCACGAACATAATTATAGCTGACCCCGTTGCATACGATTCCCCAGGTGCCCGTCCCGATGATAAAATTATGGGGAGAATTTTCGGCGATTTTTTCAGCTTTTTCAAGATTGTCCAACAATCTGATATGCAGTTTTCTGGCCACCGCTGGAATCGGAACCTGGTTAAAAGGATCCTTTGTGTAATCGCCCTTGGAGTTGATCGTTCTGATTTCTCCCAGGACAACGGGACCGGTGGAGTGATTGATCCGCGTGGTGGTTCTCATGATGACCGGCTCTCCGAGGGTCTCTGAAAGGTCAAAGGCGTATGGAACCATTTCCTTTGCTTCCTCAACGGAAGAGGGTTCTATCACCGGAAGCCCGGCCAGCTTGCCGTAATACCGGTTGTCCTGTTCGTTCTGGCTCGAAAACATATACGGATCATCTGCTGTCAGAAGCACCATACCCGCCTTAACGCCGATATAGGCGAGCGTCAACAGCGGGTCAGCTGCCACATTGACCCCAACGTGCTTCATCACGCACATGCTGCGGACGCCGGTGTTTGCAGCTGCCGCTGCCACCTCGAGTGCGACCTTTTCATTGGTACTGTATTCAAAATAGAGGTCGCTTTCCTGTGCCACCTGGAAAAAGTTCATTGAAATTTCAGAAGAGGGTGTTCCCGGATAGGTGGTCGCCACCGCAACACCTGCCTCGATCGCTCCGCGGGCAATCGATTCATTCCCGAGGAGGAGTATTTTCTGGCCCGGGTGATCCTGAAGTAATTTGTGCATAATTGTATCCTTTTTGGTTTACGAATCGAAATAGAAGCTACATTACAGCTACATTTTTTCATAGTCAAGCAAAAATGGATCGATTCTGGAATTGTCTCAATAGCTTAATTTTTTAATGGTTCATCTGTTTTCCGTTGAAATTTCATTTCAGTTCCAACATAATAATTGATACCTGATACCTTATACCTTGAACTATACTTATGGTCTAAGCTTTGCTTTGCGGGTGGGACGTTGAAAATTTTAGCCTCTCACCCGCTTTATCCACCTGCGGAGGATTCGCTCGAGCTCACCGAGGACACAGAGATAAAATTATATCTTGGCCTGATTTTTTGACCCCAATGAAATAAACTTTGCATTTCACGGGGCAGGGACGAAAAATCAGGCCAAACAATCAGCCTTCGGCATAGCAATTTGGACCGAAACAGATAGCCTATTCCCAGTCTGCGTAAGGCGGACTGCATGGTTCTTCAATATTGGCCACAACCTTTGTTTTAAAAGATCCTGGCCAACAACGCACCGCGATAGCGCTTGATCAGAATCCTCCCCTCAAGGGTTCTGATCAAAAGACTCTGAATCTCTGCGGACTCTGTGAGAGATACTTGCCCCTTTTAGGGGTGGTGGTTGACTTTTTAATGGTTCATCTATTTTTCATTGAAATTTTGATGTTATTCTAACATAATAATTTCGGCCGAGGGTAGGCGTTTAATAGCTGCTGTTTGACCTCTGGTGTCAGTCGTCGAAAAATTATTTAACAATATTTAGGCTAAACAATGTTTAACCCATATTAAACCTATTATGAGGAAAAACAAATGAATCAAATCACCATTTCAGTGGAAGGCGTGTCGTTTTTAGCCGAACTCAATGATTCCGAAACAGCACAAAAGATATCCGAAGCTTTGCCAATCGAAGGGACGGTAAATGTCTGGGGAGAAGAAATCTATTTTGATATCCCCGTTTCCGCTGACCAGGCATCGGATGCCCGGGAGGAGGTTGAAGTCGGGACCCTGGCTTACTGGCCGGCCGGCAGTGCACTTTGTATTTTTTTTGGGCGCACTCCGGTCAGTACCGGAGAAAAACCAAGGGCATACAGCCCGGTCAATATTGTCGGGCATGTCATCGATGATACAGAACCGCTCAAAACCGTATCAAATGGTTCAACAATTCGAATTACCCGTTTGACAGATGTCAGCTGAGAAGCATACACGTGGTATTTCGGCTTAAATCAGACCTTTTTTTCTATTGTAGAAAATCCAGCCCGCCAAAGGCATAAGGATAAATAGAGAATAGCCCAATATAACCCACCTTTTGGAAAAGACTAAAATTCAATTTTATCAAAAAAAACCTTGACACAGGATTATAATCATATTATGAGTAATAAAACTACTCGAAAAGGTGAATATATTGGACAATCTTTTATCAGGACTCATCGCATCAAAGACGAGGATCAGACTGCTGATCCGTCTTTTCTTTAATCCACAGGCCAAATCTTATTTGAGAGAATTGGCCAAGGAATTTGACGTTTCTACCAATTCCGTGCGTGAAGAGCTTAACCAGTTGACGAAGACCGACCTGCTCAAATCAGAGAAAAACGGCCGGCAAATCTATTATATGGCCAATACGAAACACTCCCTTTTTCCGGAACTCAAATCGATGGTCAGCAAGGCGATCGGCATCGACCAGATCATCGACAGTATTATTGAACGTTTAGGCGATCTTGACAAAGCTTACTTGATAGATGATTACGCAGAAGGCAAGGACACCGGCATCATCGATATTTTGTTGGTTGGAAATATCGACGAATATCATCTTAACGATTTGAGCAGAAAAACTGAACGATACATCAAACGTAAGATACGATCTTTGGTATTGGGAAAAGACGAGTTCGAAAGTTTTCATGCAAAAATGAACCATCGACCATGGCTGTTGATCTGGGAGGCAAAGAAACATAGCGGAATCGGGAAGCCCTGAAACAAAATCTACTGCCCCCCACACTCACAAATTAAATAGGTATATCAATAAGTTATATCAATTATGCCTATTTAACTTAAGGGGCGGAGCTATGTCTGCATCTCTGATCGATAAATAAACAGCATCTTGTATTTGAGACCTTTTAAAAATGCTCAATTTTGGCCAAGTCCAAGCCTCATGCCCATAGCAGCCCACACCTTGTAGAACAAAAGGGAAGAGTGCTGATTTATTGTTTTCCTTTGATTCACCAACAAAAAAACCTTCGCGTGCTTTGCGCTTTATGGTTCATAATCCTATTCTTTATTTGCTCTGGTCTTCGAGACCCATGTCAACGATTTTATCT
>Ga0255058_10000989_pt1 | contig 16290 bp, 13 predicted proteins | sample Cases_109_9_MG_FD_188637 | JGI IMG/M metagenome (GOLD analysis project Ga0255058, IMG submission 188637) | Seawater microbial communities from Amundsen Gulf, Northwest Territories, Canada - Cases_109_9 | ecosystem: Environmental > Aquatic > Marine > Gulf | place: Canada: Northwest Territories... | reverse complement strand
ACGTCAAATGTCAAAGAATGTCACGGCGAAATGTTATGGAGGTGATGTGACCAGAAAACGAAAGCTTCTTGAGAAACAGAAAGAAGGAAAAAAGAGAATGAAGAATGTCGGAAGTGTTGAGATTCCTCAAAGTGCATTTTTATCAGTATTGTCAACAGATAAATAAAGAATATGAGTAAAGCAGAACAAAAAGATATTAATGAAAAAAAGAAAGGCAAAAAGAAAAAGGGGTTTTTTCGTGAAAATATCGAATCGATTCTTATTGCTGTAGCATTGGCTTTTATATTGAGGATTTTTGTGGTGGAGGCATTTAAAATTCCTACAGGATCAATGGCGCCAACACTGTTGGGACAGCACAAGTCTGTTAAGTGCCCTAACTGTGCATGGAAGTTCAAAACTAATTACAGCTTAAATCAAGTGAAATGCTCGAATTGTTTCTATAAGATACGCATATCTGATTACAGAAAAAGGGGGGGCAACAGGATCCTCGTAAATAAGTTTATTTACGATTTTGGCAAACCTGAAAGATGGGATGTTGCAGTATTTAAATACCCATTTAATGAAGTTACATGCATGTCATGCGGCTTCTCTTCAAGCCAATCAATGTTGTGCGAAAAATGCACTAATGCCGTGAAGAAGGAAAATTACGTCAAGGCTAAGGTTAATAGTATAAAAGGCTCTTTTGGTGTTGGCCAATACCACAAGGTAGTATGCGAGTCATGTGATGAAGTAGATGCTATTCTTTGTAATTCCTGTGGTTCTACAAATGTTCATGTTGTTCGCAAGAATTATATAAAACGCTTGATTGGCCTGCCGGACGAAAAACTTCAGATTTTGAATGGTGACATTTATATTGACGACAAAATAGAGAGAAAGCCGGAAAAGGTTCAGGAAGCACTTTGGGTGCAGATTTTTAATAGTAATTATCCGGCAAAACAGGATATAGTTCAGAATTGGGAGATGAATGATGAATTTTGGGATGTCAGTGCAAAGCAGTTACAACTACAATTACCAGAGGGAACAGAACAGAAATCGTATATATCGTTTAAAAGAAAGATTACAGATTTCACTGTTTACAACAACGGGATTACAGATGCAATAAATGGCGATATTATGATAAAATTTAATGTTTCGGTCTCTGGGAACGATGGAGGCATTTCTGTCATACTGCAGGAGAATGAAAAGGAAATGGAGGCCTTTGTCAGTACCGGAGCAGGAAAGGGGAAATCGTATTTAAAAGTATCTGGTTCGATTGTTAAAAGTGATGCTGAAGTCTTTATAGAGCCCGGAAAAGAATATAATATAGGATTCGCAAATATTGATAATAAAATTATCTTGAAACTTAATGATTCAGTAGTTTTCTCTCATACTTTTGATACTGATTTGTCATCGCTTGAAGATTATACTAAATTCAGTGAGTTGAAGTTTGGTGGGGTAAATACAGATGCAGTATTTAAGAATATCTCAATCTTTCGAGATGTTTACTACTCAGATGCCGGAGATTGGGGAACACGTAAACCGATTGAGATAGGTAATGATGAATATTTCTTTCTTGGTGATAATAGTAGAAATAGTAACGATAGCAGGTTCTGGAAAATCGTTCCTGAAAGCAATATGGTGGGAAAGGCTTTTATGGTATTCTGGCCACCAAGTACAATTAAATTTGTCAGGTAGATGCTTAGGGTTGAAAGATGAAACTCATACAGGCTGTTGAAATAACTAAGAATTACGGTAAAAAAGCCGCTGTAGATCGTGTCAGTTTCGAGGTGCATTCCGGGGAAATTGCAGGTCTGCTTGGACAAAATGGCGCTGGGAAAAGTACGGCATTCTCAATGGTGATAGGTATGCTTAGGCCAGATCATGGGAAAGTTTTCTTTCGTGGTGAAGATATTACAGACATGCCAATATACATACGTGCAAGGTTGGGAATGGGATACCTTTCTCAGGAACCATCAATATTTCAACGTTTAACTGTTGAAGAAAATGTTTTAGCAGTGTTAGAGACAATTAAATATAATTATAGAGAAAGAATTAAAAAACTGAACCAGGTCTTAGGGGAACTAGGGTTGACACATTTATCAAAGAAAATGGCGTTTACACTATCAGGCGGTGAAAGGAGGCGACTTGAGATTGCAAGAGCAATGTCAACATCACCATCACTAATTCTTCTGGATGAACCATTTTCATTTATTGATCCAATAGCTGTTGCAGAGATTCAGGATATAGTCTTAGGTTTGAAAGAAAGCGGTATTGGGATATTATTAACAGACCATAATGTGAGGGAAGCATTAAGCATAACTGATCATTCATATATTATTAGTGCTGGGAATATTATAACCAGCGGAACGACTCAAAAACTGATTAACGATCCACTGGCAAGAAAATCATATTTTGGTGAAAAGTTCCTGAGTAGTGATATAAGATCAAAGGATTCCTTTAGTACTCAAACAGATAATGGAAAGAGGGGACAGCGCAACTGAGAAAAAAGGTAGAATGAAGAAAAGTTTAAATAAGACTTGAGATATTGTAATGACAGGCGATATTGGAAAGATAATTGTTTTTTTTGGCCTCTTGCTGGTAGTAATTGGATTTATTTTCATGCTGGGAAGTAAGTTGCCATTTGTTGGCAAACTACCTGGCGACATAGCAATTGAGAGAAAAAATTACAGTTTCTATTTCCCAGTTACAACATGTATTATTATCAGTATATTATTGTCCTTTATTTTATGGCTTTTTAACAAAAGATAAATATATCTACAAGCGTTACAGCCATCAAAATCATACTTATAATGCCATTAACTGTAAAGAAAGCCAGGCTTATCTTTGACAGATCATGTGGTTTTATCAGCGAATGTTCGTAAATCAGCATTAAACTAACAAAACAAACTCCTCCAAAATAAACAATGTTGAGTTTCGCAAAGTACATAAAAATAAATAATACGATTACCATAAGAAAATGCAGTACTGAAGATAGTATAAGAGAGTTTTTAATACCCATTTTACTGGGGATAGAATGTAGTCCGGTTTTTATGTCATGCTGCAAGTCCTGACACGCATAAATAATATCGAACCCCGCAGTCCATAGTAGTACGGCAAGTGCTAGTATAAAAGGGGCAATTGCAATTTCTCCTGTTATACCTATCCAGGCGCCTATTGGAGACAAAGCAAGTGATAGTCCCAGAACAAGATGTGACAAATTGGTAAATCTCTTGGTGTATGAGTATCCAAAAATTATCAGGAGGGCTAACGGAGATATGAACAAACACAGGAGATTTAACATTCCAGCAAAGACAACAAACAAAAGTGAGCAGCAGATTGTGAAAAACCAGAGATTTGTCTTTCCTATAAGGCTCTGGAGTTGAATACGGTAATTGGTTCTGGGGTTGTGAATATCATATCTGGCATCCACAAGTCTGTTAAAAGACATTGCACAACTGCGTGCCATTACCAGTGCACCTAATATTAATAAAAGTTGTCTTATACCAGGCATACCATCTGCAGCAATAAATGCGCTCATCACGGCAAATGGTAAAGAAAAAATAGTATGTGAAAATTTTATTAGTTTCAGGATGGAAAAAAACCTTATGAGCATGTTTTGTTCAGATTGTATTAAGTTCATAGTATCATTTTGCTGCCAGTAGCGAAGTTTTATATATTGCAATAAGATAGTTGTTCAAAAACAAAATCTTGAATATAATAACATTTGTGGAAGTATTTACAATTTTTTTTGCTTCCTTTGTATATTTTTCTAAAACTGAACACAAGAAAGTAATGTGGCAGTGTTGAATATATTCTCGCAGGGTAAATACATAGAATATTATATACCAAGTAGTAATTATGTTTTATTCAGCCTTATAAACGCAAATAATATTGAGAAAGTAATTAAAAGAGGAAATCGTTGACTGAAAAGAAACATGCGGTGTAGCCTCAAAATTATCTGTTTAACTGTTTTTAATTACTTGACTTCCGTTTATTTGTTATATAGAATCACAATGCTATTAGAGAAAATATCTAGTGCTGCAATTATGCGCATGTTTTTCGCTTTTACTGAAACAGTTATTTTTACGGTAATCTTATTAAAGCATAAAAAGTGGTACTAGTCTAAGTTGTGTTATAGATTAGTTTTATACGAAAGAAGATTGAGTAAGGAAATTTCTCTTAATATTAATAGGGAACAGTCTTTTATTGTGTTTTAACTGGTCATTTAAATGAATTCCATTAAGATGAAAAGATTTAAATCCTGTATGTTGGTATATTGATTAAATTTTTGTCTTGAATGTTTATTATAAAAAAGGGAACTTTATATAACATTTTGGGTAAGTTAAAAGAATTCTAGTGCAAAGCTAGCCCGTATATACCAATTAATATAGTGTATTTTTTTATACGCAGAATCATTTCGATGGGATTTTAAGGCCATATCAAGTCGAAATCTTTTTGATAAAGCACAAGAGACGAAAATAAATACTGGCTTTTTGTTTTCTTCCAAACCTCAATCCTCTTAATCTTCGAGTTTTTAGAATTTCCAGTTGCATCTCCATGAATTTTTCTAATTTTTATATATAAAAAAGGTGGTGATGACCAATTCATATTTTTGCTGAAATACCAAAGTTATTTTATCTATTTGTATTGCCGGTTTGTATAACCTTTGGCTTTTTAATATGTTATTTGTTTTTAAAATTGCGTCAAGTTAGTAGGGAGAGAACTTCCAGGAACGTAATTAAGGAGGCAAAATTAGAGGCAGAGAGAATACTGAAAACTGCCGATATTACAGCCAGAGAAGATTTGTACAAAAGAAAAGAGCGCATTGAGAAAGAGACACAAGAAACTAGACATGAATTACGTCAGATGGAGAAGCGTTTAAGCAAAAGAGAAGACAATCTGGAGAGAAAGATTGACATACTCACAAAGAAGGAGAAATACATTGAAAGCATGGCTTCAAACCTGTCAAATAAGGAGAGAGAGCTTGGTCAGAAAAAAACGCAGCTTGATGATTTGATACAGGAAGAAAAAAACAATCTTTATAAAGTTTCAGGATTATCCGGAGAAGAAGCTGAAAAACTATTGCTGGGTCGCCTGGAGAAGGAACTTGAGAAGGAATGTGCCAGCTTAATAGAAAAGCATACAAAAAAGGCCAAAGAAGAGGCTGAGAAGGTTGCAGCCTCAATAGTGTGTACTGCAATACAGAGGTGTGCCGCAGGTAATGCAGTCGATAATGTTGTAAGTTCAATTGAGTTGCCTGGTGATGAAATGAAAGGGAGAATTATTGGCCGTGAAGGTAGAAATATACGTGCATTTGAAAAAGCAACAGGCATAGATGTAATAGTTGATGATACCCCGGGAATCATTGTACTCTCTGGTTTTGATGGTGTCCGCAGGGAGGTTGCCAGGTTGGCAATGAAGAAATTAATCCTGGATGGCAGAATTCACCCTGCACGTATTGAAGAAGTAGTGCAGGAAACAGAAAAAGATATTCAACAGATTATTCAGGAAACTGGCAAACAGACATGTTTTGAGTTGGGAATACATGATTTGCATTCAGAAATTATCAACTTAATAGGGCGTTTAAGGTATCGTACAAGCTATGGACAGAATCAGCTTCAGCATTCTATTGAGGTGTCTAATTTGACAGGAATACTGGCCGGTGAACTGAAACTTGATGCTCAGATGGCAAGAAGATGTGGCCTCCTGCATGATATTGGTAAAGCCGTTAGCTCAGAGGTTGAAGGTACTCACGCTCTTGTAGGGGCGGATATTGCTAAAAGGTTTGATGAAAAACCTGAAGTTGTAAATGCAATTGCTTCACATCATGAAGAGGTGCCTTCCGAAACAGTATATTCTGTGCTGGTAAATGCGGCAGATGCAATTTCTGCCAGTAGACCAGGGGCCAGGCGGGAAACTCTTGAGAAATATGTTAAACGCCTGGAGAAGTTGGAAAGTGTTGCAATGTCTTATGGTGGTGTTGAAAGTGCATACGCAATTCAGGCTGGTAGAGAAGTAAGGGTGATCGTCCATCCAGATAATGTTAGCGATAAATCAGCATCAAAGATCTGCTATGATATAGCAAAAGAAATAGAAGAAGAACTTGAATACCCCGGAGAAGTGACGGTTACAGTGATTAGAGAAAAACGTATAGTACAGAAGGCAAAATGATGCACATTAGTTATGATGTTATTGTAGTAGGCGGTGGTCATGCTGGATGTGAAGCCGCATTAGTTTCTGCAAGAATGGGTATGCAGACAGCACTGCTGACTATGAATCTTGATACTATTGCTCAAATGTCATGCAACCCTGCAATTGGTGGACTTGCAAAGGGTCAATTAGTACGTGAGGTGGACGCCCTTGGTGGTGAAATGGGGAAGGTGATTGATGCGACAGGTATTCAGTTCAAACTTCTCAATGCAAGTAAGGGACATGCAGTACGATCACCCCGTGCACAGGCAGACAAAAAACTGTATCAGTTTACGATGAAAAGGAGATTGGAAGAGCAGGTCAGCCTTTCATTAAGACAGGATAGCATTGAAGATATTGTAGTTCATGATAACGGAATACTGGCACTAGCCGGTAAAAACGGGACAAGTTACAGGGCTAATGCCGTAATTATTACAACAGGTACTTTCCTGAATGGATTAATTCATATTGGCAACTCTCAGTCAAAGGCTGGCAGATCCAGCGAACCATCGGCTGATAAATTGTCTAATAGTTTACAGAAATTAGGGTTTGAGCTGGACAGGCTTAAGACAGGGACACCGCCCCGCCTTAACGGCAACAGGATTAATTATAGTGTTTTGCAGGAACAAGTGGGTGATGAACAGCCCACGGCATTTTCTTTCTCTGCTGATAAAATACAAAGACCTCAAATCAAATGCTATATAACTCATACGAATAGCCTGACACACGAAATTATCAGGTCAAATCTGGATCGTTCTCCAATTTTCACCGGGCAGATTAAGGCGGTAGGGCCAAGATATTGTCCTTCCATTGAGGACAAGATAACCAGGTTTTCAGATAAAGATCATCATCAAATATTTCTCGAACCTGAAGGATTGGACACTTCAGAGGTATATTGCAATGGTATATCTACAAGCACTCCTTTTGATGTACAGGAAGCAATGATTCGTTCGATAAAAGGATTAGAAAATGCAGATATTACACGTTATGGATATGCAATAGAATATGATTATGTACCACCGACTCAGATTAAGCCCTCACTTGAGGCAAAGAATGTTGAAAATGTTTTCCTGGCCGGGCAGATAAACGGTACTTCTGGTTATGAAGAGGCTGCTGCACAGGGAATAATGGCGGGAATAAATGCCGTGTTGAAGATTAAGGGATGCGAACCATTTGTCCTGGGCCGTTCTGAAGCTTATATCGGTGTTTTGATTGATGACTTAGTTACAAAGGGTACACAAGAACCATATAGAATGTTTACTTCGAGAGCTGAGTATAGACTTGTTCTGAGACATGACAATGCCGATAGAAGACTGATGAAATATGGCTATAGGTACGGCTTGATTAATAAGAAGCAATTGAATGAGTTGTCGGAGAAAGAGAAAGATATTTCTGAAACAATCGAATACCTTGAGTACAGCAAAAGGGGGGGCGATTCATTGTTAAAGCTCTTGAAACGCCCCAACATGTGTTTTAAGGATTTGATGGAAATCGATATCGATTTAAGGAAAAGAAATGTTTCTGTTCCCGTGCAGGAGCAGGTGGAGATTGAGGCAAAATATGAAGGATACATCAATAGACAAAAACAGCAAATCGAAAAGTTTAAAAAGATGGAAGAGCTTTCGCTTCCTCTACATTTTCACTATGACAGCATACCGGGATTAAGGAAAGAAGCCCAACAGAAGCTAGACAGATTTCGCCCTGTTTCACTGGGGCAGGCTTCTCGTATTTCTGGAGTGTCGCCTGCTGATATCTCAATACTGATGGTATATTTAATGAGTAAGAGTAAGAGAGAAACTCAATCGGTAGTTACTTGAGAAGTCAATACGCAGAAATCAAAAGGCTTTGTTTAATCTGGTCTGGATGAGGGCTTTAAATTATCTATCTTTTCACGTTCATGCTCATCAAAAATTCGGCATTAGTTTGAGTTTTAGATAGTCTGCTGGCGAGCAATTCCAATACCTCTGGTGGATTCATTTCATTCACAACCCTTCGCAGTACCCATACTCTTTTTAACTCCTCAGGGTCAAGAAGTAACTCTTCCTTCCTTGTTCCGGATCTGTTTATGTCTATTGCAGGAAACAGCCTTTTATCTGCTAATCTTCTGTCTAAATGTAGTTCCATGTTGCCTGTACCCTTAAACTCTTCGAAGATAACTTCGTCCATTCTACTGCCAGTGTCTACGAGGGCGGTAGCAATAATTGTTAAACTTCCTCCTTCTTCTATATTTCTTGCAGCGCCAAAGAAACGTTTAGGTTTTTGCAGTGCATTTGCATCAACACCACCGGAGAGTATCTTTCCACTATGTGGGATTTCAGTATTATATGCCCTTGCCAGTCGTGTGATAGAGTCAAGCAATATAACTACATCTTTTTTGTACTCCACCATGCGCTTGGCCTTTTCGACTACCATTTCAGCGACCTGAACGTGTCGACTTGCCGGTTCATCAAATGTTGATCCAATTACTTCAGCGTCGACAGCTCTGTCCATCTCTGTCACCTCTTCAGGACGTTCATCTATTAAAAGAATTATCAGGTAGACCTCGGGATGATTCTTTGTAATGCTGTTTGCAATTTCCTGTATGAGAACGGTTTTACCGGTACGAGGAGGAGCAACGATCAAGCCGCGTTGTCCTTTTCCTATTGGAGTAACCAGATCCATTATTCGCATCTCTATCTCATCTTTCTTAGCTTCCAGCAAAAGACGCTCATCAGGGTGCAGTGGTGTCAGATCATCAAAGACAGTCATTTCATTCAAACGGTCCGGATTCTCATAGTTTATGGCCTCAACTCTGAGGAGGGCAAAATATCTTTCATTTTCCTTGGGAGGACGTATCTGCCCGGAAACAGTGGCGCCAGTTCTTATACCAAAACGCCTGATTTGTGACGGTGATATATATATATCGTCAGGGCATGGTAAGTAGTTGTAGTCTGGAGAACGTAAAAAACCGAATCCTTCAGGTAATACCTCTACTACACCTTCGCCATACATGAGACCATTCTGGTTTACACGCTCCTTAAGAATTTTAAATATCAATTCCTGTTTTTTAAGGCCGGAATACTCCTTTATGCCTTCTTTTTTAGCTGTATCCTGTAGCTCCTTTATTGTCATCTTTTGTAACGCAGTGATATGCATATCACCTTTTTTAATTTCTTCATACTTTTCATTAGTCTCCTCAGTATCCTTAGTACTTTTAGGAGTCTTAGCAGTTTTCTCCGCTGTTGTTACGCTAGTTTTCTTTCTTGTTTTAGTTGTAACCATGTTTTTCTCCAAATTGCTTTTTAGTTATAAATTGATGCCAAAAGTCTTTTACTTGTTTTAATGTGTCTGCCTGGTACTGGTTATTGCAAATAACAATGTCTGCAACTTCTCTTTTCTCACTTAATGAACTTTGAAATTTCTCTCTTTTGGTTATTTCACCTGAAGGCCATTTTCTACTATTCTTCACTCTTGCCTTGCATGTGCTCTTCCTGGTGTCAACAAATAGTGTTATATCGCAAACGTCTATTAAATTTGATTCCACTACTAGGGCAGCATCTAGTACTATAGCTACTGTTGATGATTCATTCCTCAGTTTAGCAATACGATTCTTAATTTGCTTTATTGCCTCAGGGTGAATCATTTTATTTAATGTAGAAATCTCCCTCTTGTCTGCGAACACGATTTCACCAAGCTTATCTCTTTCTATTCTACCGTACTTGTCTTGTAAATGCTTTCCCCATCTATTGATGATTTTTTGTGATACAGATTTAGTGTTAATGAGTCGGTGGCAGATTTTGTCGGCATTAATAACGCTTCCTCCTAATGATTCCAGCATTTCTGCTATCGTGCTCTTTCCACTTGCTATGCCACCGGTGATACCAATTACTTTGATCCTTTGCTTCATTCAATTGTTATCGTGATTGTCAGCAATGAATGAATTAAAGCCGTAGTTGGTGAATAATTCATTAAGCTTGATATTATTAAAATTCGTCAAACGGCAAGCTTCAAGATTAAAATCCAACGGGACTTCTGTATCTATGGTTGCCAGGCGTTTTGAAAGTCTGGCCAATTCTGCATATTTCAATAAGTTTTCCTGTTTCTTCTTACCTTTAATTTTATCAGCATTTGATATTACATTTTCTAATGATTTCCATTCTCTAATGAGATTTAAAGCTGTCTTGTATCCAATACCGGGGATACCGGGGATATTATCACTTGAGTCTCCCCCGAGAGCGAGAATGTCGATAACGTTTTCAGGCTCAATTCCTTTTTCTTTGCGTAACTTCTCTGTGTCTCTGATTTCTTTCTTTCTGGGATTAAAGATCTTTATGTGCTTATCGATCAATTGATCCATATCTTTGTCTATTGTTATAATTGTACATTCGATATTCTCTTTAGACAATTTCTTGGAAATAGTTCCAATTATGTCATCGGCTTCGAATCCTTGAATAGCAAATAATGGTATATTGTAAGCATTTACTACATCATACAATAGTGGTATTTGAGAGACCAGATCATCTGGTGTAGGCTTTCTATGGCTTTTATATTTTTTATACTCTATGTGTCTGAATGTAGGTCCCTTGGTATCAAAAGCAATTGCCATGTAACATGGCTTATCCTCTCTTATGATTTTACGCAGCATTCTCGTAAAACCATACACTGCATTAATTGGCTGGCCTTTGGGAGTAGTTAATCCCGTGATTGCATAGTAGGCCTGGTATAATTGTGAATGTCCATCTATTATAAAGAAATTTTCTGACACTTATTGGATATATGAGATTTGAATATTTCGATACAGGCCTTACTAGTTCATTATGTATTTGGAGATAAGCAATTAAATGAGAGGTTTTCTACTTGAAAAAGTTTAAAGGAGATCTTGCTTATGCATTATATAATCATTTGTTCTAATATGCAGAATGTTACTGACTTTCAAGTTCCCAAGGTTTACTTTGCTTTTGAAACTAGCACCAATTATATTACTTTCACTTGGAAAAGTATATATTAGCAATTTTGCCTAATACGGCGCAAAGGTATGTATTCTTCTTTGATGTAAAATGTGGTCAATATTGTGTAGTATAGTTTCGTTACTTGAATTTGTCAAGTACTTTTTATTATTATCTTTGGAGTCTTTCAGAAGCTATTTTCCTGCTTTTTCGGTAGCCCTCTTGATGTATTTACAAGTTCAGATTATGTGGGTTTGTAAGTAACCTGTTTACGGAATAAATCGCTCGGTTTTGCCTGGTTATCTCAATATCTTTTTGTAGATATATATGACTTGAAAGCATGATTTGATAAAATATAAAAGGTTCCGCCTGATGCCGTGAGAAGAATTTTTTCGTCAACCCTTTTTTCAAGGTGGGCACTCTTTGTTAACCATTCTCCATGTTAAGCAAAGAAAAAGGCCAGCAAAAAAAAGCTCCCATTCGACGCTTGTAGGTTTTAAAAAATATTTTGCTTCTTTCACGTACACAGCAGAACCTCTTACATCTGTCTTATATCAAATGTAATTATTTAATTCAAGCATAATTTTATGTAATTTGTTAATTTGTTGGTTATAGCTATAGATTCTCTTGACAGAATTATTTTGCGAAAGTAATATTCGTTTAGCTTTATACTTCTTAAAAAGGATGCTCCCGCGTTTAGATTATATTTATGTATAGAATTATTGTGCAAGATTATATTAAGGAACAGAAATGCTGCATAAGACATACTGTATTATTATACTTTTTTCGGCACTAAATATTACTTTTATATTATTTAGCAACGTAAATGCAGAAAGCCTCAAAAAGAAAGAATTTAAGGCATGGACTGTGATATGTTATTTTGCTGGAGATAATTTTTTAGATTGGTTTATGAAAGAGAATATGAAGGAGTTGATCAAGGCAGGTTCAAGTAGCAATATAAACGTAATAGCCTTTCTGGACACAACTGATAATGAGACAAAAGTGTTTGAAGTTAATAAAGATGATCTGGTTAGAGTGCCGACAAGAATTGTAAATTATTCCTGGGCAGAGAGTGAACTTAATACGGGAGATCCCGGGACATTCATTGATTATGCATCATGGGCGGTAAGGGAATATCCTGCAGAGAATTATTTTATTATCCTTGGTGGTTATGGAGAAGGGTGGATTGGCCTCATGCACGACATGAATAATGGACAGGGAGATATAGATATACTTTCGTTAAATGAGCTTGAATATGCATTGAAAACTATTTCAAATGAAATTTACAATATTAATGGAAAAGAAAAGATAGATGTTTTAGGGTTAGATGCATGTTACATGGGTATGCTAGAAGTCATGTATCAGGTGAAGGATTATGCCAATTACCTTATTTCCTCCGAAAATGAAGAGGCTCTGGATGGATGGCCGTATGATAAATTAATAGAAACTATCATTAATAGCCCTGAAATGGATAGTTCACTATTTTCAAATAGCATAGTAGATACATACCTGGATTCAGCCAAAGGAAACCCTTCGAAAATGAGTAATGTTTTAACATTATCTGTTGTAAATCTTGAATTGATAGGAGAGGTGGCAAAGGAGGTTGATGCCCTTTCATCGTTGTTAATTAATATAAAGAGAAAGAATCCAAGAAAGATTAAATTTGCAGAAAGCGTAACAAATAAGTTCCTTATTAGCGCACATATTGCCGGTCAATACGTTCCTTACACTGTACTTCTTGATTTGGATGATTTTGTGGCAAATTTAAGGATTGTAATGGTTAAGAATAAGCAGGTATCTGCATTGACACAACGTATATCCAATCTGTTATCGGTAGCGATTATAAAAGAAAGGCATCAATCGCTGAAAGGGGAGTACGACCTGGGTATTGGTGGTGTTTCGTTATACTTTGCAGGTATGGATACAAAAGGCTATAGAGACAATGATTTCTCAATTGATACTCATTGGGATGAATATATAGCTGAGAGCGCTTCTATTGGCAAAAAAGTATTTAAGAAGAATTAGTATCTATTGCGGTAAGCCTGAATATCCAAAAATGTCATTCTGGACTTGTTTCAGAATCTTTATATATCAATGCGTTAAGAGACCCTGAAATGAATTCAGGGTGACAATATAGTGCTTCCGCTACAGTAGTAGTTTGTAACTTTAATCATGGAATGGAAGAGAGGCTCATCATAAATGAAATTAGGTGCCAGCTATTTTGGTAACAGGACATTAAAGCATGTCAGAACTGACATGGAGAAAATGGTTAATGATGGTTGTAATCAAGTTGTTCATACTATGAGTGAACACGATATTACTTATCATTCTCAAACCATGGTTGATATTGTTAAGGTGAGTAGGGAGGTTGGGCTGGAGGTCTTTCTCGATCCATGGGGGATCGGCAGAGTTTTTGGCGGTGAATCATTTTCTACGTTTGTAAAACTGTTTCCTGAAGCAAGGCAAAAGCTGAGTTTTGCTGAAGGCGAAATTAATGTAAATAAGGCATGCATAAATTCAAAAACATTTAGAGACAAAATGTCGCAATGGATAGAGCACGCTGCAAGTACAGGGGCGGAAGGTGTCTTTTGGGATGAGCCGCATCTCTTTTATGGAGAATTTACTGAATTGTTTGGTAAAACTAGGGAAATATGGGGGTGTACTTGCCTTACATGCAAAGATATTTTTAAGAACAATCTTGGTTATGAAATGCCACTTGAGTTTACGGATGATGTAAAGGCATTTAGACAGGAAACCATCATAAACTTTTTAGAATTCTTGGCGGATCATTCTTCAAACAAAGGATTAAAGAATGCGGTTTGTGTTTTTCCTGTCAGTGAGCCCAAATATGGAATTTATGAGTGGGAAAAAATAGTTAAACTAAAAAATATAGATGTATTCGGAAGTGATCCGTACTGGATTTCTTATGATGAAAGTGTGAGCGATTTTGTAGCAAAAGTGTCTAGAAAGGTTGTGCAGCTGTGCGAAAAATACCATAAAGAGCCTCAGATATGGATACAGGGGTTCAGGGTTCCGGAAGGGAGAGAGGAAGAGGTGTCTACGGCTATTAAGACAGCTTTTGATTCAGGCGTGAGAAATATTGCCGCCTGGTGTTTTGAAGGAGGAGCATGTATGACATATGTCAGCTCTGACTGTCCTGAAATTGTGTGGGACAATATTAGTAAAGAGTACAAAGCATTACGTAAACTAAATTAAAAGAACAAAAAGCCTGAATTTTTACAATAACTTTAGTTTTCTTCACACTTTAGGCACTTTGAACTTATCTAAACACAAATATGAATACAAAGATAGAAAAGATAGCAAATAGAGTAATAGCAGGAGAGGGAATATCCTATGAAGAAGCCCATTTCCTGATTAAGATAAACGGGAATGAAATATACGACCTGCTTTATTGGGCAAACAGTATACGATACAACTCTTTCAAAAATGTTATAAGTTTGTGTTCTATAATAAGCGCCAGGCAGGGGAGTTGTACAGAAGATTGCAGATTCTGCTCTCAATCCAGTCGTTATCAAACGGAGATAGTAGATTTTCCATTAGTGGAGAGAGAAGAGATCTCGGAAGCAGTAGAAAGAGGAAAGGAATTTAAATCAAATTGTGTCGGAGTCGTGACGAGTGGATATAGTCTGGATGGCAGTGAGGATTTCGCTAGGATATGTGAAGACGCATATGAATTATCGAAGGAAGATGGCATTCCCATTCATACTTCAATAGGTACAATTACGAGCAAAATGGCAAAGAAGCTTGTTTCAAGCGGGGTAGAGATGATTAACCACAATCTTGAAACATCAGAGACATACTATCCAAATATTTGCACAACACATTCATATAACGACAGAGTGGAGACTATTAAGGTTTCAAAAGAAGCAGGTCTGAAGATTTGCAGCGGGGGGGTCTTTGGCGTTGGTGAGAGCATTGAGGACAGGTTAGACCTGGCTTTCAGGCTGAAAGAGCTTGATGTAGACGCTATACCCCTGAATTTTCTCAGTCCCGTACAAGGTACGCCCTCCTCCATGGAAAAGCCTCTTGAACCGATGGAAATTTTGAAGATTATAGCTGTTTTCCGTCATATTTTTCCTGATAAAGAGATAAAGGTTGCCGGGGGTAGAGAAAAGAATCTGCGAGACGTGCAGAGCTGGATGTTTTACGCTGGGGCCAACAGCACAATGATAGGCGATTACCTTACCACCAGCGGCAAATCGCCTGATGATGATTTGCAAATGATAAGAGATTTGGGGCTTACATACGAAGAGAGAGATGGGCATAAACATTGAGTTATGATGTCGTTGGTTTAGGGCAATGCTGTATTGATTATCTGGGAGTTGTTGGACAATATCCTGATATCAACGAGAAGTCAGAAATCGGAGATCTCACTGTTCAGGGCGGAGGACCGGTGGCAACGGCAATGGTTACGTTGACAAGATTGGGAGCCAGAACTGCATTTATTGGGAAGATATCTGACGATTATTTTGGTGATCTTATTAAAGAGAGCTTAGCAAGCGAATTTGTCAACATAGATAATATTATTGTTGAAAAGGACAAAAGGTCTCAGTTCGCTTTCATCGCAATAGAAAAGGAAACCGGTAAGAGGACTATATTCTGGTCGAATGCTACAGTTACGCCATTAAGGCCGGATGAAGTAAACAGGAATTTGGTAAGCACAGCAAAAGTGTTGCTTCTGGATGGTCTCATGAAAGAAGGTTCCCTGGAGGCAGCTAAACACGCCAGAGATGCGGGAGTAACAGTTGTTATAGATGCAGGCAGCATGAGAGAGGGTTCACTGGAGCTTATCAAAATGTCCGATTACTTTATAGCATCTGAGGATTTTGCAAGACAACATTTCAAAGGTAATGACCCAAAAGCAGCAGCAATGGATTTGTTAGAGTTGGGCGCTGAGAACGTAATAGTAACACTGGGTGAAAAGGGGAGTATAAGTGTTTCCAGGAAAAGCTATCTTTACCAACCGGCATTCAAGGTTAAGGCGGTGGATACAACCGGGTGCGGAGATGTGTTTCATGGTGCATTCATATTCGGGATATTGCAAAGATGGGATTTAAATAAAATAATGAGGTTTGCATCTGCCACAGCGGCTCTTAAGTGCCGGGAGATTGGCGGTAGAACGGCAATCCCCGACCTCAGGGAAGTAGAAGAATTCATGGAGGAAGATAACCCAACG
>Ga0255058_10000987_pt1 | contig 16310 bp, 15 predicted proteins | sample Cases_109_9_MG_FD_188637 | JGI IMG/M metagenome (GOLD analysis project Ga0255058, IMG submission 188637) | Seawater microbial communities from Amundsen Gulf, Northwest Territories, Canada - Cases_109_9 | ecosystem: Environmental > Aquatic > Marine > Gulf | place: Canada: Northwest Territories... | reverse complement strand
CACCGGAAGTCCGAGCAGTGTCAAGAGGGTCGGGGCAAAGTCGAGCATCGAGGCCTTGCCGAACGAGGCTCCCGCCGGTACTCCGGGTCCCGACACGACGAGGATTCCCTCCGGGTCGTGATCGCCGGCGGGGTTGCGGCGCGGCACCGGCAGGCGCTCGCCGGCGCGCATGCCGTGATCGGAGACCACGATCACCAAGGTCTCGGGGTCGAGTCGCTCCAGGATCTCGCCGGTCCAGGCATCGAGCTGCCGGTAGACGTTGGGGATCGCCTCCCTCAGGTGGGAGGGAGAGCCCGCACTCAGCCCGAAGTCCGACGGTTCGTAGTGATGCCAGAAGACGTGGCCCGCCACGTCGCCGAGAATGAAGACCATCCCGAGCAGATCAGGCTGTTCCCGGCTGTCGAGCAGGTGGGAGGCGAAACCGACGTTGCTGGCATCGGTGGAGTAGCCGAAGCGGAAAACGCTGGGGCCGTGAAAGATGATCGGGCGCTCGGCGTCCATCATCTCCTTGCGCTCGACGTCGTTGAAGGGCGCCAGCGCGGTCAGCGTCTCGACGGCGAGACTCTCGGGTCGCACCGCGTGGGGCTCGAGCTCTTCGACCAGATCCGGCGGGTAGGTGAGGTGTTGGCCGCCGCCCTGGGCCAGCCGTGACCATTCGCCCCAGCGGTTGTAGGCCAGGTGATCGCTGACGATGTAACCGTCGACCCTCTCGGCGGGCCAGGTCGTCCACCAACCGACGAACCCGACGTGCAGACCGGCCTCGGAGGCGATCCGCCACACGGGCGCTCGCCGGCGATGAAAGGTCGAAGCCAGCACGTTGCGCTCGCCGCGGGGACCCGGCAGCTCGAAACCGGTCACGCCGTGCTCTCTCGGACCGAATCCGGTGGCTAGCGTCGTCCACAGCGTCGGTGAGAAGAACGGCGGAGTGGCCACCAGCACGCCGCGACTGCCCCGTTCGAGCAGGCGCTTCAGGTTGGGGAGCCGCCCCTCGTGCAACAGCGGGTCGATCACCGCCCAGCTGGCGCCGTCCCAGCCGATGATCGCGACCTTGCGCGACGGCCGGGGACTGCAGGCCGCCAGGACCAGCAGGCAGGCCAGGGCGACGAGAGCGACGGTCCGGGTACGCCCACGGCATTGCTGACGGGTAGTGTGGTTCGGCGATGTCATCGGAACACCCGGCCGGGGTAGGTCCTGGAGCGGTCGACGCCGCAAGACCGTCCCTGCGGTGGCACAGAGTACACTTCGAGGTTGCCATTCTCTAGTTTCGACCGCTTCCGGCCGACCCACCCTGGCGACCAGACCCTGGTCGAAGCCGACGCCGCGAACGGATGAGCGCAGGACTCAGACCGGCGACACCAGGAGGAGAAACATGCACAAGAGACAGCGGCGGTCGCCGCGGCTCGCGATGACGGCGCTTTCGATCTTGGCGCTGTTGCTGGGAAGCGTGGCGCCCGGCGCGATCCAGGCCCAGGAAGAGCCCGCTCCCCCCAACGGGGAGACGACGATCCTCGAGGAAGCCCGTCAGTTGTACGAGGCCGTCAAGGAGACCGGCGAGAAGGTACCCAATGACATCTACGAGTGGATCCGCGAGGACATCGGCACCATCGGCGACTGGGAGTACCGGGTGGTTTCGTTTCCCGGGTCCGATGCGGCCAAGATCGAGGAGAAGCTGAACCAACTGGGCCAGGAGCGTTGGGACTGTTTCTGGGTCCAACCGGACGACAGCGGGGCGCGCTTCTTCTTCAAGCGACCGGCACGCAACTACCTCAAGAGCATCCCCTTCGGCGATCTGCTGAAGCTCCTGCCCAGCGGTTCCGAATCCGACTGATCCGCAACCGGGGATGAGCGGTCTCAACAGATCGTGGCGGCGTCCTTGAGGACCCGGGGCCGGGCCCGGTCGGTTTCGGACTCCTTCGCCAGCTCGACGAACAGGTGCTTGCCGAACAATACCGTCGGGTGGAGGTTCACGCGCAGCATCTCACGAAGCGCCTTTCGCCTCCGGTCACGATCGGTCTCCCCGCCCCGCCGCATGCCGCGCACGTAAGCGAACACGTTGAATGCCAGCAGCAACGGGTAGCAGATCCCCAGTAGCAGCGACGTGACGCTGACCTTCACGGGGTGGAAGCGCACGATCCGGAACCCGGCGAGCCGCGCCAGCACTCTCAGCCGCTGCGCGCCGATCAGAAACAGGTGTCCCAGATAGGCCGCGTCCCCGTCGCTGAACCAGACGGCGTCGCATTCGTTGGCGGGAAACCGATTGTACAGCTCGCTCTCGAGCAGGAAGTGACTCAGTCGCGCCCGCAGGTGAGAGACGTTGGGCGTGGTCAGGATCAGCGTGCCCCCGGGCTTCAGAATGCGATTCAGCTCGACCAGCACGCCGAGCTGGTCCGGAAGATGTTCAATCGCTTCCTGAAACAGCACGAAGTCGGCGTGCCCCGAAGCTATCGGCAACGGTTCGCGCAGGTCCGCGCGCGAACAGCTCAGCCCCCGGGCCGCGAAGAACCGCGGGAACAGATCGAACGCCTCGACCTGTGCTCCCCGCGCCTGCAGCACCTCGCTGTTGACGCCCCGTCCAGCAGGAATGTCCACGACGATCTTGCCGGAGAGATCCTCGCGCCGTTCGAAGTAGTCGCGAACGGCGGCCTTGATATCTCCGCTACCGAGCAACCTCAGCATCCGCTCATTATTCAGGTAGAGAGGGGTCAGGTCTAACATTTCTACATGTGTAGAAATGTTAGACCTGACCCCTCTTTCCGACGCGTTCGACCGCGAGAACCACGCCCGTGATGACGAGCGCCGAGCCGACGAGTATGTGGGCCGTGAGGGGCTCCCCCAGGGCAACGCCGAGCACCACGGCAATCAGCGGAATCACGTAGGCGATCAGCGCCAAACGCTTGACCGGCAGGTGGGTGAGCAACCAGTAGTAGATGCTGAAGGTGACCACGGATCCGAAGATCGCCAGATAGAGCAGCGCGCCGACCGAGACCGAGTCGAACTGGATCGCGCGGTTCCGCTCGAAGGTGACAGCGATGGCGCCGAGTATTCCCGCGGCGATACCCATTGGCACCGAGGAGAAGGACAGGGGATGGATGCCTGTTCCCCAGCGCTTGATCGAGACGCTGCCCAGGGCCGCTGCCAACGGCGAGAGTAGAAGCACCGCCGAGGCCAGCGCCACCTGCGGTCCGCCGAGCACGCTGAAGTCCTCGGAGAAGATCAGACCGATGCCGGCGAAGCCGACCAGGATGCCCACGAGTTCCTTGCGGGTCAGCGACTCGGAGGGCAGCAGGAAGTGTCCGAGCAGTGCGACGAAGAACGGATAGGTCGCGAACAGGACCGAGGTCAGCCCCGATGGCACCCACTGCTCGGCCCAATAGACGATACCGTAGGAGACGGTGAACGAGCAGGTGCCGTTGACCAGCCACAACAGGCGCTCACGCCGGCTACGGCCGAGCCGGACCTTCATCGCCAGCGCCAGCAACAACAGCAGGATCGAGGCCAGCCCGAATCGCAGCGCTGCCCCGGTGAACGGGGGGATGCCCTCGAGGCCGACCTGGATCGCCTTCCAGGTCGTGCCCCAGATCACGCACAACGACGCGGCCCCGCCGACGATCAGCCCGGTCGCCGGTCGCTTCATTTACCGGGTGCGCCGGAGGCTGCCTCGTCGAGCATGCGCAACAGGTATCGCCCATACTCGGTTTTCGACATACGACCCGCGGCGTCGCGAACCTCATCGGCGCCGATGAACCCCATGTTGTAGGCGATCTCCTCGACGCAGGCGACCATCAGGCCCTGTCGCTCTTCCAGTACCTGGATGTAGTTCGACGCCTGCATCAGCGACTGGTGCGTTCCGGTGTCGAGCCATGCATACCCGCGTCCCAGGACCTCGACATGCAGGTCCCCGGCGTTCAGGTAACGCAGGTTGAGATCGGTGATTTCCAGCTCACCGCGGGATGACGGTCGCAGGTCGGCCGCGAAGTCGAGGGCGCGATTGTCGTAGAAGTACAGGCCGGTAACCGCGTAGGACGAGCGCGGACTCTCCGGCTTCTCCTGGATCCCGACCGCCTTGCCGGCGTCGTCGATCTCCACGACCCCGTAGCGCTCGGGATCGTTGACACGGTAGGCGAAGACCGTCGCACCCCGGCTGCGGCCAGCGGCCCGGCGCAAGGCGTCGGAGAGGCCGTGGCCGAAAAAGATGTTGTCGCCCAGTGCCAGTGCCACGCGATCGTCGCCGACGAACTCGCGCCCGATGATGAACGCCTGGGCCAGCCCATCGGGACTGGGCTGAACGGCATAGTCGATCTTCAGACCCAGACGCCGGCCATCTCCCAGCAAGCGGCGGAACGACTCCTGGTCCTGGGGAGTGGTGATCACCAGGATCTCTCGAATGCCCGCCAGCATCAGTGCGCTCAGCGGGTAGTAGAGCATCGGCTTGTTGTAGACCGGGACCAGTTGCTTGCTGACCGCCAGCGTCAACGGGTGCAACCTCGAGCCGCTGCCCCCGGCCAGGATGATCCCCTTCATCGTCTCTCCATTGGCCGCGGGGCCGGGTCGCCCTTCGCTGCCCAGAGCCCGGACCGCCGGGCGAACACGTGCCGCTTCACCCCTACGACAGCCCAAGGCGCTCGCGGCGATAGCGGGACTCGCCCTGCACCTTCTCACACCAGTCGCGATGTTCGATGTACCAGCGCGCCGTTGCCTCCATCCCCGACGAGAAGTCGTGTTTCGGCTTCCAGCCGAGCTCGTTACGGATACGGGAGGCGTCGATGGCGTAACGCCGGTCGTGCCCCTTGCGGTCGGTGACGAATCGCTTCAGGTCGCGATAGCTCGACACGCCCGCTGCGGACAGCCTCGGATTGCCGGCGGCCGGGGCGTGACGCTCGAGCAGGTCACAAATCGTATCGACCACCTCGATGTTGGGCTTCTCGGCGTTGCCGCCGATGTTGTAGCTTTCGCCCGGGCGCCCCCGCTCGAGCACGACCAGGATGCCGTCGCAGTGGTCGTCGACGTGCAGCCAGTCGCGGACGTTCATACCGTCGCCGTAGATCGGCAACGGCTTGCCGTCGAGGGCGTTGAGGATCATCAGCGGGATCAACTTCTCGGGAAACTGGTACGGTCCGTAGTTGTTCGAGCAGTTGGTCACCAGCACGGGAAGCCCGTAGGTGTGATGGCAAGCCCGCACCAGGTGATCCGCGGCGGCCTTGGAGGCGGCATAGGGCGAATTCGGAGCGTAGGGTGTCGTTTCGGAAAACGACCCGTCAGGGCCCAGACTGCCGAACACCTCGTCGGTTGACACGTGCAGGAAGCGAAACGAGGAGGAGCCGTCGGCACCTCCGCCTTCTAGGTGCTTCCGGCTCGCCTCGAGCAACCGGAAGGTGCCGACGATATTGGTGTCTACGAACGCACCCGGTCCGTCGATCGAGCGGTCGACGTGGCTCTCGGCGGCGAAGTTCACCAGGAACCGCGGCCGGTGCTCTCCGAGAATGCCGTCCACGCAGGCGCGGTCCAGGATGTCGCCCTCGACGAAGATCAGCCGCCGGTCGCCCTCGACCTCGGCAAGATTCTCGCGACTGCCGGCGTAGGTCAGCTTGTCCAGGACGACCACACGCGTCGCGTCGCCGGCCAGCAGGCGGCGCACGAAGTTCGAGCCGATGAAGCCCGCGCCGCCGGTGACCAGGTAAGTGCTCAAACCTCCTCCACGAGGCGCGCGGAGTCGCCCCGCGCCGAACCGCGCCGATCTCCAACGGGCCTGCGCACCGTCGAGGGGAGCATCGTACCCGGTTCGCGAGCAGGATTCACCCGTGTGACACGGAATCGGGAGGAAGAGAGGGACAAATCGGTACCGGTGCGGCCCGTCACCCGTCGCCCGGTCTCGCGGAATCAGTTCGTGATACGGATCCCACCGCTGCCGGTGTCGATCACGATCCGGGCAGCGCCGCCGCCGACCGTGAAGGCGATCTCATTGCGGTCCTTGTATCGGATCTTCACCGGCTCGTCGAGATCGAGGTGCACGCCGCCACTGCCGGTGTCGGCCCGCACGTCCGCCGAGGCGCCGGCCGGCAGGCGCAGCTTGACACCCCCGCTGCCGGTGTCGATGCGGAACTCGCCGTCCCCCATGCGATCCAGCTCGAGAGTCACCGAGCCGCTGCCGGTGTCGATCAACGCGCTGTCGGCCTCGACCCGCCGGGCGGTCACGCCGCCGCTGCCGGTGTCGATGCGTAGCCGGCGCGCGATGATGTCTTCCACCTTGACGCCGCCGCTGCCGGTGTCGATGTCGATCGAGTCGCCCTCGCAGTTGCGAGCGCTGACGCCGCCGCTACCCGTATCGGCGAGAAGGTCTCCGCGGATGTCGCTGACGTCCACGCGGCCGCTGCCGGTATCGGCGGTCAACTCGCCGTCGATACTCGAGGCGTGGATGGCGCCGGAATGGGTCGAGAGGTAGAGCGTGCCGTTCACGTTGTCGGCGTGGATCTCGCCGGCGCCGTGGTAGACCTTCAGCGACTTGCCGCTGGGCACGTTGATCGTGACGTCGGCCCAGACCTCCATGCCGCTGCCCGACCCGGAGATGCGGATCCGCTTGTTGGTCAGCGCGCCGATCAGCGAGGAGAGCCAGCCCTGGTCACCGTCGTCGATGCTGAAGGACGTGCTCGAGTGGGCGCCGAGCCGTGGATAGACGTAACGGCTCTGGCCCTTCGGGTAACGGATGGTCAGCTTGCCCGTTCCGCCGTCGTCGGCCAGAACCTCGATGTTCTCCGGCGTGCCGTCGCGACCCTGGACGTTGACCAGAACGTCGAAGGAGTCCCCGCCACCCTTGACCTTGATCTCGCCGATCAGGTTGTGGACGATCAACTCGCGGCCTTCGAAGGAGAGCCGCTCCTGGAACTCGGCCCGGGCCGAGCCGCCCGAGACGGCGATTGTCAGAAGCGCCACCAGGGCCGTACCGAGCTTGCACGTGCGCATCGAAGTCATATTCCCTCCGGTCGTGGGGTTGGGTCCCGCGTCTCATCCAGGACAACGGGGCCGGGTGCGGTTTGGTTGCAGGGAATCGGGCCTTGCCCGTATACCGCCCCCGGACCTACGGTAGAGTAACCCGGTCCTGCCCGCCGATTCCCGGCCAAAACGAGCTAGAACCGGGGAAAGGTCGCGAACGTGCTGAACTGGATCGAACTGGACGCGGCGGCGATCCGGCGAAATCTCGGCGAGTTTCGACGCCGTTTGGACGACGCCGTCGCCCTGGGCGCGGTGGTGAAATCCAACGCCTACGGCCACGGGATGCTGGAGGTGGCGGGGATTGCCGCGGATGCCGGGGCCGACTGGTTCTGCGTCAACAACGTGGACGAGGGAGTCCGCCTGCGCGAGGCCGGCCACGGCACCCCGATCCTGGTGCTGGGCTACACGTCCCTGGACGCCCTCGAGGCGGTGGTCGAGCACGATCTGCGACCCGTGGTCTACTCCGAGCGGGTCATCGAGCGCCTGTCGGCGCTGGCCACCCCCCGCGAGCGGACCGTCCAGCTCCACCTGAAGATCGAGACGGGCACGAACCGCCAGGGCGCCCTCGAGAGCGAAGTGCCCGGGATGGTCGAGCGGATCCAGAGCCTGCCGGGCGTCAATCTGCAAGGGATCTGCACCCACTTCGCCAACATCGAGGACACCACCGACCACGGCTTCGCCGAGTCGCAGATCGACTGTTTCGCCCGCGTAGGTCAGGCCCTGTCCGCCGCCGGTCATTCCGTCCCGATACGTCACGCGGCCTGCTCGGCGGCGATGCTGCTGTTCACCCGGACCCACCTCGATCTGGCCCGGATCGGCATCTCGCTGTACGGGCTCTGGCCGTCCAAGGAGACCTATGTCTCCTGCCAGAGACGCGGCAAGCCGACCCTGAATCTGACGCCGGCGATGACCTGGAAAACCCGGGTGGCACAGATCAAAACGGTGCTCGAAGGCGGTTACGTCGGCTACGGGTGCAGCTATCGCACCACACGCCCGTCGAGGATCGCCGTCCTGCCGGTGGGCTACCACGAAGGATACGATCGCGGGCTTTCCGGCCACGCCCATGTCCTCGTCAAGGGCAAGCGCGCGCCGGTGCGGGGCCGCGTCTGCATGAATATGTGCATGGTCGATCTCACCGACATCCCGGGCGTCGAGCCCGAGGACGAGGTGGTTCTGCTGGGGCGCCAGGGTGACGAGATCCTGACCGCCGAGCAACTGGCCTCCTGGTGCGGCACCATCAGCTACGAGATGGTCTCGCGGATCCATCCGTCGCTACCGCGGGTCATCACGTAGTCTGGCGTTGCCTTGCCATCTGCAGCCGGTCAACCCAGCGTAAAGCAGATCTCCAGCGGGTTCCCGCAGGGATCGTCGAAGAAGGTGGCGTAGTAAGTTTCGCCGTACTCGGGACAGGCACGCGGACCGCTCATGTTGCGGGCTCCGGCCTCGCGGGCGATGGCGGCCAACCGGTCCACCTCGTCGCGGCTCTTGGCCCAGAAGGCGACGCGGTTGGCGTTGGGCCGGTGCTCCGGATCCTCGATGAACCCGAACCACGGGCGGGCAGGGCTCTCTCCGTCGGCTGCCCAGACCTTGAACTTGTTGCCACCGGCGGAGATGAAGCCGACGGCGGGCAGCAGCTTCGAGTAGAACGGCATCGCGGCCTCGAGGTCGGTCACGCGAAGGTCCACATGCTGGAACGGGTTCTTGCTCACTTTCCTGGCGCCTGCACGCGGATGCCCTAGCCGGGGGCCAATTCAGAACCGATTGGCGTCCTTTAGCGCCCACATCACGTTCTGGACGAAACTCCCGGCACCCTTCTTCAGATGCTTCACCTTGTAGCCTACGGTCCGGCCGGCCCAGACGCGGCTGCGCGCCTCGATGCTCCACAGCGCGACCTCGACACCGTAACGTCTGGCGTTGGTCTCCTTGACCGGCAGGGTCGAGCGAATCAGCTCTCGCAGAGTCTCCTCGCTCCCGGCCTGCGTGCGCCAGGCCGCGCTCCATTCCTCTTCGTCGCGACCATCCAGGGGGATCAGGCGGATGGAGATCACGCCGTCGACCTCGTCCTGCAGGAGGGTGTCGATGACCTTGTCCCGGTCCTCGATCACCTGCAGATCGGCCACCAACGAATGGCTGGTCATGCCCTGGACGCCCTGGCTGCGCAGGTGGCTGACGAACTTGTCCTCGAACCGGTGCCGGGCCTCTTGCTGGTCGGTGATGGCGACCACCAGAATGTTGCCGAACTGCCTGGTCGACACACCGGGAGATTTCCAGTCCTCGGCCACCTTCAACTCGTCCGTGGCACCGAGCAACACGACCAACAGCAGCCCGGTCACGAGGACCGGCAGGCATCGACGGGACATCTTCACTTTCACCCTCGCTTCCTCCCCGCGAAGAGTATACCAGCGGGAGATTTCGGCGATCCGGTCGTCAAAGCGGGCTGGCAACAAGCCTGTCGATCCCCTAACATCTGGACCCCGGAAGACTCCACCAACTCGTCCGACACGGACTTGACCATGGTGTGACGCGCGCATTGCCCGCCTTTCAAACACTCTGCCCTTCCTCGGAGACAACCATGTCCAGACGTCTTGCGACGCCGCTGATCGGACTCGTCATGGTGGCCGGCCTTCCGGCGACCACCTCGGCCGGGATCACGGTGTACGAGGAGGGCAACAAGAGGATCGAGATCGGCGGTCGGCTGCAGGTGCAGTATGCGAACGTCCGGGTCGATGGCGGGGAATCCCGCGACCGGATCTTCTTCCGGCGGCTGCGACCCTACATCCAGGGTTCCGTCAGCGAGAACTGGTACGGCAAGCTCCAGTTCGACTTCGGCGCCGCCATCGAATCCGACGAGGTCGCCGTCAAGGACGCTTTCATGCGCTACACGGGCCTCGACGCCGGTGCGTTCACCATCGGCAACATGAAGCCCGGCTTCTCGCGCCAGTTGCAGACGTCGTCCACGCGGCAGCAGGTCGTCGAGCGCGGCTTCGTGGGCGACCACAACTTTGGCACCCCGGCTCGCACCATCGGCGTGAAGTGGGACGGTCACGCGGCCGACAAGAAGCTGACCTACTCGATCGCCGCCGGGGGTGAGCACCACGACCCCAACCAGGATTTCATGGACTTCGATTCACCCACCGTCAACAAGGACGACTGGAACGAGGGCCTCCTGTTCGTGGGGCGTATCGACTACCACCCGCTGGGCTTCATGAAATTCGACCGCGGGGACTTCGGTCGTAGCGATTTCAAGTTCAACGTCAGCACAGCCGCCTTCAACTGGAGCAACGACGACGACAACAACACCTACACCGACGGCACCGGAAGCACGACCCCCGAGGGGATCGCCGACGGCCGGGTGGATCTCGACTCGGCGACGGGCTTCGAGCTCAGCGCCGGATTCCGGCTCGCCGGCTTCTCGGCCGACGTCGAATACCAGTTGATCAGTGGCGATACCATCGATCCCGCCTTCACCGGCGGTATCTACGTCAACGGAACCACCGATCTCGACAAGGGCAGCCTCAACGCCGGCTACATGATCATCGACAACCGCCTCGAGATCGCCGTGGCCTATGACGTGTTCGACGCCGACGGTTATGTGGACGCTTCGGAATCGATCACGGTCTCACTGAACGTCTTCGTCAACAAGCACAAGGCCAAGCTGCAGCTGGACTACACGATGAACGAGAACACCCTCGGGATGACGGGTGTGGACACCGACACCTTCCAGGCCCAGGCGCAGTTCGTCTTCTAGCGCGGGCTGTGTAGACCCGAACGATCGACCACGATCATGGAGATACGTGATGGCACGAAAGACCGTTGCGCCGGTTGTTTGTCTGCTCGTCCTGTCGCTCAGCGCCGTCGAGGCCGGAGGCCGGCCCGACAAGGACTGGAAGAGCTGGTTCGGTCACGTTGGCGTGGGCTACGCCCTCGGCGAGGAAGATACCGAGTTGATCGTCCAAGACGAATTCCGCTTGAACGGCGGCGCGGTCTACTGGCCCACGGACTGGCCCCTGGGTCTGGGTCTGGACCTCGCCTGGAGCGAACACGACATCCGTCGCGGGGCCATCGATGCGATCAACGCCCAGATCCCGCCCGGGGATGGAAGTGTCACCGGCGGTGACGTGGCCCTCTGGTCGCTCGGCGTCAACGCACTGTGGGGCCCCAAGACCTCGAGCACCGTCGGTTTCTACCTGACGGCCGGCATCGGCGCCGATTACATCGACGCCCAGCTCACCGACAACGGGTTGGTGTACTACCCGCCGATCTGCGATCCCTGGTTCTGGTGGTGCATCCCGGGCGGCGTCGGCCCCGGCACGTTCCCGGTCGCCCAGAAGGACACGACGAAGCTGAGCTACGACGCGGGCGTGGGGCTGACCTTCAACCTCGGCAGCAGCTCGCAACTCTACTTCGAGGCGACGTACCACATCGCCGAGACGTCGCGAGTCGATACGGCGACGATCCCGTTCATCTTGGGTTTCCGCTGGTAGGTTGCGCTACCTCGTCGCGGTGATGACCAGCGCGCCCTCGCGCTCGTAGAGCTGTCGCGCGAGTCCGATCGCCTCCGGCGGGTGCCCCAGAAACGTGGCGGAATTGAACGGTTGACGGTCGTAGAACCGGTAACGGCAAACGTCTTTCCAACCGTTGCGCTCTAACAACACCTGCCACTGGACACCGCTGAGGAACTGCGGGCAGCCGTGCTCCCGCGTCACCGCGTCCAGCAGGCTGTCCGCCACCCGGCTCTCGCGGTAGAGGTGGGAGATCATCGTCAACCTCCCGCCCTGCTCCACCGACTCGTGCAGCGACCGCAACTGAAGCTCGACATCGGGAGCGAAGTACAGGGCGTCCAGCGCGAAGACGTGGGTGAAGCGGGCCCCCTGGAGGGCCTCGGCCAGGGACTGGCCGATGTCGATCGGGTGAAAGCGAATCCTCGAGTTGCCCTCGTGGCGCCGGCGGGCGAGGGCGATCCCCTCGGCGGACGGGTCGATCCCGAGGTAGCGTGCGCCGGACTCGGTGAGGATCTCGGCCGTCCAGCCGGTCCCGCATCCGAAGTCCAGCACCCGGGAGGAGGTCTCGATCCCCATCAGCAACGTGACGACCTGGCGCACCACGTCTTCCTTGCCGGCCTGCCAGGTGACGGCGCCTCCCTGCCGGTACAGATCGTCAAAACCAACCATCTCCCGGATTGTGGCACCGGCCGCCGTGGCTGGGCAAGCCGTTAGCTGCCGGTTCTTGCTTTGTTTGCCCCGGCAGGGGTAAAGTGCGGCCAGCCCCTGGGCTCAGTCGCGACGTCTGGGCAGGGCGCTCCGATGACGCGCAAGCCGATCAAACTCCAGTGGGACGACCTCGAGGATGCTTTCAGCAACCAGAACCCCGAGCTTGTCTACTACCTGGACCTGGTGACCGGCTACGTCGTCCTCGAGGGCGAGGGCGAGGAAGACGACTTCGACGACGAGGATCCGCCCGCCATTCCGGCCCAGCAGACGGTGCCGCACGATTCGACTCGCATCTACGTCGTCCCACCCGACGACACCCTCAAGCTGGACTGGATCAAACGGTTCGTCGGAGAGGTCGACGATCTCGACGGTGAGGTCCGGGACAAGCTGAATGCGGCCCTGGCCGAAGAGGACAGCGTTCCCGCAGTCAACGACGTCCTGCGTCAATACCCCGAGGGCCGCGACCGCTGGTACCTCTACCGCTCCGACCGCAAACACGAGCTCATCGAGAGCTGGATCGCCGAGCACGGCATCGGGACCGTGGACCCACCGCCCTGGAAATGACGGCGAGACCGAACTGCTCCAGGTGCGCCGCTCAGCCCCGGCAACAAGGACAGGATTCGCGCAGCCGCTCGAAGGTGTAGATCCCGGTATCGTGCCCGTCGGACCAGGCGATACTGATTCCGTAGTTGCCGACCGGATGGATCTTGCTGGGCCGGATATCCCGAGGTATGGTCTCGTCGCGCAGGACCTTTCGACCGGACATCTCGTCGATGCAGGTGGCGCAGCTGCACGCACAACGCAGGGCGTGGCTCTCGTAGAACGACTGATGATCGTCGTTCCAGACGATCCCGATCTCACCGTTGGGAAAGGGCGTGATCCGTCGCGGCCGTGGACCCGAAGGTCCCGTCATTCCGGCGCGGTCTCGACGTGGTCGCAGTTTTCGGCGTCACAGACCAGCTGCCGCCCGTTGCGTTTGGAGTTGCGCTCGACCATGAACGGGATCTCGCATTCCGGACAGACCTTGGCCACCGGTCGCTTCCAGAGAACGAAGGTGCAATCCGGATAGCTGTCACACCCGAAGAACAACTTGCCCCGCCGGCTGCGCCGCTCGACGATCTTCCCCTTGCGGCATTCGGGGCAGTCGACGCCCGTCTCTTGCATCTTGACGAAGCGGCACTTCGGGTAGTTCGAGCAGGCCGTGAACTCGCCGAACCGTCCCTGCTTGAGGGCCAGTTGCTCGTTGCATTTCGGGCAACGCTCCTCCAGCAGAACGTCTGGCGTGGCCTGGGCTTTGCCTTCCTTGTCGACCAACACCTTGCGGGTGGTCTTGCAGTCCGGATAGCCGGAACAGGCCAGGAACTTCCCGAAACGACCGCGACGCAACACCATCGGCTTGCCGCACTTCTCGCAGGGATCGGCCTCGGTCTCGATCGGGTTGGGCTCGGTATTGATCTTGGCGACCTTGGCGGCGGCCATCAGCCCCGCGCGGTCGCCGTTGCCGTTGTCGGCGATCTCACGGGTGTTCTTGCAGTCGGGATAGCCCGAGCAGGCGATGAACTGCCCGAAGCGTCCCCACTTGAGCACCATCGGCTTACCGCACTTGTCGCAAACCTGGTCGGTCGGAATCGCCTCGCGCTTGACGTCGCGCATCTCCAATCTCGCTCGCTCGAGGTCGGCCTGGAACTTGACGTTGAACTCGCGCAGCGCGTCGATCCAGTTCAGCGTGCCTTCTTCGATGCGGTCGAGCTCTTCTTCCATGCGGGCGGTGTAACCGATGTCGACGATGTCGCCGAACGAGGTGACCATCAGCTCGTTGACCAGCATTCCCAACTCGGTCGGGCGAAAACGGCGCTTTTCCTTCTCGACGTAATCGCGATTCAGGATCGTGGAGAGGATCGAGGCGTAGGTCGACGGGCGGCCGATGCCGTTCTCTTCCAGGGCCTTGACCAGAGCCGCTTCAGAATAGCGGGGTGGAGGCTGGGTGAAGTGCTGCTTGGGCAGCAGCTCGCGCAGGTCCAGCTCTTGACCTGCCTTCAGCTCGGGCAGCCGCCGCTCCTCGGCATCCGACGGCTCGTCGTCTTCGTTTTCCTGTTGGGTGGCCTCGGCGTCCTCGTCCTTGCCCTCGTGATAGACGGCAAGCCAGCCGGCGAAGCGCAACACCGATCCAGTGGCGCGAAAGGTGTACGGACCGGCCTCGATGTCGGCACGGGTCACGTCAAACACCGCCGACTCCATCTGAGAAGCGATGAAGCGACTCCAGATCAACAGGTACAGTCGGAACTCATCGTGGCCCAAGTGGGGCTTGACGATCTCGGGGGTGTATTCGGTGGAGGTTGGACGGATCGCCTCGTGGGCCTCTTGCGCCTGCTTGCTGACCTTGTACTGGCGCGGCTTGTCGGGCAGCGATTCCTTGCCGTAGCTCCTGGTGATGAACTCGCGGGCGGCTTCGGTCGCCTCGTTCGAGACGCGCGTCGAGTCGGTCCTCATGTAGGTGATCAGGCCGACCGTACCGGCGTCACCGATCTCGCGACCCTCGTACAGGCCCTGGGCCAAACGCATCGTCTTCTTGACGGGAAAGCCGAGCTGGCGGGCCGCGTCCTGCTGCAACCTGGAGGTGATGAACGGCGGCTGCGGGTTCTTCTTCTTCTGGCGGGCCTGGACGTCGACGACCCTGAACGGGGTCGGGTCCGAACAGTCGGGCTCGATCTCGAGGGTCACGCCGCCCTGGGGGTGATTCTCGACCGGCACCGTCTTGCTGATCTTCCAGCCCAGCTTGCCCAGGACGGTCTGCATGCCGTCTTGCGCCGCAAGCTCGATCTTCTTTCCGTTCTCGAACATCAGCTTGGCCGTGAACGGCGGAGGCTCTTCCGTACGCAGCCGGGCACCCAGGGACCAGTACTCGCGGATCTTGAAGTCGATGATCTCCCGCTCGCGCTCGCAGATCATGCGCAGGGCGACGCTCTGCACCCGGCCCGCGGACAGCCCGCGGCGCACCTTGTCCCACAGCAAGGGGCTGATCTTGTAGCCGACGAGGCGGTCGAGAATCCGGCGTGCCTGCTGGGCCTCCACCTTGTTGATGTCGATCTCGAGGGGCTGCTCGAAGGCCTCGAGGACCGCCCGCTTGGTGATCTCGTTGAACAGCACCCGGTGGAAGGTGGCGTTGGAGCCTTTTTGCAACTCTTCCCGCAGGTGCCAGCAGATTGCCTCGCCCTCGCGATCGGGGTCGGAGGCCAGATAGACGGATTCGGCGTCCTTCGCCGCTTTCTTCAGCTCGCTGAGGGTCTTGCGTTTGTCGGGGAGGACGCTGTAGGTGGGCGTGAAGCTTTCCTCGTCGACCCCGAGGTCTTTCTTGGGGAGGTCGCGCACGTGCCCCATCGACGCCTTGACCGTGAAGTTCCGGCCGAGGAACTTGTTGATGGTCTTGGCCTTGGCAGGCGATTCGACGATGACTAGCGATCGGGCCACGATCAATCTTCCTTTCGAGGCGTTCGCGGGCGGAGAAGATAATACCCACCGGGGTCTTGATCAACCGCCCCTCGCACCTCGAGCGCAAACAACGCTTCCTGAAGCTGCGCTATACCAAATAAGGTGCGATCGGCCAACTCGTCAAGGTGCAGGGGTTCGATTTCGTCTAGAAGTTTTATAAGTTCAGCCTCTTCAGCCGTCAAGTTGTCGAGCGAGTAGGCCTGTTTCGAGTCCCCGGATCCGGCCAGGCCGACACGGTACAGGGGCGGGAGCTCTTCGAGGATATCTTCAATGTTCTGAACGAGTTTGGCGCCCTGCTGGATCAGTCGGTGGCAGCCGTCGGAGCGACGGCTGGTCACGGGACCGGGCACGGCCATCACTTCCCGTCCCTGATCGAGGGCGTGGGAGGCAGTATTTTGCGATCCTGACCGGATGGTGGCCTCGACGACGACCACGGCTGCCGAAAGCCCGCTGATCAGCCGGTTGCGACGAAGGAAGTTCGGGCCGAGGGGTGGCGTGTCCAGGGCAAACTCGCTGATCAGAGCCCCGTCCTCGGCGATGCGCTCGAACAGATCCGCGTTTTCCTCCGGATAGGGGCGCAGCAGCCCCGATCCCAGCACGCAGACGGTTCGGCCGTCGCCTTCG
>Ga0255058_10000986_pt1 | contig 16313 bp, 12 predicted proteins | sample Cases_109_9_MG_FD_188637 | JGI IMG/M metagenome (GOLD analysis project Ga0255058, IMG submission 188637) | Seawater microbial communities from Amundsen Gulf, Northwest Territories, Canada - Cases_109_9 | ecosystem: Environmental > Aquatic > Marine > Gulf | place: Canada: Northwest Territories... | reverse complement strand
ACCCCCCGGGCCTCCCTCCGCATTCCAATCACCCTCGAGGTCACCTGTGTGATCCCCCCGGACACTCGCCTGCGCGGCCAGGCTAAGAATGTCAGCGACGGGGGCCTGATGGTTACCCTTCCGAAGGACTTTCCTCCCCAAACACTCGTGACCGTGGAGGTTCCCTCGTGGGTCACCCGCTTTCCGGTGGAAGCAGAAGTGATGTGGGCCCTGACCACTTCGGAGGGGCATGACGTCATACATGGCCTGCGGTTCCTTTCGGAGGACGTTGGCAAGGAACTCTTCCTGATCGGGGCCCTTCTCCAGCAGCTCCTTGATTGACGCATCGCCCGCAGTTCCTCTTCACTACGTAACGTGTTGCCCTATCAGATCAGAAACAAGGATCCTGAGACCGTGCTGGGTACTTGCCCCGGCCGGGTGGGCTCGCGCGCATTCATCCTGGGATTGCTCGATCCCTTGATGTGATATTTCGGGTCCGTAAAGTGACGGAAGGTGTCGACGCGGTGGGCCCTACTGCTTGACAGTGGTTTCTTTCATTATAACCTCACGAACCAATTGCCAATCGGCTGGATGAGGATGAAGAGGGCACCGGGGAAATCTTCCCCCTTTGTTCACAACGACCTCGTAGCCACAATCGCTGCACCGGTACTTCCCTGAACGGAGATTGATTTGATTTATGGATGGCAAGACCCTATTACCTCCCTTCTTTTCCCCACCCAAGTCTGCGAGGGCCGACAAAGCGATCTTTCTCTACTCTGAGTAGCAAACAAAGTGCCAACCCTAACTCCCTCAAATTAGGGTGCCGGTCTCCGAAGAGGGTGGCAATGATCGTGTGGATTTTTGTCATCGCCGGTGAGAATACCCTCTGCTCTGCACCATTAAACAAACTTGGGTGACCCGTCGTCTAACCAGGTGACGAGGCAAGCATCCCAGCCGGCCAGAGAGCCGAGACGATGTCGTCCGGCTGCGACGGGCCGCCAATCGGCACCCGGGTAAGGGAAGGAGGGGAAAAAAATGAAACACTTCACACTTGGTCTTCTTATAGGGAGTCTCGTGCTGGGCGGAATAGTCATACCAGCTGAGGCGCGAGGTCGGCATTACAGGCACCACGGACGCGACGACGCGCACTATGTCTATCGCCATGTTCACCCAAAGTTTCACCACGGGTACCATCAGGGCCACTACGCCGGGGGCTTCCTAGCCGGAGCGGCCACGGTCCTGGCGGTCGGGGCCCTGCATACGCCCCGAGTCGTGTACCAGCCGGTCTACTACCGACCGCCGGTGTGTCGAGATCACTGGGTCCCAGGGCGGTGGGAGGTTCAGACCCGGACGCAAAACAGCTTCACGTCCTATTATCAACTCTGGGTACCAGGGGGTTGGCAGCGGCATTGCGATTGATGACCCATGGACAAACAGCAAGGGCACCGCTCCGGAGGTGGCCTTTACCAAGGAAGAGGAGCAAATGAGGATTAGGGCGATTAGTGTGGTGACGGCAGCACTCCTCTTGACAAGCGCGTGTGCTGGGGGACCTGCGACGACCCGGGAGAAGGGGGCGCTCACCGGTGCAGCCATCGGTGCCGGGACCGGCGCCATCATCGGAAGTCAGACCGGCGATGCTGGCACTGGGGCCCTCATCGGGGGAGCGATTGGAGGGGTGAGCGGTGCCCTCGTTGGGGGAGCGATTCAGGAACAACAGCAGCAGCGCGTTGGAGGGGGAGTACCTTCCCCGGTGCCACCGGGGGCCACAGCGTACCCCCAGCCATCGGCGGGCATTTCGGTCCCTGGGCAGTATTTAGGGGATCCGACCCGGGGAGAGTTAGCGAATGCGACGCGGTGGCGGGTCGCCGTGTTTATCGATGGCGATCCAGGGCAACAGAACCCTTCCTCCGCGGTCTGGCTCGGGCCCAATGAGTCGCAGCCAGCCAATCTGGATATCGGGCAGCATCGGATTATTGCTCAAGCCTTTGTGGACACCCAGTTCGGCCCGCGGCTCGTGGGCCGGTATGACAAGACCATCGCAGTGGACCCTCGGTCAACCGGGTGGGGCTTGCGGTTCGGGGAGGGGGACTTTCGCTAACCCCCCGGCTTCCGTTCCGGGTACCTCGCTGAGCTTGTGCCTCCAAGGGCTCGATGCTGGAGCCGTCATCAGCGTTTCTCAAGAACCCACCTCACCTTCCGAGGGGTCAGACACTCTTCTAGATCCGGTCTTCCCTAGGCTCAGGTCGCGTCCTCCGCTCTCGGATCGGAACTACATACGTTCAAGCTTGTCTAAACGAGAGAAGGGACAAACCTATTTGTCTATGGGATGACTTGGCCCTGGTCTTGCTAGCGTCGATGGGGCAAGTACAGTTGCGGATCTCATTCAAGTGGACCAGGCGCAGGATATGCGTGAGAAAGGGAAGACAAAAGGGAGGAGATTAATGCGGAAGTGGATGGCGCTGGTCGGCATACTGGCTTTAGTGTTCCCGGCACCAGAGGTGGGCGCGGCGGAATCTGCCGTGCCGCTCACGCTGCGCAAGGTGGTGCTCTACAAGAACGGGATGGGCTACTTCGAACATCTGGGTACAGTACAGGGCGCGCAGGACGTGGAGATCGTACTGCCCAGCACCCAGTTGAACGATGTGCTCAAGTCACTGACGGTGATTGACCTGGGGAAGGGGCAGGTGACGGGCGTCACATACGACTCGACCGCGCCGCTCTCCCGGCGCCTAGCCGAACTCCCCATCCAGTTAGGCTCAGGCCAGGGGCTGGTGAGTTTCCTGAACCAGATTCGGGGGACCGAAGTCGAGATTCGCGCGCCGGGAGGGGCCGTGGCAGGGAAGCTGATGGGGGCCGAGGTGCGCCGCAAGCAGGTGGAGGGCAACTCGGTGGTGGAGATTGTAGAAGTCACGGTGTTCACCTCGAAGGGCGAAGTGCGGACGGTCGAGCTGGCCTCGGCAGAGACGCTCACGCTTTTGGATCGCGAACTGGCCAGCGATGTGGGTCGTTACCTCGATCTGCTCGACTCGGCCCATCGGCGCGACGTCCGCCGGCTGCGCATCCACACGGTTGGCTCGGGCAGCCGAGAGCTCTACGTCAGCTACACCTCGGAGGCGCCCATCTGGAAGACGACGTATCGCATCGTGCTCGACGACAAAGAGAAGCCACTCCTCCAAGGGTGGGCGATCGTGGATAACACCACGCCCATGGACTGGGTGGATGTAAACCTCTCGCTGGTGGCGGGGGCCCCGGTGAGTTTCGTGCAGAACCTCTCGCAGCCACTCTACGCGCGGCGGCCGGTGGTTCCACTGCCACGGGGAGTGCAGGTGACGCCGCAAACGCATGAAGCCACGTTGGAGGTTGCGGCGGGCCAAGCTGCAGTGGCCGGGATAGTGAGGGACGTGAATGGGAACCCCGTCTCCGGGGCCACCGTGCGGGTCCTCAGCCGGGACGGCGCGGTGGTGCAGCAGGGCAGGACCGGCGGGAGTGGTCGCTTCCGGATAGGCGGTCTCGCGCCGGGAACGTACAGGATCCAAGCCCACCATCCCTCGTTCGGCCAAGCAGGGTACCGTCAGATCACGGTACACAGCGGCCGGGTGACTGCACTGAATTTTTCGCTCGGAGGGGCGCTCGGGGAAGGGTTTGTGGCCGGGAAAGGATCGCGGGATGAGTTGCGTGCGTACCGAAAGCGGGCGGCCAAGTCGGCACCCGCAGCACCAGAACCGGCTCTCGAGGCCGAAGCGCCTGCGGAGTCTATCGCCGGGCGCCTTGGTGATGTAATGCGGCAGCAGGTGTCACAGGTGGCGCGGGCCCAGGCGCTGGGGGAGCAGTTCGAATACCGACTGCGCCAGCCGGTCACGATCCGGCGGAACCAATCGGCCCTGCTGCCGATTATTCACACTGAGGTCGACGGCGAGAAAGTTTCACTGTACAACGAGAAATCCGGCGAGCGACGCCCGCGACTGGCCATGTGGCTCAAGAATAATAGCGGGCTGACGCTTGATGCTGGCTCTTTTTCCGTGATTGACGGCAGCGCCTTCGCAGGCGAGGGGGTGACCGAGACGATCAATCCCAAGGAGAGCCGCCTGCTCAGCTACGCCCTCGACCTGGGTCTCGAAGTCACGACGAACCGGGGCACCGAACGCCAGCGGGTCGAGCGGGTGGCAATCCATCGCGGGGTGATGCGGCTCCATGTCAAGGTGAGGGAGAAGAAGAGTTACGTCATTCGCAATAATGACGAGAAGATGCGGACCGTGGTGGTGGAACACCCCGTGCGTGCCGGCTGGACCCTCGTGGGCACGCCACCGGCTGCCGAATCAACTGCCAGCTACCACAGGTTTCGGGTCGAGGCCAAGCCGAAGACCACCACGGAATTTACCGTGCGCGAGGAAAATCCCCGGCAAACGACGTACGCCATTCGCAACGTCACGCCGGAGCAAATCACCCTCTGGGTGCGGCAGAAGACGATCGATGCCGACATTGAGCGGGCGCTTCAACGGATCGTGGCCAAGAAGAATGAAATTGACGACGTAAACAAGAAAATCGCCGCGCTCGAAAAGGATGAGAAGGAAATCTTTCGGGACCAGCAGCGGGTGCGGGAGAACCTACGGCGGCTAGGACGCACTCCCGAGGAAGCCAACCTCAGGCTGCGTTACATCCGGCAGCTCGAGCAACAGGAAAACCAGCTGGGGACGATGCGGGCGGAACGCTCTCGGCTGGAGGATGCACGGGTCGTAGCCCAGAAGCAGCTCGACGGGATGCTCGAGAAGATGAGCTTTGACCGCAACGTATAGCGTTAACGATGACCGTTGACCGTTATCCGATGACCGTCAGTGACGAAAAGGCTTTTTCGGTCGTCGGTCTCCGGCTCATTCCGATGAGGATGACGACTCGGTCTCTGCACCCGCAAGCCGGCTCGGGAAATCATCCTTCGTCGGCGGAAAATTCCGCGGGTTGCTGATTCTGTTGGAACAGTACCTTTGGCCCTTCGCTCCGGGCCTCTCGCGGCGACCCTGTTCGGCGGCTTGCGTCCTGGGTCCCTCCGTGTTCACGATCCGTGCAAAGAACATGGGCACGGATCGCGCCTCGGTTTCCCAGGCCGTTGCCAGCCGAGGGGCCCCGCCGCTTTCGGCAATGTCGCTCAGGTCCTGCAGGTGCTGTTTTCTCCTATAGTGTCGTTTTGTTTCAGCCTCGGGAGGGTCATCCGACTCGCCAGCCCATTATAAAAAACTTCTGATCTCTGACGGTCATCGGATAACGGTCGTCGGTCGTCGGTCAACGGTGATCGTGGGATTATCGCCGGCCCGGTCGCTTCTTGCCCGGTAGTGCCTGCTTGAGGTACCGGTAGTAGTCGCTGTCCGTCGTCAGGATCAGCACGGAGTTCTCGTTCTGTCCTTCCTTATACGCCTCCAGCGTCCTGGAAAAAGCGTAGAATTCCGGGTCCTTGCCGAAGGCCTCACCGTAAATCTTGGTCGCTTCGGCGTCCGCCTTCCCTCGAATCTTCTGGGCCCGCCGGTAAGCATTAGACTCGATCTGGCGAAGCTCCTTCTCCATAGTACCCACGATCTCGGCGCTCTGCCCCTCCCCTTCAGAGCGGAACCGGGCGGCGATGCGCTTTCGCTCGGAGATCATTCGCGAGTACACCTTCTCCCGGACGCTCTGGATATAGTTGAGGCGCTTGATGCGGACGTCGACCAGCTCGATACCGAACTGGGGGACGACCTTCCGGGCCTCGGCCAGGATGGCGCGGGTGAGCTCCTCGCGTCCGCGGATGATCTTCTTCTTGAGTTCCTCCTCCCGCTCCACCGGGACCTCCTCGAGCACCTTCTCCTTCGGTATCACCCACGAGGCGCTGCGGACCAGTTCCACCAGCGTGTTGCCCGAGACCTGGCTTCGGACCGCGGAGTCGATGACGTCATCGAGGCGGGATTGGGCCCCCTGTTCCGACGCCACGCTCTCGAGGAACTTCCTCGGGTCGGCGATCCGCCAGCGCGCCGTGGCGTCCACCTTGATGAACTCGCGCCCCTTGGTCGGGATCTCCTCCGGGTCCCCATCCCAGATCATGAGCCGTTTCTCAAAGAGAAGGACTTTCTGGACGAGTGGGATCTTAAAGTGGAGCCCTGCCTCGGTGACCGGGTCCCCGACGACCTTGCCGAACTGCAGGATGATGGCCTGCTGACCCTCCTGCACGGTGTAAAAGGCGCCGGACAGGGCCAGGAAGACCAGGAGTCCGAGGATACCGACGGCGATCGTGAGCGTCCTCTTCATGGCTTCATCCCTCCTGGCGCCTGCTTGACACCCGATTCCAGGGAGAGCCAGGGGATCAGGGCCTTCTGGTCGGCGTCCACGATGTACAGAGACTTGGCCGCAGGGAGGATCGTGGTCAGCGCCTCCAGGTAGAGCCGCTTCCGCGTAACCTCAGGGAACCGCCGATATTGCGCGAGGATGGCCTGGAAGCGGTTCGCCTCGCCCTTGGCCCGGTTCACGCGCTCGAGGGCAAAGCCTTCGGCCTGGGCGATGGTCCGGCCCGCCTCTCCCCGCGCCTTGGGGATCTCGCGGTTGGCTTGCTCCTGGGCTTGGTTGATCGTCCGTTCCCTGTCCTGCCGTGCCTCGTTCACCTCGTTGAAGGCGGGCTTGACGGGGTCTGGTGGGGTGACATCCTGGAGCTTGACCGAGGTGATGCGGATCCCGGTCTCGTAAGTGGTCAAAATCTTCTGCATCTCTATCTTGACTTCTTCTTGGACGGCTTCCCGGCCGACGGTCAAGACGTCGCTTCCCAGGCGGTTGCCCACCACCTGCCGCATGACCGCTTCGGACACGTCCCGGATCGTGTCTACCGGCTCCCGAACTCGGAAGAGGAATTTTCCTGGGTCATCGATACGGTACTGAACGATCCAGTCCACATCGATGACGTTCAGATCTCCGGTGAGCATGAGGGACTCATTCAGGAACTGCCTCGCCGAGAATCGGGTCCGTCGCCCTGGAACCTCGGTCCGGAACCCGAACTCCTCTTTGAGGACTCGCGCTGTTGGGATGAGGCGGACCGTTTCAACTCCGTAGGGAATCTTGAAATGTAGACCCGGGCCCTCCGTCCGAACGACCTTTCCAAAGCGCTGGACCACACCGGTTTCCTCTGGCTGGACGGTGAACCAGCTCGACCAGAGAAGGACCACCGCCAGCACGAGGACCACGATGCCCCCGATGCCCCCAAAGGGCACGCGTCGGCCGCGAAGTGGCCCCAGGAACCGCTCGATGAGGTCCCGGATGTCCACGGGAGGCCTCCCACCTCCCGGAGGCCAGCCTTGTGCTGCCATAGAGTACCTCCTTCGTTATTAATGAAGTTTCTGACCTGAACTTCCATCGACCGTAGCACACTCGTCTCCCCGGTGCAACCGATCCTGGGCAGGCTTCGGGTTCCGGAGATCGGGTACTGTTCGCTCTGATCTCTTCTCAATTTCCCAAGGGGATCTCGCGGTTATGACAGCGGCAGATCACCGGGGGCGAACCCCTCGGTGCTAAGCGCCTTGAGGGAGGGAAAGTGCTCGGCGAGGGTTCTCGGAACCGTCCCAACAGGGAGGCCCAAGCGATGTTTCATCAGGTACGCATTGGCCGGTGTCTTGCCGCGAGGGTGGTTGTTGAAGAAGATAAAGGTGATTTTCGTCTTGTCCGCCAACGTTCTGATCTTGGGCACCCACTCCTCGAGCTCTCCCTCGCCGTAAAGGTAGTCGTACCTCTCCGACGCCTCCTTGTGCTCCCACCACGTCTCCGTTGCCCGGCCGTGGAAGCGCACATAGCCAACATCGCTGGTCACCTCAACGATCCTCGGCGGCAGTTTGGGGAGCTCCGGCTCATCGACACAACACAAACCCATCTCCTGCTCGCGTAGAAAATCGAAAACGGCTGGGATATACCAAGACGCGTTGCGAAACTCCACCACGAGGGGGATCCCAGCGAGGGCCTCCCGGAGGCGGAGGAGATGCTCCCGACTCTCTTTTTTGTTCCAGAAGCTATAGGGGAACTGCGCCAGGACGCATCCCAGACTCTTCCGATCTTCGAGGACTCGGATGGCCTCGCGAAAGGCGGGCGCAGCGGTCTGAAAATTTTCGCGCCGGTGGGTCATATCGGCATGGGCCTTGACGCTGAAGGTTACCTCACCGCCCGCCTTTCTGTCCATGGCCTCCAGGGTCCTGGGGTCCGGCAATTGATAGTACGTAAAGTTGATCTCGAGCGTATCGAAGCAGTGGGCATAATAGGCGAGCATATCCTGGTCCCGGAGCTTGGCCGGGTAAAAGATCCCCTTCCAGTCGGCGTACTTGAATCCGGAGGTCCCGATCTTGATCGTGTCGGCTGCCAGGGTGGCGTCTCCTTACTCCACGCGGACGTGCCATTGCTCGTAGAGGTTGTCCGAGATCTCCTGCACGAACCGGGAGGGCTTCAGGATGAGCTCCCGTCGGCGGAAATCGGTCGCGCGTTGCGGATGGCAGAGGTAGAGATGTTCTTTGGCCCTCGTCGTCGCCACATAGAAGAGACGTCGCTCTTCCTCAAGCCCGCCCTCCTCGCGGAGCCCCGCTGCAGAAGGAAACCAGCCGTCGACCAGCCAGATAAGGAAGACCACGCCCCACTCCAAGCCCTTGGCCTGGTGAATGGTCGATAGGATGAAAAGTTCATCCCGGGGCTCATCCCACACCACATCCTCGCCGGTGATCACCCCGGTGAGGGAGAGTTCCGTGAGAAACGCCTCCAGTGAAGGATAGCGCAAGGCGAAGATCGCCAGTTGCTGCAAGTCCTCGAGCCGAGAAGCCCAGTTGGGGTACCGCGTCTTCAGATACTCCCGGTAGGCACCGTCGAGCACGGTGTCGATCATCTCGGCGGGAGCCTGGGGCAGGGCAAAGAGCCTGATCAACAAGATCAGGAACTCCTGGAACCCTCGCCGGGCTCTCGACCCCAGATGTGGCGCGAGTGCCTTGAGTGCCTCTAAATCCAGTTGCCCACTTTGCCCAGCGACTGCCTGCCAGATCTGCTCAGCCGTGGCATTGCCGATACCCGGGTGGAGCTTCACCGCGCGCTTCCACGCCAGCTCATCCTTGGGGTTGACGGCGATCCGAAGGTAGGCGACCACGTCCTTGACGTGGGCCTGCTCGTAGAACCGGAGCCCGGAACGGATGTCAAAGGGGATGCCACGCCTCGTCAGTTCCAGCTGCAGTTGAATACTCTGGAAATGGGCCCGGTAAAGCACGGCCATATCATTGAGGGGAATTGCCTCGTCCCGGAGCTCCAGCGCGCGTTGGGCGACGAAGGCGGCCTGCTCCTCCTCATCGGTGAGGGAGGTGAGGGCAGGCTTTGGCCCAGACGGTCGAACCGGTCTCAGGGTCTTGTGGTACTGGTCGATGTTATGGAGGATGCTGGCATTGGCCAGGTCGAGCACTTCCGGCGTGCTCCGGTAATTGGTCTCCAGCTTGTGGACCTGGGCATCGGGATAGCGCTCGGTGAAGCGGAGGATATTGGCATACTTCGCCCCGCGGAAGGCGAAGATCGATTGGGCGTCATCCCCCACGACCATGAGGTTCCGGTGATTCGAAGCCAGCAGGTCCAGGATTTCCCCCTGTATGGCATTGGTGTCTTGATACTCGTCGCAGAGAACGTGGAGGAACCGCTGCCGGTAAGAGTCCAGCACCTCGGGATGTTCCTTCAACAGGCGGAGCCAGAGCGAGAGGAGGTCATCGTAGTCGACCAGGTTGTCCTTGAATTTTCGCTCCCGGTACCGCCGACCGATCGCAAGGATCTCCGCCTCAAAGAGGGTGAAAAAGGGGTAGCGGTCTTCCAGGACGTGGGCGACCGAACGCTCAGCGTTGATGGCGGTACTGAGGATGTCTTGGAGCACATCTCCTTTAGGAAAGCGATGTTTCGTCACAGAAATCCCCAGATCGGTCACGCATACCTGGAGGAGTTCTTTGGCGTCTTCTCGATCGAGAATGGTGTAGCTGTTCGTGAGGCCGACGAGGGTGGCATGACGGCGAAGGATCATGTTGCCGATATGGTGGAATGTTCCCCCCCAAACCTGGGTACTGTCGCCACGGGTCACCTCAGTCACTCGCCGCAGCATCTCGCGGGCCGCTTTGTTGGTGAAGGTGACCAGCAGGATCCGGGAAGGGTTCGTCCCCTGATCGATGAGGTAAGCCACCCGGTAGGTGATGACACGAGTCTTACCGCTGCCGGCACCTGCAATCACCAGGTGGGGACCGCGACCAGCGGTCACCGCCTGCAGTTGAGCGGGATTGAGCTCGGCCTCGTAGCCCGAGAGATCCACTGGGGCCTTGGTCGTCTTGAGAACATATTCCTTCATTTGGCCGACCTCTTGTCTTCCGTCAGTCGTTCACCCCTTCATCTTCCTTCCGCAAGCCCTCGAGCTGCTTTTCGAATTTCGCGCAAGGGTCTAGGTCATCCAAGCGCGGGGTGAACCAAACATAGTCGAACGGAAACGGGCCAGCCCCGAAATCTGAAGCGTACACCCCGGTCTCGATTTCGCCTTTCCGGACCTCCAGAAAAGTCAAGCTGGCGACGGTCGCCCCGGGCCTGCGGAGGGCGAGGGAGACCAGGACGCCACGATCCTTTCGGACATGCCCAGAGCCGGCGATCAGCACGGCACCGTCCTGCTGGCCCGCCGCGGCGAGGCTGTCAGCCATTTGTGCGTCCCGAGCCCGCTGCACGGTAATCATGGCTTCGACCGTTGGTTCCGAAGCGTAACCGCAATGGGCATCGCGGATCTCGGCTGCCATTTCCGCGTGAATCTGGGGTGGGAGCGGCTGGTCGAGGCCCAGCCGGGTGACCGTTCCGGCCTCCACCGCAGCCAGATCTTTTCGCCCGAGGGCCCGCGCCATGTCCCGGGGAAGGTTCGTCGCGACGATCGGAAGTCCCGCCTCCAGGGCGACCTCGGCGATCGGTTGATAGAGCGCCCAGTTGGGCCAGCCGGAGCGGTCCCAGTTGACGGCGTCCGCGAGACCGGCGGCGTCGGTTGGTGCGACGGCCAGATGCTGGTCAACGGCTGGCCCCTGGTCAATATCGAACATCTCGAATCCTACGGCGGGGCGACGTCCGGCAGCGATCATGGACCGGAGCAGCCATGCCTGGAGCCGATGATGATCCGGATTGTCGTGCTTCTCGCCGAGCAGGACGAACCGGCTTGGGGCCAGGCGCTCCACAAGAGTTGCAGGATCAATGAAGCGAGCAGCCGCCACATCCCAGATCCGCCCGGTGAGCGGATGATCCCGGCCCAAGGTGGTTTGCCAATTCTCTGTCCGTTCGCTGGCGTGCGTTGCTCCGATTAGCAAAGCACCGGTGAGGAGGAGTTGAAATGTCAGGGAAATGGGGGGCTGCAATGCCGCATGCGCAAGGGGACGGGACCGGCATAGGGTGCCGTGTCCCATTCTGGAGCCCACGGATTACCGCTTCCGGAACTGGTAGGCGATTTCCCCGGGCCGAACCAGGCCCAAGTCTCGCCGGGCGATCTCCTCAGCCCGGGAGGGAAAACGGCGCATCGCGTCGACTTCTTGCCTGAGCAGAGCATTCTCGGGCTTGAGTACCTCGATCTGGTGCTCCAAGTCTGCCTTGACCCGTGCCATCCGGTAAAGCTCGAGGAGGTTCCGATCTCCCAACAGCGAGAGAAGGAGCAGAAAGCCCAAGAAGCAGAGGAGCAGGATCAGGCCACGCCGCGGTCGTTGGGTCTCACACGGTGTGCGGTCCCGCTTCGTCATCACCGCGCTCGGAAGCGGCGGAAGGCTTCCGCCCCGGGAAATCGGGCCGCCGGCCCCAGCGCCTCTTCGATGCGAAGCAGCTGATTGTACTTGACCGTCCTATCGGTCCGGGAGGCAGAGCCGGTTTTGATCTGTCCGGCGTTCACTGCCACGGCGAGGTCGGCAATAATGGTATCTTCCGTTTCCCCCGAGCGATGGGAGATCACGGTGGCGTACGCTGCCTGTTTTGCGATAGCGATGGCCTCCAGGGTTTCGGTCAGGGTTCCGATCTGATTCACCTTGATGAGGATGGCGTTGGCAATTCCCCGGGCGATCCCTTCGCGGAGGATCGCGGCATTGGTCACGAAGAGATCATCCCCCACGAGCTGGATCCGATCGCCGAGGGCCGCCGTCAAGAGCGCCCATCCCTCCCAGTCTCCCTCGGCCATGCCGTCCTCGATGGACAGGATTGGATACTGCTGGACCCACCGGGCGTAGAAGTCCACCATCTCCTCTCGACTGAGCTCGACCTTATCTCCGGCGAGAAGACGATACCGGTCACCCTCGTAAAACTCGCTGGCCGCCGGATCGAGCGCCACGAAGAGGTCCCGGCCTGGGTGATAGCCGGCTTGTGTGGTGGCTTCGAGAATCAGCTCTACGGCCTCTTCGTTCGAGCGAAGATCAGGGGCAAAGCCTCCCTCGTCCCCGACGGCGGTGCTGTAGCCTCGTTTCTTCAACACGGCCCGCAGGCTATGGAAGACTTCGACACCAATCCGGAGTGCCTCGGCGAACCGTCCACCGGCGAGCGGGACGATCATGAATTCCTGGAAATCTACGTTATTGTCGGCATGCTTTCCCCCGTTGAGGATATTCATGAGGGGGACCGGAAGGTCCCGGGCAGCCGCCCCCCCGAGATACCGGTAGAGCGGGAGGCCGGTTTCCTCCGCCGCTGCCTTGGCGACGGCGAGGGAAACCCCAAGAAGGGCGTTCGCGCCGAGCTTGCCCTTCGTGGAGGTGCCATCCAAACGGCACAGGGTCTGGTCCACTAGGGGCTGGTCGAGCGCGTCCAGTCCGATAATATCTTGGGCGATCAGAGTGTTGACATGTTCGACTGCCTTCTGGACTCCCCGACCCGAGTACCGCTGGGCGTCTCCATCTCGAAGCTCCACCGCCTCTCGCTCTCCGGTGGAGGCTCCCGAGGGGACCGCTGCCCGGCCGAGGGCGCCGCTCTCCAAGGTGACGTCGACTTCGACCGTCGGGTTCCCGCGGGAGTCCAAGATCTCTCGGGCATGGATGTGGGCAATGTGACTCATGAACCGTACACCACCTCTTGCCCCGCCTCGGTAAGCCTTTGCAGGTCTTGGAGATTCCTTGCTTCCACATAGAGACGGACCACCGGCTCCGTTCCAGAGAGCCGGATCAGGATCCAGCTACCATCCTCGAAGAGCAACTTCGTCCCGTCGACCCGCTCCACTTCCTTAACCACACGCCCGACGAGTTGGTGCGGAGGCTCCTCCAATTTGGGTAGGAGGCGTTCCCGCTCGTCGGGACTCAGGGTGAGGTCGATCCGTCGGGAAAGGAAAGTGCCGACCTCCGCGTGCAGCTCATCCAGGAGCTGTTTCAGAGATAGCCCTCTTCGTTTCGCCACCAATTCGGCGACGAGCAGGCACGCCAGGATTCCATCCTTCTCTGGGACATGGCCGCGAATAGAGAGCCCGGCACTCTCTTCGCCCGCCAGGATGACTTTCTCTTGGCTGATCAATTCACCGAGGTATTTGAAGCCGACGGGAGTTTCATACAGCGGAACGCGATAGTGACTTGCTACGGCATCCACCAGATGTGTGGTTGCCACAGAGCGTGCGGCCCCCCCCTGAAGGGGGCGCGTGGTGAGGAGGTGTCTCAAGAGCAGGCCCAGGATCTGGTTGGCGCTGACAGCCGTGCCGTCACTGTCCACGATGCCGAAGCGATCAGCGTCCCCGTCGGTGGCCAGGCCCAAGTGGGCCTTGCGGTGTCGCACCTGTTCTCCCAATTCGGCGAGCCGCTTGGGTCCCGGGTCCGGAGGGCCGCCCCCGAACAGAGGGTCCCGCCAATCGTGGAGGACTTCGACCTCGCAGCCTGCATCCTGACAGGCCGCATCCAGATAACCCCGGCCGGTTCCGAAGAGTGGGTCTACTACGACCCTCAACCTTGCGCGGCGGATAGTCTCGTAATCCAGAAGGCGCCGAAGTTGTGTCAGATAAGGGTGAAGAGGATCGATCATTGTGAGGAGCCCCGCCTTCTCTGCCGCCTCGAGCTCCAGGACCTCTACCTGGGGATCCGTCGAGAGCTCGAGGGCCTTGGCCTCGATGAGCCGCGTGACCTCGGGCAGGGCCGGAGCACCGGTGGCCATGGAAAATTTTATCCCACCCCACTCCGGCGGGTTATGAGAAGCGGTCACATTGATGGCTCCCCCCGCTTCCCGTCGCACGGTCTCGTACGCAACGACAGGGGTGGGCGTATCCCGATCGCAAAGAAAAACGGGGATTGCGTTCGCCGTGAGGACCTTTGCCGCCTCTTCTGCGAATCGTTCTGCGAGGAAGCGGGAATCATACCCGACCACGATTCCTCGCCCTTCGAGACCTGCTGCCTTCAAATGGTCGGCGATGGCCTGGACCACGATCCGTGCGTTGGAAAAGGTGAAATCATCGGCGATGATCCCCCGCCAACCCGATGTTCCAAACCGAATCTGGGCCATAACCTCTCCACAGAATTGCGTAAAGATACAGGGCAGTATAGGAACGGTTACTCGAAACTGTCAAGGCGAATCCGGCCGCCGGAGACATGCGAAGTCCGAGGTATTCCTTGCTATTATGTGGATCGAGCGAACGGTCCGGGGAGAAAAAAAACGAGAGTGGGCCGTTGAACTTTCGGGAGATTCGAGAGTCTCACTCGGGGATCCCGTACAACGGATCATTTTGTGGTCTGGGAAATCTCTTGCGAAAACCTCTGAATTTCATTATAGTTTTAGCATCCGCGGAGCGACGAAATCAGGTGAGAGACCCCGGAGTGGCCGGCGAGAAAATTTTAGTCATGGATATGGAGCAACCCGCGCGTAGGGAGCTTCTTGAGCTCCTCGAGCAGCGGGGATTCCATCCCACGGAGGCCTCGACCGGCAAGGAGGCTCTCAGGAGGCTCCAGGAGGGAGACTACGCGGTTGTCCTTGTTAACCCGAATATGCAAGGGGGGCTCACCGTGGAAGAGATGGTGGACCAGATGATTCAGCTCAAGCCGGAGCAGTCCATCATTGTGACGGCTTCTCCGGGGAGTGACGAGGCCACCGCCGCCATGGGACGGGGGGCGTACAGTGCCGTCCGCAAGCCGATTCAACCGGCGGAGCTCGAGATCGCCGTGCGGAACGCCGTGGAGCGATATCACTTGCTCCAAGCGAATGCGCGTCTCCACGAGGAGAACCTTCAAGATGACCTGACCGGTGTGCTGAATCGCCGCGGGATGGATCAGTATCTGGAAGAGGAGATAGAACGGTCCCGCCGGTACAAGCACCCCTTCTCAGTCCTCTTCTTCGACCTCGACCAATTGAAGGCGGTCAACGACCAGTATGGCCATCTGTCAGGGAGTAGAGTCCTGATCGAGGTGGTCGGCGTCATCAGGATCAAACTTCGACGGATAGACAAGATCTTCCGGTTCGGGGGGGATGAATTTACGGTCACGCTGCCCGAGACCGATCAAAAAGGGGCGGTCGGGACCGGGCACCGTCTTCGCGAGGCGATCCGGAGCCATCGGTTCCGACCGGTGGAGGGGGCGGAGGCTTCGCTCACCGCTAGCTTTGGCGTTGCCACGTATCCCGAGGACGGGACCAATGGGGAAGCCCTCCTGCGCCATGCCGACGAGGCCATGTACCTCATCAAGACTGGGTCGAGAGACGGGGTCGGGGTCAAAGAGAGGCCATGAAGCGCCTGAGCATCCTGGGCTCAACCGGCTCCATTGGCGTACAGGCCCTGGAAGTGGTTCGGGCCCATCCCGATGCCTTTCAGGTGGTGGCGTTGGCGGCTGGGCGGCGGCTCGACCTTTTGGCCGAGCAGGTTCGAGAGTTTCGGCCGCAAGTGGTTTCGGTTGGGAAGCCTGAAGGAGCGCAGGAACTCAAGGAGTGGCTCCGTGGCTTACCGGTAAAGATCTGTTTCGGAGAGGAGGGGTTAGGCGAGGTTGCGGCCTACCCCGATGCTCAGCTCACCCTGCTGGCCGTCGTGGGCGCAGCCGGGCTCAAGCCTGCTCTTGCAGCCGTCCGGTCCGGCAAAGATCTGGCGTTAGCCACCAAGGAAGCCCTGGTGATGGCCGGCGCACTCCTCACCTCCGAGGCGACCGCCCGAGGAGCGAAACTCCTCCCCGTCGACAGTGAACACTCGGCTATCTTTCAATGTCTGGAGGGCGGGGGCCGGGCGGCGCTTAAACGGATCATCCTGACCGCCTCTGGGGGACCCTTGCGACAGTATCCCAAGGAACGGCTCGCTTCGGTCACCCCCGAGGAAGCCTTGAACCATCCAACCTGGAATATGGGGAAAAAGATCACGATCGACTCTGCGACCTTGATGAATAAAGGACTCGAGGTAA
>Ga0255058_10000985_pt1 | contig 16314 bp, 12 predicted proteins | sample Cases_109_9_MG_FD_188637 | JGI IMG/M metagenome (GOLD analysis project Ga0255058, IMG submission 188637) | Seawater microbial communities from Amundsen Gulf, Northwest Territories, Canada - Cases_109_9 | ecosystem: Environmental > Aquatic > Marine > Gulf | place: Canada: Northwest Territories... | reverse complement strand
CGGGAGGAACTGTTCAAGCCTCAATCGGTACGCATCATCCGGTACCGTTACCGAGGCGCACAGATCCCCTCACCTTGGGCGCAGTCGGCGTGAGTACGTGGAGAGCCGGATGCGGTGAAAGTCGCACGTCCGGTTCGGAGGGCGGGCCGTGGAAACCCAGTCGACGAAAGTCGACCAGGGCGCCGCGGCTCGACCCCTACACGAAATTATTGGGGCCGAAGAAGTGGACCTACTACTACCTCTACGTCCTGCTCGATATCTTCAGCCGCTACGTGGTCGGCTGGATGGTGGCCGACCGAGAGAACTCGGTTCTGGCCGGTCGCCTGATCGAAGAAACCTGCCACAAGCAAGGCGTCGAACCCAAGGTGCTGACGCTGCACTCTGACCGAGGTGCACCGATGACGAGCAAGTGCACCGCTCAGCTGCTCGCCGACCTCGGAGTGACGCGATCCCTGAGCCGTCCTCAGGTCTCCGATGACAATCCGTTCTCCGAAGCGCAGTTCAAGACCCTGAAGTACCATCCTGGCTTCCCTGGCCGTTTCATCGGCATCGAGCCGGCGATTGGTCACTGCCGCTCGTTCTTCCCGTGGTACAACACAGAGCACCGCCATGGCGGCATCTCCATGCTGACCCCCGACGATGTTCACCATGGCCGCGCACAGGTGGTGCTCGCGCAGCGACAGCGAATCCTGGAAGACGCCTGGGCCGCTCACCCCGAGCGATTCGTTCGCGGCATGCCGACGATCAGAGCGCTTCCCGAGGCCGTCTGGATCAACCCACCGATCACATCGACGACAGGAGGGCTTGCTCAGTAAATCGCAATGGTCCGTGTCTCAAAGTCCTTGACAGGTTCCGCCCCGACCACAAACACCGACGCATACCCCTGCTTGCGCTAAGCCGAAATTCCCTCCTACAAGCCCCCGCCTGGTGAAAGCTGGGCGGTACGTTTGTAGGCCGAGAGCCGACGATTGAGTGGACTCGAACCACCGACCTACTGATTACGAATCAGTTCTTCTCTCCGAGAATGCAGCCGGCCCCGTGGGTGTCGCCAGGGCGCCTTTTGTCTGTGGAGTGCGAGCGTGGGACCCCCGAAAACGATGACCCCCACCGGGGGTGTGCCCAACTGGCCCGTGGGACACTCGTGGGACACTTGACGACAAACAACCACAAAAACGTGCAACTAACCGCCAAACCGCGAAGCACTCAAGTAGCTGATTCGGCTGTTGTTTTCTGTCGCCCCTCGTTGCCGTTAGTTGCAAATGTCGGACTCATAATCCGTTGGTCGCAGGTTCGAGTCCTGCCGGGCCCACCAAAATACCGATTCCGTTCAATCGCTTGCAGATCACCCGGCTCTCACATGATCGGGGGTACTTCAGGGACAGTATACCAATTTCTCCCCGTGCTTCTTTTCTTGTCGAAGCGAACGGTAAATCAACACTCGATCTGTGATTCGGTGGGGTACGTGAACGAACGATTTCATTGAATTGAATATACTGTCCCCAGAATTCCCGAGGAGGCGATGGCATCGATGGCAAGCAACGATGAAACCCGAGCCCCCGCGGACTCCGCGGGGAGGAGAAACGAGCCCATCACTAATTTGCTGAAACGGCATGACGTTGGACTGTCGGCGGCCAAGGCAAACCGGATCCTGCTCGCGAAGGGGATCCTGGAGGAAAGAACTCGGCCGAGCGAGACCGAGCCCGGCAAGCTGAGAACGTACAAAGCATTGACCGACGTCGGGTTACGCTACGGTGTCAACAGAGTGCAGCAGCTGGTCGCCGAAACCACACCCCGCTACTACGAGGACTCGTTCGAGGAACTCGTGTCGAAATACTTGATCCAGGATTGATCGAGAAATCTCGGCAAGTTCTGGACAGCCAGGGATTTTCTCAACTCCACTGATCTGGGGACTACGATCCCGCGGCCACTCCGCTCAAGCAACGGGGCCATTGAATGCGTAGTCGAACACCTGATAGCTGTGCAGGCGTGCATCCTCGGCACGGCGCGCGTAGGCGTCGGTCAGCGGGCGGCTGATGATGAGGGGCACGTTCGCCTCGTACTCGCTGCCGTGGGTTCGAAGGCGCTGACCCTTGAGCCCGCTGAGATCGTGATCCTCGCTGCGCGTGCCGATGACGGTGCGCGCATCACCCAGCACGGCGACGTCGCCCTCGGGACCTGTGGGCAGATCGAAATCCCGCGCTACCTGCTCGCGGGAGAGCACTTTTTCCAGGCCCGGCACGCCCTGGAGCGCCTCGATCACCTGCTCACGGTCGAGCCCGTCGTGGCAGTACACCCGCACGAATCCGCCGAGTGCGCCGTGGTGGCCCACGAAGGCATCGGTGATGGGGCAGATGACGGTGCTAGCGCCCTCGCCGAACCCGCTGTCGAGGATATCCTGAAGCCATATCACGCGCGGGGTGCCGTCGTCGTTGGTCTTCTCGTTCATGCCGTGGTCCGCGATGAGCGCCACGGTGGCGCCCAGCTCTTCCAGGCGACCGAAGCGCGCGTCCAGATCCCGATAGAACTGATTGGCCTCCGGGTGACCCGGAGCAAAGGCGTGCTGGGTGAAGTCCGTCAAGGACAGATAGAGGATGTCCGGGCGGCGCGTTTCCAATAGCTTGATGCCGGCATCGAGCACGAAAAGGGACAGATCCGCCGAGTACATGTCGGGCAGCGGCCGGTTGACGAAGCCGAGCGCGTCTTCGATGCCGTTCTCCGTGATGGTGCAACGGTCCGCGTGCTGCGAGGAGATGCTCACTGAGCCCTTGGTCAGATCCATATCCTTCTGCAACTGCCTGCGCAGCTTGTCCTTGGCAGTGACCGAGGCCACCTTGGCGCCGTGGCGCGAGAACTCGCTCATCACCGAGGGCACCTCGAGCAGCTCAGGCCCGGTCATCACTACCGGCTCGTTGGTGCTGCGGTCCAGGTAGTAATTTCCGGAGATGCCGTGCACCGAAGGCGGGCAGCCGGTGACGATGGACATGTTGTTGGGGCAGGTGAAGCTCGGCATGGTGCCGCGGGCGATGGTGTGGAAGCCCTCGCTCATGTAACGCGCAATATTGGGAATGATGCCGGCCGCCACGCCGTGCTCGATGTACGCCGGATCACCGCCGTCGATGCACACCACAGCCACCGGGTGGCCGGGCCAGCGGTAATCGGTACCGTTCACTGCCAGGGTCTTCGCCACTGTAGTCACCCCTTGCTCACCGTGCGTGTTGCTCCACGATACCAGCAGACTGACTATCAGTGAAGTTGAAAATGTTCGCTCGGGAGATGTTTCGATACACTCAGCCGGCGACCGGAACCGTGTAGTTGAGGCCCAGGCGCCCACCATCGACGTAGATAGTTTCGCCAGTGATGTAGCTGGATTCGTCGCTGGCGAGAAAGAGGGCGACGGAAGCGACTTCCGACGGATCACCGAGCCTGCCTAGCGGAGTGCGTGATAAGAGTTTGTCGCGGGCCGCGTCGTCAACCATCAGCTGCTTCACCATGTCGGTGGCAATGCTTCCCGGTCCGATCGCGTTGACCCGAATGCCCTTGTCGGCCAGCGCGAGTGCCATACTGACGGTCAGCGACTTGACTCCACCCTTGCAGATCGAATACGTAAGGATGTTCGGCAAGGTGATAACGGCCTGAATCGACGACATGTTGATGATCGAACCGCCGCCGCCCTGGGCCACCATCTGACGCGCCGCCGCCTGGCCGGACAGGAAGAACCCTTTCAAGTTGACCCGCACGACGCGATCGTAGTCCTCCTCCTCTAGGTCCAGAATGCCGGCGATGTGAAGGATGGCGGCGTTCGAAATCATGACATCGAGCCGGCCGTGACGTTCTACGGTCTTCTCGATGAGCGATACGACCTGGGCCTTGTCACCGACGTCGCAGCCGACAAATATCGCGTCCCCACCGCTCGAGCGGATGGATTCCGCCGCCGCTTCGCCCTTTTCGGTGTTGATGTCGGCCAGCACGACCCGTGCGCCTTCCTGTGCAAATCGTTGCCCGCACGCCAGGCCTATGCCTTGTGCTGCGCCGGTGATGATCGTGACCTTGCTCTCGATTGACATGATCTGGACCTCCCTTTTATGGTCGAATAGTAAGGTCCCCGGGGACGAAGCGGCAAGCAGGATGGAAGGGGAGCCCATGGGCAAGGGACGGGAATTTCTAGAAAGCATCTACGCCTTGGACGATGATGGCGACGTGCGATCCTTCTATGATGGGGCGGCCGGAGACTACGACGAGGTCCTCCTGAAGCAGGTAGGTTACGTCAGCCCCACCATCTGCGCCCATATCATGGCTCGGTTTCTTTCCGACAGGGAGGCGACGCTGATCGATCTGGGGTGTGGCACCGGGCTCGCCGGCGAAGCGCTGGCGGCTCTTGGCTACAAAAACATCGATGGCGTCGATTTTTCGGCCGAGATGCTCGCCGTGGCGGGGGCCCGAAATTGCTATGCGAAGCTCTCGATCGCGGATCTGAACGCCGGCGCCGGCATCCCCGAGTGTAGCTACGCTGCGGCCGTGAGCATCGGCGTTTTCGGCCAGCACGTTCTTCCCGCGGCCCTGGACGAGGCGATACGTATCGTCGAGCCGGGCGGCGTTTTCTGCTTTTCGGTTAACGAGCGCGCCTTCGACGACTACGGATTCCGAGACAAAGTCGATGCGCTGAGTGCCGAGGAAAGGACGACGTGTCTATCCCTGACCAAGGAGCCCTATCACGTCAACGAAAACATCGACGGCTGGGTATGCGTGCTGCGAGTCGGGCAGGCGGCGGGTGGGCGCTGAATAGATATGCAGGAATCGGCTGCCACAACGGAGTAGAGGAGGTATCTATCGCAATGAAAGCAATCGCCGATGTATGCATCGTGCCGATTGGTGTCGGCGTTTCTGTGTCTGAATATGTCGCCGAATGCGAAAGGATCTTTCGCGATGAGGGACTCGATCCGCAGCTCCACGCGTACGGTACCAATATAGAAGGCGAGTGGGACATGGTAATGAATGCCATAAAGCGATGTCACGAACGGATTCACGACATGAGCGCTCCCCGAATCAGTACCTCGATCCGAATAGGCACACGAACCGACAGGGAACAGACGATGCGGGACAAGATCGAAAGTGTGACTTCCAAACTTGGTGACGACTCCAGCGCCGAATCAGTGTGACGACTTAATGGCGCTTTTCTTGGGTTTGGAACGGCTCTCGAACATGCCCGTGGACGAATCCGTCTCGCGACTGATAATCTGACTACCTCGGGTAGGCGAAAGCGACTTCACAGAAAAACCGATGACGAATGTGAAATCTGATCCGCGGCAGGACCGGCGAAATGATTCCGTCGACATCGATCGGCTGATGCAGGACGGGGACAACCACATACGCCAAGGCCGAGGCACGGAGGCCGACGCATGCTTCCGGGAAGTTCTAGCGCACCAGCCCGGCAACCCCGATGCGCTGCAACGGCGAGGCATCCTCGCTTTCCTGCGCGGCGACCCGAGCGAGGCCGTAGAACTGCTGAGTCGGACGATGGCGATTCGGAGCGACGACGCGACGCTTTGCGGGCATCTCGCCAGCGCCCTCATGGCATGCGGCAATCTTGATGAAGCGATTTCGTACTGGCAGCGCGCCCTCGAGCTTGCTCCCGACTACGCCGCCGCCTACGTCAGTCTGGGCAATGCCTACTTTGCGAAGAGTGAGATTGAGTCATCCGAGCTAGCCTACCGGAAGGGTATCGAGCTTGCCCCCGACAATCCCAAGGCGTTCGTGGGTCTGGCTCGGGTATTGCATTTCGGCAATCGAAACGAAGAGGCAGAAACGGCGCTGCACCAGGCCTTGGAGCTCGCTGAAGATGCACCCGAAGTGTGTAACCTGGTCGGCACGGTGCTGCTGGAGACCGGCGAGCTCGATGCGGCACTGGAGTTGTTCGAAACCAGTGTTCGCAGGGAGCCCGGCGAGCCCCAGGGGCACGCGGGTAAGGGGATCGCCCTGCACATGCTCAGAAGACTCGATGATGCCGAGGTTGCGTACCGGCGAGCGCTGGAGATCGATGCGCGATATCCGCTGGCCCTGAAACATCTGGGCGTGCTCTTACAGGAACGCGACGAGCTCGACGCCGCCGCCGAATGTTTCAGGCAACTTCTCGCAGCCAACCCAAGTGACGACGTCGCGCGTCACATGCTTGCGGCCACCGCCGGCGAGACGACGCCTGGCGCGCCAGCTGGATACGTGACCAGGCTGTTCGATGATTATGCCGACCGTTTCGACGCTCATCTGAGCCGGATTTCCTATCGTGTTCCCGACCTGATCCGCGATGCGGTGGTGGACATCGGCGGTAGCGACCAGCCCGGGTGGCGGATCATGGACCTCGGTTGCGGCACTGGCCTGTGCGGCGAGGCCCTGCGACCGCTGGCCGCATTCCTGGCGGGAGCCGATTTGTCGCCGCGAATGATTGCCAAGAGCCGCGAGCGCAATGTTTACGATTCGCTGGTAACAGGATGCATAGAGGACGCGTTCGAAGGACAGGAGAAGCCGTTCGATCTGGTCGTCGCCGGCGATGTATTCACCTATGTCGGCGATCTCTCCAGCGCCTTCGCAGAATCCGCCCGCGCATTGCGCCCGGGCGGTCTGATGGCATTCTCCATCGAGCACGGGGACGGCGATACCTATCACTTGCGCCCCACCGGTCGCTACGCGCACTCCCCGGCGTACGTTGAAGATACGGCTGACAGCTCCGGGTTATCCGTAGTCTGCCGACGGGACGTCGTCCTACGCGAAGATCCCGAACCGATACAGGGTCAGATTGTCGTGCTGGCAAGAAACCCTTAGCCCGAATGTCGCACCCGAACGCGGTCGCTCGTACCGCGTCCGGGTGCCGCCACTCATGGTTACGCACTCCACCGTGAACGGCGCGTAGGTGCGAAGGTCGGGTTCTCCGCCGCCGCCCTGGCTATGGCCGGGATCTCCGAACGGGTGATCCCGATGTCCGCCGGAGTTGCACTGTCGAGCCTCGCCAATGTGTTTCTGGTATTCCTCTCCCATCTCCAACGATTGACCGCGGTGGTGCCGCGTCGGACCGTCTCGAGCACGGCCGTCAGCGCCGTCGCCACGGCCTCACCAGCGTACAGGTGAGACGCGACATGCTCGTAGAATGGAACACCGGCCGTTCCGGAGCCGGCATTGGCAGTTTCTGGATCGTAGTAATTGCGCTTCATTTTTCCGTCTCCAATTCAGTATTAAAACCAGATTTGCGTTCGCAGAAGTCCTGACTTCTGCTGTTGGAGAAGGAATATACGGGTGCAATGTTTCAGTCCGAGTTCTCCCTGTTGACGAGTTTGTATCATTTGTAACAGTCGCCGACGGCATCAGGGCAGATTACCCCCTCGGCGGTGATCTGTGCGCCATACGTTGGCACACGGCCGGACATTCCCTACACTCGGGCGTTTCCCGTATTAGCGCAGGCGCACCAATCCCCGCAACCTCAACGACGTTCGAGACCTGGCATGAGCACACACGGCAAGTGGGATTTCTGGATCGACCGGGGCGGCACGTTCACCGACGTGGTGGCACGCACCCCCGACGGCCGCGTCCTGAGCCACAAGCTGCTCTCGGAGAACCCGGAGGCCTACCGGGACGCGGCGGTTCAGGGCATCCGGGATCTGTTGGGCGTCGAAAAGGGTGGGCGCATCCCCACCGAGCGTATCAGCGCCATCAAGATGGGCACCACCGTAGCCACCAACGCGCTGCTGGAACGCAAAGGTGATCGGGTCGTTCTGATCACCAACGAAGGCTTTGCAGACGCGCTGCGCATCGGTTACCAGATCCGGCCGGAATTGTTCAACCGCCACATCGTCAAGCCCGAGATGTTGTTCGAGCAGGTGTACGAGGTGGCGGGTCGCGTCACCGCCGACGGGCACGAAGAGCAGGCCCTGGACGAGGGCGCGGTGCGCGAAGCACTGGCGCGGGCCCGCGAGGCCGGCATCGACGCGGTCGCCATCGTCTTCCTGCACAATTTCCGGCATCCGGAGCACGAGCGCCGCGCCGCGGCCATGGCGAGGGACATGGGCTTCGCGCAAGTGTCACCCAGTCACGAGATCAGCGGCCTGATCAAATTCATCAGCCGCGGCGATACTACGGTGGTCGACGCTTATCTCTCGCCCATTCTCGGCCGCTATGTGCAGCAAGTGGCCTCGGAGCTGGATCTGGAGAACACCGCCGCGCGATTGATGTTCATGATGTCCTCCGGCGGCCTCACCGACGCGAGCCTGTTCAAAGGCAAGGACGCCATTCTTTCGGGGCCGGCGGGCGGCGTGGTGGGAATGATCGAGACCTCCGCATTGGCGGGCTACGAGCGGGTGGTGGGCTTCGACATGGGCGGCACCTCCACCGACGTGTCCCACTACGCGGGAGAGCTGGAGCGCACCTTCGAGACCGAGGTCGCGGGGGTGCGCATGCGCGCACCGATGATGCAGATCCACACCATCGCCGCCGGTGGTGGCTCGGTGCTCACCTACGACGGAGCACGTTTTCGAGTCGGCCCCGAATCCGCCGGCGCAAACCCCGGACCACGCTGCTACCGCAGAAACGGTCCGCTGGCGGTGACCGATGCCAACCTCATGGTGGGTAAGCTGCTTCCCCGGCACTTTCCGCGGATCTTCGGCGCCAATCAGGACCAACCTCTCGATGATGCGTCGGTGCGCGATGAGTTCCAGAAGCTGGCCGAGCGTGTGGGCGATGGAAAAAGCCCCGAGCAGGTGGCCGAGGGGTTTCTGCGCATCGCCGTCGACAGCATGGCCAACGCCATCAAGAAGATTTCCACCCAGCGCGGTTACGACGTCACCCGCTATGCGCTCAATTGTTTCGGTGGCGCCGGTGGCCAGCACGCCTGCCTGGTGGCCGATGCCCTCGGCATCGAAACCGTGTTGCTGCACCCGCTGGCCGGGGTGCTGTCTGCCTACGGCATGGGACTCGCCGACATCCGCGCCAACCGCCAGATGGCGGTGGAAGAGCCCTTCGAGGAAGATGTGGTGGAACGGCTCGCCGCGCGCTTCGACGCCATCGGCGCTGAATCGGCCACCGAGGTCGAGGGCCAGGGCGTCGCCCGATCGGCAATCGACACCCGGCGCAGACTTCATCTGCGCTATGCCGGTACCGACACGGCTCTTGCGATCGCCCACGGGAGCCATGCCGAAATTCTGCGACGCTTCGAGGAGCATCACCGGGCGCAGTTCGGGTTCGTCGCGCCGGACAAGTCCATCGTCATCGAGGCCATGGAGGTGGAGAGCATCGGCGGCGGCGCCAGCGCCCACGAGCCGAGCTTCGATCTGCAGGGTGCGGACGCCCCCGTGCACGAGCGAGCACGGCTGTTCTCCGGCGACGCGTTCCACGATGCGCCGGTAGTTCTGCGTGACGAGATGCGATCGGGTCAGCGGGTGGCGGGGCCCGCGTTGATCATCGAATCCATCGGCACCATCGTCATCGAGCCAGGTTGGACGGCGCACATGAACGCACGCCAGCACGTGATTCTCACCCGGCACGAAAAGCTCGAGCGCGCGCAGTCCGTCGGTACCGAGGCCGATCCGGTCATGCTGGAGATCTTCAACAACCTGTTCATGTCCATCGCCGAGCAGATGGGAGTGACCCTGCAGGCCACCGCCGACTCGGTGAATATCAAGGAGCGGCTGGACTTCTCCTGCGCCATATTCAATGCCGAAGGCGCGCTGGTCGCCAACGCACCCCATCTGCCGGTGCACCTGGGCTCCATGGACAAGAGCGTCGAGAGCGTCATCAGACACCGCCGGGGCAAGATCGCGGCAGGCGACGTATTCGTCATCAACGCGCCCTACGACGGCGGCACCCACCTGCCGGACATCACGGTAGTAACGCCGGTGTTCGATCGTGCGGGCGAGACGTTGCTGTTCTTTGTCGCGAGCCGCGGCCATCACGCGGACATCGGCGGCCTCACGCCCGGTTCCGCCTCCCCCGACGCCACCCGGGTGGACCAAGAAGGCGTGCTCATCGAGTGCTTTCAGATGATGGATGGTGGCCGCTTCCAGGAGCAAGCGCTCTGGGAGCTCTTGACGGTCGGCGAATACCCGGCACGCAACCCGAAGCAGAACATCGCGGATCTCAAGGCACAGGCGGCCGCCAACGAAAAGGGCGCCCAGCAGCTCTATGCGATGGTGGAGCAGTTCGGACTCGACGTGGTGTACGCCTACATGGGGCACGTTCAGGAGAACGCGGCGGAGGCGGTCCGGGGCGCCATCGACGCGCTCACCGATTCCAGCTTCCGGCTCGAGATGGATGGCGGGCGGCGGGTTCAGGTGGCAATTCGCTGCGATCGCGAGAAGCGCCGGGCGACGGTGGACTTCACCGGCACCAGCCTTCAGCAGCCGGACAACTTCAACGCGCCGCGGCCGGTCACCAACGCCGCGGTGCTCTACTCCTTCCGCACCATCGTCGACGACGACATTCCCATGAACGCCGGTTGTCTGGAGCCCATCGACATCGTGCTACCGGACGGCACCATGCTGTCGCCGCAATATCCGGCGGCGGTGGTAGCAGGCAACACCGAGGTCAGTCAGGCGGTCACCAACGCCCTGCTCGGCGCGCTCGGCGTCAACGCGGCGGCCCAGGGCACCATGAACAATTTCATCTGGGGTAACGATCGCTACCAGAACTACGAGACCATCTGCGGTGGCGCCGGTGCCGGCATCGACAATCAGGGCCACGGCTTTGCGGGCGCCGACGCCGTGCAATGCCACATGACCAACACGCGGCTCACGGATCCGGAAGTGCTGGAGACCCGCTTTCCGGTGCTGCTGGAGCGCTTCGCCATCCGGCGCGGGTCCGGAGGCGCGGGCCGCTTCCGCGGAGGCGACGGGGCGACCCGGATCCTGCGCTTCGATATCCCCATGGAGATCAATCTCATCACCGGGCACCGGGAAGTGCCGCCATTCGGTCTCGCCGGCGGTAAACCGGGGGCGTGCGGCATCAACGAGCTGCGCCGTGCCGACGGAAGCGTGGAGCGGCTCGCGGGCCGTGACCGGGTATTTCTCGAAGCGGGAGACGCCATCATCATGCACACGCCGGGTGGCGGGGGCTACGGCCCGCCGGACGCCGCCGAATGAGCGCCGCACAGGAGAACGGATCCACCGGCGCGATCCTGCACTTTGACCGCGACGAGTACCGCGGGCGCGTCGACCGGGCGGTGGGTGCGCTGACCGAGCGAGAGCTCGACGGCATCCTGCTGTTCGCGCCCGAAAGCCACTACTACCTGTGTGGCTACGACACCTTCGGCTTCGCGATGTTCCAGTGTCTGGTTCTGACGGCGGACGGCAATCTTCATCTATTCACCCGCGCCCCGGATCTGCGCCAGGCACAGCAGACGTCGACCCTGGACGACGATCGCATTCACGTGTGGACGGATCGCGAGGGCGTGGAACCCGCCGGGCAATTGATGACTCTGCTCGAAACCCTCGGACTTTCGGGCCGGCGCCTGGGGGTGGAAACCCGCACCGTGGGTCTCACCGCCTACAACTGGCGCGCCCTCGAGCAGGCACTTGAGTCCCGCGTCACCCTGGTGGAAGCCTCGGACCTGGTGAACCTTCTTCGGCGCGACAAGAGCGAGCGCGAGATCGATTACCACCGAAGAGCGGCAAGCCTCGCCGACGACGCTCTGGATGCCGCGCTTGCGATCACCGGCGACGGCGCCTACGAGGGCGACATCCTCGCGGCCATGCAGGGAGCGGTGTTTCGCGGCGGCGGCGACTACGCGGGCAATGAGTTCATCATCGGCTCGTCCCAGGCGGCGCTGTTGTGCCGCTATCGGTCGGGGCGCCGCCATCTTTCAGCGCAGGATCAGCTCACGCTGGAGTGGGCCGGCGCTTATCACCGCTACCACGCAGCCATGATGCGCACGCTGATCATCGGCCGGGCCTCGGAACCGCACAAGCGCATGCACGCTGCGACCGTAGAAGCGCTGCAGGCCTGCGAAGCCGCCATCCGCCCCGGCGCGCCCATGGGCGACGTGTTCGATGCCCATGCGCGGGTCTTCGACGAGCACGGCTTCGCCCGCGCACGGCTCAACGCCTGCGGTTACGGTTTAGGGGCGGTCTACAACCCCATCTGGGTGGACTTCCCGATGTTCTATCGCGGCAATCCGCTACCAATGAACGTTGGCAACGTATTCTTTCTGCACATGATTCTCATGGATTCCGACACGGGGCTCGCCATGTGCTGGGGGCACTCGGTGCTGGTCACCGAGCAGGGGGTGGAACGACTGAGCCGGCATCCGCTGGATCTGGTGGAGCTCGATTGAGTTCATCGACAGGTGCCGGTGTTGTCGCGGCTCAGATTCGGACCAACAGACAGTGTCGGATCGTGGAGTGCTGGAAACGACCCAGACCGTGTGAAAACCCCGCACTAACAGAAGCGAAGTTAAAGTGATTTCGAGGAAATGTTCCCGCGGGAACGCGTTAAGAAAGCACGTACCGTTCGCGGACTTCGATAGAATCGAACGCCATCTAGATATGTTGACACATTGTATATACGTTACTAGTATCTACACTGTATATACAAACGGTCTTGGTGACGAAGCATGAGAACTAAAGCGCGAATGTGGGGAAACAGTGTCGCTATTCGCGTCCCCAAGGCGATCGTCGAAAAGGCAGGTATCGAGCTCGGAAGCGAATTCGACATCGACGTGGACGACGACAAGATCGTGCTGCTGCCGCGGCGCCGTTCCGGATACCGATTGGCAGATTTAGTCGAACAGATAACCGTTGAGAACCTTCATGGTGAAGTCGACTTTGGGGAACCGGTTGGGCGTGAGGATCCGGAACGATAGTGGCAGCTTCCAGGTACACGCCAAACCGCGGCGACGTCGTATGGCTCAGGTTTACTCCGCAAGCAGATCATGAGCAAGCCGGCCATCGGCCAGCGCTCGTACTGTCGCCGGCAGCCTATAATTCCAAAACCGGGCTCATGGTCTGCTGCCCGATCACCAGTCGCGTGAAGGGATATCCATTCGAAGTTTCCATTAGCACGTCAAACATCAAGGGCGTCGTTTTGGCTGATCAGGTCAAAAGTCTTGACTGGCAGGCTCGGAAAGCAAGAAAGAAGATCAAAGCGCCCCGAAGGGTGCTAGAGGAGACGCTCGGTAAGCTCGGCGCGCTATTGTGGTCTGAATAACGCACGAGCGTTATTCACCGGTTTCAGCAGTCGATTGGCGCGCCCGGAGGGGTGAGCAAGAAAATAGCCAAAGCAACGCTTTGGCCCTTGCGAACGCCCGAGGCCTACCGGCCGAGGGCCGGGCTTTCTCGCGCAGCGAGAAAGCGAACCCCCGACCACCTGGTTCGAAGTCACACGGGCAAATTAAACACTTCAACTAGAACAGTCACTTGCGACGCTTGCTGCAATCGCAAACCCGAGGTAACTCGCTGATTTCCTATTTCACCAAATGTCACGGTGGCACAAATTTGGCACACGTGGGTATCGACCAACAAGTAAAAATTCTTGGTGTATCAGCCGTAGGTATCGGCAACTCACGCCCATTCTTGTGACAATGACCTTTGGCGATTGACGCTCAATTTGTGATCGGTCCGCTGCCAACTCGAGGGTGTGGTCGGCCGCCGTCCGAAACAGCCATGCACAGCACTATCTCGTCCGGACGAGGCGCATCTGCGATCATCACGGTCACGGTGTCGAAATGGTCGAACGACCAAGCCTCATCTTTGTGCCCGAGCGGCAGATCGATGGACGTGCCGGCGGCCGCAACCTTGGCGTTCGAGGGAATTAGCGCCTTGCCTCCACCAACCGCGGCGCGCATCGGCTTGCCGAGCTTCGGATGAATCATCGCTCCACCGTGCTCCAGATCGCCGGCAACGCCGACAATGGCCGCCTTGCCATAGCTGACTGGTGGGCCAGAAAGCATTCCCACGGCGTCGCCCATCAGTCGTTCACCGAGCTGACCGCCGATATCGAATAGAAGCGATAGATCCTCAACGAATCGACCGGTGAATGGGTTTCGAATCACGGCTGCAGCGACGACGCGAGTTATCGGCGTGCAGACCTCTCCAACGCCGTCTGCTTCGATGGTCTCCTTCATGAGCATGGTTTTGCGAATATCCATGACACCTCCCTCTTTCGACAGATTTTCGTTTGACCCCCGTGCCTAGAAGGGTATCGATATTACACCTGTCCCTCCTGAGTATTTGTTCGGATTGACTCTATCGACTTTCACCTCGGCAGAATCCCTATGCCGAACGGGTCATCGGTTCCATCCGCAGAGAATGTTTGGACCACCGTAAGCGTCCGGGAAGCCCACGTTTCGGCGTGTCCCCGCAGAGGGGGGTGAGGCGAAAATCCCGGACCGGGCGTTGGGTCCAGGGCGAAGGCCTTCCTCCAGTACCCCGGTGGCTACGGCTGAGGACTGATTCGAGCGATTCTCCCCGCCGGCACGGTTAACGGGGCATAGCTTGGAATTGGCGTGCCAGGATGTTGCTGTCAGAATTGGGATATTTCATATAAAACAAACACTTACGAGTAAGTCAGTTTGCTGCCGACAGAATAAGCTAATTTCGGCACAACAGAAAAAGCTAACAAATATGCGGCACAATAAGCTAACATGCATTCGGCGGAATACGCTAATATTCATACAGCAGAATAAGCTAACAGAGATACGGAAAAGATAGGAAGTAATGGCACTCCCGCAGGAAAAACTGGCTGATTCTCTTCAAGCCCTGAGGGCCCTGCAAAAGCGGGGTATTGTCGCTATCCGCTCGGCTGACCTGAGCCGCACCCACCGGGAGCGGCTGGCCAAAGCCGGATTTCTTCAGGAGGTCATGAAGGGCTGGTATATCCCCTCCCGCCCCGATGAGGCCAGGGGCGAGAGCACGGCATGGTACGCCTCATTCTGGACATTCTGCGCCGCGTACCTCAGCGCACGCTTTGACGAAAACTGGGTGCTCTCGCCGGAGCAATCATTGCTGCTTCACAGCGATAACCGGTCGGTGCCAGGACAATTGCTTGTGCGCTCCCCGAAGGCCCGCAACAAGGTTACACCGCTCGCATTTGATACCTCGCTGCTTGAAAACCGCGCGGCCCTCCCTTCCAACAATCAGACGCAGACCTTGGACGGTCTGCGCGTCTTCAATTTGCCGGCGGCGCTGGTCGCTGCCGGTTCGGGCTTCTTCCGGCAATGGCCAAATGAAGCGCGGACGGCGCTGGCGATGGTCAGAGACGCCTCTGACGTCTTGTCGGTTCTGCTCGCAGGCGGGCATAGCGTTATCGCCGGACGGCTCGCCGGGGCGTTTCGCAATATTGGCCGTGAGAGGATCGCCGAGGAAATCGTCAAGACGATGCGCAGCGCAGATTTCGACGTGCGCGAGAGCGACCCTTTTGAAGCGCCGACGACGCTAAACATCCCTGCACGTGCACCATCACCCTACATCATGCGCATGCAGCTTACGTGGCAGGCGATGCGTGACACTGTTATCGAACACTTTCCGCAGGCACCGGGATTAGCAGACGACAAGGATGCCTATCTGCAAACCGTCGAGGAAGTATACGCCGAGGATGCCTACCATTCGCTGTCGATCGAAGGTTACCGCGTCAGTCCCGACCTGATCGAACGCGTGCGCAGCGGCGTGTGGAACCCGGATCAAATCGAAAGCGACATCGCGCAACGTGATGCTTTGGCCGCAAGGGGATACCACGAAGCCTTCCAGGCGGTAAAACATACGGTTGCCGGTGTACTGGACGGAAAAAATCCCGGTGCGGCTGCCGATGATGATCACAGCACCTGGTACCGCGAACTTTTCTCGCCAAGCGTGCGGGCAGGCATCCTGACGACCGCTGATCTCGCCGGTTACCGCAATGAGCCGGTCTATATCCGGAACGCGCGGCATGTTCCTCCCGGCAAAGAGGCGGTACGCGATCTCATGCCCGCGTTCTTCGATCTGCTCCGGGAAGAAACCGATCCCGGCGTGAGGGCTGTGCTGGGACATTTTATGTTCGTCTATATCCACCCCTATATGGATGGCAACGGCCGGATGGGCCGGTTTCTGATGAATGTCATGCTCGCTGGCGGCGGCTATCCCTGGACAGTGATCCCAGTGGAGCGCTGCAGCGAATACATGGACGCCTTAGAGGCCGCAAGCACAGAATCGGATATCCAGCCTTTTACAGGGTTTCTGACAGGTCTTGTCCGGGGTAACGGCTAGTCAATGATTGTCAAAGAAGGTCATCACATGCTTGATGATGCGCAACGCCACTCTAAGCCATTAAAACGATAGCGCGCCCGGAGGGACTCGAACCCCCGACCACCTG
>Ga0255058_10000984_pt1 | contig 16333 bp, 11 predicted proteins | sample Cases_109_9_MG_FD_188637 | JGI IMG/M metagenome (GOLD analysis project Ga0255058, IMG submission 188637) | Seawater microbial communities from Amundsen Gulf, Northwest Territories, Canada - Cases_109_9 | ecosystem: Environmental > Aquatic > Marine > Gulf | place: Canada: Northwest Territories... | reverse complement strand
GCGTTCCTTTCCCCCGGGCTCGAACCCGGGATCCGCTGGTTGATGGTCAGCGGAAAGGTACGTCGCCTCGCTTTTTACACACCCTTTGATCCTACCTCCGGCTCCGGCGGGAGGGCTCTGGTGCCTTGTGCGGGTGCGCCGCTTACGCTAGCCGCTCGCAGCTTCGGGGTGCCAGTCGGATCAGGTCTCGGATAAGCTGGAGAGTCGCTGCGCGATCCAGCGACGCATTCCTATTCCGGCCAGGATACCGGCACCGGCGGCAACGACGGCTGTCACCGGCGTCGCCACGAGAGCCGTGAGCGCCGGGATTCCCAGCAGCCCCAGGGCGGAGACCGCGAGCGCATACAGGCCGCGGCCGGTCGGCCGAATCCAGTAACCGAGCGGCAGATACAGGATTCCGAGCCAGAGGAGGTCGAAGAGCGCCGGCTCCCGCGAGCCTAGCCCCGGCGGGGCGAGAAGCTGCCATCCGCTCGCTACCGTGTAGCCGATTCCGCACCGTTCGCGGGAGAGGCCCCGTGGACCGGCGGTCGCGATGATTCGAAAGCACCGTCCATCACCATCGGAACTCACGCGGACGTCGAGCGTGTCGCCGGCTCTGACGCCCTCGAGCCCGCCCGGGTAGCGCAGCGCCGGGATGCCGAGTTTCAAAGGCGCCGCTCTCGTCCCGAGCCTGAACACGAGTGTCTGCCGCGTCGCTCCCAACACCATGATTTCGTGCTGGTGAGCGTCGTAAATGCTGAAGATGGGGGCGAGCCCGGCAGGTTCCGGTCCGGCGATGGCCCGCAACTCCACGGGTGCACCGGTCAAGAGCTGTTGGCGCACCCCCTCGGATTCCTGCAGGCGCTGTGGCGGGATGAACCGCTTGCCGATTTTGGCCTCGAAGACGCTCCCGTCGTAGAGTTCTAGATGGCCCAGATCGGGCGTCCACTGGGCGTAGTAGGTGGTCGGTGGCAGGACGATACCGAGGACGGCGCCGCTGAGGCCAATCGCGAGCAACGGCGCAAAGGTCGCTGCCGCAACGAGTCGACGTGCGGCCTGCGGCCCGGGAGCGAGCAAGGTCGGCGCACTTGCGGCGATGAACACGCCGATGAGCCCGCCAATCGAATTGAAGATCAGGTCGCCCAGCCCAGCGTCCCGCCCCGGGATCGCGAGTTGAGCTGTTTCAACCAGCAGAGACAGGGCCGGAGCCGTAGCGGCCGCGAGGAGAAAGCTGCCGCTTGACAGAGCCGCAGTCACTCCGACCGGGACGAAGAGTGCGACGTTCCGGATCGCGTCAGCCGCCCCGTATGCGCCGCACAGGAGGCACCAGTCGGCTGTCAGCGCACCATCCGAACCCGGAAAGAGCGTCGCTACGGCGACAACGAACAGCACCAGGAGGAACGCGGTCCGGCCGGCACGAGTCCCTGAGCGCAATCGAAGCATGTCCCGAGAATATCCAACTGGGCGCGAGGCCGCACCGCACGCGCCCCGGCGGTCGCGACCGGAGCTGATCTATGGTTGAGCCCGATTTGCCAACGCTGATGGTAGTGGTGCATGCGATCCGCGATCGGGCGATGGTTGGTACCTGAAGGGGACAACGAGCTATCTCGATAGCGCTCCCCCGCGCGATCCACGCGCCAACATCAGCGCAGCGGGGGGAACGAACACCACGTAGTAGACGAAGCGCATCAGGAGCGAAAGCGCGACTCCGTCCCCGGCTGAGTACCCCGCCTGAATCATCACGAGCGCCAACAGTCCCTCCATCACTCCCAGCGCGTCGAAGGCGTACAACGGAAGACGCGTAAACATCTGCACCGCCGGCATCACTACCAGAAACAACCCGACGGACACTTGGAAGCCGAGGGCTGCGGTTCCGAGCCAGACGATCAGTATCCGCGCGATGGCGTGGACTGTGGTCAGTCCGGCGAAGACGATCAGGGCCGGGCGGTTCGCTTGGCTTCCTGCATAGGCGGCGTAGAATTCCTGGAGACGGCGTGAGTCGAGCGCCCGGGAGCCGAACGGAAGCCTCCGTACGACCGCCTTGACGAAGCCAGGATGCAGGGAGGCAAGAGACACCGAGACGATGAGCACGGCTCCGAGGATGATGGCCAGAGTTGCCGCGCGAGGTACGTCTTCGAGCAGCAGCGGCCAGAACGGCAACGCCAGCATTGAGAGCATCGCGAGAACGAACATTCCGACGGCGCGCTCGAGAACCAGCGTGGAGGCTACGGCAGGCACGTTGTTGGCAGAAGAGAGCTCTGCCACGCGGTACACATCGCCGCCGAGCGCGGCCGGCGTGAAGATTCCGATGAAGTAACCGACGAAGACCAGTCGGACGGCGGCGCCGAGTCGTATCGCGACTCCTCGGGAGCGGAGAAGCAGGTACCACTTGAAGGCCAGAAACACCTGATTCAGAAGCGCCGCGCTGCCGAGGACAAGAAGCCAGAGTGGGTCGACGGATCCGAGTACCCTGAGAATCGTTCGCGGACCGGCCCAGGCGACGACGAGAAAGAGCAGCGCGACGGCAACGCCGACCTTGAGCAGGCTCCTCCCGGTTCGTCGCTCAGACCTGCCAACTCCCATGGAGGGTCTCCTGACCTCACCCGCCGGATCGAGAGACTTTGGCTCGTGGCGAATCACTCCTGTCCCTCGCGCTTGACCACCAGGACCCAATCCGACTTATCGGGCGCCGAAAACCTTTCGAGCGAGCCGCCCTCGAGCGACCAGGAGTCGGCGGTCTCGCCGACTCGAGGGTTGAACCAGGCTGCGGTCAACTCTCCCGTCGCCTCCCCAAGGTCGAGAGTTACTTCGCCACCTTCCGGAAGATAGACTACATACGTTCGGCCGGATTCGGCTAGCGCGTAAGCCTGGCCATCCGCAACGAGGTCAAGCGCGGGACGCATTCGGTAGAAATCGACCCGTTCGACGAGGCTCGCGAGATGCTGCAAGAAGGCTCCCGTTCCGGATCCGGCAGCTCCGGCGAGGAAGGCCGACCACGCCTTCCTCCGATTCTCGTCCGTCTCCTCCCCGAGCCCAAACTCCTGGTTGATGAGCGGCTTCTCCGCGAGCGCTCGATTGCGTACGCCCATTTCGTGAACCCGAGCGTAGGGCGAGTCGTTGCCGGACTGGATAATCATGAAGTCGGCCCAGTCGTCGTTCGGGTACGCGAAGGCCCCCGTCGTGCCGTGGACGCTCAGGAGCCTGCGCCACGGATTGCGATCCTGGACAAATCTGCCCATTCGCTGCACGTCGGACCGAGACCAGTCCTCCTGCCATTCGAGGGCGAGGACGAACATCGTGTTGACGAACGCCGAAAGCCGCGCCATCCCGTAGCCGAGCAAGCGCTCCCGATCTTCTTCCTTTAGCTCGCCGAAGTCGGAGTCATCGGCGAAGAACCAGAGCTGTGCGATCATGCCAGAGCGTTCCAGAGCGCGGATCCAACGCTCGTAGCTTTGCCAGCGCTTCAGATCGAATCGTCGCTTGTCGCTCCGTCGCGAGTTGCCGATCCAGGGAGTCGTCGGCGTTCGGCCGTAGTCACCCCGGTTCGCGACATAGATGCTCATGTAGTTGAGATTCATCTGCGCGTGTCGCTCCAGCATGGCACGACGATCCGAGTCCGACAGACGCTCCGAGAAGAGCGTGTGACTGAATCGAAGCGGCTTCGGCGCTGCAAGATCGAGAAACTTACCCAGGAGATAGACCGGGTCGCCCTCGCGGAAGGCAAAGCTGCTGGGATACTCGGGGCTGACGATGATCGGGCCTTTGCGGAAGGCTCCGGTCGCCTCGCTCGTGCATGAGAAGCTTCCGGTGAGTCCGTCCAGGGAGGCAAGCTCGCTTCGGGACCGCCACGTCCATCGTCCAACCTCGTCCGCAAAAACACGAATCCTGAAGACCGCACCTCTAGTCCCCCCGCGGCCGTCACCGTCGAAGAAGCCCGGAACCTCGTAGCGCCGACCGCTCGGCGAGATGACGACGGCCGATATCGCTATGTCGAACGGGTTTGGCTTGCCGCGCTCTCCGTTCAGCGGTTGCCCGGCCAACAGGACGATCTCGGCGACATCGAAGCGGGCTACGTCCGCTGTTGACTCGATCGGATAGGTCGCGTGTGTCGGTTCGCCGCCACAGGCGCCGCCGAGGCTCGCGCACAGCGCGGACACGAGTGCAAATTTTGCTTGGCCGTCCATCTGGCTCCTGCTCGCTGGCGGTCGTGCTTACGCCCCGGCGTGCAAGAGACGTGCGAGGCGTCGGTCACCGCGGACGGACTGGGCCGGCTTGCATGTCGTTTCCGGGGCACCATACTTGCTCTCATCTCTTGGCTTACTGAGCCCGAGTCGATACGGTAAATACAATGAGAGTCCTGGTAACTGGCGGTACTGGTTTCACGGGGGCGGCGCTGGTCCGGCGCCTTCTGCTCGAAGGCCACGAGAGCGTGGTGCTGGACAACAAACCGGGAATTGCCCTCGACAAGCTGCAAGCTGCGGGCGCCGAAGTGGTCCTCGGTTCCGTCACGGACGTGAGTACGGTGGAGCAGTCCATGGAGCGGGTGGAGGTCGTGTACCACCTCGCGGCGGCCTTCCGAGAGCTCAACGTCCCGAAGAGTTACTATGACGACGTCAATGTGACGGGCACGCGCACCGTGCTCGATTCGGCGCTACGCGACGGGGTCCGCAAGTTCATTTATTGTAGCACATGCGGAGTGCACGGCAACATACAGCAACCGCCTGCGGATGAGGATGCTCCGATCTCGCCGGCTGACTACTACCAGCAGACCAAATACGAGGCGGAGCCCATCGTCCTGGCGCAGAACCGCGGCGGACTCGAGACCGTCATTCTGCGACCCGCGGCCATCTACGGTCCGGGTGATCCCGAACGCTTCGCCATGATCTTCCGGAAAGTCGCCCGGGGATGGTTCCCCATGTTCGGCAACGGGGCGACCCTCTACCACCCGCTGTACATAGACAACCTCATCGACTCCTTCATGCTTTGCCTGCGACCCGGGTTGGGAGCCGGACGTACCTATCTGATTGCTGATGAGGAGTACGTGAGCATCGAGGATCTCGTCGGGCGGGTAGGAAGAGCGCTCGGAGTCGGTGTCAAGATCCGCCACCTTCCGCTGTTACCCCTCATCATTGCGGGGCATGTGACCGACAAAGCCTGCCGACCCTTCGGCATAAGCCCACCCATCTTTCCGCGCCGCGTCGATTGGTTTCGGCAGAATCGGGCGTTCGATATCTCGAGAGCCAAATCCGAGTTGGGATACTCTCCCCGTGTCGGGCTGGATGAGGGGTTGAGGCTGACCGGTGAATGGTACCGCGAGAACGGGGTCCTGTAGTGCCGTGCGGGACCACGTAGCCGACCGATGTGCGGCATAGCAGGCGTCGTCTCACCTGACCCACGCGCGCGGGCGACGGTAGAGACGATGGTAGCGGCGCTGCGCCATCGAGGCCCTGATGAGAGCGGCACTCTCGATTTGCTCGGAGCCTCTCTGGGGAACTCTCGTCTCAGCATTCTCGATCTAAAGCGTGGCCAGCAGCCGATGAAGAGCCGCAACGGCGACATCGCCGTGGTCTTCAACGGTGAGATCTACAACTACCCCGCGTTGAGGAAACAACTGGAGTCCGAAGGAGCTGAGTTCCGCACGGGGTGTGACACTGAAGTGCTGCTTCACCTGTACGAACGGCACGGCGAGCGTTGCGTTGAACGGCTTGACGGTATGTTCGCCTTCGGCCTGTGGGACTCCCGTACCAGGGCGCTTCTGTTGGCACGGGATCACCTCGGCCAGAAGCCGGTGTTCTACTATGAGTGGGATGACGGCTTCGGCTTCGCGTCGGAGATCAAGGCGCTCCTGACGGCTGGTCTGGTGCAGCCAGCGATCGACCTCGAGGCGCTCTACCACTACGTGTCCCTCCGCTTCATCCCGGAGCAACTCTCGCTCTTCGAGAGAGTTCGGAAACTACCGGCGGGGCACTACTTGGTTCGCGATTCGAGCGGCGTGCGGCTGCAGCGTTACTGGGAGCTTTCCTGCCGCACCAAGCTCGAGGGCACCGAGCGAGAGATCACGGAGGAACTCGATCAGCGACTATCCCTCACCATCGCGGACCACCTACTGAGCGACGTGCCGGTCGGAGCCTTCCTTAGCGGGGGCATCGACTCGAGCCTGATCACCGTTATGATGACTCGCGAAAGCGTCGAGCCGCCGCGTACCTTCTCGATCGGTGTGAAGGAGAGGAGCTTCGACGAACTGCCGTTCGCGCGCAGGGTCGCCCGGCAATGCGGCACCGACCACCGGGAAGAGATTGTCGAAGCAGATGTGGTCCGCCTGCTTCCCTCGATGGTTTGGCACTTGGAGGAACCGGCCGATCCGTTCGGCGTGGGCGTCTACTTGGCCTCCCGGCTCGCCTCGGGGAATGTGAAGGTCGTATTGAGCGGTGATGGTGGAGACGAGCTCTTTGCGGGGTATGATCGTTACTACGGGAACTACCTGGCGGATATCTACGCAAGTATTCCTCGGTTCCTACGCGAATCGCTGGTTGGCCGCGTCCTCCGTATCATGCCCGACAGCTACAAGTACAAGAGCCTCACCCAGAGGCTTCGCTGGATTCATACTATGGCTCGGTACGCCGGCGGCGATCGGTATGCCGAGAGCATGAGTTTCTTGCGGTTTACCGAGGAAGCCAAGCGGCAGCTTTTTACCGAGGATGCCCGCCGGCAGCTCAACGGACTCGACTCGAAGGAGAAGATCCTCGAACACTTCGAGGCAGCGAACGTGAACGATCTCGTCGACCGCATGCTCTATACCGATCTCATGACTCGAATCCCCGGTCATCTTCTCCCGATCGTCGATCGGATGGCGATGGCGCACAGCGTGGAGGTGCGATCACCATTCATGGAGCACCGAATGGTGGAGTTCGCCATGAGCATCCCCAGCCGTCTGAAGATCAGACGGGGCAGGCTCAAGCACATCCTCCGTGAGGTAGCCGCAAGATACCTGGACCAGGAGATAGTATCCCGGCAGAAGCAGGGGTTCGGGTTCCCGCTCGCCTATTGGATGCAGGCCGAGCTCAGGCCTATGATGCTTGGAATCGTCAGGGATTCCAGGCTTGTCGAGACGGGGATCTTCGCCAGGCCCTACCTGGATCGGCTACTCAATGAACACCTGTCCGGCGCGAGAGATCACAACTACCGCCTCTGGCTCGTTTTGAACCTCGAGGTGTGGTACCGGCTCTACATCGAGGGCAGCTCGCTCGAAGACGTCCGCGAGTGGATGATACGGCTCCAGACCGCCCCTGCCCGGTAGAGCCCAGACAGTCGAGTTGACCTAGCCGCGTCCCTCCTGTGCCTCACGACACGACCCCAGATGTCGAGTCCTCTTCAGAGGGCTATGCGAAGCGCTTTGAGGGTTCCGTCGGAAGATGGTTCCTCGATACACAGGCTCGGGTCACGCTCGATTTGCTGCGATCGATTCCGCCCGGTTCACTCGTGCTGGACGTGGGCGGCGGGCACGCCCAGCTGGTTCCTCCGCTCGTGGGTGCGGGTCACACGGTCGTCGTTGTCGGCAGCGTACGTGCGAGCCGCGCTCGGCTGGAGCCCTGGCTCCGGATCGGCAACTGCCTTTACGTCGGGAGTGATCTGGCGCGGCTTCCGTTTCGCGACCGAACGTTCCCCGCCGCACTTTGCTTCCGGCTGTTGCCCCACTTTCCGCGATGGCCGGAGCTGATCGGGGAACTGTGTCGCGTTTCCGCGTCGACCGTGGTGGTCGACTACCCGGTCCGTAGAAGCGTCAACATCGTCGCTAGCGGCCTCTTCGCGGTCAAGAAGGGGATCGAGGGGAACACTCGCCCATTTCGGCTGTTCACTCGCGGCGAGGTGCGTCGTGCATTTGAGGAGGGATGCTTTACCGTTACCGCGGAGCGACCGCAGTTCCTGTTTCCCATGGCCTGGCACCGTCTGGTGGGAAGCGCCCTGCTCGCCAGAGCGCTGGAAAGCACCGGCCGGCTGACCCTCCTTACAACGGTCTTCGGTTCTCCGCTGATCGTGAGCGCCGAACCAGGCCAAATACGAGGCCCCTGAGTACGGAGCTGGAGCAGGGGAGCATCAGGCTGGGCTAGCCGGCACAGGTTTCCTTTGGGAGCGTCGTTCGGTGGCCTTGCGGCGCGCTTCCGCGGCGCCAGGAGGTCCCTTGGCCACGAAGGGCCCGAGCTGGATGTAGTCCAGCTTACCGTCGAGGAAGGCACGGACCGCGTCGCCCGCTGTCCGCACGATCGGTTCTTCGTGCACATTGAACGAGGTGTTGATAATCGCCGGGATTCCCGAGCGCTTCTCGTATTCCTCGATGATGGCGTAGAACTCCGGGTTCTCTTCCTTGCGCACGATTTGCGGACGTGCGGTTTCGTCGAGATGAACCACGCCGCCCGCTATTTCGCGCATCCATGGGGTGCAGTGGAAGGTGGTGGTCATGAATCGAGCCGTGTCGAGACCCCCCGTTGCTTCGAGGTACAGCTTGTCGCTGGCCTCTTCCAGGGAGGCAGGAGCGAACGGCATGAACTCGGTGCGCCGGAGGAGCTCGTTGAGCCAGTCGTTCACTGAAGGATCGTCCGGTCGGTACATGATCGAACGGTTGCCCAGCGCACGCGGGCCGTACTCCATTCGGCCCGTGGCCCTGGCGACCACATGTCCGGATTGGAGGAGGTCGGCGATGTGAGACGCCATATGGGCGGGACGAACGAACTTCAATCCAGCCGCTGAGAGCGCGTTCTCGCATTCGGCCTCTTCCAGGTCAGTTCCGAGAAAAACGTCGGGCAGGTTCCCCGCTTCTATCGTGTGTCCCTCCCGGCCGGCGATCTCGTGACTCATCGCGAGAGCCGCGCCAACAAAAAGGCCTTCGTCTCCCATACCCGGGTGAACGAAGATGTTGTCGACACCGGGGAGCCGCAGGATCTCTTCGTTGATTCGAACATTGGCGAAGACACCCCCGGCGAGCGCGACGTTGCGGTGGCCCGTGATCTCCAGCCAGTGCGAGACGAAGCTCGTCACCACGTCTTCGGCTACGAGCTGGATGGTCGAGGCCAGGTTCTCGTGGGACCAGCCGGGCGGGAGGGACGATCGTATGTAATCCAAGGCTCCATTGAAGAGCACGCGTCCGCGGTTCACCAATCGGCCATCCTCGCACCCGATGAGCGCGTCAAACAGCTCCTTGTATGCGGGGTGCCCGTGGGCAGCCAGCCCTGTGATCTTGCCTTCGTGACGCTTGGCCTTGTATCCGCAGAGCGCGGTAACGTAGGCGTAGTAGTTTCCGAGCGAGTCGTAGGACACCGTCGTGGCCAACCGCTTGAAGCGGCCGGCCCGTACGCTGTAGACGTGGGAGCAGTGCCCGTCTCCGCCGCCGTCCATGGTCACCACCAGCGCTTCCTCGAAGCCGCTCGTATGGTATGCCGATGCGGCGTGGGCGAAATGGTGGTGACAAAAGCGGACGGGGGCGTGAATCTGGAACTCGTCCGCCAGTATTTGTCCGATCCGGCGTCGCCGGTGGACGAAGCGGGGAGTTCGGAGGCCGTAGTACGCGGCCCGGAGGCCTGGAACGTACGGGAATACCGAACTCAGCCGGGATGCGCCGCGGAAGAACAGCTTCGATATGCGATCCTGGTCCTCGGCTCTTGCTTCGAACCACCCCGGCCACGCAGTGACGGTCTCCCGGAGTCCCATTCGAAGATCCGACGGCGCGACCGCTGACACGTCGCTGCAGTCAGCGCCGGCCAGGCGAAGAGCTTCTTCTATCGATTTCCATGGGAAACCCCGTGCCTGCTTCATGCGCACGATGCGCTCTTCATTGACGGCCGACAAGATCTTGCCGCTCTCGACGACACAGGCGCCGGAGGTTTGCCCGTCCGCGATCCCGAGGACTAGCATCGCTCGCTCGTCTTGGTTGTCCGCTGGAGGAGATGGTCCAGGACCGGGCCGAGCTCGATAGACTCGAACCGGGAGTGTGCGTCGAGGTGACTCACGCGCATTCTCCGTGAAGCGAGTAATTGATGCAGCCAAAAGGAGCTGTGATACCAGCGGGGCGAGCACAAAACATGCCTGCCCGCGGTCGAGGAGGAAGCCGATCACAAAGCGGCTGGTCAGCTTGGCTACGTGTGTGAGAGGTTCTCCGATACCTGCAAGAGCTCCGCCTCTACCTGCTCGCAGAATCCGATGACTTTGCGGTCGAAGGCCTCGCGGCTGAACTCTTCTTGGACCCGCCGCTTCGCTTCAACGACGAGTTGCGATCGTAACGTCGGGTTCGAAAGCAGCTCCACGAAGCCATCTCCCAAAGCCTGGGGCACGGGATCGACGAGCAACGCCACGTCATCGTCGAGTACCTGCGTGTGCGTCGGCAGACGAGTGGCAAGGAGAGGAACGCCGGAGTCAAGATACGAGAAGACCTTCAGCGGTGTGTTGATTCCTGCGGTCCTCGGAGAGACGACCACCTGCGCTCCAGCGAGAAACCCCGCGAGGGCCGAAGGCGGCTGTGGTCCCAGGAAGTGAACGTTTGCCGAAACCCCCAGCTGCTCCGCCATGCGCTCGTAGGTCTCGATATGGCCGGGCTCGCCGCCTATGACAACGAGGTGACTCTCCAGAAGCTGGCTCCAAGCGAGCGCGAATCCCTGGAGCAACAGGTCCATGCCTTGGTACTTTTCGAGGTTGCCTATGTACATCACGATCGGGCCGTGGATAGCGTCGAGAAGCGTATCAACGGAGGGCCCACCGGGCGTCGGCGTCAGGAGACTTACATCCTCGATGCGGACGGTGGGCGTCGACGGCGCCAGCTCCTTGACTCGATCTTCCAGCAGTTTGCACACCGCCAGCACGCACAGACTCTGCCTCATCACGATCTGCTCGAGCCGCTCCATCACGGGCTGGAGGAGGCGAAGCCACGGACGCTGCTCGACTATCTGGCTCGTCAGTGCGCTGTCCATGTCGTACACGTAGGGAATCCCAAAAAGGCCTTTCATGGCGAGGGCGATGAATGCGGACTCCTCCACCGCATGGAGGATGTCGTAGCCACCCTTCCGGACCAGACCTGCGCACTTGCCGGCCAGAACGAGGTCGCAGACCACCTTCTTGAAGGAAAGGCCGGGTCGAATGTTGCGGATGCCAGGAAGCCGCGGGATTCGGTAGATGGTGCAGCCGTCGAGCCGCGGGTCTTGCCCTTCATGATACGTCAGAATGTCGACTCGATGGCCGGCTTGCGAGAGGCTCTCGGCCAGAGCCCTTTCCGCGATAGGCGTGCCTCGCACCTGAAAGAAGGGCTGGGGCGCCAAGAGCAGGATCTTCATCTGTGACAGGGAAGCTGGCTCAAGATCCTACCCGACCTCCATCAGAGTCTGTCGCGTCGAGGCAACACCGGGCACCGATGGCCGGGTCTGGCGCACCAGCGCCCGCCCTCCGCCCGGTCTCAGTAGGTCGCCAGGTACATTCCCAGCTCCCAATCCGTCACCTGGGCGATGTAATCCGTCCACTCCTTCTTCTTCGCCGACACGAAGTGGGACATGATGTGCTCGCCTAGCACTGCGGCCATGACCTCGTTCCTCTCGAGCTCGTCGATCGCTTCGGCCAGGTTGGCGGGAAGCGAATCCATTTGGTACCGCCGTCGCTCCTGCTCGGTCAGCTTCCAAACGTTCGCATCCACCGGTGGGCCCGGGTCGATCTCGTTCTTGAGTCCGTCCAGGCCGGCCGCCAATTGCACGGCAAGCGCGAGGTAGGGATTGCATGCCGGATCGGGCATCCGGAACTCGACGCGCGTCCCGGTCCCGCGCCGCTCAGGCACGCGAATCAGCGGCGATCGGTTTCGCCTCGACCAAGCGATGTTGACCGGCGCCTCGTACCCGGGCACCAGCCGCTTGTAGCTGTTCACCAGCGGGTTGGTGATTGCCGCGAGCGCTCGTGCGTGCTTCTTCAGCCCGCCGATGTAGTGGCGCATGGCGTCCGAGATCTGGTACTCGCCTTCCGCGTCGAAGAACACGTTCTCTCCACCCTTGAACAGCGACTGGTGGGTGTGCATGCCCGATCCGTTTTGTCCGAAGATCGGCTTGGGCATGAAGGTGGCGTGGAGCTCATGGGCCAGCGCGGCGTTCCGAACGATAAACCGGAACGTCGCCAGGTTGTCCGCGGTCGCGAGCGCGTCGGCGTACTTGAAGTCGATCTCGTGCTGCCCCGGCGCGACCTCGTGGTGGCCCGCCTCCACCTCGAAGCCCATGGCCTCGAGGTCGTTGATGATCATGCGTCGAGTCCGCTCGCCCAGATCGACCGGCGTGAGGTCGAAGTAGCCGCCGTGGTCGTGCGTGACCGTCGTGGGCTCGCCCTGCCCGTTCCGGTGGAACAGGAAGAACTCGGCCTCCACGCCGGCCATCATCTCGTAGCCCAGCTTCGCCGCCTCGGCGGTGACCCGCTTCAGGGCGAGGCGCGGGTCGCCCTCGAAGGGGGTGTCGTCCGGGCGGTGGACATCGCAGATCAGGCGCGCCACACGCGCATCGGGGTTGCCCCACGGGAATACCCTAAAGGTCCGCAGGTCAGGCTTGAGGAGCATGTCGCTCTCCTCGATGCGTACGAATCCCTCGATCGAGGAGCCGTCGAACAGGATCTCTCCGGCGAACGCCTTTTCGAACTGGCTGGACGGCACCTCGACGTTCTTTGAGTGGCCCAAGATGTCGGTAAAGGTGAGGCGCAGGAAGCGGACGTTCAGCGCCCGGCACAGCTCCAGAACGCCCGCAGGCTCGGGCTCCGGGCCAAGATCCTTCCCGTAATGCGAGTACCGTGTCTCTTCAGAGTGCTCCAGTGGTGCGGCAAGAAGGGTTTGCGATGCCATCGGCTCTTCGTCCTCTGAGTCGGGTCACCTGCGTCAGGCGGGCAGGGGTTACATGAGCGCTAGACCCTACCCGCAAAGGCTGAGCCAAGGTACAAGAACTTTTCCATACGTCAAGTTTTGGGTGCATAATACCATACTTAAACGTGATATGTGATCTTCAATAAGACTATTGTAGTTGATATACGCAAATCATAAGATGTACGTTCCGACAGCGCTGGCGTTTGGCGAGAGCCGGCGGAATCTGTAAGATCCTCCGAGGCAGGTCCGGGGCGCGGTGGGTGGCTCCGGCGCCAGGAGTCTCACGAACAACACACGCAGTGGCGGACACCGTCATGACTGCTCAGCCGGATCTCCTTCTTGTCGATGCACACGTTCACTTTCACGATTGCTTCGATGCAGAGAGCTTCTTCGATCACTCGGCCCGTAACATTCGGCGCGCCGCGCTCACTCTTGCCGCAGCGAAGACGTGGCTCGGTGTCCTCATGCTCTCGGAAATCCAAGGTGTGGACCACTTCGCCCGGTTCCTCGATTCCTCTTACGACCCCCCCAGCTTGGCCCGGTGGCACCTGTCGCCTACAGAGGAACCTTCCTCGCTGATCGCTCGGCGAGACACCGCTCGCCTGCTTGTCATCGCCGGGCGACAAATCGCGACGGCGGATGGCTTGGAAGTCCTCGCACTGGGCACGCGTAGACGGTTCGCTGACGGAGAGGGCTTTCTCACGACTCTGAGGGCGGTTGTCGAAAGCGAGGCACTGCCCGTAGTGCCGTGGGGGTTCGGCAAGTGGTGGTTTGGGCGTGGCTTGCTTGTCGAACGAGCGATGGACGAGATGGGCTGCAGCGCGTTCTTCCTCGGTGATAGCGGACGCCGGCCCTCCATCGCCCGATACCCCGGCCCGCTGGCGCTGGCGCGTGCTCGAGGCATGCCGATCCTGCCGGGCAGTGATCCTTTTCCACTCCAAGGCCACGCGAGCGGATGTGGTCGCTACGGTCTTGTTCTGGAGGGCGGCAGCGAGTTCGATGTGCGGCCGGCAGAGGCCTTGAAGGCTCGTATCCGAAGGCTGAGGACACAACCGCGAGTTTTCGGCGGACCGATCGGGGCGTTGGAGTTCCTGTCGGACCAGGCTAGGCTACGGTTACGGAGGCGGAGAGCTTGATGGCTTGCGAGGGTTGATATTCCGGTGAGGTCACGTGGTCCATAGAGACGTACGTGGGGCGGCGGCTACCCGCCACGACCTCATCATCGTGGGTGGAGGGATATACGGGGCGACGCTCGCCCTGGAGGCCGCCCGCCGTGGCTATCGACCTCTCCTCTTGGAACGCCGGGATTTCGGAGGCCAAACCACGTGGAACCACCTGCGAGTCGCACATGGTGGCTTGCGCTACCTCCAGACGATGGACCTCCGGCGGTTTCGTGAGTCGGTACGCGAGCGTGACTGGCTCATTCGGACCTTTCCGGAGATTCTCTCTCCACTCCGCGTGCTCATGCCTCTCTATGGGGGCGGGCTGCGCCATCCGATCGTCTTCAAGATCGCGTTTCGAATCGATGGCCGGCTGTCGAAGATGTGGACGGCCCGCGGACGCACCGGAGCGGAGTTGCCTCCCGGGAGGGTCATCGACCGCGTTGAGACGCTATCACTCTTTCCTGCAGCCTCTCGCGAGGGTCTGAGAGGTGGCGCGCTCTGGTACGATGGGTCGATCGACCATCCGGAACGCTTGGTCATGGAGATCCTTCGCTGGGCGAATCGAGCTGGAGGCGCCTGCCTCAACTACGCGGAGGCGAGGGATCTTCTGGTCGCTCGTGGGAAAGTCGAAGGGGTTCGGGTGTTCGATCACGTTGCGAACGAGATGGTTGAGCTTCGATCCCCTGTCGTCGCCAACTGCAGCGGTCCGTGGACGCGCGATCTCGCCCAACGCTTCGATCGCGACATCCCACGCCTCTTCCGGCCGTCTCTGGCCTTCAACGTCTTGTTGGACCGACCGGAAGGCCTGAACACAGCTGTCGCGGTGACCGCGTGTTATCGAGGAGCGAGGACCTACTTCGTGCGGCCGTGGAGAGGCAGGGTGCTAGCCGGCACCTTCCACGCGCCCTGGCGAGGCGAGAAGGAGGATCCCGCTCCGTCCGTAGAACAGCTGGAGGCATTTCTCCGCGACCTCAACCTGGCCATTCCGAGCTTTGACGTCGGACGGAGTGACGTGCTGAGGATCTACGCGGGGCTGCTTCCGGCCAGAAAGACGGGTGTGGCAGATCCGGCGATTCGGAAGGTGATCCACGATCACGGGGCGCACGGGGGTCCACGCGGCCTCTACAGCGTCTCGGGCGTCAAGCTGACGACGGCGCGACACGTAGCCGAAGAATGCATGCGACACATCTTCGGTCGCCGGGTGAGAGCCGCCCCATCGGAGGTGCGAGACAGGCCCGAACCGCTGCCGATACTCACCCTCGACGATTTCTTGGCGACCGGTGCCGACCAGCCCGCCGAGGCCGAGGAGTATCTCCGGCGCTTGATCGCGGAATCCGTGGTCCACCTGGACGATCTCTGGTATCGACGAACCGGCTGGGGAGAGCATGGATTGCCGCCCCCAGCTCTGGTGGAGAGGGTCGGTGCGGTGTTGGGTTGGGAGCCGGAGAGGAAGGGCCTCGAGATGGGCCGGATCGCCGACTTGCTCTCACGCTCGGCAGCTGTCGATAAGCCGGCTCGGGAAGCCACCAGCGCTTGAACAACGATCGGGCCGCCGGTCGCCGACGGCCCGATCGCCGGCTTCTTCTCGAGTTCCGTGGCGCCGGGTGGGGCCATGGGGCTAGCTTTGAACCGCGGTTTTCTCCAGCTAGCCGAGGAAGCTCCGCTCGGCATGCGCCACAGATCCTAACTACTCGACGAGAGCTCTGAGCGGCGACACGCGGTCCAGCGATACCGGTTCATACCGCGGATCGGAATCCGGGGGCGAAAAACGCGTCCGGCGTGCATTCCGGCGGACGCAGCTCTCGCCGACCGGATCTCTGCGATCTCAGCTCCTGACGGGGCTGGCGGTCCTGCTTTCGATCGCGCTCCTCGCCGTCGCCGTTGTGGTTCTTCTGTGGATTCCGTTCGGGCTGTCGGCCGACAGCCTCGCCGTCGCCCTCCTGCTCCTGATCGCCGTAGATGTCGCCGTCCTGGCGATGTTCGGCAACTTCCTGCTGCGCCGCCTCGTCCTCGAGCCGATCGACCGGATGGTGGAGGGAGCCGAGCGGATCGCCGGGGGCGATGAGGGCTGGCGTGTGGAGGCGAGCGGATCGGAGGAGCTTCGCCGCCTTTCGGAGAGCGTCAACCAGATGGCCTCGCGGCTCATCGGGAACCAGGGGCTGCTCGCGGCGAACGTCCGCTCCCTCGACGAGACCAACCGGGAGCTCATCGAGGCACGGAGCGAGCTGATCAACGCCGAGAAGATGGCCGGCGTGGGCAGGCTGGCGGCCGGCATCGCGCACGAGATCGGCAATCCGCTTGGAGCGATCATCGGATACGTGGGTGTGGC
>Ga0255058_10000983_pt1 | contig 16341 bp, 17 predicted proteins | sample Cases_109_9_MG_FD_188637 | JGI IMG/M metagenome (GOLD analysis project Ga0255058, IMG submission 188637) | Seawater microbial communities from Amundsen Gulf, Northwest Territories, Canada - Cases_109_9 | ecosystem: Environmental > Aquatic > Marine > Gulf | place: Canada: Northwest Territories... | reverse complement strand
AGGATTGTTCAGCCGATTGCTTTTGCCGCTGCACGCGGGGTCGGCTGCAGCGAATGGTTATACGCCATCAAACTACAGCCTCAAATATTCCCGAATCCTTAGTTAGGGTAATCGATCCCTTGATAGCTATTTCCCTTGTCACGAACTCGGTAAATTCATTAAACCTGTTAGGTGATATGACAGACTTTCCTATCATCATTGATTGCACGTACCTTACTAATGGCTCGACTTCCGTGACTATCAAGCTATCCTCGTACCTACTCAAGGTCACTTCCTCATATATGTTTGAAAGCACATTTTTGCCATTTTCCAGCAGAAACTTCTCAGGCAAGGTCTCTTCCAAAATATTAGCGTCCTGTGTGAATCTCCCTACCAAGTCGTAAAGCTCCATTAGATGGGATTCACCAACTGTTGTGGCATAAAATCTTCCCCCAGGTTTTAGTACGCGTCGAATTTCTAGTAATGCATTTTCAATGTTTGGCACATGGTACAGCATGTGATTAGCGATTACCCCTTCAAAGTTCCCAGCCATAAAGGGGATAGATTGGGCATTGATCGCCAGGTACTCGAAATCGCCGATACTATCATCCAAGTTCGCTCGTGCCTCTCTCACCATCCCAGTAGAAAGGTCCGACAAAGTTATATCCCAACCCGTCGGAAGCCTCCCCAGGTTTTCTAGCCATAAGTAGGCTGAGCCGCATCCTAGATCAAGAATACGACTTGATGAAGAGAATCTCATCCGGTCGAAGACCCATTGCATCCAACCCTGCTTGTTGGTACTGAAACGGCTATGTAGCTCAATCCTCGCGTCAAGATTAGATGCATCATGATATTGATCTGATATCAGGTAATCCTTATCAGTTATCCGTGACACCAATGCCTACCTTATCACTATGATGGCGTATAACGGCCTCGAGCTCATCTGCGGCGGATTTCTATTGGATTGCATGTGCGATGAATCAGTGATGATTATTTCAAAGGTACAAGACACAACCGGGTAGCCGTCCGCTGCAGCGCGAGACTGTGTGAAAAGTCCTCTCTAATGTGATAATACATCCATCTTGAGGATCCGTCTAATCAGAGGTTTCTATGCACCACATTGATGGCATTGATCGAGACCAAATAACCATGTTTCCCGAAGCTCTGGATGACTATATCAGCGATGATAACCCCGTCCGCTTTATCGACGCCTTCGTTGGAAGCCTGGATCTTTCATCGCTGGGCTTTCGAAGGGTCATTCCAGCAGATACCGGACGTCCTCCGTACCATCCCGGAGATCTTATTCGCCTGTACATCTACGGTTATCTCAACCGCGTCCGCTCAAGCCGCAGGCTGGAGAAGGAGACTAACCGCAATGTGGAACTGATGTGACTGCTGCGCCGACTCACTCCCGACTTTAAGACTATCGCTGACTTTCGACGGGACAACTATAAAGCAATCCAAAAGGTCTGCCGCTCCTTTACCATTTTCTGTCGGGAATGCGATCTTTTCGGGAGACTTATTGCAGCGTTCCACCAGTTGGCATACCTGCCTCAGGTAAGCTTCCTGGGTTTTGGGTGAGAACCCCCTTAGCTGTATGTCTTCAATCATCCGTTGCCTTAAACGCGTCAAGGCCATACCTCCTGTAAATATTCGGTCTACAGGAAATATAGCTCTTGATTAATGCTGGTATTCAGTTGATAAAAATCTCTTGGATGGGGAAATTAAATCTGCGCGAAGCGCTTAGTTCAACTAGTGATTCTCTCTACTCTCGGCCTTTCATTCAGATGATATATCTTTATTCTCCACAAACGTCAAAATAATCCTCCGGGAGGATAGATTCTTTTGACAACTTTCATTAATATTGATTTATCAGGAGAAATAGTTTACCTCAGTGGAAGATATAGTATTTATCTTCTCCTGCAACATATGTTAATTTGGCGTTGCTTGCAACATCGAAATCTTTTGGAAAAGGGCACTGAAAAATTTCACCTCATGGAGACCGTAATTGATAACATCCCCCTTGAATTTGCTCACCCGACCACCGCAATGGCCTTGACTTGAGAGAGGATGGATTCCGGCCCGTTCATACTAGTATCTATTTATCTTGTCCATCGACTTCGACTGCTTCCCAGCCAATTTCACCCAGCGCTGACAGGACTGTGGCTTTGTCAGTCTCTTCGGCATTCAGAGTAACGTCGACCAACTGGGTCTGGTGATCGGCCTTTACATGCCGAACTCCGAGAAGCCTTGATAGCGCCATCTGGATCGTGCGTTCACATCCCGAGCAGTGGATGGTTTGATCGCCGATCACTTTGAACTTCAAATTATCGTTTTCCACTGTTGTCTCCTTTGTCTTTTCGGTTGGATGTTCTTCCCTGACTACCTTGCTTGAAGGGCTGAGCCGCCCGAGGAATGAATTGAGCAACACCGCGCTCACACTGGCAGCCATCGCGATCATCGCCCATACAGGGTGCACCAACCCTGTTACCGCCGCCAAAACCCCGACGCCGTTGAAAGCAAAAGCAAGGGTAAGGTTCTGGACTGTCTTGCCATACGAGGTTCGCCCAATCTGGTAGGCGTCAACCACGGCGGTAAGGCGCTCCCCGGTCAACACTATATCTGACGACTCAATAGCGACATCTGCGCCGGCGCCAATGGCTATACCGACGTCGGCCTGCACTAGTGCTGGAGCATCGTTGATGCCATCCCCGATCATTACGACCCGGATGTCTTGCCTCTGAATCTCGCGGATTTTGGCGGCCTTTTCGTCCGGCAGCACCTCGGCGAGTACCTCATCAATACCTAACTCTTCCGCAACAGATCGTGCGGTACGCCAGTTGTCACCGGTGATCATCACCGGCTTAATTCCAAGATCTAAGAGCTGACGGACGGCCTCTTTGGCGTCGTCTTTGATGGTATCCGCTATGCCAATTAGCCCCAGTAATTTATTTTCCATCGCCACGCCAACTACGGTCTCGCCCACAGCTTCGAGTTTCTCGGCCCGCACTCGGCCAGAGCTGACGTCGATCCCAGACTCGGAGAGAAATCGCAGACTGCCCACGCGGATCACCTGTCCGTTTTCAGAAACCTCGACACCCTTGCCGGGGGTTGCCTGAAAGTCTCGGACCTCAGGAAGCGAAAGGCCATCTTCCTTTGCGCGCTCTAAAATGGCCTGTGCCAAAGGATGCTCAGAGGACGATTCAGCACCGGCGCCCAGTTGCAACAGCTTGGATGCGTCGGTCCCGTCCACGGGCACAATATCCACAACATACGGCTTGCCTTTGGTCAGCGTCCCGGTCTTGTCAAAGAGCATCTTTTCAACGTCTTTGAACACCTGAAAGGCCTCGCTTGAGCGCATCAGGATCCCTTTTTGGGCGGCCTCTCCGCCCCCTCGGATCATCGCCAGGGGCGTCGCCATCCCTAAAGCGCAGGGATAGCCCATGACAAAAACGGCCAGGACGGCGAAGATCGCACGCGTCACATTCACCTGCCCGGTAACTGCCCAGGCGCCAACGGTCCAAATCAAAAAGCCGGTCCCGGCGAAGGCGATGACGCCCGGGACGTAATACTTAAGCACCCGATCCGCTAGCTGCAAAATGCCCGGCTTCATAGCTCGAGCCTCTTCGATGTAGCGCACCACCTGATGCAAGAAGCTTTCCTCGCCCACCCTGGTGACCTTGACTACCAGGGTGCCTGACTGATTGATGGACCCGCCGATCACCTCCTCGCCGACGGTTCTCCTCACTGGCATGGACTCTCCAGTGACGATGCTCTCGTTAACACTGGATGCCCCATCGACTACCTCGCCGTCCACCGGGATACTTTCCCCAGGGCGGACTCGCACTAAATCACCTGGCTTGAGTTCGTCTATTGGTACCTCGACATCTTCTCCCTTTCTGATCACTCGAGCGGTTGCCGGCTGCATATCCAAGAGCCTGCGCACAGCTTCGGATGCTCGTGTCCGGACAAAAAGCGAGGTGTAACCGGAGAGGATGTGGTAAGTAGTGATGAATGTAGCGACGGCAAAGAAGTCGGGAATTGGGAATCGCTGCAAGGCGGGGACGCCCAAGAAGACGCCACCGACCAAACCGATTAACCCACCCGCCAGACCGGCAAAGGCCCCTAGCTCCAATAGCACGTGTTGGTTTAGGATCCGACGCCTGGCTGACTGAACCGCCATATTGAGGATGTGCCGCCCGGGGCCAAAGACAGTCGCCAGCGCCAGGCCCATCATTACCCACATAAACCAGTTCTGCTGGTAGCCAAGCCACATCGTCACCATCAAGGAGGCTGCAGTTATAGTGAAGCCTCCGGCGACGATAAGTCGAGTGCGTTCGGCCCTAAGTTCCTCTTCTTGCTCCTCAAAGGCGCGTACCTTGTCGGGGTCCCGAATGGAGTAGCCCAACTCCCGAAGTGTCTCACGCAACTCAATCGCTGTGTGCTTAGAAGGGTCGTATTCGATTAGCGCCTCTTCGTGGGCCAAGCTGACGTGGACGTCCTTGACGCCCTCGAGCCGTCGATAAGCCTGCTTAACTGTGGTGGTGCAGAAAGAACACGACATCCCACCGATATTGACTCGTAATTTCTCAATCGTTTTTTCGTTTTCGGGAGACATTTATGCTATTTCCTTTGCCTGACAAAAATAGATGCTCAGGCTCTTTACTTTGGTCTGAGCATCAGTGTAGCGTCTCCAGCCGCAGGAAAGTCAGGGACTAATGCAATTTCGGTTTTCCTATGCGCGCACTCCATCCGCAAACAGCGTCTCCTTTTCGATGAGATGACAAATGCAGTCCTTACGAACGTTGCTCTTGCGAAATGAACTCCATTCCTTCTGACTATATTTAGGAAAAGGTCTCCACAGAATCAAAGCCTCACAGTGAGCCTAAGCTCCTGCTCCCGCTTGAGATTCGGTGCATCTAGCGCAGGTACGGCTCGTTAACCTGCTCGATCTTGCGGTTGAGTTCATCCTGTAGTTCCGGGGCCAGTGGATGGCTTGACTCGATAAGGTTGTTCAACTCTTCGGGATCATTCTCGAGATCGTAAAGCTCAAAATAGTCACGCAGCTTTTCGTAGCCAATGTATTTGATCAGTTTAAAGTTTTCCCTAATCATCGCCAGGGTGGCTTTGACAAGCGGCCCCGATTTTGGATTGCTTTTCGCCTCAACGATGTAAATCGCACGATCGTTTGCATCAGCAAAGGCCTTTGGATCGCCAAAGGGGGGGAGAACTCTTCCCTCGCACCAATCCGGAACCGGCTTTCCCGCGAAATGCAGAAAGGTAGGCAAGAGATCAACCGTGCTTGTGGGCACATAGACATCATCGCGCGCCCGCTGGCCAGGTGCAGAGATGAGGAGCGGAACATGCACCACCGGTTCGTAGAGCACACGTGTGGTATGTTTCCAAATCTCTCGCTCGAACAGTTCGCCATGATCGGAGGTGAACACGACCCAGGTGTTATCAAGGAATCCCTGCCCCTCGAGAAAATCGAGTAATCGCCCAAACTCTGAATCGACATAGGCGATGTATTCATCGTAGTAAACGGCTTGCTCATTGACGAACCAATCCGGGTGCCCCTCCCCAAAGACATGCGGCGGCTTCGAAACCGGTTTGTAGCCATCCCAAAAGATATTTACAAATTCAGCACTCGGCGCGGATGGATCATGCGGCGGCATCATGTGCACGTAAGCCAGAAATGGCTGCTGCAGCATTTGCAGTTGTTGCTTAATCCAATCGATCGTCTCGCCAAGCGGGTACAGCATGTCGTGGTAGCCAGGGACGCCTCGAGGAAATTGCTCGGTTAGGCTCTGCTTGATCCTGCGTTGGTCAAATGTTTTTAGCAACCAAAAGATAGGGAACAAGAAAAGGGAATTCGAGAACTCGGCTGGCTTCTTAAAATACACACGTTCGGAGCGCGAGGCGACGACGTAATCCCCGAAAAATGTTTGATCTGAAAAATTGTAATCGACCAAGGCAATATCGTTGGGTAATGTGAACGCCTCGATATCTTCACGCAAATGGTGCAGCAAAATGTTTACTAGATAATTATGTGAGAACCCCACACGTGTGAAATTGGTATCCGCAAATTCATGAAAAATATTGCGCTTCAAATGTTTCTCGGAAACCGTCGCCTGGTGGCTGAGCGCGCGGTGCGTCCAAGGATACGTCCCTGTGAGAAGCGATGCTGTGCTGGGCGTCGTGAAGTTCCCGGCGGAATGATGGGCGTGATAAACCGTGGCGCGCTCGGCAAAACGCCCGAGGTTGGGCATCGTATTGCGTGGATAGCCATAAAGTCCGATATGGCGCGCGGAGAGCGTGTCAAACAGGATGACGAGAATGTTCTCTGCGCCCGCCCCCTTGGCAGGCATTGGCATCCTCTGTCCCATGCCTGAAGATGGGAGGCCTAGCATAGGCGTCATCGCAACCGCCTTTAGGAAATCGCGTCTAGTGAAACGTGGCGCCACAATAAGCCTCAAACATTGCGCGTTATTACGACCAATAGGCCCAGGATGTCAAAAAAAATGTAGAGTGCAGTCAGGATGGTAAGCCGGCCAGCGAGGGCCAGCACAGTCTCGCCAATCTTGGGAAATCGAACTGCGATGATCGCCGCCATTCCAAATATCGGGAGAATGCTGATTAACAGAATACCTTGCGGCCAAGTGTCACGAATGGAGATTTGAAGAATTACCGCGACCAGCGTTGCGACAAGCAGCAAGACACTGCTCAACGAAGCATACTTCGCTCTCGCCCAGCTGCGCGGCAGGATCATACCGAAAGCAAGAACGAGCAGAAAGATAATCGCCGTTTCAACTAACGCGAAACTAAGCGTATAGGCGACCGTACTGATAATTTCGAAAGTGGGCATATAGAGAACCCAAGCGGGAACGTCCTGCAGCATATTAAGGATCGTCCAAACATGGATTGGAAATGCACATAATACGAAGATCCGTACGACTTCTTCCCTATGAAACCGATCCCTAAAGATAACCAAGATCCTTCAACCGCTCCTCTAAGACTTTCTGATCTTCATCGTGGAAAGCAGGCGCCTCACTGGAGGGAGGATCCTGCAAATCGAGTGCTTCGCCGGTCACCAACTCCGGGAAGTCACGATACGAGGGATGGGAGAGCCCATGCAAACTGCTCTTCGAGAACAGCACGCCGGGAACCAGATCCGGGTCGATGCAGTGGTCGGCGCCCCAGTGATCATCGTTCACCTCAATCGACTTCTCTTCCCATCCTCCCAGCCCAGTCTGCGCCGAGGCACGGTAACCACGATTGAAGCCTACAACCAAATCCGGAGCAAACTGACATAAAGGACCTTCGAAAACTTCTTCGCGCTTATAGACGCGCTGGGCGACATTCCGCCCGTCTGGGCCTTTCCAGTTGGTCAACTGCTCACGGATCACATTTCGCTGCTCTTCCGTTTGGTTCGCGGCAACAACGCCCTCGGCTTCACGCTCTGCTTGATTGAGATAGATGCTGTTAAGACCGAGGGCATAGGCGCGGGTTTGAGACCAATCGATTTCCTGCATACTGCCCTGCTCGTTCGGCGTTGAGGTGCTCAGGAACCCTTGATCCATCAGCCAACGATTAAGGTGCACCTTGTACTCGAACGGTGCAAAGCCATGGTCTGAGAGTATATAAATATCGGGCTGCAAATCCTGGCCCGGTTTGATATGTTCCTCGATACGCCCCAGCATCGTATCGAGCTTTTCATACCAGCGCGCAACAACCTCCGGGCGATCCCTCAAAAACATATGCTGAACGCGGTCCAAGGTATCAAAAACGCTGGCCAAGATTCCTTCACGGAATTCTTGCACCAGGTTGAGAAAGATGCGCTCGCGCGTTTGATGGATCGTCTCGCAGAGATCGAGGAATTGTTCGTCGTCGAGAAAACCTTCTTCAAGACCGGTCGTATCCTGCGGCCAGCCCAGGGTGAGAAATGGCCCGAACGTTTTCCAAATTGACTTGGTGAAACCGCGTGGGCTTGCATACGGCCAGGGGGAATGTAGGGGATGGATCTGCAGCGGCAGAAAATACAATCCTGGCTCACCGCGGAACTCAGTCAGGATCACGCGCGTGATCGCCTTCACCGATAGCCCCAATTTTATGGGGAAGGAAAGCTGAACGATCGGGCTCCAAATTCCCTTCGTCAACTTAAACTCCTTTTTGTCAAGCCTCAGGCGCGCGCTGTTCTCGTCGCCAAGATCGAGATCCAGCCGCAGCGTAGCGGGCTGGAGTTCGGTGCCTTTTTTCCTCGATGGACCCGGAAGCAAGCCGCGATAATGTCCTTCGCCAATTCTGCCCAGAAGTTCGATGTTGGTCTTGAACGCTTCACTGGCAAGATCGGTGATCGGCGAGAAGAATATCCCCGCCCCCAGTCGACCCAAAATATCCGGTGTGCCCAATCCAGGAAGCGTACGCACCGGGGATTCAAAGCGGGCGGGAAAGGTCACCGGCCACCACAGGGACGTTGCTGGATAACCCAGTTGCACTGCGGCATCAAACAGTGTTGGTGCGTTGTGTGCGCGCGCAAATTGAACTCCCATCAGTTTCTTCGTCGTCGGCAGCATAGAGACATGCCGCGCGTACGTCGCCGGATTACGGTGGACGAAATCGAAGATCCCGTGACTACCGGGGTTTAGGCCCGTCGCCAGACTCGTCCATGAAACTTCACTTTGTGGCGGGTTTGCGATTTGCAGGCGCGCATAGCTACCTACCTCGACATAACGTTCGAGATTGGGCATCTTTCCCTGATTGTATAGATCTTCGAAAATGCTTGGATCGAATGCGTCTAATCCCACGACAATCGATTTCATCATCTGTAGCAGTTTTCCAAAGGAAGCATTAGCCTTCGGCGTTGGGGGATGGCTCGTGATCGGATGGGGGATTTTGATCTACGCCGTCTTTTCTCGACTCACGCATTGTCCTCCTTAGCCGCGCGAAAAACATTTTTATCCTCCCCGAGAATAAAAGGACGAACCCTGAAATTGCGGTGAAGAGCACAGCCAGCATTTGAAACAATAATCCGCCGGTATTTGGATCAATGTACATACACGTTCCTTTTCTGATGGCTTCCGTTTACGAGTTCGGCTCAATTATACGTGATGGTCGATCAAGCTGGATTATCGATGCGCGCCTTGCTGCACGCTTGGCGCTGAAAAAGAGGCGCTGATCGAATTGGCTAAGGCTGGCGATAGATGCCTATTTAGCCTTCTGCCGGTAAAGAGAGGGGTCGATTACGTGCGCCATGTTGCCGCGGTTGAGCACATTTCCCAGAAAATCGTCGATGCGCGGGATGAGCTCCTCGGCGCGTTCGATCAAGTGCCGGTAATGAATTTCGAGGGTGGCAATGTTGGTCTGTTGGCGCATCAATTCATGCACTTGATCTAAATGTGTGCCCATAATGCTACGCAGCTCGTCTTCTTCAATCTTGTCAGGATCTTCACCCCGGTTAACGAGCATTCTGCGCTGGGAGGCGAGGATCTCAGCCAGATCGCGCTGCATAAAGATCACCCGGTAATGGTGACGATCTGATAAATGCGGCAGCAGGTAGGAAATTATTTTTACTGCCTTACCTTGCGCCTCAGGCAGCCATGCAATATCGCCTTCACGAAGTTTTTTCACGCGCTCATACTCAAAATATCCCTTTGGATTGTCATCATCAGCCCGGCGCACATTGTCCTTGAGTAGTTTCATGCCCCCTGCTTCAAGCATGTTCATCATCAAAGATGTTCCCGAACGGGGCAGCCCTGATACGACGACAATTGGATCGGGTGCAGGACTCACGCGCGACCACCTGCGTTCTTCTTCCACCACTTTTTCAATCGTTCCATGGCGCGCTGCAATTGATCTTCTGGTGCACAGAGCGAGATGCGCATCTGGCTATCGGCGAACGCCCCGAACAGCGATCCGGGTGCGAGACTGAGCCCCGCATCATCGAGCAGCGATCGCGTAAAATCAGCGGACGTCAAGCCCGGCGGACAGGCGCACCAAATGTAAATCGCCCCTTGCGGAACTGTGAACACTGTTCCAATCTCGCGCAGAGCTTTCACAACCAGATCGCGACGTTGCTGATAGATCACATTCCGCTCTTCAAGCCATGCTTGATCGATCGCCATTGCCGCGACAGCCGCCTCTTGGATGGGAAGAAAGTGCCCGCTATCGGCATGCGACTTCAAGGTGTACAACGCCTCCAGCGCTTGTGTGTTTCCCACCACCACCCCAACCCGCCATCCAGCCATATTATGCGATTTTGAAAGCGTATTGAATTCCACAGCAACTTCTTTGGCGCCCTCGATTTCGAGGACACTGAGAGCGCGCGCGCCATCATAGGTCACCTGTATGTATGCCGCGTCGTGACACAAGAGCAGATTATGCTGTCGCGCAAATTGGACTGCATTATCAAAAAACGCGCGTGTTGCCAGTGCGCCGGTGGGGTTGTTTGGATAGTTGAGCCACAGCATTTTTGCTCGCTCCAAAATATCCATGGGGATTAATTCAAGATCGGGAAGAAAGTTCTCTTCTGCGCGCAGCGGCATCGCGTACGTCTCGCCCCCGGCGAACAAGGCGCTGCTGGTGTAGGTCACGTAAGCAGGATCCGGCAGCAGCACTACATCGCCGCTTTCCACCACCGTCTGTGTAAGATGAAAGATGCCCTCTTTCGACCCGACGAGTGGGACAATTTCAGTCTCTGGATCAAGATCGACGCTGTGCTTTTTCGCATAAAGCTCAGCCCAGGCCTGGCGCAGTGCTTGCGTTCCTTTATGATGGCCGTAGCCATGCACATTGGGGCGCGCGGCGCACTCGCTTAACGCCTCGACCACTGCTTGCGGTGGCGGCAGATCGGGCGAGCCGATGTCCAGTCGGATCACATCGACACCATGCTCCTGCAGTTTGCGAATTCTCGGCGCTAGCGTCGCGAAGTAAAGGATGTTAAGCGCAGACAAGCGCCGAGCGGTTGCCTTCATCTTTCATTCTCCTGAGAAAATATGGCCGGAAGGAGCCCCTCAAGGCCAATAAGTAGGTTCGCCTGCTAAAGCCCGCACTCCCACTCACAAAAAGCTAGTATACCTCGCAGCCGAGGAACATTCTCACTTGCCGATAGCATGCTTGTGGCACAAAGGAAAGACGAAAGTTCGCATGATGAAGTAGGTCTTTATGGATATGCGCAACTCACAGATCGCATCACCTGCATTATTCATTTGGCGAAAACCCTCACATGCAGATCGAACGACGAAAGACAAATGCATTTTTATCCCCTGTATGCCAAGGTCGCCAAGTCGGTTGACAGCCACAAGTCATCCGTTATAATGGACTGTAATCCTATATTTCGGACTATTGACAGGTGATTATGGTTGAACTTGCCGTACCTGCGGCTGGCCGTACATTGGGCTTGTTGGAACTTATGCTCGCCAATCCCGAGGGGGTGACACCGCGGGAATGTGTAGATCGGCTCGAAATTTCGCGCAGTACGCTCTTTGAACTGCTGCAGACACTGAAGGTGCTGGGGTATATCGAGCAGTCCGCGCCGCGCGCGCGTTATCGCGCAGGGCCGCGCTTGTTGGCCTGGCGAGGAAGCAGCCTTGGAGACCCTCAGGAATTGTTGAACGCATTCTTTCAAGAGGCTGCCGCACCACCCCTCGATGAGACCCTTGCACTGCTCGTTTCAAGCCCGCCTCAGTTTCTTCTTCTCGCCCAGCGCGTGAGCTCCCAACGTGTTCGCATTGCGTTCGAGTCAGGGCAGCGTTTCGCAGCGGACGAAACAGCCGCCAACTTGATCCTTACCTCTTCACCATCCGCTACTGTTCGATCCATGGGCTTTCATATCAAGGTGAACGCCGACTCGTTTGAGCTTGCATTGCCTATCTGCCGGGATGGCCATCGCCCCAGCGCGGCCTTATTGCTTAGTGCTCCCAGGTATCGGCACACACTCGATGGTTTGATGCAGCATGTCGACCCCATGCGTCAGATGGCAGCCCGCCTTTCTTACCGCCTTGGAGCACCCGTCTATGCTCCCTACAAAACTGCGCTGCTGCCCAAGATCGAGCCCTCCACCCCTCTTGCAGAAGACGAGATCAATACCTTTCTCCAGGGGCCATGGGTGGCGAGCCTGGCCTGCATCCGACCCAGCGGAACGCCGCATGTTATCCCCATCTGGCATGAATGGGATGGCGATTCGTTCTTTGTGGCTGCCTGGTCGGGATCGCGCTGGTCGGATTACCTGCTTCAAAACCCGCACGTCTCGCTCACGATCGACGAACCTTGGCCACCGCTGCGCAGGATCTCAGCGCAAGGGATGGCCCTACCGCTCTCGGAAGAAGATCTTGTGGATGGCATCCCCGCGCTCTTAGAGCGCCTCAGTCTGCGCTTCCTGGGTCAAGCGCTTAGCCCTGAGCTTGCTTCACGTCCCTGGCGCGCCTTTCGTATTAAACCGGAGCAAATGCAAGGCGTGCGCGGTTTGCAGACCGAAGGCGCATGAATCTATCGATCTCGAATCTAAGCCATTCCTACAACCACTCAGCCAGCGAGGCGCGCCTGGCGTTGAAGGACATCCATTTGGAGGTGCAGCCATCAGAGTTTGTGGCCTTGATCGGTCCCAGCGGCTGCGGAAAATCAACCCTGCTGCGTATTATCGCCGGATTGGTTGTGCCAACCCAGGGAAGCGCGCGTCTTGCACAAATGAATCCCAAACAAGCAACTGCAGCGAAACAGATTTCATGGATGGCACAGAAACCTGCGCTCCTTCCGTGGCGCACCGTGTACGCTAACGTGGCGCTCGCTCAGAAAATCAATCCCCAAAATTCGCGCTCCCTGCTTTCACCTCTGGAGCTCTTGGATCTTGTGCGTCTTGGTGATTTTGCTTCCGCGCACACCTTTACACTTTCGGGGGGTATGCAGCAGCGCGTCGCACTCGCTCGCACACTTGCGCTGGGAGCTGATTACTGGCTGATGGATGAGCCATTCACAGCGCTCGATGAGTTAACCCGAGAAAGTCTCACGCGCGAGGTGCTCGGCCTTTGGAAGCGCTTCCATCCAACCGTTCTCTGGGTCACACACAGCATTTCGGAGGCGGTGCGTATGGCGGATCGTGTGCTGGTCATGTCCCGCAGTCCCGGACAAATCCACGCCGAGCATCGCATTCACCTCATACGTCCACGCGATGAAACCGCGCCTGCGTTTCAAGATGTTGTGCGTTTGATTCGCACAGATCTAGCTCTGAAATCATGAAGCGCCTATTCTCCAGCGATCTTTGGCTTGCGTTTTTGATCATCGCTCCAGTGTTGTTGAGTTGGGAGATCCTTGTGCGCGCATTGCAGCTTCCCATCTACCTGCTCCCTTCGCCCACACGGATCCTGCGCACACTCTTCGAAAACCTGGCACTCTACGCCAATGCCAGCGCCATAACCCTCAGCGAGGCGATTGCTGGACTGCTCTTGGGCCTCAGCGCTGGCGCACTCGGTGCCACTTTGCTTGGCCTTTGGCCGCGTATGGAGCGCGGCGTGATGACCCTCGCCATCCTGGTAAAGTCCACGCCCCTAGTTGCCATCGCGCCCCTGCTCACTATTTGGCTCGGCTTTGGTGTGGTCCCGAAAATAATCATCACTGCACTGCTGACCTTTTTCCCGGTATTGGTGAACGTCCTCAGTGGGCTGCGCTCTACCGATGTCGCCCTGCTGGACACCTTCCAATCCTGGCATGCCAGCCGCTGGGAGGTGTTTCTCAATGCGCGCGTTCCTTCAGCCGTGCCTCACCTTTTTGCAGCCTTAAAGGTCACGGCTCCGCTTGCCCTGATCGGCGCCGTGGTAGCTGAATGGACCGGTGCCTCTGGCGGATTGGGGCGCACCATGTGGCTGGCCTACACCAATTTAAACCTGCCTTTTCTTTTCGCCGCGGTCTTCATCCTGGCCGCGATGGGAGTCGCACTTTATACGCTCGTTGTCATCATCGAGGATCGAGTGTTTTTTTGGGAGGGAACGTCATGATCAAAAGGTCATTCGCCTGCCTCGCTGGTTTTTTTGTGCTGGCGCTTGTCATCACCACTTGTACAACACAGCCAACCGCGGAGCCGGCAGCGAACGTTGCTATGACCTTTATGGCGGGCTACCGTCCGCAAGCGAACCTGCCATTCGTTGGCGCGTATGTCGCACAGGCAAAAGGCTATTTCGAGGATCAGGGACTCGAGGTGAGAATTGATCATTCCCCGGGTGGTGGAGAACACCTGCAGCTGACCACATTGGGTCAAGTCCAGGTCACCACCCAAGACGCCGCGGTGTTGTTGAAGCGGCGCTCCGATCCCGGTCTTCCCATCGTCTCCTTTGCTTTGCTCGGCCAGCGCGGCCAGCAGGCTTTCGCCGCGCTGAGCTCCGCGGGATTGCAGACCCCAAAAGACTGGGAAGGCCTGCTTGTAGGTTACAAAGGAACGCCGCCGCCTGATCTGCTCGCCTTGCTCAACGCCGCCGGGGCAGACCCCGGCTTGGTGGAATTGGTCAATGTAGGCTTTGACCCGCGTGTGCTCACCGAGGGGCGAGTTGACGTCTATCCTGTTTTCAAATCAAACGAACCCTTCCTCATCCGATCTTGGGGTTTTGATGTCACCCTCTGGGACGCAGCTGACTATGGCGTCCCCACGCTTGGTCTTGCCTATGTCACCAGCGAGGAGACACTCGAATCGCATCCCGATCTCTTGGCGCGCTTCCTGCGCGCCGCACTGCAAGGGATTGATTTCGCCGCCAAGAATCCAGATGAAGCTGTGGAGATCGTCTTATCCTACACTGGGCCGGAAACCGATCGCGAGCATATGCTTTTTATGCTGCAGATGGAATTGCTTGATTACTACAGCGAAGTAACAGAAACCTACGGCAATGGGTGGCAAACGCTCGATCAATGGCAATCGCTGGCGGATCTTTTGGTGGAGGTAGAGGCCATGTCCCCCATCGACGTATCGAAAGCGTTCACCAACGAAATCTTAGATCTGGCATACCTTCAGACACCCCAGTAGCTTTCGATTTGCCTTAAGTTGGGTAGCGGGAGGCGTTTGCCTTCGATCGAACTGCAATGGCCGACCTCTTAAATGCAAAACGCCCCAGATCGATTGCAAATCTGGCGCGCATAGCTTCGTCTTCGTTTAGGTTAAGCGAATTAAATGCCGTCCGCGCAACCGTTGCACGGCACGTACATTAAACTATCCGGCTGTAGCACCCGCGCTTTGCTTGTTCATCCGGCACAGTGCATGCCATCCAAAGCCATGCCACCGCATTATCGGGCTCCTGCTGCAGGACCCAGCCCAACGCTTGGTTCCCCAACTTCATCTCGCCCCGGCCGATGGCTTCGATGGCGTACTCAAGCGCCTGTTCGACGGTGGGTGTGTGGGTTGCGAACATTGGCAATCCCTCTTCTACATCTTGCTTCATATCTTCCATAGCTGCTGGTTACCTACTACCTTTCCAGAATTCATATCTACGAAGTACGATCAGCATAAACTAAGGTATGTGGGTTTTGACTTACGGCCCGCTTACAGATTATGCTTGATAAATTGCTCTCTGTCTGTTGTCCGTTAACTTGTTTCCCGCAGGGAGCGTCTCTCTGATCTGGCCTTTCTGATTAAGCATGCGGTTGCTGATGAGGTTATTGTAGGAGACCAGCTGCCTTGGGGGGAGCGTACTGTGGTACTTCGAGGCAGAGTACATTTGTACGGGGGACAGCGGTACCATTATTACCAAGGCTGCTGTCCTAGCGCCGCACTCCGGTTTCGCTGTCCCGTAGATTCTACTTTCGCAGGGGAGAAATCCGACGTCTTCCACGCGCTGTCCGTTACCTTGCGCCAGATCAATCGCGCTTATGGAGCACGCGGACGGTAAATGCGTGCGCGTTCGCTTCGTCGGCGGCATGGTGCTGCGTGCTCACCTCGTCCCATGCTGCTTCATCGTAGACTGGGAAGTAGGCATCGGCCGCGAATGATCCATGGACAATCGTCAGGAACATGCGATCGACAACGTTCATCGCCAAAACCCGAGCATAAACCTGTTCCCCACCGGCGATGAAGACCTCGGATTCGTTATATCGTTTCGCCGCAATCGCCAACGCCGATTCGATGGAATTGGCGACTCGCACCCCATCATGAACCAGGTGGCTGCTGCGAGTCAGGATGATCATCTTTCTGCCAGGAAGCGGTCTCCTTAATGTCGCAAATGTTTTACGCCCCATAATGAGCGTATGCCCCATCGTTCGCTGGCGAAAAATGGCCAGCTCAGCGGGCAATCGCCAGGGAAGGTTTCCTTCAAAACCGATCCCCCGACTATGCTCTGCAATGGCGGCAATAATGGCAACGATCATACCGAAATTTCAGCCTTGATGCGCGGG
>Ga0255058_10000982_pt1 | contig 16379 bp, 16 predicted proteins | sample Cases_109_9_MG_FD_188637 | JGI IMG/M metagenome (GOLD analysis project Ga0255058, IMG submission 188637) | Seawater microbial communities from Amundsen Gulf, Northwest Territories, Canada - Cases_109_9 | ecosystem: Environmental > Aquatic > Marine > Gulf | place: Canada: Northwest Territories... | reverse complement strand
GAGTCCGCCCGTGACCGTGATCGGACGGGGATCGTCGGCGGAAAGCCCGAGCGCGCCGAGCGCCATCTGGATGGCGGAGGGAAAGCAGGAGTAGAGGTCGAAGGCGGCGATCTCGTCGACCGAGACGCCCGCCATGCCGAGCGCGCGCTGCGTCGCGGCGCGGATCGCGGGCGACTCGTAGAAGTTGGCGCGGTCGGAGACGAACCAGGTGTCGTAGGCGTCGCCGCAGCCGCGGAGGTAGACCCAGCGGTCCTCGGGGACGCCTAGCTCGCGCGCGGTCTCGGAGCCGGTGAGGATGACAGCGGCGGACTGGTCGATCTCGATCATCGCGTTCATCAGCTTCGGGTAAGGGGAGCAGACCCGGCGGTTATCGGGCGTGATGCTGGTGATCTCGTCCGCGCTGAGCGCCGTCTGGAACCAGGCGTAAGGGTTCTCTCCAGCGACGGCGGATAGCCTGGCGCAAAGCCGGCCGAGGTGCGCCTGGTGATCCTCGATCGTGTGGCCAAGATTGGCACGGATGGCGTTCTCGAACAGAGGGTAAAAGCGGTTGGGGAGGGTCGCGCCGTGGCGGGCCTCGATCTCCGTGAACGCCATTCGGGGGTCGCCAACGAGTTCCCCCGGCGTGCCGCGCTCCGTCCACGGGAGGCGCTCTCGGGTCTTGCGAGCTATACGCCGCGAGGCCAGCGCCTCGGAGCCGGCGATCAACGCGATACGCGTGCGCCCCTCAGTGATCGCCTGAGCCGTCTCGTTGACGAGGCGTTGCGGCGTCTCGCCGCCGATCGTCGTGTGAACGGTCTGTGCCGGATGCGCGCCGATGCGCTTGGCCAGTGCGCCGGGAAGGTCCGGATACGCCCATGACATGACGTTGGGCACCTGCACGGAGTCGACCTTCGTAAGCAGTCCGGCGACACCGGCATCCATCTCGGCGGCGCGGGCGACGGTCGCCATCATCTCGAGAGGCTCGATCGTCTCCTCGATGGTCGCGGGATGGTTGGTCAGCTGGCCGACGCCGACGATGACGGGGTAGTTCGTACTCATAGTGTCCTCACCTTTACGCGAAGGTGAGCGTAAAGGGCTGTTGCGTAGGGGTCAAGCCTGCGATCGCGAATACGTTTGACTCAAAGCGTAGCAGCCCTATAATCCATTACGTCCGATAGCCAGTCACAGACAAGACAAAAGGAGGCAGTGCATGCCCCGACTCTTTCGAACCTTTCTAACCCTGTGCCTCGTTGCGCTCGCGGCCGCGCTCGTGTTCGCCGCTTGCGGCGATGACGACGATGACAACGGCGGCAACGGTGGTGGCGGCGATATCGATATCTCCGGCGTTCCGGAGCTGGACGACGGCGTCCTCAACGTTGGGTCCGATATCGCCTACGCGCCGTTCGAGTTCTACGAGGAAGGCACAACGACGCCCGATGGCCTCGACATCGACCTCGCCGAGGCGATCGCCGTGGCGCTTGACGTCGACATTGAGTTCCAGAACACCGGCTTCGACGGGATCATTCCAGCGCTTGAGGTCGATGACTTCGACGTCTTGATCTCGGCGATGACGATCACCGACGAGCGATCGGAGGTGATCGACTTCGTGCCTTACATCACCGTAGGCACCGGCATAGTAGTGCCGACTGGAAACCCTGACGGGATTGCGGGTCTGGACGACCTCTGTGGTAAGACGGTGGCGGTGCAGGTCGGCACGATCCAGTTCGACATGCTGGAGGCGCAGAACGACTCGTGCGACGACGACGTCAACATCGTCGTGTTCGACACGAACCCGCTGGCGGTTGAAGACCTGCGCACCGGCGGTAGCGACGCCAACTTCTCGGATTACCCGGTGGCAGCCGAGGACGCAGCGATTTCGGGAGGCGACCTTGAAGTTGTCGACACCCAGATCGCTCCAGAGCCGTACGGACTCGGCGTTCGTAAAACGTCGACCGAGCTGAATGCGGTCCTGGACGAGGCGCTACAGGCGATCATCGACGATGGTACCTATCAACAGATCCTCGATGATTGGGATCTGCCTGACATCGCCCTGAACTAGGACCTGAAGCTGAAAAACCACAGGCGGCCCCCGCAAGTAAGCGGGGGCCACTTGGTTTTCCGATATGATTGCGCCGATGAGCGAACTACTGGCGATCCGCTACGACTTCGATGTGGTCTGGGACTTCCTGTTCGACCCGATCGTCCTGGAGGCGCTGTGGGAGACCATGAAGATCTCCACGCTGGCGATGGTGGGTGGGGTCGTGCTCGGCATTGTCCTGGCAGTCATGAGGGTGTCACGAAACCCGGTCGCATCCACGGCTTCGGGGCTCTACGTCTGGTTCTGGCGGGGAACGCCGGTCATCCTCCAGCTGCTGATGTTCTTCTTCGGCCTCAAGCAGGTGATCGACGAGGACATCTTCCGCGACAACTGGACGCGGTTCCGTGCCGCAGTGGTCATCTTCGCGTTCAACGAGGCGGCATACATGGCGGAGATAGGCCGCGCGGGCATCCTCTCGGTGGATCCCGGTCAGATGGATGCGGCGAAGAGCCTCGGTATGACGAACCTGCAGGCGATGCGGCGGATCATCCTGCCGCAGGCGATACGGGTGATGATACCGCCGACGGGTAACGAGTTCATCGCCCTCCTCAAGAACACGTCGGTGCTCTTCGCGATCGGTATCGTGGAGCTAACGAACGCAGCGCGTATCCAGGCGGCGCGGAACTTCAAGATCATGGAGCTGTATAGCGTTGCTGCATTTTGGTACCTGATGATCGTGACCGTATTCAGCATCGGGCAGGCGGAACTGGAGCGGAGGTTCGCCGCCGGAGAACGCGATCAGCCGCAGACACTCTTCTCGCGCATGACCAGGGTTGTGGGTGCCAGCCGGCGCGGAGAGGGTAAATTCTGAAGCGATGACTAGTGTCATGGTGCGGATCGAGGACGCACACAAACGCTTCGGCGAGCTAGAAGTGTTGCGCGGTGTGACAACGAACGTCGCGCGCGGCGAGGTGGTTGTGCTGCTAGGGGCGAGCGGCTCTGGGAAGACGACGCTGCTGAGGTGCATCAACCACCTGGACAAGCTGGACGACGGGCGCATCTACGTCGACGGCGAACTGGTCGGCTATCGAGAGGTGAAAGGGAAGATCGTCGAGGACAAGGAGTCAGCGATCGCGCGGAAGCGAGCTCAGATCGGGATGGTGTTCCAGCGATTCAACCTCTTCCCGCACCTGACGGCGATTGGGAACGTGATCGAGGCCCCGATGCGGGTGAAGAAGATGCCGAAGGCGGCTGCACAAGAACTGGGGCGAGAGCAACTAGAGAAGGTGGGGCTGTCCGACAAGATCGACGAACACCCGAACAAGCTCTCGGGCGGGCAACAACAACGCGTCGCGATCGCGCGGGCGCTGGCTATGCAGCCGAAGCTGATGCTGTTCGATGAGCCAACGTCGGCGCTGGACCCCGAGCTAGTGGGCGAAGTGCTGGACGTAATGAAGGAGCTGGCGCGCGACGGCATGACGATGATCGTCGTGACGCACGAGATCGGCTTCGCTCGCGAGGTGGCGGACCGGGTGGTCTTCATGGACGAGGGCGTCATCGTCGAGGATGCGCCGCCCCGGGAGTTGATCGAGTCGCCGAAGCACGAGCGGACGAAGGCGTTTCTGAGCCGAATTCTGTAGCGTGCTAGCCGGCCACTAGGACCTACCGCCTCAAGAACCCGTCAATCTCTTCAAGCGCTGCGGTGATGTCGTCCGGGCCGTTATAGAGGTGGGGCGAGAACCTGACGGCATCTCTTCTTGCAGAAACGACGATCTGCTGCGACCTCAGGTGTTCGGCGATCGCTCCGGCATCAGCTCCCGGTATGCGCGCTGCCACGATCGAGGTTCGTTCGGAGCGGTCGCGGGGCGGCAGAATCTCGGCGTTGCGTCTCCGCAGGCCATCGATAAGCTGGTCCGCCAACTGGAGGTTGTGGTCGAATATCCGGTCTATGCCGATCCGCGACAGATAGTCGATCGAGGCCGCTAGTCCAACGGCGCAGCCGTAGGCCATGGTGCTGAATTCGAACCGGCTTGCCGTGTCTGACAACACAAGCCGATCCGCCTGCAGGTCCCAGATGTTTCGGTGACTGCGGAACCCGACCAGACCAGGATCGAGTTTTTCCTGCAGGTGAGGCGCCAGGTACATGACGCCGACCCCGAATGGGCCGCAGAGCCACTTGTACGACGCGGTGACCAACGCGTCCACGCCAGAGGCCGCCACATCGATGGGCACGGCGCCTGCTGACTGCGAAGCGTCCACGATCAGCAGCGCCCCGTGTTTATGTGCAGCCTCTGTCAGCGCCGCCACGTCGTACCGCTGCCCCGTGGAGTACTCAACCTCGGAGATGCAGACCACGGCTGTGTTGCGGTCGATCAGTGCGGTCAGATCGTCGAGGCGTACGTAGCCATCCGTCGCTCTGGCGAACCTCACCTCGGATCCAGTACTGCGCGCTACGCGACCCCAGGGATAGATGGTGCTGGGAAACGTGACATCTACTCCGACGATGTTCGATTCCGGGCCGGGAGCGATAGCCCAGGCGAGCGAGGCCAGAAGCTCCGTCGCGCTGGAGCCCACTGCGATGTCGCCGGCTTGCGCGTTGAATAGCCGCGCCGCGGCGACGTGCAGACTGTCGAAAACGGACTCCTCGGCATCCCCATCGAACGTCTGAGCGCCTTTCAGAGCTAGCTCCCTGAACCAGTCGGTGGTCGCCTCCTGCGCTCCTTCGTACATCAGGCAGATGTTCGCCGCGTCGAGATAGGAGTTGTCGCGACACCCCGGAAAGTCGTGGGGTTCAGTGATGGGATCCATATTTGTGCCGCTACTCATCGCGCTGACGGCGAGGCGGATAGCGAACCGCTACTTCGCGGTCCAGCCACCGTCGGCGAGGATGTGGGTGCCGTTGACGTAGGAGGACTCGTCACCGGCGAGGAACAGGGCGACGTTAGCGATCTCCTCGGGGCGGCCGAGGCGGCCCATAGGGGTGCCACCTACTGTCCATTCGAGTAAAGGTTCGGCGGACTTGATGAGATCGACGAGCGGTGTGTCGATCCAGCCGGGACAGATGGCGTTGACGCGAATGTTGTGCGGCGCGCCGTCTAGGCCAAACTGCTTGGTGAGGCCGATAACTGCGTGCTTTGAGGCATGGTAAGCGTGTCCGGCGCCGCCGGGGCCGATCGGGTTCGTCGTGCCAACGACTCCCATCATCGACGACATGTTGACGATTGCGCCGCCGTTCCCTTGCTTGATCATCTGCTCCATGCCGTGCAGACAGCCGTAGTAGACGCCCGTCTCGTTCACAGCGATGACCTGCTCCCACGTGTACTGAGGGCCGCCGATCCCGGCGTTGTTGACGACGATGTCGATCTTGCCCCAGGCGCTGACGGTGGCCTCGATCGCCGCTTTGACGTCGTCCTCGCTCGTGGTGTCAGTGCGGAGCGGCTTCGCCTCGCCGCCGGAGTCTTCGATCTGGGCCGCGACGGCGTTCGCGGTGTCTTCGTTGATGTCCGTCGACATGACGCTCGCGCCCTCGCGTCCGTACAACGTGGCGATCGCCTTGCCGATGCCGGAACCGGCACCGGTCACGAGGGCTGTCTTGCCTGCTAGTCTTCCGTCCTGCGCCATTTGTCGGCTCCTCCTTCGCTCGCGGACCCCCATTCTATCGGGGCGGGCGGAATCGTACTACAAGCCGGACGTGGGGTCGACGATGAGCAGCGAGCGGCCTTGCCGAGAGCGATGACGGGCCTTGATAATGACCCGTGATGAGCAAACTATCTGACCGTATACGAAAAACGAAACGCGTGAAGCCAAAGCCGATTGGGTTTACCGCAGCGGCGGCGGGCTCGCCAGAGCTGACCATGTTGACTGTCGTGCGCTTGGGTTCGGGGGATGCGGGGAAGATCGGCGAAGCGGTGGAAAAGGGCGCCGATGTCGTGATCGTGGAGCGTCCGGACGCCGGGAAGTTGAAGGCCCACGCGAAGAATTCGGGTGTGGTGGGCGGCGTCAACGCGGCGGCAGCCGACCGCGCGGCGGTGGCAGATCTCGCTGAGTCCGGCGCCGATTTCGTAGTGACCGACCTGGAATCCGGTCTGGCGGAAGCGCTATTGGAGGAGAAGCTCGGATACGTTCTTTCTATCCCCTTGGAGACTTCGGATACCGTCCTACGACTGATCGGCGACCTTTCGTTGGACGCGGTGATCGTGCCGGCGATCGAAGGGATGTTTTCGCTGGGAAATGCCCTGCAACTCCGGCGTGTTGCGACACTTGCGGGAAGCCCGCTGCTTACAGAAGTGGCTCTACCAGTCGACGAGGCCGAACTCGAGGCCCTCAGGGGTGCGGGAGTGACGGGGGTTATCGTACAAGGATCGGCTATCAGCAAGCTGAAGAAGCTAAGGAAGACCATCGAGTCGCTCCCGGAACGGAAGACGAAACGCGACGACCGGCTAGAAGCGTCGCTGCCTATGGGCATTGCGGCTAGAACGAACGCGGATCGCGATGACGACCACGATGAAGATGACGAAGAAGACGACGAATAAACGGACCGATTTCCGACCACTATAACCTTGACGTAGGCGTTAGACCTGCCTATACTCCGATTCAAGCAACGAACTACCGCAGTCCACACTCGCCAAACTGGAGACTGCCTTGCCAGAACGGGAAGATCCCTACCTGCAAATCGGCGAAGTCGCCGAGCGCACGAGCGTAACCCAGCGAACGCTCCGCTTCTACGAAGAGAAAGGCCTACTGAAGCCGCCCAGCAGGATGGACGGCGGCTTCCGGCTCTACTCGGAAGCGGATGTGAAGCGGGTCAATCAGATTCGCCGCCTCCAGGACCTGCTTGGGGTCGCCCTCGCAGACATCAAAGAGATGGTAGATGCCGAGGAGATGCTCCGGGAGATTCGGGCGCAGTACAACCCCGAGTCCGGGGTGGCGGAGAAGCGCCGTCAGCTGGAGAAGGCGACGGAGGTAGTGCAGGCCCAATACGCCATCGTGCAGCAGAAGATGGAGCAGATGCACGAGATGAAGAGCCAGCTCGAGGAGCGGCTCGCGACGTTCAAGCGCTGGAGCGACGAGCTGGAACGTCTGGAAGACAAAGCCCCGGTAGCTGGGGGCTAACCCTCTTCATAAGCCGTCGGAAAGCAAGACGGCCCAGATCCACGGTCCCTGACCGTTACGGCGTAACCTTCTCTGGTCAGCAGCTAGTGCTGATCGTCGGACGATTCGTCATCATCGGGTGGACGATGAAGCCAGAAGCCGACGCGCCGGCGAATAAGGAAGCCGATCAGAAGCAGCACCCCTGCACCCCCGGCGGCGCCAACGGTCAGAAGAGCCAGCCTGAGAACGTCTACGTCGCTCCCCTCGTCGAGGTCACCGTCTCCATCAGGTTCCCCGGTCGCGACGGGTGTCGGATCGGTGTCATCGATCGGCGTCGTCGGTGGGTCGCCGGTCGTCGGGCAAACGGCCGGTGTCGGCGTGATGACCGACGCGCCGCCGCTCTGGACCTGCCAGGAGATAGTGTGGTTCAGCGTATCGAGGCTCTCCCGGTCGCGGACCTGGAAGGTCAGCGCCCAATCGCCTTCGGTGTTCTCTTCGACAATTCCGGGATAGATCGCAGCACCGTAGCCGTTGGGCTGGAAAACGATCCTCATGCCCACGCCGAGACCATTCGGCCGGTCCAGGTCGAACTCGAACTCACCTTCGCCCAGTGGGGGGAGATCGCGAACGTCGATTGGAGCAGAGAAACAGAACTGGATCACGAGAAGGGGCTCCAGGAAGACGTCCCCCTCTTTCGGGTACTGAAAGGTGATTTCCGGCTCGTCGGCGTGGGCTTCGGGCGTAGCTCCTGCCAGCAAAACACCGCCTATAGCGACCATCACGGCCAGAGCCGATACGGCGGCCCCGCGCCGGGCGAAGACGGCTAGTCGGTGCATACTGATGCGCAATTTATCACACAGGGGCGTTACGTCGTAGACCTGCCCCCGATGGGCCGGCGGATGCGGCGGTATAATCCGGACGTATGTTGGCCACAGCTCGAAATCATGACTGAACGCGCGACAAGCCTCAAATACCAGCGCATCATCGCCAAGATCGGCACGAATGTGCTGACAGCCGGCACCGCAAGCCTCAACGAAGAGGTGATGACGGCGCTCGTCGGGCAGATCGCAAACCTGCACGCGCGTGGCGCCGAGGTGATCGTCGTGACGTCCGGGGCGATCGCGGCGGGGCGGCACCGGCTGGGAAAAACGAAGGGCCGCAAGGACATCCCCTACCGGCAAGTACTGGCGGCGATCGGCCAGACGGACCTCATGGAGGCGTACCAGGATCTGTTCGCGAAGCACGGGATCACGATCGCCCAGGCGCTCCTCACGAAGCAGGACCTCAGCGACCGCCAAGGCTATCTGAACGCACGCAACACCCTGATCGCGCTCCTGGAGTACCGTGTCGTTCCCATCGTCAACGAGAACGATGTCGTCGGTGTCGACGAAATCGAGAACGCCAAGATCGGCGACAACGACAGCCTCTCCGCACTCGTGGCGAACCTCGTTGACGCCGATCTTCTGGCCCTGCTGACGGATACCGGTGGCCTGTATACGGCGGACCCACGACTGGATAGCTCAGCGGAGTTGATCCCGGAGGTCGAGAAGATCGACTCCCGCATCGAGGCGCTCGCCGCCGGCGCCAGCACAGACGGCGTCGGCGTAGGCGGGATGACGACCAAGGTCCAGGCCGCGCGGCTTGCTGTCGGCGGCGGGACGCACGTCGTGATCGCCTCCGGCAAGGAACCGAATACCCTGGTGCGAGTGGCGGATGGGGAGAAGCTCGGAACGCACTTCCCTTCGACGACCGACCGCATGGAGAGCCGCAAGCGCTGGATGCTCACCGGACTCTCGATCAAAGGGGACGTGGTGGTCGACGCCGGCGCCGCGAAGGTCCTGCGTGAGGACAACCGCAGCTTGCTGGCGGCGGGTGTCGAAAACGTGGAAGGCTCGTTCGAGCGGGGTGACGCGGTAGCCATCGTGGACAGCGCGGGCACCCGCATCGCCTGCGGGATTGCCGACTACAGCTCCGAGGACATCCTCCGTATTCGCGGCGTGCGATCGGACAAGATCGAGTCGGTGCTCGGACACCACTACGGCGCCGAGGTCGTGCACCGCGACAACCTGGTGCTCCTCTAGGTGACGCTTAACCGCTCCGCCGCTATCACGGGCATCAGCGAGATCAAGCCGACTCCCTCGGCCGATGGCAAGACCACGCTCGGCATTTGGACCGACGTCTCACGACAAGCGGTGCTCGATGCGGGCCTGTCGATGTCAGACATCGATGGACTGCTCGTCGCGCCCCCGATCGTCGGGATGGTGGCGATGTGGCCAGCGATCCTCGGCGAATACCTCAACGTCCACCCGAAGTACGAAGACGTCGTCGACCTCGGCGGCGCGTCCCCGGCCGGAATGGTATGGCGAGCGGCAGCCGCGATCGATGCCGGGCTCTGCAAAGCGGTCCTCTGCGTCAGCGGTGAGGCGTCCGACATCGATACGTTCTACGCCCGGCGGTCACGTAAGCCGACCGCACAGCTTCCCGGCCGCGAGTTCGACGTACCGTACGGGCCGATGGGCGTGAACTCCGGCTACGCGCTGATCGCCGCCCGGCACATGCACGAGTACGGCACCACGCCGCGGCAACTGGCGAAAGTGGCCGCGGATCAGCGCACGAACGCCAACGCCAACCCCGATGCGCTCTTTTATGACACGCAACTCACCGTCGACGACGTACTGGAATCGCCGCTGATCGTCGACCCGCTGCACCTGTTCGAGATCGTGCGCCCGTGCACGGGCGGGGCGGCGATCGTGGTGACGGCGCCAGACGTGGCGAAGGAGTCGCAGCACACACCAGCGTGGCTGCTGGGAGCCGGTGAGTCGTCACGGGGGACGCTACTGTCGCAGGTTGACGACATCACAACCTCACCCATCGCCAAATCTGCACCGAAGGCGTTCGAAATGGCAGGCGTCGAGCGCAAGGAGATCGACCTCATATCCGCGTACGACTGCTACACGATCACCGTCGTGGTCACGCTGGAAGATGCCGGGTTCTGCGAGAAGGGACGCGGCGGGCCGTTCGTGGAAGAGCACGACCTGACGTACCAGGGCGACCTACCGCTGAACACACACGGCGGGCAGCTCTCGTTCGGGCAGCCAGGGCTCGCGGGCGGGATGTCGCACCTCACCGAGGCCGTGCGGCAACTGCAGGGCCGCGCCGGAGACCGGCAGCTTCCGGATTGCGAACTGGCGTTCGTGAACGGCAACGGCGGCGTGATGAGCGAGCAGGTGTCGCTGGTCCTGGGGGTCGAATGACGCACCAAAACGAGTACAGAAAGCCCCTACCGGTACCATCGGCGGTCTCGCAGCAGTTCTGGGCGGGCCTGCGGGAGCGTGAGGTGCGGCTGCCCCGCTGCCGTCAGTGCGAGAAGTTCGTTTTCTACCCGCGCACCATCTGCCCGTTCTGCATGGGCGTGGAGTTCGACTGGGTGAAGGTGAGCGGAAACGGAAAAGTGTATTCGTTCACGGTCGTACGGCGGGCGATGATACCGGCGTTCCAGGAGGCCACGCCGTACGTGCTGGCGCTCGTCGAACTGGAGGAAGGGCCGCGTCTGACCACGAACATCGTGAACTGCGACGTTGGTAACGTTAGGGTGGACATGCCCGTCCAAGCCACGTACGATGATGTAACGGCTGAGATAACGCTTCTCAAGTTCGAGCCCGCTTGACGCGGAACGGGACAGGAGTTAACGCCCTGTCTCGTCTTTATGCTTGGGAGCACCACCGGAGGTTCGATGGGTTCCGTCATTAAGAAGCGCCGAAAGAAGATCGGCAAACACAAGCATCGCAAGATGCTCAAGAAGACGCGCTGGCAGCGACGACACAAGTAACCTGACGCTGCCGTTCAGACGGAGCTAGACGTGACGACTACGGCGAGCGAGCTCAAGACGAAGGGTGAGGCCGCGAAACAGGCTGCCCGCCAACTGTCCCGCGTCTCGACCGAAGTCAAAAACCAGGCGCTCGCCAACATCGCCGAGGCGCTGATCGAGCAATCGGCGGACATCCTCAGCGCAAACGAACACGACGTCAAGGCCGGCCGCGAGGCCGGTCTTTCCGATGCCGTCGTTGACCGGCTCACCCTCAACACCGACAAGCTACAGGCGATCGCCGCCGACGTGCGACAGGTCGCCGTGCTGCCCGACCCCGTCGGCCAGATGATCGACATGCGGACGCTGCCCAACGGGCTTCGCGCCGGCCGGCGCCGCGTGCCGCTGGGCGTGATCGCCGCGATCTACGAGAGCCGGCCTAATGTGACGGTGGACATCACCTCGCTGTGCCTCAAGTCGGGCAACGCCTGCATCCTCCGCGGCGGCAAGGAGACGATCCAATCGAACCGCGCGATCGCGAAGGTGCTTCGTGAGGCGATCGCAGCGTCGGGCGCACCGGCGGACTCGGTACAGTTGATCGAAAACACGGACCGGGCGCTGATCGGCGAGTTGCTGCAGATGAACGACGTGATCGACCTCGTCGTCCCGCGCGGCGGTGCGGCTTTGATCGACTTCGTGAAGGAGAACGCGACGATGCCGGCGCTGATCGGCGGCATCGGCGTCTGCCACACGTACGTCGACCGCGCGGCGGATCCCGACAAAGCCGTAGCAATCACGCACAACGCGAAGACTCGCCGCTTCAGCATCTGCAACGCGCTGGACACCGTCGTGATCCACCGCGACGTCGCCCCGGCGATCCTCCCGGAGATAGCCCGCGCCTGGACCGAGTCCGGCGTCGAGGTCCGCTGCGACGAAAGAGCTCTGGAGATCGTGAAGAGCGCCGAGATACCGAGCGCAAACGTCGTGCCGGCAGGGGAGGACGACTTCGGCAAGGAGTTCCTCGCGCTTGTCGCGTCGGTCCGCGTAGTTGATTCGATGGACGAGGCGCTCGATCACATCTACCGCTACGGAACGGGGCACTCGGACGCAATCGTCACGGAAGACTACGCGGCGGCAATGCGTTTCCTCGACGAGGTGGATACCGCGGTATGTTATGTCAACGCCAGCACGCAGTTTACGGACGGCGCGCAGTTCGGGCTCGGCGCGGAGATCATCGACTCGACGCAGAAGACGATCGCTCGCGGCCCCGTAGGCCTGACCGAGATCACGACGTATAAGTGGATTGTGATGGGCGACGGGCAGACACGGCCCAAGTAGCCCCCACCCCTACCGGATGTAGACGATGAGCGGATACACGTTCGAGCGAGAGTGCCGTACCGAGAACTCCGAATCGTACATCGTTGAGTTGGACGACGAAGAGGTGGGCCGGATCGACCTCCACTTCACGCCTGAGGTGAGCTACGGCACGCTGTGCGTCATCGAGCGCCTGAGCGAGGACGACATCAAGGAACTAATCGGCGAGGTGGACGAGCGGCTGGTCGTGTCGAACGATCCGTTTCGGGAAGACTTCGTGATCACCGTCTGGGTGGGCCGGGAGACAGGCGTCCTCTCAGACGAGGACTTCGGTAAGAGCGCCAGCGACCTCCCTGACGACGGGCCTTAACGGCTAGTCACCGGACGGCGCGCCGCCAGTCAGCTCTTCGACCAACTCATCCAGCGTCTGCTGCTCCTGACCTTCATCCGGCTCAACGTGGATGAGGACTATCGATCCGGGGAGCCTCGTATGAATCTCGTGGTCGATGGCGTCGGCGACGCGGTGGGACCGTTCGACGGACATCTCCGCGTCGAACATGATGTGCATGTCGACGTGACGCTCTGAACCGGAACGTCGCGTGCGCAATCGATGGAAGCCGCGGACTTCGGAGCGATGGGCGACGAGAACGTCGCAGATCGTGCGGATGTCTTCAAGCGGAAGAGCGACGTCCATCATGTCGGTGACGGCGATGCGGATGAGACCGATGGCGGTGTATCCCATGTATACGGCGAGGCCGAGCGCAACGAGCGGGTCGAACACCTTCTCGTCGGTGATCGCGACGAGGAGGAGACCAACGAGGATAGCGCTGGCTTGAACGACGTTAGTGGTGAGATGCGTGGCTTCGGCGCGCAGCGCCATCGAGTCCGAGCGACGGGCCTCACGGCGCATGAAGAAACCGACGATGACGTTCGCAGTCGCTGCGATGACGACGGCGATGACCCCGACGCCGACGTCGATGTCCGGGCTGCCTTCGATCAGACGTCTCAACGCCTGGAAGGTGACGAAACCGCCGCCGAGGGCGATGACGGTGGCGGCGACGGCCGCGGAGATACCCTCCGACTTGCCGTGGCCGAAGGGGTGCTCGCGATCCGCGGGCTGGGCAGCGAGTCGTACGCTGATGAGAGCCGCGGCGCCGCCAACCAGATCCGTACCGCTGTCGACGGCGTCGGAGAGGACGGCGATGCTGTTGCTGATCAACCCGAGGACGAGCTTGACGATCAGGAGCGATGCGGTGATTGCCAGCGATATCGCGGCGATACGTACGGGAGCGTCGTTCATGCCGTACGTTGAACGGCGGGGGACCCGCCGCGGTTACTCGGACTTACGGTCTATCGCCTTCTTCGCGGCGACCGCGATCGCTTTCGCCGTGAGGTTGAAGTACTCGAGCACGCCGGCCGACGTCCCGCTGGTGCCGTAGCGGTCTCGCATTCCGATGAACTCGACCGGGGTCGGACGCGCCTCAGCGAGGGCGCCGGCGACGATCGATCCCAAGCCGCCGTGGACGAAGTGGTCCTCGGCGGTGACGATCGCGCCCGTCTCGTTACCAGCGGCGATGATTGCGTCGCGATCAAACGGACGCAACGAGGCCGCGTTTAGGACGCGGGCGCTGACGCCGTCTGCGGAGAGCAGGTCGGCAGCGTCGAGCGCAACAGCGACCATGTCGGCGATGGCGATGAGCGTGACGTCGGAGCCTTCGCGAAGCTGGCTCCACTTGCCAAGTTCGAAGCGGTACGAGTCGTCGTGGACGACGGCCGTCTTGGCGCGCATCGTGCGGATGTAGAACGGCCCATCGGTTCGGGCGGCGGCTTCGAGCGCCTGTTCCGCCTCGATGGAGTCCGCGGGGACGATGACGTTGAACGTGGGCATCGAGAGCATCAGAGCGATGTCCTCGAGCGACTGGGCGGAGGCACCGTCCTCACCGGTAATGAGCCCGGCGTGGCTGGCGACCAGCTTGACGTTCGTCTTCGGTTGAGCGACGGCCATGCGGAGCTGGTCGAAGCAGTGCCCGGGTGCGAAGACGGCGAAAGTGCTGCAGAAGGCGATCTTGCCGGTAGACGCCAGCCCCGCCGCGACGCCGATCATGTTCTGCTCGGCAACACCGACCGGGAAGAAGCGATCGGGAAACTCTCGGCCGAACTTGACGGAGGACGTTGAGTAGCCGAGGTCGGCGTCGACGCAGACGATATCGAGCCCCTCCTTGCGGAGCTTGATCAGAGTGGGACCGAACACGGCGCGGGTCGCCTCCAGCTTCGCTGCTTGAACCATTCGCTGTCCTCCGGTGTTAGTCCGCTAGCTCGCGGTAGGCCTGTTCGGTCTGCTCTTTGTCGGGCGCTTTGCCGTGGAAGTCCGGATTGTTCTCCATGAAGGAGACCCCCTTGCCCTTAGTCGTCTCACAGATGACGACCGTGGGCTGGCCCTTATGCGACCGAGCCTGCTCGAAGGCGTCCGTCAGAGCATCGAAGTCGTGCCCGTCCTGGACGTGGATGACGTTCCAGCCGAACGCCTCCCACTTAGCCGGGAACGGCTCCAGGTCCATGATGTTCGCCGTGTGGTTGTCCTCCATCACCCAGCCGCCGGGCTTCGACGGTTGATCGCCGTTCTCGTAGCGCTGGAAGTCGGAGTAGCCGTCGTTCTGGATGTGGTTGCGATCGACTATCGCCACCATGTTGTCGGCCTTGTGATGACCGGCAGACATCGCCGCTTCCCACGTCTGGCCTTCCTGACAGTCGCCGTCGCTTAGCAGGCAGAAGACCGTGTAGTCCTTGCCGTCCAGCTTTCCCGCCAGCGCCTGCCCAAGCGAGAAGGAAAGTCCCATGCCGAGAGCGCCCGCCGACATCTCGACCCCCGCCGGCTTGCCCATGATCACATGGCCTTGAAGAAGCGCGTTGGGAGTGCGGAAGTTGTCGAACTCATCGGTCGAGAAGTAGCCGGCCTCGCCCATGACGCCGTATACGCCCGGAGTGATGTGGCCTTTGCTAATGATGAGCCTGTCGCGGTCAGGCCAGTCGGGCTTCTTGGGATCGTACTTGAGGGTGCGAAAGTAGAGCGTCACGAGGATATCGGCGGCGGAAAGAGAGCCGCCGGGGTGTCCGGAGTTCGCCGCGACGACCATCCGAATGATGTTGCGGCGGACGCGCCGGGCGATCGACTTTAGCTCATCGACGGACGTTTGAGTTGCGGCCATGGTTCTCCCCTTCGGAAGGTACTGTGGTTGGGCTGCCTCATTATAAGGATCGCTCAACAATCCCTGCAAACGATACGCGTCAGCATCGGTCGCCGATGCCCGGATGGTGTAATCTGCTCTCATGATCATCGACTTCCACACGCACATCTTCCCACCGGAATTCCAGAACGAACGCGACGAGCTCGCGCGCCGCGATCCTACTTTCGCCGAGATGTACTCGGACGCCAGCGCGAAGCTGGCGACCGGCAAGGACCTGCTCGCCGAGATGGACGAGTCTGACGTCGAGATGAGCGTCGCCGTGGGATTCGCCTGGGCCGATGCCGAGACGTGCGAACGGCACAACGACTACATCCTCGACGTTGCGACCCGGAGCGATGGGAAAATCATCCCCTTCTGCACGATGAACCCGGCCAGCGACGGTGCGGCCAAGGAGGCGGAGCGTTGTGCGCGGGGCGGCGCAAAGGGTCTCGGCGAGCTACGGCCGGACTCGCAGGGATGGGACCTGACCGGCCAAGCCGGCGAGGCGTTAGCGAACGTCGCGCGGAAAGAAGGGCTCACGTTGCTCTTCCACGTCACTGAGCCCGTAGGCCGCAGCTACGACGGCAAGCAGGGCGGATCCCTCACCGCCTTCGCGGAGTTCGCGGCGAAGCACACGGAGATCACGATCGTCGGCGCGCACCTGGCGGGCGGGCTGCCGTTCTACGCGCCGATGCGTGAGGTGCGGGAGCTTTTCGGCCACCTGTACGTGGACACGGCGGCGCAACGGCTGCTTTACGATCACACCGCATACGAGAACCTGATCGGGCTGATCGGCGCGGACCGGATCCTGCTCGGAAGCGACTACCCGCTGGTGCCTCAGGCGCAGCAGATCGAGGAGCTACGCTCGGGCGTCTTCAAATCATCGGACCTGGAACTGATACTTGGCGCTAACGCGGAACGGCTGCTG
>Ga0255058_10000981_pt1 | contig 16397 bp, 19 predicted proteins | sample Cases_109_9_MG_FD_188637 | JGI IMG/M metagenome (GOLD analysis project Ga0255058, IMG submission 188637) | Seawater microbial communities from Amundsen Gulf, Northwest Territories, Canada - Cases_109_9 | ecosystem: Environmental > Aquatic > Marine > Gulf | place: Canada: Northwest Territories... | reverse complement strand
TGCCCTGGAAGCGTGTTTGCAGGCTGAGCTGCCGCCGGGATGACCGCGTGTCTCAATAAGCTGCGCGGCGCAGACCTTCTACGTCCTCGTTCCCCTGGTCCCAGGCGCCCTCGATCGTGAATATCGCGATAGCCTGCTCGAGCGTCACTGCTTCTTCGGGATTGACCGTACCGGTCATTGCGGGATCGAAGGGATTCTCACGCGTGACCATCCCCTCGAGCGCGATGAACGGATTCGGCGTTGGATTCAAGGTCAGCCAGTCCGATCCCTGTCCCACATGGAGTCCGAGTTCGAGAGCAGTTCTTACAGCCATCGTCTTCTGCAGACGATCCTCGCCGATCGGTGGGAGGAAACCGGCCTGGACAGCTGGATGCGGGTGATAGCCGGGCGGCGAGAAGTCGACGTTTACGTCCTCCATCCGCGCCAGGCGCTCCAGATCTTCAGGCGTCGTCATGAAATTGTGCGCCTGCTTGTGGCGCACCCCACTGTTGCCGTTCTCGCGCTTCATGATCTCGAACGCGTCCACGACGCGCCGGGCCGTTCCGTCCCCGATAACGTGGATGTGTACGCCGACCCCCATCCGGTCGAACTTGATGAAGGCATCGGCGAACTCCTCCGTCGTCATGTTCGCCTCGCCATAGAAGGCCGGCTCGCCTTCATAGGGTTCCAGCAGCAGTGATGTTCGCGCCGCCACGCTGCCATCGCCGAAGATCTTCACGTAGTTGGGATAGACGAGATCAGACGCGTAGACTGCCCGATTCTCGATCTGGCTTTCGATGTCTTCGACGGTGTACGCGAGGTTCAGAGTGGTCTTCCAGTCCCAACCGACGAAGACCCGCTGCTTGAGCCGGCCCTCGGATTCGAGGAGCTTCAGCGCCTCCAGCGGCCCCCTATGCCCTTCTGCCGTCTCCTGGCTGGTGATCCCATAGGACACGAACATGTCGAACACGTCCTCGATGAAGGGCGCGTACTCCTCCGGTGTGGCCTGGGGAATCACTCGCTCCACGAGCTGGATCGCCTGCTCTTGTATCGTGCCCGTGGGCTCACCGGTCGCCGGGTCCTTGTGGATCAAAATGAGCTGGCTGGTTGGCGTCTCGGCGGTGATGCCCGCCAGCTCCATAGCTCGGGAGTTGAGCCACATTGCGTGCCCCGTCTGATCTAGCAGGGCCACGGGACGATCGGGAGCGATCTCGTCCAACGCTTCCTTGCGAGGGCTGTCCCCCGGAAAAACGCCCAGCGACCACTGCCCCCCGATCAACCACTCCTTGTCGGGATTGGCATCTGCGTATGACCTGAGCTCCGCGAGAATGGCGTCGGCATCACCGGGATGCTCGAGCGACAGGTTCATGCTGCCATACCAGGGCGTGATAAACGGATGGGAGTGAAGGTCGAGGATCCCTGGCATCACGAATCGACCTTCCAGATCGTGGATCTCGGTCTCCGCTCCGGTCACAGCCTCCACCTCGGCGTTCGAGCCGACGACCAGGAACCTGCCGTCCTTGATCGCCACCGCCTCGGCCCAGGACCGGGCCTCGTTGACGGTGTAGACTCGGCCGTTGGTGTATACGGCGTCTGCGGCCTCGTCCCGCGCTTGTTCCGCCGAGCAGCCAAAGACCAGCAAGGCAAGGGCAGGAACCCGGGTTAGCTTCTTCATGCTTCACCAGCGTTAGGGTTCATACAGAATCAGGGTGCACAAGAAGGGACGCGGTCGTCACCGCGCCCCTTGAGTGCCGAGTCAACCGCGAACGATCGTGCTCCCTAGGCCGACTCCTCGACCTCTTCCAGCACGAAGCTCGAGTCTTCGAACTTGAGGGACAGGAGCTTGTCGTTGAGGGTGAAACGGGCAGGCACCCGGTACTCCTTCCCATCCTCCTTGCCCTGGAAGACGATCACGTCGTCCACGACGGCGTAGCTCTCCACGAAGACTTCCGTCTCGCCGTCCCGACGCACGAACATCGTCGTGACCTTCGAGTTGGACGGGAAGGTCACAATGATCTCGCTGTAATCGCCGACGAGCTCCTCGCTCTCGTAGCTGATGACCCGCCAGGTGCTCCCGACGAACGGGCTCGTGGCCTTCGGGCGATAGGCGGTCTCCGGGTTGTTGGTGACGCGGGATTGGGCCAGGGCTTGCTGATCCTTACGCACCTGATTCCGGGCGTTCTGCTTCTCCTGCTCGGTGAGATAGCCGATCCCGGCTCCAGCAGCCGCGCCCAGCGCTGCGCCGCCGAAACTGCCGGTCAGGAGGGCGCCGCCGATCCCGCCGATCGCCGCGCCCGTGCCGGTCGAGCCGCCGCCGCAGCCCGTAGACGATATGCCCAGGATACAGACAGAGACGAGGACTCCTATGGTGCGGTTCGCTCTCATTTGAGGATTCTCCTACAGGTTGAGACTGCCGCCAGGGGCGCCGATGCGGTGTTGGTGAACCCGGTTGCATGGTCCAGCGAGATCCAATCTGATCAGGTCCCGCCCGTGCGGAAAGAGTGCTGTTCACGGTCCCGCCCGTGCGGAAAGAGTGGCTCACGGTCTCGCGCCGTTACAGCCAGAGAGTTGTAGGACCAGAGCTATGGTAGTATGGTATACCATATGCCATCGGTAAAGGTGACCTTCACGCTGGATGAACGCACCGTAGCCCGGCTTCGGAGGGCGGCAGAACGGATGAGCATGCCCAAGAGCCAGGTCGTGCGGGAGGCGATCGGGGAGTACAGCGCCCGCATCGGACGGTTGGGCGAAGAGGAACGACTACGCCTCCTTCGCACCTTCGACGAGGTGGTCCCGGCGATCCCGGAACGGCCGGCAGCGGAGGTGGAGCGCGAGATCCGGGAGGTTCGGAAGGCACGGCGCGCCGGACGCCGGAGGCCGGGAAGCGAGGAGGCTTGATATTTCTCGACACATCGGCACTCATCGACAGCCTGTCCGGCCCCAAGCGCTCATCACCGATGATGAGGGCCGCGATCGAACGAGGCGAGCGCATCCTGCTTCCGACGCTGGTCCTGTACGAATGGCTTCGTGGTCCACGCCTGCCCGAGGAGCTCGAGGCGCAGGAGGCCCTCTTTCCGAGCGCTCGCGCCGTGCCCTTTGGTCCAGATGAGGCCGCCGAGGCGGCGCGTCTTTCCAACAGGGTTTCCCGGTCTCGCGGTAGAGAGATCGATCTGGCCATCGCGGCCTGTGCGATTCTCTGGGAAGCCGAGCTCTGGACGCTGAACGTGAGCGACTTCGACGACATCCCCGATCTTCGGTTGGGTCCGCAGCCCTGAGGCATCGCCTCCTTGCACGGCCGCGTTATCTTGCGCAGCGATGAAGGTTCTAGGAATCGATCCCGGAACGCGACGTACGGGCTACGGCCTCGTCGAGTCGGCGGAGGGCGGGCTGCGGCTCGTCGAGTGCGGAGTGATCCGGCCGCCCGCGGCCGCGTCGCTGCCGGAGCGACTGCGGGAGATTCAGGAGGGGCTCGCCGGGGTCATGGAACGCACCGAGCCCGGCTGCGTCGTGGTCGAGGGTGTGTTCTACGGGCGGAACGTCCGGAGCATGGTGGTCCTTGCCCACGCGCGAGGCGTTGCCGTGCTCACGGCAGCCCAGCGCGACCTTCCGGTCTTCGAGTACCCGCCCGCTGAGATCAAGAAAGCGGTCGTGGGCACGGGCGGTGCCACGAAGGAGCAGGTGGCCTACATGGTCGGAAAGCACCTCCGGCTCGCGGCGCCTCCCGAGCCTTCGGACGCCTCGGACGGGTGCGCGGCGGCCCTCTGCCACCTGCTGGGCGGACGTTTCCGGTCGCCGGAGATACAGACAGCCGGTTCGACGCCGGCCGGCGGGCAGTGATTCGCCGGGTTGTGGGCCAACTCCTCCACAGGGCTCCCGATGGGGTCGAGGTGATGACGTCGGGTGGCGTCTCATACGAGCTGCTCGTTCCGGCGGCCCTGCTGGACCGTCTTCCGGAGGTGGGCCAGGAGGTCGAGCTTCACAGCGCCCTCGTCTCCCGCAACGATTCGCTGGAGCTGTTCGGCTTCGGTTCCTCGCGAGACCGTACACTTTTCCTCCGCCTGCTGAATGCCACCGGAGTAGGCCCTCGCCTGGCGCTGGCGATGCTCGGACAGCTGCCGGGCGACCGGATCGTGCTGGCCATTCGCGGACGGGACCACGAGGTGCTCCAGACGGTGAGCGGGGTCGGGCGAAAAACGGCGGAGCGAATCGCGCTGGAGCTCAAGGACAAGCTGGATGACCTGGCGGTGGAGGAGGTGGCACCGCTGACTGCTGGCGCCTCTGCCGTCGATGCGCTGCGAGCGCTCGGCTACGGCCAGACCGAGGCGGAGGCCGCCGTGGCCCGAGCCCGGCGGGAGGTGGACGAAGCGGCCGGCACGGAAGAGCTCGTTCGAGCCGCGTTGAGACATGTCTGAGCGAACCGAGATCACGACGCCGCAACCCCTGGAGGGCGAAGGCGGACTGGAGCAGTCGCTCCGGCCCGCGAGCTTCCAGGAGTTCGTGGGGCAGCAGAAGGTCAAGGAAAGCCTGGAGATCTACGTGCAGGCGGCCCTGGGCCGAGGCGAGGCCCTGGACCACACGCTCTTCTTCGGTCCGCCGGGCCTGGGCAAGACGACGCTCGGGCTGCTCCTGGCCCGGGAGCTGAACGTGAACATCAAGCTCACCTCGGGTCCGGTGCTCGAGAAGCCGGGCGACCTGGCCGCCTATCTCACCAATCTCGAGCCGGGAGACATCCTGTTCATCGACGAGATCCATCGCCTCCGGCCGGCGATCGAGGAGTTTCTCTATCCGGCCATGGAGGACTACCGGATCGAGATCCGTCTCGGCGAGGGCCCTCGTGCCCAGACGATGTCGATGCACATCGACCGGTTCACGCTCGTGGGCGCCACCACGCGCTTCGGGTTGCTCACCGCCCCTCTCAGGGCGCGGTTCGGCGTCGTGGAGCGACTGGGCTTCTATCCGCCCGAGGAGCTCGAGGAGATCGTGCACCGTTCCGCGGGCATCCTCGATGTTCCCGTGACCGACACCGGGGTGAGGGAGATCGCCCGGCGCTCCAGAGGGACTCCCAGAATCGCCAACCGGCTCCTCAAACGGATCCGCGACTATGCGCAGGTGAAGGGCGATGGCCGGATCGACGAAGAGACGGCGGCAGCCGGGCTGGAAATGCTCAACGTGGACGAGTACGGCCTGGACAAGATGGACGCCCGCATCCTGAGGCTGATCATCGAGAGCTTCGACGGCGGTCCCGTCGGCCTGAACTCGCTGGCCGTCGCGGTGGGAGAGGACGCCGGCACCTTGGAGGAGGTCTACGAGCCGTATCTGATTCAGAACGGATACCTCCAGCGGTCCACACGCGGGCGGGTGGCCACGCGAAGGGCCTACGAGCGCTTCGGCTATCAACTACCATCCAAGGACGATGCCCAGGCTCGCCTCTTCGAGTGACGCCGACACCGAGGCGTACGGGTACGATCTTCCCGGCCACCTGATCGCGGAGCATCCCCTCCCCGAGCGCGATGCAAGCCGGCTTCTGGTCCTTCGGCGCGACGAACGAGAGGGCGAGCCGGCGTTCGAGGATCGCAGCTTCAGAGACTTCCTCGAGCACCTTGATCCGGGTGACGCCCTGGTCGTGAACGACTCCCGGGTCTTTCCGGCCAGGCTGGTCGGCCGGAAACCGACCGGAGCCGCGGCCGAGATCCTCCTGATCCGCCCCATCGATTCCGATGCCTATCGCTGGGAGGCGCTGGTGCGGCCCGGCCAGAAGCTGAAACCGGGGCGGGTCGTCGAGGTCGCGGAGGGTCTCTCCGTGCGCATCGAAGCCTCTCGGGAGGGCGGCCGCGAGGTACTTCTGGACACCGCGGACGACCCCTGGACAGCGATCGAGCGGCACGGCCTCGTGCCACTGCCGCCGTACATCCGGCGGGAGAGCACGGAAGCGGATCGGGAGCGCTACCAGACCGTCTATGCCGCTCACCGGGGGAGCGTAGCGGCCCCGACCGCCGGGCTCCACCTTACCGCGGAGCTGTTGGAGCGCGTGCGTGAACTCGGCGTGCGCGTCGTGCCGATCACCCTCCACGTGGGCCCAGGAACGTTCCGTCCGGTGGAGGCGCCTCGCCTGGAGGAGCACCGGCTCGAGGCCGAGCGCTATGCCGTGAGCCCGGAGTCCGCCGGTACGCTGAACGAGGTGCGCGCGGAGGGTGGCCGGGTGGTCGCCGTGGGCACGACGGTCGTGCGCGTGCTGGAGGCGACGGCGAGGGGGGACGGTGTCTTCGAGCCCGGCAGTGGGGCGACAAACCTCTTCATCCATCCTCCGTTCCGCTTTCGCGCCGTGGACCGTCTACTGACCAACTTCCACCTTCCCCGGTCGACCCTCCTCATGCTGGTCGCCGCCTTCGCCGGGAGGGAGCGTGTCCTGCGGGCGTATCGTCACGCGGTCGGCGCGCGCTACCGCTTCTACTCCTACGGCGACGCGATGCTGGTGCTTTGATGGATCCACGGCCCGAGGATCAGCTAGAGGACATGATCGAGTCTTCGTTCCAGGTCGATGGTGCCGACGGTCGCGCCCGGGCCGGCACACTCGCGCTGGCTCGCGGTGCGGTCGAAACGCCCTGCTTCATGCCGGTGGGCACCCTTGGCACGGTCAAGTCGCTCGCTCCCGAGGAGCTCGAGGGCGCCGGGGTTCAGATGCTGCTCGCCAACGCCTACCACCTCTATCTGAGGCCGGGGACGGAGATCGTCGAGAAGGCGGGCGGGCTGCATGAGTTCATGAACTGGCAGCGGCCGATTCTGACCGACTCCGGCGGCTTTCAGGTCTTTTCTCTCGCCCGCATCAACGAGATTGACGATGAGGGCGTCACCTTCCAGAGCCACATCGACGGCTCGCGCCATCGAATCACACCAGAGCGATCCGTCGAGATCCAGACGGCTCTCGGCTCGGACATCCTCATGGCGTTCGACGAGTGTCCGCCCGGCGGAGCCGATCGCGACACGGCGCGAGGGGCGCTGGAGCGCACCCTCGGGTGGCTCGCGCGCTGCCGGCTCCATCGCGCGCAGCTAGCCGAAGAAGGGAGAGCGCCGGGGACCCTGTACCCGATCTTCCAGGGGGCGGGCTACGCGGATCTTCGACTGGAGTCCCTCGAGCGCACCCTGGAGCTGGGCGAGTGGAGGGGCGTGGCGATCGGCGGGCTCTCGGTGGGAGAGCCGAAAGAACTGATGTTCGAAATCTTGGACGAGTGCGAGCCGGCGCTGCCTCCCGAGCTGCCTCGCTACCTCATGGGCGTGGGCTACCCCGAGGACGTCATCGAGGCGGTTCGCCGGGGCGTGGACCTGTTCGACTGCGTCGCGCCCACGCGAAACGGCCGGAACGGGACCGCCTTCACCTCGCTCGGTCGGGTCAACGTGAAGGTGGCCCGGTTTGCCGACGACGCGAGGCCGCTGGACCCGGAGTGCGATTGCTACTGCTGCAGGCACTTCACGAGGGCTTACCTGCGCCACCTGTTCGTCTGCGACGAGCTGCTGGGGCTCCGGCTGCTCTCGCTCCACAACGTGCGATTTCTGGTGGCGTTGACCGGCCTCGCCAGGGCGGCGATTCTCCGGGGCGAGTTCGAGTCGTGGGCCCAGGGGTGGCTGGAGCGCTATCGGGGCGCGGAGATTTGATGAGCGGCAGCCGCTGTCCGGTCGCCGTCACTGTCGGGCCGGACCCATGCGCGCGAGGAGGCTCGCGGACGGAGGCTCGCGGACGGAGGCTCGCGGACGGAGGCTCGCGGACGGACATTCGGTGTATGCACGACCCTACGCGGCACCCAAGCACGTGGCGGCATCCGACCACGTGACGGCGCCCCGGAACACTACCCGAGAGGCACAAGGTGATAGCCAACGTGTGGATCATGGCCAGTCCGGATGGAGGCGGGAACCCGATGGGCACGCTGTTCATGCTCGCCGCGTTCTTCGCCATCCTCTACTTCCTGCTGATCCGGCCTCAGCGCCAACAGCAGAAAGCTCATCAGGAGTTGGTCGCCGGCCTGAAGCGAGGAGACGAGATCGCCACGGTCGGCGGGATCGTCGGGAAGATCATCCACCTGGAGGATGACCGGGTCATGATCAAGACGGCGGAGGACACGCGCCTGGAGGTCGAGCGCAGCAAGGTGACCCGACGAATGGAGAGCTCGGAGGGCGCTTGAGCGTTCGGCGAATCAGATTGCTCGGCGACCCGGTTCTGCGCGAGGTAGCCGAGCCTGTCGATCGCGTCGACGAAGAGGTCAGAGTGCTGATCGATGATCTCGTGGACACGATGTACGAAGCGGACGGCATCGGGCTCGCCGCGACGCAGGTCGGCGTTCCGATACGGGTTTTGGTCTACGAGGTTCGCGAGCCGGAAGACGTCCGGGGAGCGCTGATCAACCCGCGTATCGTCGAGACGAGCGGCCGGCAGAAGGAAGAGGAGGGTTGTCTGAGCATCCCCGATCTCCGGGAGATCGTACAGCGCGCCGGGCGCGTCGTCGTGGAGGGCCTGGACGCGGATGGCGAGAAGGTCCGCATCGAGGCGGAGGGACTGCTGAGCCGCTGCCTGCAGCACGAGATCGACCACCTGGATGGGGTCCTGTTCATCGATCGCGTGAGTCCTCTCAAACGCAAGATGCTTCTGAACAAATGGTCAAAGCGACCGGACAAATGGTCAAAGCGGCCGGAGAGCGAGAGATCGGCCACGCCTCCCATGTAGGTGCGGTCACCATGTTCGCGCTGCGGCGGGTCGACCGGCCGGCGGCGCGCGACCGAGAATCGTAACCGTGCGCATCCTCTTCTGGGGCTCTCCCGAATTCGCTCTTCCCTCGCTCCGCGTCGTGGCCGCCGGGCACGAGCTGGTCGGAGTGGTCACGCAGCCCGATCGTCCCGCCGGAAGGGGACGTCGAATGAGGGAGAGCGCCGTGAAGGGGGCGGCGGTCGAGCTGGGTGCCCCCGTTCTCCAGCCGGAGAAAGCCCGGGGCGACGAGTTCCTCGAGTCCCTCTCGAAGCTGCGGCCGGACCTCTCGGTGGTGGCGGCCTACGGACAGTTGTTGGTGGACGAGGTCCTGGCGCTGCCTGCACGAGGTTCGATCAACGTCCACGCGTCGCTCCTTCCGGAGCTCCGGGGCGCGGCCCCGATCAACTGGGCGATCATCCGTGGCCACGAGCTCACCGGCGTCACGATCATGCGGATCGTTCGCGAGATGGACGCCGGCCCGATCCTTCATCAAGCCGCCGAGCCCATCGGTTCCGATACGACCGCCGGAGAGCTCTCCGACCGGCTATCGGCGCTCGGGGCCGAGGCCCTGATCGAGACCCTCCATCGGTTCGAGAGCGGAGATGTGACGGAGGAGGAGCAAGACCATGATCGGGCCACGTACGCTCCCAAGATGAGTCGCGAGCTGGCTCGGATCGATTGGAGCCTTCCGGCCTCGGAGATCGGGTGCTGGATGCGCGGCTGCGATCCCTGGCCGGCGGCGTGGACGGAACTCGAGGGGTCTGTGGAGCTCGAGGGGTCCGTGGTGCAGATGTTCAGTCCCTCCCTACCGGCTTCGGAGGTCGTCAGAGGGCCGGCAGCGGCGCCCGGCACGGTGGTGGGGGCGGATCCCCGCGAGGGTCTGATCGTCGCCACCGGATCGGGCGCGATCCGGGTCGCGGAGGTCAAGCCGGCCGGCCGGGCTCGCATGCAGACGGCCGCCTGGATCCGGGGACGGGGAGTCGCGAGCGGCGATCGCTTCCGTTGAACGTGCCCCTCCTCCACGTCGTGGCCGGAGACGCGCAGGCCAGCCGGCCGGACTTCCCGGAGGTCGCGCGGACGCTGCTCGAGGCACGGGGAGTGGATCTCGCCCTTCACCTTCGGCTCAGAGACGCCACGGCCTCCCGCCTGTTGGATCTGGCGTCCGAGCTGTCTGGCTCGGCGGCCGCGACCGGAGGCTGGTGCGTCGTCAACGAGAGGCTGGATGTGGCGCTTGCGGCCGGTGCCCAGGCCGTGCAGCTGGGCCGAACGGGTCTCCCGGTCGCGGTAGCGCGGGAGGTGATTCGGCAGGTGCACGGTGCGGGACCGACGCAGGCTGGCGTTCGGGAAGAGGCTGGCGGCGGGCCGGCGCTCGGAGCCTCCGTGCACGCCGAGGCGGAGGCTCGGGAGGCAGTGGCGGACGGAGCGAGTTACGTCGTCTTGGGTACGATATTCGCCAGCTGCACCCACCCTGGCGTACGACCCCAGGGGGCGGCGATCGTGGAGCGATGCCGGACGATCGGCGTCCCGGTCGTTGCCATCGGCGGCATCGACGCTGTCAGCGCGGGCGCGCTTCGGAGAGCGGGGGCGAGCGGGCTCGCCGTCGTCCGGGCGGTGTGGGGTGCCGAAGATCCGGTGGAGGCTTCAGGCCGGCTGATCCGAGCTTGGAACGATGCCGGATGAGAGGAATGCTCGTGGAGAGAGATGGTCGAGGAGAGGCATGGCCGTGGAGGCCGTGGAGGAAGCATGAGCTCAGATGAGATAGAGATACTCGTGAATGGGCAGCCCCGAATGGCCAGGATCGGCCAGGCCGTCTCGGAGCTGCTTTCGGAGCTGGAGCTGGACGGTCGTCTCGTGGTAGTGGAGCTGAACCGTCAGATCCTCCGCCGAGGCGAGCTCTCGGAGGTGAAGCTCGAGCCAGGTGATCGCGTGGAATTGGTCAACTTCGTAGGCGGAGGGTGAGCGATGACGACGACCCTCGAAGAAGTCGGCGCGGGAGTACGGGACGAGCCCCTGACTATCGCCGACCGGACGTTTCGCTCTCGCCTTATCGTGGGCAGCGGAAAGTACCGGGACAGCGAGGAGATGGTGCGAGCGATCCGTGCGGCGGGTGCCGACATGGTGACCGTGGCGGTCCGGCGCGTGGACCTGGACGCGTCGAAGGAGGAGAGCCTCCTTCACTGGCTGGACCCGGAGGAGTTCTTCGTCCTTCCGAACACGGCCGGGTGCTACACGGCCGACGAAGCGATCCGCTATGCGCGTCTGGGGCGAGCCTCGGGTCTCACGGATTGGGTGAAGCTCGAGGTGATCGGCGACCAGGCGACGCTCTTCCCCGACACCGATGAGCTGCTCAAGGCGACGCGGATCCTGGTCGACGAAGGGTTCACCGTGCTGCCGTACACGAACGACGACCTCGTGACCGCCCTCAAGCTGGAGGAAGCCGGCGCCTCGGCCGTCATGCCGCTCGGCTCGCCGATCGGCAGCGGGCTCGGGCTCCTCAACCCCGTAAACGTGCGCATCCTCAAGGATCGTCTCTCCGTGCCCGTCATCGTGGATGCGGGCGTCGGCACGGCATCGGACGCCTGCATCACGATGGAGCAGGGCGCCGACGCCATCCTCATGAACACCGCGCTGGCCGAGGCGGAGCGGCCGGAGATCATGGCCGACGCCATGCGGATGGCGGTGGAGGCGGGCCGGTTGGCCTACCTGGCGGGGCGGATGCCCCGGCGCGAGTGGGCGGTTCCATCGAGCCCGCTGGGGGGCATGCTGAGCTGACCCTACCTCGCATCGCCGCCTTCCGCGTCCTGGAGGACGTCGAACAGGGGGCGTACGCCGACCGCGCGGCCCACCGAAGGTTGGCGGGCGTGGCCCCCCTGGATCGAGGTCTGGCGTTGGAGTTGGCCTACGGCGCCATCCGCCTGCGCGCCCGCCTCGATGCCGAGCTCCGGCACCTGGTGGACCGCCCTCTCCAAGGCCTGGACCGGGCCGTCCTCCTCTGGCTTCGGCTGGGCCTCTACCAGCTGCGCGAGACCCGTGTCCCCGACCACGCCGCCGTGCACGAGACGATCGAGGGGTTTCGCTCCACGGCGGGCCCACGCGCCGCCGGGCTCGTCAACGCGGTGCTGCGCTCTGCGGGTCGCCTCAGCGACGAAGAGCGGGCGGCCCTCTTTCCAACCCTGGAGGCCGATCCCGTCGCCCATCTCGCCACCTATGGCTCTCACCCCGAGTGGCTGGTGCGGCGCTGGCTGGAGCGGTGGCCGGTCGAGACGGTGGCCCGTCTCGTCGAGCTGAACAACCGGCCTCCGTGCGTGACGCTGCGCACCCTCGGTGACGAGGGCGGGAGGCGGGAGGCGGAGCGACGAGCGGCCGCCGACGCTCGGCTCGAGGCCATCGGTGGTTTCCCGGGTTGCTGGGAGCTGATCGAGGGCGATCCGACGGAGCTGCTCGCGCGCCTCCCGGCCATCGTCCAGGATCCTGCGGCATCGGCCGTGGTAGAGTACATCGGTCAACTCGAGGGCGGGCTGTTCGTCGACGCCTGCGCCGCGCCGGGCGGCAAGTGCATCGCCCTGGCCGCCCGCAGAGAGGCCGGGTCCGTCGTCGCGGCGGACCGAAGCCCGGAGCGCCTCATGAGGGTTGTGGAGACTGCGCGTGCTCGGGACGTCGATCTTCTGGCCCTCGTGGCGGATGGCAGGAGGCCGCCGCTCGGCACCGCCCGAACCGTCCTGCTGGATACGCCCTGCTCGGGGACCGGAGTGCTGAGACGCCGCGCCGATGCTCGATGGCGGATCGGGCCGGATCGCCTTGCGGCTCTCGTTAAGTTGCAGCGCGAGCTTCTGGACGCAGCGGCGGAGCTGGTCGAGCCGGGAGGGACCCTCGTCTATGCGACCTGCTCACTCGAGCCGGAGGAGAACGAAGGACAGGTGAGCGATTTCCTGAGCCGACAAGCGGACTTCTCTCGCTGTCCGGCCCCGCGCCGCCAGGCGCTCCCGGCGGATGTTCTGGGGGCGGAAGAGGAGCTTCGGGTGCTGCCCTGGCAACGAGGGACGGACGGGAGCTACGCGGTCCGATTACGGCGAGCGGCATGAGCTTCGAACGGCGGAAGGGCCTTGGCGGGCCCGCGTTGAAGCTGGACCGGACGACCAAGCGCAGGGGGCTCATCTCGCTCGCTGCGGGCGTCGTGGCAGTCGCCGCGGGCTACTTGCTTGCCGCGACGGTGGTCTTTTCCTCGCCGGACCGCACGCCCGAAGCCTTGATCGCGGTGCCCGATCTGATTGGAGAGTCGGCCGAGCGCGCGAGCGAGGGGGCCGAGGCCGCCGGGCTGAGCTTTCGGGTCACGGGCGAGATTCACCATCCCGACGAGCCGGTGGGTAACGTGATCGCCCAGCTGCCGTTGTCGGGGCAGTTCGCGGTCGCTGAAACGGAGATCCAGGCGATGCTGAGCCTTGGACCGGAGACGATCTCTGTTCCGGACGTGACGGGCTTGAGCGAGTCTCAAGCGGCCCTCGTCCTCGGCCGGCTGGGCCTCTCCACGGCGACCAGACTGACCGCATCACAACATCGCAAAGGGCAGGTCATCCGGACCGAGCCCGAAGCGGGCGAGATGCTGCCGGTGCCCTCGGAGGTTGAACTGGTCGTGAGCGAGGGGAGGGACGTGGTGGCCGTGCCCGATCTCGAGGGCCGCCATCTCGACGACGTCGAGGTGCTGCTCGCCCGCCTGCGCTTGCTGATCGGCACGGTGACCTTCGAGCCCGCCGCGCTCGGCGCACCGGGCCGCGTCATCGGCCAGTCGCCGCCGCCCGGCTTCGGGCTGCGGCAGGGCGGGGAAGTCTCCGTGCGCGTTGCCGGCAGTCCGTCGGAAGTGATCGAGATGATTCAGGGCGGACGGGATAACTAGCAGTCGGGGGGACGGGACAATTAGACGATTTCGGTGGAAGGCCGCGTTATTCGACAACTGGGGCTACAAGCTGGCCGCCGTCGTACTGGCCGTTCTGCTGTGGTTCACCGTGACCGCCGGTGAGCGACGCGACGAGCAGGTTCGCACGCGCCTCGAGTTCGAGGTGGCGGACAGCGTGTGGGTGCCGATCCAGCTGCCCGCGGAGGTCACGACGATATTCCAGGGGCGGCGCAGCGATATCCAGCGGCTATTCCTGGAAGCGCCCCGCATCCGCTACGTCGTCGACAGCGTGACGTCCCCGACGATGCAGATCTCCCTCCGTCCGGAGATGGTCTCCTACGACCGCGGGCTCAGCGTGCGAGCGACCGATGTTCGTCCCTCCAGCGTGGAGCTGCGCTTCGAGCGGAGGGTGACGAGGGAGATCGAGGTCGAGCCGGTCATCGAGGCGTCGCCTGCTCCCGGCTACGTGATCATCGGCGATCCTATCCTCGACCCGCCGACGGTAACCGTGCGCGGCATCGAGTCGGTGGTGGACACGGTGGCGTTGATCCGCACGGAGCGGCTCTCGCTGCGCAACGTCACCCGGAGCGAGACGCACCGGCTCGTCCTTCAGCTTCCCGCCGATCCGTCCCGTCTCAGCGTCGAACCGCGCAGCGTTCGCGTCACCATCGAGGCCGACTCGCTGATGGAGCGCACGCTTCAGGTGCTGCTGCGGGTGACGGGACTGGTCGCCGACCAGGTGCGGCTCGCGCAGAGCGTCGTCCCCGTCCGCCTCCGGGGGCCGGCGCGGGCGGTTCGCGCGCTCTCGGCCAGTTCCCTGACGGCGACGGTCCGGGTCGACGCGGTGCCGGAGACACCGGTCACGCTGACCGTTCAGATCGGCCTGCCGGAGGGGTCGGAGGCCGATGTCGTCCAATCGGTGCGAGTGCTCGTCTCGCCGCTCCCACCCGAGCCGGAGGTTCCGGACCCGACGCCGGCCGACTCGCAGCCGCAGGGGCCGGGCCGGCGGACGTGACCTGGAAAGGCGGTCCCGTCCTCGGGATCGAGACCTCGTGCGATGAGACCTCCGCGGGGATCGTCGAGGATGGGAAGATCCGAGGTCACGTCGTCGCCTCCCAGGACGTGCACGGCGCCTTCGGCGGGGTCGTGCCCGAGATCGCGGCCCGTGCGCACCTCCGTCAGCTCGACCGGGTCGTCGAAGCCGCGCTGGAGGAGGCGGGCGTCTCGGCAGATCGGCTGGCGGGTGTCGGCGTGACGACCGGCCCCGGCCTGATCGGCTGCCTTCTCGTCGGTGTCAACTGGGCCAAGGCGCTGGCGTTCGGCCAGGACCTTCCGATTGTCGGGGTCCATCACATGGAGGCGCACCTGTTCGCCAACTCGCTCGAGCGCCCCGAGGCCGAGCCCCCTTTCGTGGCGCTCCTCGTGAGCGGGGGGCACACCCTGCTTCTGTGGGTGCCGGAGTGGGGTAGGTACGCCCTGCTGGGTCAGACGCGTGATGACGCAGCCGGCGAGGCGTTCGACAAGGTGGCCCGCCGCCTCGGCCTGGGGTATCCGGGAGGGCCCGAGATCCAGCGCGCGGCGGAGCGAGGCCGGGCCGGGCGCTACTCGCTTCCGCGCCCGATGCTGAAGACCGCCGACGGTCCCGAGGATCCTGCCTGGTTCGATTTCTCCTTCAGCGGCCTCAAGACCGCGCTCTCGCTGCTCGCGGCGGAGATCGAGGAGGAGGACGAGGGCGCTCTGGAGCGCGCGCGGGCCGACCTGGCGGCGGAGTTCCAGGCGGCCGTCATCGAGGTGCTGGTGACCAAGACGCTCCGTGCCACCGACCTGACGGGCTGCCGCCGCGTGATCATCGGAGGGGGCGTCGCCTGCAACTCCCCCCTCCGGGAACGGCTCGCCGAGGTACTCTCCGGCGACGGAGAGCTGTACGCTCCGACGCCCAGGCTCGCCACCGACAACGGTGCGATGGTGGCGAGACTGGCGGAGCACCGGTTGGCCTCCGGCGAGCGAGACGGCCTCGATCTGAGTGCCGATCCGTCGCTTCCGTTTCCCGGCGTGGAGCCCTACGGCCCGGCGGAGGGCGCCTAACGTGCTTCCGGAGCTCTTCCGCCTGAACCTGCCCCTCGTGGGGGAGCTGACGATCACCTCCTTCGGCGTCCTTCTGGCGATCGCCTTCCTGGCCGGCTACCAGACGATTCGCGTCCGTCTCAAGGAGCTGGGGGAGCCCACCGATCTCGCGGGCGACATCCTCCTCGCGGTGCTAGTCGGCGGGATGCTCGGAGCCAAGATCTATTACATGCTGCTCACCTGGGATCGGACCTTCGCCGACCCCGCGGCCGCGATCTTCTCGCGCTCCGGCCTCGTCTGGTACGGAGGAGTGATCGGTGGGACGCTGGCCGTGGCCTGGGTGGTCAAGTGGCGCGGTCAGTCCTTCCTGCACATCGCGGACGTGGCGGCTCCCGGGCTCGCGCTCGCCCACTCGATCGGACGGATCGGCTGCTTCATGGTGGGGGACGACTACGGCCGTCCCACCGACAGCTGGGTGGGAGTCGCCTTCCCGGAGGGTTACCCGCCGACGACGGCCGGGAACCTCAGACGGGACTTCGGAGCCGACGTTCCCGCCGACATACCCGACTCGATCGTGCTGGAAGTCCACCCGACGCAGCTCTACGAGAGCGCCTTGCTGTTCGTGATCTTCCTGGTGCTCTGGAAGCTGAGGAAGAGGCCGCGCGCCGCCGGATGGCTCTTCGGCGTGTGGATGATCCTTACCTCGGCGGAACGCTTCCTGGTCGAGTT
>Ga0255058_10000980_pt1 | contig 16445 bp, 12 predicted proteins | sample Cases_109_9_MG_FD_188637 | JGI IMG/M metagenome (GOLD analysis project Ga0255058, IMG submission 188637) | Seawater microbial communities from Amundsen Gulf, Northwest Territories, Canada - Cases_109_9 | ecosystem: Environmental > Aquatic > Marine > Gulf | place: Canada: Northwest Territories... | reverse complement strand
CAGAAGAATTAATTAAGATTTTCGTTACGAGTATCAAAACGGCTGAAAAGAAACAGAAATAGGTGCTGAATGTTCGGTATTGGATGTTTGTTTTTAATTAGACGTTGGACGTTCGATGTTCGACGTTCATCTTTCAAAACAACCTTGTACAACATAAATATAATCTGTGAATGTTTACAAAACAACTTAGCGCTTATGCACCCAACGCCCAGGATCTATTTTATTTAAACAAGCAACGGTTCTCTAAAATTGCACTTGCAGCGCGGTTTAAATGCAAATATTGAGTTTAGAACCTCAAACGGAAAAATACGACTTCACGATCTCGAAATTGTTGTCAGCGGAATATTTTCAGCTCTCCTTTTGACTCCCGAAATTGACTCTTTGTTTGAAGAGATTCACGCAATTAATCTCGAGATCGAGTATTTCAGCGATACGGAATTTGGCATCGATCCCCTTGGAGACACCCGGACATTCATTGAGGGTTCCTATATCCATATCTTCCCTCACTTCGCGCATAGCAACCGGATCCGCAAGATCGGCCACCGAAACCCTCAGTTTGTCGGCTACATACTTCTTGGCAGCGTCAATCTTCATCGCCCGGTTCAGCTGCAAACGCGCTACCAGATCTCCGGCAGTGCGTAATCCGCCCATCCCCGAAACGATGGCATGCGCCGCATGCATGCCGTAGGGATCTCCGACGCCAACCTACAACCCGTCCAAGCGGCAGATCTCCACATGTGCTTTGGAAGCCCTTGATAAGGCATCCACCGGCGGAGTAATGGCCAACGGAATACCGCATACGCCCATACCCACCGCGGCGTGGATCGGGATGTCAGCCGCTTCCGTACACGCTTTTGTGTAAGTAATCGAACGTGCCAGGTTGAAGGGTAGTGATCTGTTACTGATGATATTGATAGCTGGCCCAAAGATGGTCACACCGGCTTTCTGGGCCAATTTTACCTGGTCGTGCGGGTAAAGCCCTGCCAGACGAACCCCATCGTAGGTCAGATCACCATGCAGTCCCAAGATGAACTCCGAGGCCATTCCCATTTCAATACCCATTTCGGGGTATTTTTTACGCAGAATCTCTACTGCGCGCAACGCGGCCAAAAACTCCGGATCGCCGGCAGCGGCGGTGGTATCGAAATTGATTCCATCGGCACCCGTTTCATACATTTGGCTCCCGACATAAACCATATCTTTAATCGCAAGTTCCACCGCCGCTTCAAATGACGCCTTGGCCTCCGAAATTTTGCCTTGCGGAAGTAGATCCATGGGATTGGGGCAGGGCCCGTTCGGCTGGCTGTACAGACCCAAATTCGGCATGGCGCCGTAAAGAAGCGGCGGTATGGTGATCAACAGTGCCTGCTCTAAAATAGGCTGCTCAAAAACCACAATCGGTTTTACCGGTTTGAAACTGTAGTCGATATGGGCAAGCTCAAGGCTATCCGCCCCCAGCGCACGTTCCAAAACCTGCAGCGATTGGATTTTACTTAAAGATATATGTGCCCGTTTGAGTTTGGTGGTACTGCTGTCGTAGGTAAGGCAGACTTCCTTTCCTTGTTCCACTGAAACGGCTTTATCGGTGCATTGATGAATTTCAAATAGATATTCGATTTCATCCGGTGTAAGCGGCGAAACCTTAGCCCGGTCTGCCGCGTCATTCGTTCCTTCTTCCAGATCGCTACGAACTTTCGCTTCAGTCAACTCCACGCGGCGGCCGTCCCCCATTCGTGTTTGAATTTTTCCCATTTTTTCCTCCCCTAAATTCTATTTTTGGGAAACACCCAATTCCTCTTCCGCATCGTCGATGATGGACCGGATCGTTTTCAGAACGCTGTCGGGAAGCGGTGGTGGCTCATATGTTTCCAGGATATAGAGCATTTTTTCCTTGGCCCTTTGGTAAACATTCGTACTGCCCGCCTTTTCCCAATCCTCCCGCACCATGCGATCGATCAGCTCGGCTCGTGATTGGGATCGCATGTGATTGAAGGTATCCTCATGGCCGAGAAAATCCTTAAAGATCCCGACTTCCTTGATTACGTCAAGGGCCAGGGTTTTGTCATTGACCGGAACACCATTGACCGCATATTTGATCATTCCTGCAGCTTCGTTGTCGAGTACCAGTTGGGCCAGATCGAAAGTGATTCCCATTTCCAGCATCCCCAACCCGTATATCACGTTGGCCCCTGCCAACGCAGGTAACAGGGCGGTGATTGTCTTTTCGTGACCGGACTGATAATCACAGATTTTGGCATCTGCCTACCCGCCGGCAACAAAGCAAGGCAAGCTATAGTATCGTGCAAGCCTGGCGACTGCGGCACTGATCATCGCAAGCTCGGGTGATCCTACGGCCGCGGTCGCCCTTCGCAAATCTATTGTGCACGTAGAACTACCGTACACAAAAGGCGAACCTTTACAAACAAGTTGATTCAACACCAAACTGGAGAGGACTTCACAATTTTGTGAAACCAAAGTTCCGGCCAAATGAACGGGTGAAGATCCCCCTGACATGGCCATCCCGATAACATTCAACCCAAGTCCGTTAAGGGCAGCCTCCATAATAATTTCGCAGTGATCCTTTGGGAGTTTGAGCGGACTCACCGGGCAGGAAACAAAGGAGAGCAACGGACGCTCGCGGAGGTTTTCTTTACCACCCGAAATAGCTACCAGCATTTCCACAATTTTTTTAGCCTGATAGCGGTTTACCGGACCAAGCCAATGGTGTTTGGTGGTGTTGGTGAGCGATGCTTCGGCGTTGTGAAGGGCTTGCACCCGGGGAGGCTTGTCATGGGAGCACATGCACCGTTCATAGGTTTCCACATGCTCCAGATAATCAATGAGTCTTGACGCCTTCTCGATGTCCGCCTTGGTGGTATCTCTGAGATCGTTCGTATATGGATCAACAAACATGATACCTTCGCCGAAATTGGTAAATGAGATCCGCCGATCTTCAAGCACGATATCGCTTTCCGGTATGCGCCCGAAGGCATGAAATGTGGAAGGCGCAGAACGAATCGCATCCTCCACGACATGAGGCGGTATCTGTACGATTTTATTCTTGAGATCTACAACTGCCCCTCCGCCGTCGAAAACTTCCAAAGCCTCAACATCTTCAACAAAGACACCGGTGCTTTTGAGAATTTCCAAAGTAGCAAGGTGAATTTCATTAAGCTCGTCATCGGAGAACACATTGAGTCCAAATCCCCCGCTATGCTTCTTGCCAGCTTTTAGACCGCGTTTCATGAATGACCTCCCCTCAAACGAATGTGAATCTCGGCTAAATTTAGTTTCGGAAAATTATACGTTTACGTTTGGTGCGAAACCTGAGTTTGTTATATTCGGCGCTTATTAGGAACAATGGAATTCGGATGTCAATACATAACATGCTGAAGGTGTGATTTCGTCAAAACTTTATTAACCGTACGGCTTTTTATATTGTATAAAAGCCTGAATAAAACCTCAAGTAATTGTGTATTAAAACAAGTGATATGGAACCCAAATTAACGGGAGACTCTCAATTCTATTTGACCAAACACAGTAGCATTGTGTATAAAATTTGAGCTTTCTTGCTGTTCATTAACCTCAACCATTGGGAGGTTATCTATGACCACTGACGATGTCAAACGCAGGCTTGCAGCTATTCTCAGTGCTGATGTCAAAGAATACAGCCGCCTGATGCGGCAAGACGAAGCGGCCACCGTAAGGACTTTAACGACATACCGAGAAACGATGACAACTCTCATTAAACAGCACCATGGTCGCGTTGTGGACTCTCCGGGTGATAATCTGCTGGCTGAGTTCGCCAGCGTGGTAGATGCAGTACAAGGTGCTGTCGCAATCCAGAAAGAAATAAAGGCCCGGAACGACCAACTGCCAGAAGACCGCAGGATGGTATTTCGTGTCGGAATCAACCTTGGCGATATTATTGTTGAAGCTGACCGGATTTATGGAGACGGGGTCAATATCGCAGCCAGGCTGGAGGGTATGGCTGATCCGGGAGGAATATGCATTTCCAGAACAGCTTATGATCAGATTGAAGATAAATTGCCCCTGGGTTATGAGTATATGGGTGAAAAGACGATTAAAAATGTTGTCAAACCTGTCCAAGCATACCGTGTTTTATTGGAGCCCGAGAACTGGCGATCAAGATTTTTCAAAAAAAATCGAGCGGGCCGAAGTGAACCGTATGGGAAATTGAAAGCCAGAGCAGAAGAAACGCCGTATAGGCCAAAAGAAAGGGATAAACCATCTGAGGATGAATCAAAAGAAACTGAAACCAGCGCCAAAGCATGGTCGAAAACAAGCTTTTCCAAGCATTTATGGGTTTTTGTGGGCGTGATCGGTTTTCTTTTGATCATTAACTTACTGACATGGGGGGGTGGCATCTGGTTTCATTGGCCGGCTCTGGGTTGGGGTCTATTGCTCTTTCTAAAGTGGGTTAATACTGGAAAGAAAAATGGTGACTGGCATAAAGATGGGCCTAAAATCAGTTTTAATAAACACTTAGGCACGTATCTGGGTGTGATTGGCTTTCTTTTGATCATTAACGTACTGACATGGGGGGGTAACATCTGGTTTTATTGGCCGGCCCTGGGTTGGGGATTGTTACTTTTTCTTCACTGGGTGAAAAGGTCTTGAAATACCTTATGGTGAATAACTCAAGTTTCGCACCTGATATTTTGAGAGAAGCCGCTTCAGGCATAGGGTAAAAAGAAATTTTTCTGGAAAAAATTGATGATGAGCACTTTGACAACGGCACAAAATTTTTTAAAGTGAGCATTCCAGAAGCTCCCGGTAATAATTTTCATGTGGTCCGATCATAATCAACTCCAAATCGTTTCCAAGAAATTTATAGGATAGAAGATATTGAACTGCCTGTATTTGGGATTATGTTTGACAAAAACTAACTTGATTAGGTATTTTAGCGTTTAAAATAATACTGATCTTCCTGCTCATGCTGTCATAAACTGGTTGTCCAATTACAGAATTGAATCCGATCTCTCAACTGTTTTGTGTTCCTTTGAATAATCTATAAACTCAATTCTTCTGTTTGAAACCTTACAAAAGGGGTGTCAATATGGCAAAAGAAGGATTTAAGCGCAAACTCAGCACCATCCTGAGTGCCGATGTTGTCGGTTAGGGGCCTAAGTGACCGTCCCATTATCCCTATTATCTGTTTTTATTGGTTTTATCGGAGGGTAGATCGATGAAGTGTCAAAAATGCGAATTCGAGAATCCGGATGGTGCTAAGTTTTGCATAGAATGTGCAAGCCCGTTGGAATTCCATTGTCCAAATTGCGGGGAGATAACGCCTGCTACGGGTAAATTTTGCAAGGAGTGTGCTTATGATTTAGGAAAACCCAAAGAAGCTCCTCCCATCGATTACGCTAAGCCGCAGTCTTATACCCCAAAATTCCTGGCCAATAAGATCCTTACCACCCGAAGCTCGATTGAAGGCGAGCGGAAGTTGGTGACGGTGCTTTTTGCTGATGTGGCGAATTACACTGCCATGGCGGAAAAAATTGATCCGGAAGAAGTGCATCAAATCATGGACGGATGCTTTAAGATCCTGATGGATGAAATCCACAAATATGAAGGCACCATCAACCAGTTCACAGGCGATGGCGTTATGTCCTTATTTGGTGCTCCGGTGGCTCATGAGGACCATGCCCAGCGGGCATGTTTTGCGGCCTTGTCCATTCAAAAGACCATTGAAGAATATGGTGAAAAGGTGAAGAAGGACTCTGGGGTGGACTTCAAGATACGGATAGGGCTTAACTCCGGTCCGGTGGTTGTGGGATCAATCGGGGATGATCTCAGAATGGATTATACCGCGGTGGGGGATACAACCAATCTGGCGGCCAGGATGGAGAGCGTGGCTAAACCGGGCGGTATCCTGGTATCGAAGAACACCCAAAGGATTGTCCGGCACTATTTTGAATTTGAGACCCCGGACAAACTGGAGATGAAAGGAAAGGTCGATCCCCAGGAAGTTTTTGAGCTGATTGCGCCCAGTGAAGTGGGGACACGGTTTGAGGCTTCAGTCGCCAAGGGCCTGACCAGGTTTGTGGGCCGGAAGAACTCCATGGCCGCCCTAATGGAGCCCTTTGAAAGGGTTCAAGCCGGATCGGGCCAGTTAGTGGGAGTCGTCGGTGAGGCAGGTGTGGGTAAGACAAGATTAATGCTGGAGTTTAAAAACAGGCTCACTCCCGGCTCTTACACCTATCTTCAAGGTCAGTGCCTTCATTACGGTGATTCCATCATATACCTGCCCATCCTTGATATCATCAAGCCATACTTCGAGATAGAGGAAGGGGATCGCGAGTTTATCATCCGGAAGAAGATAAAGGAAAAAGTCCTCGGTCTTGATGAAAAACTCGAACACACGATTCCATCATTTCAGGAACTCCTTTCTCTAAAAACGGATGATGAGGAATACCTGAAACTGGAACCGAAGGTAAAAAGGGAAAGAACCTTTGAGGCCATCCGGGATCTTTTCATTCGGGAGAGCCAGAACAGACCCCTGATCCTGGTGTTTGAGGACCTGCATTGGATCGACAGGACCTCGGAGGAGTTCCTGGATTACCTGATCGGGTGGCTGGCAAACGCCCGGATCATGTTGATCCTTCTTTACCGGACCGAATATCGCCATCAATGGGGGAGCAAGACTTATTACAGCAAGATCGGTCTGGACCAGCTTGGCCCCGAATCCGGCGTGGAGCTGGTTAAGGCCATGCTCGAAGGAGGCCAGATCGTACCCGAGTTGAGAGAACTAATCCTCAGTCGTTCTGCTGGAAACCCTCTTTTTATGGAAGAGTTTACCCAGTCCTTACTTGAAAACGGCTCTATCGAGAAAAAGGATCAACAATACGTCTTGAGTAGGGACGTCTCGGAAATAGATGTCCCGGACACTATCCATGGGATCATTGCCGCCCGGATGGACCGCCTGGAGGAAAACCTCAAGCGGACCATGCAGGTGGCCTCGGTGATCGGCCGGGAGTTTGCCTTCCGTATTCTTCAGACCATTATACAAATGCGGGAAGACATCAAGACCAACCTTCTCAACCTTCAGGGGTTGGAGTTCATCTATGAAAAGCGTTTATTCCCGGAACTGGAATACATCTTTAAACACGCCCTCACCCAGGAGGTGGCCTATAACAGCCTGCTTCAAAAAAGGAGAAAGGAGATCCACGAGAAAATAGGCCAGGCCATAGAGCAGATATATGCCGAAAGGTTGGAAGAGTTCTATGAAATACTGGCCTATCATGCCACAGCCGCAGGTCAGAAAGAGCGTGCTTTACGCTACCTTATCCAAGCATCTGAAAGAGCCCACCGGGCGGCGGCGCATCGGGAAGAAGCAACACTCCTGATGCGCGCTATTACCATTGCTGAGGAAAGCGGAGATAAATGCGTTCTTCCAGATCTACGCGCACGATGTGGGCGGGCCTATGCAGCGATTGGCTTATGGGAAAAAGCGAAGATAGCGTTGGAGGAGGCACTTCGATTGTTGCCTCCCGATGCCATAGAACAACAGGCTGAAGTGATGGCTGATCTGGCCATCGCTTGTTTTTGGTTAATGGATATACCAAGTTTGCGAGACTATTCCAATAAGACGCTTTCAATAGCCAGGAAAGTAAATCGTCATGATCTCGAATCAGCGGCAATCAGTGGTCTTGCCGGCGCAGACGGTTTAGAAGGGCAGCTATCTTCCAGCATGGCGCAATACAAGATTGCGATTACCCAGTCTAAAAGGCACGGTACGGCAGTTCCTGCACACGCCCTCGAGTGGTATCCATTGGGGCTCTATTGGGTTGGGAAATTTGAAGAGGCGATTGAATGGAGCCATGAAGCCGTTCGAAAGTCCCGTGAATTAGGAGATTCTTTTGTCTTGATGCGTGCACTTTCCAATTTGGCAATTTCTCTGGCTGCACGGGGGCGATACAAAGAAGCCCTGCAAACCTTCGAGCAATCACAGCAGTTTGGCAAAGAATATGATCTTGGTCGGCCACTCGCACGTTCTATCGCAATGTTAGGAGGGGTTCATCTTGAACTCTATGACTATGCGACCGCACAGTCGATCACAGAGAAAGCAAGGGATCTCGCCGCTTCCTTTAATTTCCCACCACCGATTATTAGTGCGAACATTGATCTTCTTTTCAACTTTGCAAGAAGTGAGAAGGTGGAAAAAACGGAAGCGCTGGTAAGCAAAGTCGCAGAAGCGGTTGAGAAGACATCGAATTGGCACGGATGGCTTTGGAAGATGCGCCTCGCGCAAGCACAAGCAGAAATTAGTTTGGCCCGGGATGATGGCGAGAAGGCAATACAGTTCGCAGAAAATTCTCTTCACCAAAGCCAGGAATCTGGAAGAATAAAGTATCAAGCCGCCGCGCTCGAGACACGCGGCAAGGCACTTGTTTTGATGGGCGAGAAAAAGAACGAAGGGATTGGAGACCTTCAGAAGGCGATTCAGCTTGTTCGTCCGGTTCAAGACCCTTTGATGTTTCTTCGTGCTGGGTATGCGCTCCTTTGCGTTGAAAGGGACAAAAAACTTATAGAAGAAGTCAGGGCGGTGGTAACCCAAATAAAAGATTCACTGCTCAATACACCCCTGTACCGGCCATTTGAGGACGCAGAGCCGGTACGGATGCTTTCGCAACTTGTCTGAAATTATTCTAAGAAAGCTCCGAAACCGCTGAGAATTTACAGGAATTTTTGATTTAACCAGTGACTTTCTACGCAGCGTGAAGACCAAGAGCTGTGGTGACTATCAACTAGCGGTTTTATATTTATCGATTTCTAACTGAATAAACGGCTTTCCCAAGTTCAAATCCAGTGCCGCCTACCATAATTAACAAGGGTTTACAGTGATCGATTGCTGTAAGCTCTTTTTTTATGCTAATTTTCAGATAGCTGCCTATTTTAACATAATACTGAAATCGTATTGCTAGAAGTGATCTTTATGCTATTTTTTAATTGTTGTCGGTTTTCTATGGAAGATGTCCCATGGGACCTCTTATAATTGCCTTGGTCCTGGTCCAAGGAGCCGGAATTTCAAATCGTATTAAAAAATGGATCTGCAATTGCCATACGTCCAGCCTTTCTGCCCTTCATGTTGGTGATAACACCATACATGTCGGTGATATCCCCACCAACTGCTTCATTTGGCGCACTATTTGCGTTAATTCTACCCACACTAAAATTTCTATTTTGCTTTCCAAAACCGGTGTCGGTGCTATAGCAGAAAAATATCTATCATATCAAATAGTTAAAATCTGCCCATCCGATGATGTTTTTTTGTTAAAACCTAACAAGATGGCATTATTTTTGCTTAATTCTAAAGTTTAAAGTTCGGACATTTCAGGAAACCATGGCCCAGTAGAAATATGACGGTCAAACTCTGCTTTTTACAAGCCATCGATTCTGAAACACAGAAGGGCAGAAAATTTCAATAATTTCAAAAATCAAAATTGAAGGAAGAGAAAGGAGGAGAAATGACATGAAATTAAGAATCATGATTAAGCTATTTCTTGCAATTATCGCTGCCGTGGGTTTTTTAGCTTCTACGGCTGTACCGGAAGGAGTTGCTGCGCACGAGGATGAACTTTTGTCAAAACCGAAGGCGTACGTTGGTTCTGAAAAATGCAAAGAATGCCACTTGCCACAATATTATTCGTGGCGGACGACCATGCACAGCCGGATGTCCCAAGATGCCCGGATCAATAAAGATGCGATTATTGTCGAATTGGACGAAAAGCGGATCCGAAAAGATCTGGCCAAACGAAAATTGAAAGTCCCGGCCGATCAGATTTATGTCCCGACACCTGAAGAAATTAAATACACCATCGGGAGCAAGTGGAAACAACGTTTTATCGTGGAAAAAAACGGTACGCTGTTCATCTCTCCTGTTCAGTATAACACGGATACCGACAAATTTGTGAACTATCATGAAGCCGACTGGGACAAACGACCCTGGCTGCTCAAGTGCGGTGGTTGTCATACCACGGGGGTCGATCTTGAAAAGCAACAATTTAGCGAGCCTGCCGTTGGCTGCGAAGCCTGCCATGGCCCAGGCTCCTGGCATTACGCTTCGCCTACAACCGAGTTTTACAAAAACCAACCCGCGATAATCAACCCGGCAAAGCTGACCAAAGGCGTGGCTGTGCAGGTCTGCGGTTCATGTCACAACCGAGGCAAGGCGACAAAGCATAAAGGGGCCGGCTGGCCTGTCGGTTACAAACCGGGCAAGGCCCTCGGTAGCTATTACAAAGAAACTTCCTATGCTGCCGGGGACAAGAAACACATGTATTCAAATGAGTATTCTAAAGGGCATCATCAGCAGTACATCGATTGGAAAAAATCGGTACATAAAAAAGAAGGAGTGACCTGTACGGCCTGTCACTCAACCCATGCCCATGATCTCGAAAAATCGAAGCTTTGGCAGGCGGGAGGCGCCCAGCCGGAAGGGGGGACCTGGCATTCCACACCAGCGAACACGTGGGCTGACTCCGGAGACAAACAATGTCTGAACTGCCATGTGCAGGTTAACAAGACTGCGGTCCATTCCATCCATACCTTTGGCAAATGTGTGGGCTGCCACATGCCTCGCATTGCAAAAAGTGCGGAATCCAGTGATATTCACAGTCATGTTTTTACTGCCCTGTTGCCCGAAGATACGATTGCAAACCCTGAAATTCCCAACTCCTGCCAGGCATGTCACAAACATAAGGATGAAGACGTCAACAAGCTGAATGAAGATCTGAAAAGGATCCAGGCTGCTATCCATGGATTGAGGGGCTAAAACCAAGCCCTGGCCACGAGTTAGAAAAAGTACAACAATTCCAAAAGGCAGAGTCGCTGATTTGGCTCTGCCTTTTTGCGTTCAATTCCTTTATGGTGGAATCCCGATAGAGTAGACTTGATCGTTCATTTGATCGCGGTCTGTTTCAAGCAGGTAAATAATTTTTAGCCAGCTCTTTGTACGCCGAAACCTGTTCATTTTCCCAATCCCAATCATAATCTAATTCAACCGCCATTAATTTTGCCGTTTCCGGAGCCATCTCCATACTGGCTTTAGTATCTAACAGCAAAGCACGTGTTCTGCGTGCTAACACATCTTCCACCGTGCGGGCCATTTCTTCCCGCACTGCCCAGGTCACCTCTGCTTTGATAAAAGGTAGTCTTTCATGAAGCTTGTCCCCAAGCAGGGGCTGGCTCTCAGTCAATTTCTTTATCGCGATTGCATCGGAGCCATAGTAGTGAAGTGCTTCGCTGACGTCGATATTTTTGAGCCAACCGTGAATCCGCATATTCTTTGTGATACTTTGGCGTTCCTCTAAACCGGCAATCAAGACCGCCTGGTCGATGGTGTCTTCTGCCATTTTACGGTAGGTGGTCCATTTGCCGCCGGTAATAGTAATGAGTCCACATTCCGAAACCAGCAGAAAATGGTCTCGCGAAATAGCAGCCGTTTCTTTACTGCCACCCAGGTTAACCAGCGGTCTGATTCCTGCGAATACACTTAGAACATCTTTGCGGGTAGGATCTTTAGTCAGATATTTTGCTACATGAATTAGAATAAAATCAATTTCCTCCTCAGAAGCGCAGGGCTCTAGTGTTGCTTCTTCAACCGGTGTTTCAGTGGTGCCCACAACAACCTTGTTATGCCAGGGAACAGCAAAGAGAACCCGGCCATCAGCGGTGTGGGGAACCATAATCGCCGAATCGCCCGGCAGAAATTCCTTATCGAAAATTAAGTGGACACCCTGGCTCATCGTGATGATTTCCTTTGCAGCAGGATTGTCCATTTTCAAAATGGTATCGGTAAATATACCGGTTGCATTTATGACCACCCTGCCATTCAACTCATATTCTTTACCGGATTCCATATTTTTTGCCCGAACGCCGTTGATCATTCTATTTGATTTTAAAAGACCCATTACTTTCATGTAGTTGATAGGCGTACTCCCGAGGTCTACAATGGTTTGCGCCAGATTTATTGCAAGGCGAGAGTCGTCGAATTGACCGTCACAATACTTAACGCCACCGCGTAACCCTTTCGGTTCCAGTGTGGGGATTTTCGCCAGTGTTTCCTCTCTAGTTAGAATTCGAGAGGGACACAGACCAAGCTTTCCCGCCATGAGATCATATACTTTCATACCCACACCGTAAAAGGGACCGCGCCACCAGTCATAAGTTGGTACGATGAATGTCTGATTCTGTACCAGATGCGGTGCGTTTTGTATGAGCATTCCTCTTTCATAAAGTGCTTCAAGAACTAACGATATGTTCCCCTGTTGTAAATATCGGACGCCGCCGTGAATGAGTTTGGTGCTGCGGCTTGATGTTCCTTTTGAAAAATCATGCTGTTCCACCAACAAAGTTTTATAACCTCGAGAAGCGGCTTCTACTGCTGTTCCCAAACCGGTTGCCCCGCCACCGATAATGATAATGTCCCAGATGCCAACAAAATTTTCGACTGTATCGATCATTTGATCTCGATTCATAACACTCTCCTAGATTATAAAGATATATTATTCATTTTTTGTCGAAAAACAAATAACAGACTCTTTTATTTTATCGCGCAAAACCAAACTGCACAAAATGGTTATCTAACGATGCTCTTTACAGATTATTTTGACATTTAAGAGCAAATTCGATAGAGTGCAAATTGAAATAACAATGTTGACGATTTCTTGAGGTGCCGCACATATGCCGATCCGGGCAAGTGGAATATGGCTCATGCATTCCGCTTTTTCGGGGTTAAAATGCATTGGCTTTTTTGTTTTTATGGTATTTGGAGAATTTTCTAATGGATACAAAACCGACATATGAAGAATTGGAAAAAACGATCAAGGAATTAGAAAGAAGACAGGATAAGCAGACAGAGAAGGAAGCATCTTATGGACAGGATCTCCCTCAGCGGAAGCAGGCGGAGGAGGCGCTGAGGGAGAGTGAGGCGAAGTATCTGCAACTGTTCAACACCGTACCGGCTGCTATTATACTTTACGACGCAGAGACCAAAAAAATGATAGATGGCAATGATGCCGCTTTCGACTTATATGGTTACAGCAGGGAAGAATTTTTAAATTTAACGTATTGGGATATTACAGCGGAACCCGAAAAATCAAAGGAGACCATCCCACGGGTCCTTTCCGGTGAGGTTAAAAGAATTCCGCTTCGCTATCAAAAGAAAAAGGATGGGACCGTAATCCCTGTCGAGGCATCGGTCGGTGTGTTTAGGTTGAACAATCGCAAGGTAATTTGCGGCGTATCAACGGACATTAGTGAGTACCTGCAAGCCCAGAAAGACCTTGAGAAGATCAATCAGGAATTGCGGGATGAGATTCAAGACCGCGAACAGGCCGAAAATCTGCTGCGGGAGAGTGAGGAAAAGTATCGACTTTTAGTGAAAAATGCCAACGATGCCATTTTTATCGCCCAGGATGATGCCGTAAAATTTCCAAATCCGAAAGGTGAAGAGATGACAGGCTATTCTGCGGAAGAATTGGCCAAGATGCCTTTTATCAATCTAATACATCCTGACGACAGGAACATGGTTCTTGATAGGAACAGGAGAAGATTGTCGGGTGAGAAGCTTCCCGAAACTTATGAATTTAGAATCATAAATAAGGCAGGCGAAAAATTATGGGTGGAACTCAACACAGTTGTAATCAACTGGGAAGAAAGACCCGCAACCCTTAATTTACTCCGTGAGATCACGCAACAAAAGAAACTGGAAGCCCAACTCATTGATACTCGGAAAATGGAAGCTATTAGCACTTTGGCCGGTGGTATTGCCCACGAATTTAATAATGCCCTGACAGGCGTTGTGGGAAACATTCAACTACTGGAGATGAGCTTACCTGACAACAAGACGGTAACAAAACATACCATGGCGATGAAAGTCTCCTCTCAACGGATGGTCAACCTCACCAGTCAACTTCTGGCCTATGCTCGGGGAGGGAGATATCAGGCCAAAACCATGTCCTTGAGCGATTTTGTGGAAGACACGCTCCCCATCATAAAGCCCAATATTGATCCGTCCATCCGGCTGGAGACGGATCTGCCAAGGGATGTCTTCAGTGTAAAAGCTGATCCTGCCCAGATGCAGATGGTGCTCTCTGCTGTGGTGAGCAATTCAACAGAAGCTATAGAAGGAGATGGTCGGATCAGGATCACCGCCAGCAACAAAGAGATTGATGCGGCGTTTGTGAAAAGCCATCCTGAACTCAATCCCGGACGTTATGTCTGCCTCTCAATTGTGGATGATGGAAAAGGAATGGATGAGGAAACCTTGAACAAGATTTTTGATCCTTTCTATACAACAAAGTTTATGGGTCGTGGCCTAGGAATGGCCGCGGTTTATGGCATTATCAAGAACCACGATGGCTGGATATCGATCGACTCTGAACAGGGTAAAGGAACCGTTGTACGAATCTATTTGCCAGGTTTTGATGATGAAGAAAAGGAAGTTTTGGGAAAACCCTCTGAAGAGGCCATGGTAATCTCCGGTACAGGAACCATACTTGTGATTGAGGATGAAGAGACGGTGATGATTGTCATCCGGGATATACTGGATAAACTGGGATACCGTATGCTGGAGGCCAAAACCGGAAAAGAAGCGATTGAGTTTGCCAAAACCTTTGATGGGGATATTGACCTTGCTTTGCTGGATATAAAGCTGCCCGACATTTGGGGTGACAAGCTATACCCGCAAATCATGGAAGCGAGACCGGATCTGAAAGTAATTGTTTGCAGCGGGTATTCCATTGACGGTCCGGCACAAACCATTCTGGATGCCGGAGCACAGGACTTTATCCAAAAGCCGTTTACAGTCGAAACCTTATCGGTGAAGCTGAAAAAGGTTTTGGAAAGTGATTGAGCCGACGGGAAAAGAGCTTAAATCATAATATTAAAGAGCTGAGGATCGTTTCAATAAATTGTTTGACAATTACGAAAATAATACTACATTGCGGCAGTTAAAGTTTCAGTAAAATCATTATAAATTAAATAGGCTATCTCAAAATTGGGATGGTTTGACTCGAAAGGAGGAAATATGTGGCGGACAGGATTAATTATTTTTGTATTAACAACCGTTATTTTTCTGGGACATGGGCGGGCTTATTCGGACGACATTCTTGAGGCCATCAATGAGGCTGTTGAAGCATACAAAGAAAAGGATTTTACCGAAGCGGTGGAAGGCCTGGATTATGCTAAGCAACTCATTCAACAACTTAGAAGCGATAAAATTTTAAAATTTTTACCTGAACCGTTTTCAGGCTGGGAATCAAAATCTGGAAAATCCCAAAACATGGGCATACTCGGCGGAATGGCGGGCGTTCAAAGAGAGTATTGGCAACCCGCCAAGGGGAACACGGGTAGAAAGCGAATTACCATCAGTATCATGGGGGAGTCACCCATCATGCAGGGGATGATGGCCGCGTTCAACCCAATGTATGTGACCGCCGGTGGCGGTAGACTTCAGAAAATTAAACGGAATAAAGCAGTGGTGAAGTATGATCCCGATCGGAGGAGTGGTGATATAAATGTATTGGTTAAGAAGCGCTTTATTGTTTCGATCAGGGGTACTTCCGTTGATGAAAAAGACATGATGGATTATGCCAAAGCAGTCGATTACAAGGGGCTCAAAGAATTTTAAGTTGAAAAATACTCCACGATCCGTTATCTCTTCGAAGAATTTTCCGGCGTTAAGCCCCACCATGTGAAGAACCTGACCGAGGCACCGGAGGCCACCGTGGCCGCCTTTTGAAAATGTTAATGCTACCAAGGCATTCAGCATTTACATAAAAGCCATCGCACGGTAAAATCACTCGATAATCGGCATTGATTTTCCAATTAACATGCAAAATGAATTCCCAATGGAACAGGCCAAATTAAAAGAGAGCTCCTTTGTTCATACCTTATTCGGCTGCTGGGCACTTCTTTTTGGTATGGCGGTGGTAATGACGGGTAATGGACTCCAAGGGCCGCTTTTGGGTTTGCGAGCAACTCACGAGGGATATGCCCCTGTTGTGACAGGCCTTATTATGTCGGGATATTTTGGTGGATTGATTGCGGGTTCGAAAATCACCCCAATCCTCGTTCAACGCGTTGGACATGTCAGGGTATTTGCAGCACTGGCTTCGATCGTCTCGATATCGGCACTGCTTCACATTGTCTATATTTCACCAATTGCCTGGATATGGATGCGCGTTTCGACCGGATTTTGCTTTGCCGGTCTGTACATCGTCGCTGAAAGCTGGTTGAACGACCGTATCAGTAATGAAACCCGCGGAAAGATGCTGGCGATTTATATGGTTGTAAACCTAGGGGGGATGGGGAGTGGTCCTCTTTTGCTCAACATTGCCGATCCAGGTAGTTTTGAGTTATTTGTACTGGTCTCGATTCTTTTTTCTTTTTCTCTGGTGCCGATTCTTCTGACG
>Ga0255058_10000979_pt1 | contig 16448 bp, 15 predicted proteins | sample Cases_109_9_MG_FD_188637 | JGI IMG/M metagenome (GOLD analysis project Ga0255058, IMG submission 188637) | Seawater microbial communities from Amundsen Gulf, Northwest Territories, Canada - Cases_109_9 | ecosystem: Environmental > Aquatic > Marine > Gulf | place: Canada: Northwest Territories... | reverse complement strand
TCCAACCCATCCATCTCCGGCATCAACCGGAGTGTCAATGTGTAAACGTCCCTGTCGGCATGGTCCTGCAATTGCCTGAGTTGCTCGTCGCGAACTTTCTGCCCCTTATCAAGAACCAGGGAGTACATGACCGCTCGGGCCCCGTAGGGTTCACGGGCCGCCTCTTTGATGGCAGCGGGCAACTCCGATATCAACGCGCGGGCGTAATTAATCGTCTCCTGCTTGGGGTTGCCGATTTGATCGATCGCGTTCATGACATCGACAACCGCTGCGCCGACGGCGACCGCAGCGGCCTTGTCGGCAAGCTGCACCCGCGTCACGGATTCTGTCTTGCGGGCCTTTTCTTTGCCTCGAGGCCGGTCGATCGCATCGGTGTGATCGAATTTGCCGTCCCACTGAGGATCGATCCGCCGAATGCGTTTTGCGAGAGGTGGATGCGTGGCCGACAATGCCTGCATAAAACCCGAGACGCCTTGTGCAAAAAAAGCATGGCTGATCTCGGGCGCCCCCGGGTTCTCCACCTTCGAGCCTTGCTGAAGGCCTCCTATTCTTTTCAACGCGCCTGCGATGCCGTCCGGATTGCGCGTAAACTGCACCGCCGTGGCGTCTGCCAGGTACTCTCGTTGCCGGCTTACCGACGCCTTGATCAAACCACCGAAGAATGTGCCGGCAAAACCGATGACCATCAGTCCGATGGCGAGCGCCAGTATGCCGCCTCCACCTTTGTCACTGCCGCGTCGGTGACCCGAAAAAGAGGCGGAATACAAAAGATAGTAACCGATGATTCCGAGAACGAGGATGCCATTCAGCACACCCATCAATCGGATGTTGAGCCGCATATCGCCATTGAATATATGGCTGAACTCGTGGGCGATAACGCCCTGTAGCTGTTCGCGGCTCAAGTGATCAATTGTCCCCTGGGTAACCCCGATGACGGCATCCCGCGGCGTGAACCCCGCTGCGAACGCGTTGATTCCCTGTTCGTCCGCGAGCAGGTAAACAGGCGGCGCCGGCGTACCGGAGGCGATCGCCATTTCCTCCACGACATTCAGCAGCTTACGCTGCTTCAGATCGTCCGTATTCGGTGAAATCAATCGCGCGCCCAGCGACTCGGCGACCGCCTTGCCGCCGGCGGAAAGGGCCATGATCTTGTAGAGACTACCCACGAGCACGACGACACCTACGCCTACACTTACTGTCACAAACGTCCGCCAATCCATTTGCTGGATCAACGTCTCGCCGTTACTCAGCTGCTCGCTGTTGATATAGCCGAGTGTCATCATGACCAATAGATTAGTCATGATGACTAGCGCAACCACGGCAAGAACGAACAGGAACACGAGCTTTGCCGTATTCTTGCGTACGTGGTCTTGGGCCTCGAAGAAGTTCATGCTCGAATGTCAGGGTGTGGATCTGTGGCTAGAACGACACTTTTGGTGCGGCCTGTATGGCCGCGCTGTCTTCGAACTCCAGCAAGACCGCGTCCTGCGCATGGCCGAATCGTGCCGCAAAGAACGTCGGTGGAAAGCTCTGCTTATAGGCGTTGTAGGCCATCACCTGGTCATTGTAGGCCTGCCGGGAGAAGGAAACTTTGTTCTCGGTAGTGGTCAGCTGCTCACTCAACTGCATCATGTTCTGACTGGCTTTCAGATCCGGGTAGGCCTCCATCACCATATTGAAATTCATCATGGCCCCAGCCAGTTTGCCCTCGGCGCCGGCCAGGCTCTTCATTGCCTCGGCGTTGCCTGGATCTGCCGCCGCACTCGATAGCATGTCCGCTGCCGCATTGCGCGCCGCGACCACAGCCTCCAGGGTCTCGCGCTCGTGCTTGATGTAACCCTTGGCGGTTTCGACGAGGTTCGGAATCAGGTCATAACGTCGTTTCAGCTGTACTTCGATCTGCGCAAATGCGTTCTCGAATCGATTCTTTAACGTGACCAGTTTATTGAAAATCCCGATCACATAAAAAACAATCAGCACCACAACCACCAGGACTACTATTAGCGTAATATCCATGTTCCTCACCTTTATCTTATTTGACGGCTGGTCAAGAGAATTCTATCAGTTGTCGGGCTAGGCCGTTGTCGGGTTCCCAAGCCTGAGTCTCGTCGGTTCCGATTTCGATCCCGGCTGCTGAGTCTCCACGCGCAAGTCCGGATCCCGCAGTGCATTGGTGAGCATCGTGAGTTGCTGTCCGGACTCGATCTTGGAGATATCCACGACTATTCAGGGCGACCGTTTCGTGAGCGGAGCACCCGGCGCCGGCACAACCACAACCCCAGCGGTGGGAGCACCAGCCACTGCGCCAGTGGCGTGAGACCCGTTCCGAGCACCGGTACCACGGGCATTGCTTCCGTATACTCCCATGCCAGTCGCACACTCGTGTTCAGCCACTCGATGTAGATCGTAGTGGCGGCGCCGAACACGGTAGCGAGCATGACCACCGGCCAGAATTGCTCGGCCGGCCAGGCGCCGCGGCCCGCCAACACCAACGCGAGGGCGAGTGTTGCCCCGGCGATGAGCACGTCCCCGGCCGTGCAGTGGGCCACGGCAAAAGCGATGTAGCCCGGGGTTTCATCCACCCAGATGGTGTAGAGAGGCAGCTGGACGATCTCCCAGCCAAGGTGAGCAGCGACCGTCCAGACAAGGTAGCCGCGCAACATCGGCAGCCAGGCGCTGGCGCGGGCGCTGTCGTCCCTCGCCGTCAGCTCGTGCTCGATCTCTCCCAACGCCTCATTTCCGTTTGCCGTGATCCCGGGGATGGTAGTCTAGATGGCCCTGCGGAAGTTCACTGCACGTATCGATATTACGGTTTCGTATAGTTCCAGACATCGACTCCCAAACAGGTCCCTTCCAAACTCGTGTCGTAAGGTGGCAACGCGCACGTAGATGAGAGATTGACGATCACGAGGCAGACGATATGAAGATCCTGGTCATCGAAGATGACGCCGAAACCGCGGCCTATATCGCGAATGGGCTCAAGGAGCACGGGCACACGGTGGATTTGGCAGCCACGGGACGTGATGGGTTGTTCCTCGCCGCCGGCGAGCGTTACGATCTCATGGTCGTCGATCGGATGCTTCCCGAGATCGATGGACTGTCCATCGTCAAAACTGTGCGCACCGCCGGCATCGAGACGCCGGTGCTGTTCTTGACTGCCCTTGGTGGCGTTGACGACCGCGTCACCGGACTCGATGCGGGCGGTGACGATTATCTGGTCAAGCCCTTCGCGTTCTCGGAGCTGCTCGCGCGGATCAACGCGCTCGCGCGCCGGCCACCCGTAACGTCGGCGGAGACGGTTCTGCAGGTCGAGGACCTCGAAATGGATCTCTTGAAGCGCACGGTAACGCGCAACGGGCAAACGCTCGACTTGCAGCCGCGCGAGTTCCGGCTCCTCGAGTACCTGCTGCGCCACGCAGGGCAGGTGGTTACCCGCACGATGCTGCTGGAGTATGTGTGGGACTTCCACTTCGACCCGCACACCAACGTGGTCGAGACCCACATCAGCCGGATCCGCGCAAAAGTGGACAAGCCCTTCGACATGCCCCTTATCCACACCGTGCGGGGCGCCGGCTATTGTTTGCGGGCGCGGGACTGATCCGCCATGAGGTTTTTCGAGCTGGCGCGTGCGGCTCCCGTGCGCTACGCGCTCGCCTTTGCCGCCTTCTCGACGCTGGTGATGGGTGTTTTGCTCGGGGTGATCTACTGGTCGATGCTCTCCCTGCTCGAACGCCACGTCGAGGAGAGTATCGAGCAGCAGATCCAAGTCCTGCGTCACGACCTGGAACAGGATGGCCGCGAATCCGTGCTCGGGCTCGTTCGACAGCACGTGGAGAAACAACCCAATAGCCGGGTTCACTTCCTGGTGCGGGATCGCGCCGGCAATATGATCGCAGGCGACCTGCCGTCGGTTCAGGTTGGCACGGATTGGCAAGAAATCCTGTTGCCACCGCCAGCCGATGGCTCGAACGACACAGAGCGTGTGCTCCGCGGGCGTGGTGAGTGGTTAGACGAGGACACTTTTGTGCTCGTCACCAACGATACCGCGGATCTGCGCCAGACTCGTGCGTTGATCATCCGCTCCTTCGGCATCGCTCTCATCGTGACGGTTGCACTCGCCCTCGGTGGTGGAATCGTAATCGGTGTGCTGCTGCTGCGGCGGGTCGATGCGGTCAATCGCACGGCGCGGGCAATCATTGACGGTGATCTTTCCCGGCGCATCCCGGTCGTCGGTCCCCACGACGAGCTCGGCGGGCTGGCCGAAGGCCTCAATCGCATGCTCGCGCGCATCGAGGAGCTGATGGAAAGTCTGCGGCATGTCAGCAGCGACATTGCTCACGATCTACGAACGCCTCTCGGTCGACTGCGCCAGCGTCTGGAAGCATCGCGTATCAAGACAAGGAACTCTGCGGAATACGAGGCCGCGATCGATGCGGCGATCGAGGATACTGATGCTATTTTGAAGACTTTCGAAGCCATGCTGCGCATCGCCCAGATCGAAGCAGGCGCTCGCCGAGCCCGCTTCGCAAGCACCGATCTGAGCAGTGTCGCCGAAAACGTGTTCGAGGCCTTTGCGGCGGTCGCCGAGGATGAAGAAAAGCGCATCGACGCCCGAATCGAACCTGATATTGCCGTCAATGGAGACCGCGAGCTTCTCACCCAGATGCTCGCGAACCTTACCGAGAACGCGCTGCGTCACACGCCGGCCGGCACCGTCGTGGAGGTGCGTCTCGAGCGGGTGAACGGTAGCGCCCATCTTACCGTGAGCGACACCGGGCCGGGGATCCCGGCCAAGGATCGCGAGCACGTCTTCCGTCGCTTCTACCGTCTCGACGCCAGCCGTTCTACGCCGGGAAGTGGACTTGGCTTGAGTCTCGTCGCGGCGGTGGCCAAGCTCCACGGCGCCACCATCTCTCTGGAGGACAACAAGCCGGGCGTGCGCGTGGTGGTCGCGTTTCCTTAGGTTTCACGACATAGCGCCTTAGTGGCGAGTCAATCGAATGCATTCTGGAGGAAATTGATTCATGACGATCTTTCGACAGCCAGTATCTCGTTTACCCAACCTGGCAAGATCGCCTGCGGAATCGCGGTGCCTGTTCCTTTGGGTGCTCGTGCTGTTCAGCATGCTGCTGACCGGTTGCACCAGTGACGATCAGAGCGCGGGTTCCAGCGCCGACGCGCCGAAAACCGAAACGGTGGGGTCGCGTTGGTACACCGCTGAGGGCGTTTCGCGCGGGGCCCCCATCTTTGCGCGGCTATGCGCCGATTGCCACGGCAAGAAAGCTCAGGGAACCTTCACCTGGCGACAGCGGGGGGCCGACGGCAAGTTCCCGCCGCCGCCACTCAACGGTACGGCGCACGCCTGGCACCATCCCATTCGCGCACTCGGCTCTCAGATCAAGTTCGGCGCCCCCGGCGGAAGCGGCAGCATGCCGGGCTTTGCGCAAACACTCAGCGACCAGGATGTCATCGATGTAATCGCCTGGTTTCAAGACAAGTGGTCGGACGAGATATATGCCAACTGGCTCGTAAGGGAGCAGCAATCCCGCGCCGATACGCAGTAAGACGATGGGAGCCTCGAGATGGTGCGGACCGAGTGCAGTTCGAAGGTTTTAGATTGCGCACTCTTGTAGTCTCCAGTCATGCCTGAAGGCTTCAGCATCGGCCCGCTACTGATTCCAACGCGCCCGTTGGCCGTTATCCTGTCGTTGCTTCTTGCCGTATGGGTTTCGAGGCGGATCGCCGCTCGCATGGGGCTCGATGCACAATGGTCACAGCGCGTGGCGGAGGGCTGCGCCTGGTCGGGTATCGTCGGCGCGCGCCTGGGATTCGTGCTGATGACCTGGAGCGCGTTTCGATCCGCGCCATGGACGGCGCTCTATTTCTGGCAACCGGGCTATCTTCCCTATTCGGGTCTGCTGTTCGGCGGGGTATATGCTTTCTGGCGGATTCGGAAACGCCCCGTCAACGAGCGGCGTTCCTATGTACGGGTACTCGGCGGCGGCTACGCCGTTGGCGCCGTGCTGGCCGTCGCTGTTCTGGGAACCATGAATATGTTCACGGGCTCCCAAGTGCTGCGTTCAGGTGACCGGGTGCCGGACTTCACGCTGGTCGATCTGAGGGGCGATACGGTGCGGTACTCGGATCTCGCGGGACAGGCCGTCGTGCTCAATTTCTGGGCCACCTGGTGTCCACCATGCCGTCGGGAGATGCCGCTCCTGGACGCGATACACAAAGAGTACGAGTCCCGCGGGCTCAGCGTAGTGGGTATCGATGTGGGAGAAGACCGGGGTGCGGTCCGGCGTTACGTCGAATCCATAGGAGTCGCGTATCCTATCTGGGTCGATGCGCCGAACAGACAGAGGGGAGCCGACTCGAGTCAGAGTATTCACGTCCGTTTCGGTGGTGTGGGTCTGCCGACTACGGTTTTTGTCGACCGGGGAGGAATCGTTCGGAACCGCCATCTCGGCGAACTCAATCGCGGGTTTCTGCAAACGCAGGCGGAGGCACTTCTCGATCAGTGAGTGACCAGTGATCGCCGTCTACTTGTAATCCTTTTGCTCGTTTCTGGTTTCGCGAATGACTCCAGCGTTTCCGCCACGAGCCACGGCCTTGGTCGCGTGGGCACGAAAATCCTGCGCGTTCACGAACCCCACGATGCGAAACCGCGGGCGCTCTTTTCCGTCCTCGCCGAAGAACAGGATCGCCGGGGGGCCAAACAAGCCGAATGCTCGCAGCAGCGCCTGGTCCTCGGCATCGTTGGCGGTAACGTCGGTCTGCAGTATCACTACATTGGCGAGAGCCGCCTGCACGCCGGGATCCGAGAAGGTGTACCTCTCGAGCTCCTTGCAGCTCACGCACCAGTCGGCGTAGAAATCGAGCATCACGGGCTTGCCCTGAGCCGTTGCCACTCGCAGCTCGGCATCGAGGCCGGCGAGCCCCTTGACCCGCTTGAACACGAGCTTTCGCTCCGCGGCCTCGTTGCCGGCGATGAAGCTCGTGCCCTCGAGCGGCCGGAAAACGTCGCTGCCACCTCCGGCGGCGCCGACGATGATGAGCACGCCGTAAATTCCCATGACCAGTCCGAACGCTTTGCCCAGGCGTCGCCAGCCGCTGGCCTGGGGCTGCAATGCATCCAGGGCCCCGAAATAGATCGCCGTGCCGATCAAGAGAGCACCCCAGAGGAACATGCTCACGCTTTCCGGGATGATCCGCTCCAGGAGATAGATGGCGACGCCCAGCAGCATGACACCGAACACGACTTTGATTTTCGCCATCCATGGGCCGGCCCGGGGCAGCAGCTTGCCGCCGGTTGTGCCGGCGATGAGCACCGGTACGCCCATGCCCATGCTCAACGCGAACAGGGCCGTGCCGCCGAGAAGCGCATCGCCGGATTGGCTGATGTAGATGAGCGCGCCCGCCAGCGGTGCGGCTACGCAGGGCCCCACGATGAGGGCCGAGAGAAAGCCCATGATGCCGACACCAATGAAGGTGCCGCCCTGCTGGCGATTGGTGAGGCGGGCCAGTACGGTCTGCACGCTTGCGGGGATCTGCAGGTCGTACAGGCCGAACATGGACAGGGCCAGGGCGATGAACATGCCGGCGAAAATGCCGAGGATCCAGGGATCCTGAAAGATCGCCTGCAGGTTCGCGCCGGCCAGGCCGGCGACCACGCCGGCAACGGTGTAGGTCGCCGCCATTGCCAGCACGTAGGTCAGTGACAGCCAGAACGCTCGCCGGGTGGTAATGCTCTCGCCCTGTCCGACGATGATGCTCGACAGGATCGGCAGCATGGGCAGCACACAGGGTGTAAAGGTCAGCAGCAGCCCGAATCCGAAAAAGCCGAGCAGGACCAGAAAGGTGCTGCCGGAAGCCAGCGCCCGCGCAATGCGGTCCTGCTCCGGCAGCTCACCCACCGTTTCGGCGCTATCCGGAAGGTCTCCCGGGCCGACGGTCAACTCCTGCATCTGCGCCGGCGCCGCGGGCAAGGTGAGGGCAACGGACTTTTTCATGGGCGGGTAACACAGGCCGGCATCGGCGCATCCTTGGTAGCCGACTTCGAGGGTCAGCGGGACGGGCTGCGTCGTCGCGCGCTGCATCTGCAGCACCGCTTCGACGTCGTGGTAATAAACCTCCATACGGCCGAAGTAGGCATCATCCTTAATCTTTCCGTCGGGTAGCTGCGTGGAGCCGAGGACCACTCCCGCGGCGTCGGTGACGGCAAAGCTGAATTTGTCCCGGTACAGGTAATAGCCGTCCGCGATGTCGAAGCGCGCCACCAGCGTATTGGCGTCCCGCGCTTCCGTGCTCAGCACATAGGCGACTTCGGGATCGAGGAATTCGTTGACGCTGTTGCCCGTCAGTTGCTGCAGCGCCTTCAGCGGGTTGAACCCGGATTCCGGTGCAGCACTGGATGCCTGGTGATCGACGGCGTGATCGGCGAGAGCGCCGCCACTCCCGATCAGAAGAATGACCAGCAAGAGCCGGGCAGAGAATCTTGCGGCGCCCGCCCGCCCGCAGGGGCGCTGGCCGCTCGTAGTCTGACGCGCTTGGATAGGTTCGACGCCTTCGATCAACGGGATGCCTGCCGCTTGTCTGCTTCCAGGGACTCGAACAGCTCCGGCGCCGGAACGTATCCGCCGATGGCCCGCCCGGTATCGGTGATCGTGTACGGTGTGCCGCGCAGCCCCATGCGCCGGGCCAGAGCCATGTGCTCGCGCACGGGGTGTTTGCACTTGCGAGGCTCCGGGATCGCGCCGGACTTGGCTTTGGTCATCTCGCCCTGCTGATCGTCGGCGCACCATACGGAAACGGCTTTTTCGTATGACGGAGAGGCAACGCCGGTGCGCGGAAAAAGCATGTAGCGGACCCGAATCCCCATGCGATTCAGCAGCGCCATTTCCCTGTGCATTTTTCGGCAATATGGGCAATCGATATCCGTGAAAGTCGTGATCGTGTGTTTCACCTCACCCTCGGGCTCGTAGATGATCATGGAATCTTCCGGAACATCGTTAAGGACCTTCACCCGTCGTCCGGCGAGTACGCGTTCGGTAAGATTCTCCTGGGTCACCAGATCGATCATCACACCGCTCAACAGATAGCGGCCGTCCGCCGACACGTAGATAATGTCACCCCCGTCTACGCCGACTTCGTAGATTCCCTTTACGGGCGACGGCGCTACGTGGTCCACCGTTGCTCCCGGAAGACGCTCTGCAATCTTGCGTTTCACTGCCTGCAGATCGGTTTCAGCCAGTGCCGGGGCTGCCGTGCTGAGCAAGGAAAGAAAAATGGCGAGAGCCATCAGTTTTTGTTTCATGAAATCACCTGACTTGGACAGCGACCGGGGCCACTTGGTAAGCGAAGTCGGAAAAACCACCGGCCCCGATTGGGGGAGGGTGACTTGTTGGATCAGGAGAGCTTTGGGGGGCGGCGGATGCCCTTTGGCACAACATCGTCATGATGAGTCTGACGCACTGGCGCTCGGACGATCGCTATGACGTTGGAGTCTCCTCCTGATCTGGAGGGCAGGGCACCGGAGCAGGATGGACAAGGCGAGCATTCGGCGGATTCTTGATCGTGACGGCAGCCGCGGTCGATGTGCCGGGTTTCGCCCGCGGTGACAAGGCCGCTTCCCATCGTCATCGCTGCCTCGATATCGTGCCCGGTCCCACCCGTCGCCGAGGCCATGCCGAAACCGAGATTGGCCAGTACCGCCAACAATACGGCGGTGCCCAGCGCGATCACCAGGTGATTTGGCCGGGCGGCCTGTGATTGTGGACTCCCTGGCGCCACGACGCGGTTATCCTCCACTTTTTCGCCGATTCACTTCGAAAATCAGTTAACAGTGTAGATCAAGCATCAGACTCGACGTATCCGGCTAAGTTCCTCGATTCAGGGCACGAGCCCCACCGGCTGCGGATACGGTGGCCTGGTAGCGTCAGGCATTCATTATTGAATACCGATCGCTCTCAGCTGGGTGCCCTCGGCCTCGTAGTCCACGATGATCTGCCCCTTCGCATTCTTCGCTTCGTTCAGAAGCTCTTCGTTGGCGAGAAAGGTGACCGGTTGACGCGTTTGCGCATCGAGTACCGTGATGGTTTGAGCGGCAGGGTCGAGACCAATCACCGTGCCCACGTGCTTGTTGGGTCCAAGCGCGCTGCACGCCAGGCTGGACCCGGGCGCCAGGAGAATTGCGGCCAATAAGGCGGCCATGACCGTCGTACATTTCATCTGAATACACTCCAAGTGCTCTCGAACGAGACACGTTATCGAGATTGCACTGCCGGCTGATAGCGGGCAGGCCGTCTTCATGGCTGTGTATGATGTCGCAGCCATCGATGAATAATACCTCAACGTGGGCGGCATAGCTGCCGGGTACCCTTATCCGACGCTGCTCTCGCGGTTCTCCGCCATATCGCAAGCCATCATAAACGCGCGCACCGACGGCTCGATACGAGCCGAATTTGTTCCGGCAATGTCAAAGGCCGTTCCGTGCGCGGGTGTTACGACTGGAAATGGCAAGCCACCCAGCACCGACACTCCCATGTGAAAGCCCAGCAGCTTGATGGCGATCTGCCCTTGATCGTGGTACATGCTGACGGCGCAATCGTATTGTTTGTCGCGCACCTTGATATAGAGCGTATCGGAAGGAAACGGGCCGTCGGCGCGTATATCCATCTCGCGGGCGCGCTCGACGGCGGGCGCGATGACCTCGATTTCCTCGCGTCCGATCTGACCTCCGTCGCCGGCATGCGGATTGATCGCCGCGACTGCGATGCGGGGTTGTTCGAAGCCGGCTTCCTTCAGAGTGCGATCGGCGAGCGCGATTGCCTCGACGATGCGTTCGACCGTCAACAGATCGGCGACCTCGCGCAGTGGCACGTGGGACGTGACCCGTGCGTTCCACATGCCGTCGATGACGTTGAATTCGCTGGCGCGCCCCTTGCAGCCCAGACGATTCTTGGCCCACTGCAGCTCGTCTTCGGCATCGAGACCCGCCAGGTGCATGGCCCCTTTGTTGAAGGGCATGAAACAAATGCCATCGACGGTGCCTGCCTTAGCGAAGTCGAGGGCTTTGCCGAACCACTGCAGCACGGCACCACCGGCCGCAACCGACACCTTGCCGAGCGGAACGTCGCGTGGATCAACAGCCGGCACGTCGAGAAGGTTGGGTATCTCTTCGGTGAAGTCCATATCGTCGATTCGCGAAATAGGCTTGACCGGCGGGTTCAGTCCCGTGACGTTACAGCCTGCGCGAAACACTCGCTCGTCCGACACAATCAGAATATTCGCGCGTGTCTTTATCTGCTCGTCGTCGAGTAGCTTGACGAGCAGCTCGGCGCCGATTCCAGTCGCGTCACCTTGCACCAGGGCGATTGTTACTTTCATGTTTTTCGATTCAACGACAAAGTACCGGTGGATTCAAGCAAGTGACCACTGTTTCGCGCCCCGTTAAAATCCAGCCGGCAAGGGATCTCTCCACGCTGTGCTTTTTCACACTGCAATCCACGAGCCGGCCGTTATGCTGCATCCTTGAGCAATCAACAAGATGCAGGAGGAATTGAGACATGAGGTACGACTGCGAAGCAAGGCATCTGGATAGTGGCGATCCCGGTTACGCGGGCAATTTCGCCATCGATGAGTCTGACGGTGTGGAGAAGCTTCGGTTGGTTGCGCGTGCATCCGAAAATCGTCTCGCACGGCACACCCCGCATCCGGAGAAGATGCGTATTTTCCTGGTAGCCTGCCACCAGGCATCCGTGTCTATCGAAACCATGTCGAAGTATCTGGGCCTGGATGCAGACATTATTCGCACGGAGCTTCTGCTCGGCATCGCGGCCTGGAACGCGGCTCGGCGCAGAACCAACGACGCCGCATTCAAGCCAGGTCTCCGGCTTACCGCATCTGGCGACTAGACCGCCGGCCACCAGAGTCGGTCACGGGTTGGCCTTTCTCCTGGATTGAATTCCCTGTAATTTCCCGACAGATCACACCGATGTGTCGGGAATGGATACGAAAACAGGCGGCCTTCGAACGACCTATGGCGTCCACGGAGTCGGACCGGCCGGATCGACCGGATCGACGATGGTGCTGGTGCACGGGGTTGGCCTCAGAAGTGAAGTCTGGGATCCCCAGGTAGCGGCCTTCTCCACCAGCCATCGCGTTATCGTCTACGACACCCTGGGTCACGGGGGCAGCGATCTGCCGCCGGAATCGGCCTCGTTAGGTGACTATGTGGCGCAGCTCGAGGGGCTCCTGGACGCCTTGCGGATCTCGCGCGCCGTGCTCATCGGGCATTCCATGGGCGCCATCATCGCCACCGCCTTCGCCATCGCCAGCCCTGCGCGGGTGGCCGCCCTGGGGGCGCTGTGTCCCGTCTATGATCGCAGCGCCGAGAGTCGTGCCGCGGCCCTCGCGCGGGCGGAGACCCTGGCGACCGCGGGCCCGGCGGCGGGCGTCGACGCGACGCTGGCGCGCTGGTTCGGAGATGACACGAGCCCACGGGCCCGGGACAAGGCCGCTGCACTCAGAGGTTGGCTGGCCGATGCCGATGCGACCGGCTATGCGCGTGCTTACCGGGTGTTCGTGTCTTCCGATCAAGCCATTGTCGGCCGACTCGGCACGCTCGCCATGCCGGCGTTGTTTCTCGCCGCGGAGCACGATCCCAACTCGATCCCGGCAATGGCCAGGCGCATGGCCGCCGAGGCGCCCCACGGGCAGGCCGTGGTCTTGCCGAACGCGCGGCACATGGTACCGTTCGTATCTCCCGGGCCCGTCAATGCGCGGCTGCGCGCGTTTCTCGAAGAGCACGAGATATGACCGATCGACCCATCGATGCACAGACGTTGCGCCGCGCGCTCGGCACCTTCGCCACCGGCGTCACGGTAGTGACGACCATGGAGGCCGACGGCACGCCCAGGGGCTTTACCGCCAACTCCTTCACCTCGGTGTCGCTCGATCCGCCGCTGATACTCGTGTGCCTGGCGAAGACGGCGGCCAGCTGTCCGGTATTTCGGGCGTCGGAACATTTTGCCGTCAACATTCTTTGCGAGGATCAGAAGGCCGTCTCCGCCGCCTTCAGCTCGCGAACCACGGATCGCTTCGCCACCGTCGGCTGGTCGACCCGTTCTACCGGGTGCCCGATCATCGACGGCGTCGTCGCCTGGCTCGACTGCCGCATGCACGAGGTCGTCGATGCCGGCGATCATTACATTCTGATCGGCCGTATCGTCGATTACGACTACGCGGCCTCGAGCCCGCTGGGTTTTTGCCGTGGCGCCTATGTCTCCTTCGGCCTCGCCCGGGACGCCGTGCGCGCCGCGGAAGAGGACGACGCCACGCGACTGCTCGCGCTCATCGAGCACGAGGAGGCCATACTCTTCGAACGCAATGCCAAAGACGGCGCGCTGTCCCTGCCCAGCGCGTCACGGATTGGAAATGCAGAGGACGACGAAAGTTTGTTGAGCAAAGTCAAGGAGGCCGGTGTCGACGCCGAGCTATCGTTCTTGTTCGCTGTCTATGAAGACCCGGGGAGCGGCGCCCACAGTATCGTATATCGTGGTGAGGCGCGCGCCGTCGACGCGCACGCGAAAGCGTCGCTGATACCGTTCCAGGATATTCCGTGGAATGACATTCGCGACGCCGCCGTGCGTACCATGATCGAGCGCTACGTGCGCGAACGCGAGGAGGATTCCTTTGGCGTTTACGTCGGCGACGCGACGACGGGTCGCGTGAGACCACTGGCAGGGAGTGATTGAGTCAATGAGGTTCTCACTGTTCGCTCACATGGAGCGTTACCAGTCGTCGGTCTCGCACACGCAAGTATTCGACCAGCTGACGGAGCTCGTGAAAACCGCCGAGGAGGGTGGATTCGAGACGGCTTGGATCGGCGAGCACCATGGCATGGAGTTCACCATCGCGCCCAATCCCTTCATCAACATTGCCTACCTGGCGACGAAAACCGATCGTATCCGGCTCGGCACCGGCACCGTGGTGGCGCCGTTCTGGCACCCCATCAAGCTCGCCGGCGAAGCCGCTATGACCGACATCATCACCGGCGGACGCCTCGACATCGGCCTGGCCCGCGGCGCCTATAGCTTCGAATATGCGCGCCTGGCAGACGGCATCGACGCCATGGTGGCCGGCGCGAAGCTGCGCGAGCTGGTGCCGACACTCAGAAAGCTCTGGGACGGAGACTACGCCCACGAAGGCGAGTACTGGAATTTCCCCTCCACTACCTGCACACCGCACCCGGTGCAAAAGCCCTATCCGCCGCTGTGGATCGCGGCGAGAGATCCCAATTCCCATGCATTCGCGGTATCCAACGGCTGCAACATCCAGGTGACGCCGCTGTGGAGCGGGGACGATGAAGTGGAAAGTCTCATGGGGCGCTTCAACGACGCCTGCGCGGCCAATGCAGATATTCCCCGACCCAGGATCATGCTGCTAATGCACACCCACGTTGCCGGGAGGGATGCCGAGGTCGAGCAGGCGAGCCGCGACCTGAGCCGCTTCTACGGGCTGTTCGCGACCTGGTTCAGAAACGAGAAACCGGTTCGCCAGGGATTCATCGAGCCGCCCGACGACGAGGAGCTGGCGGCCATGTCGATGTACGCCCCGGCGGTGTTACGCGAAGCACTGGTCATCGGAACGCCCGACACTGTTATCGAGCGACTCCGGCGCTATGAAGCGATGGGCTATGACCAGTACAGCTTCTGGATTGACAACGGCATGTCTTTCGAAGCCAAGCGAAAGTCCCTGCAGCTTTTCATCGACAAGGTGATGCCGGCATTCATCTAGACACCGCCCGAAATGGCCTGAACGAAAACGGTTGTGCTATGGTCCCGGCTCTTGTTCTGAACCGCGATTCACGAGCCAATGACACAATCAGTCACCGGGGTTTCCCCATCTCACCAGGTCACGAGCATCGAGCAGCTGGAATCCATTTACGGGGATCCTCCTACTACGTCTCTCGTCAAGGAGATCGACTACATCTCCCAACACTACCGCGCCTTCATCGAGAAGACACCGTTCGTCACCGTCGCCACCTGTGGTCCCGAGGGGCTCGATTGCTCGCCTCGCGGCGATCCTCCGGGCTTCGTGCGCGTGGCCGACGAGAAGACCTTGATGATTCCCGATCGGCGCGGCAACAATCGCATCGACAGCATGCGGAATCTGGTCCGCGATCCGCGCATCTCGCTCCTGTTTCTCATTCCAGGTGTCAACGAAACGCTGCGCATCAACGGTCGCGCCGAGATCGTCATCGACCCGGACATGTGCGCCTCTTTCGCGATGCAGGGAAAACTTCCGAGGAGTGTCCTGGTGGTCACCGTCGAGCGGATTTACTTTCAGTGCCAGAAGGCATTGGTGCGTTCCCGTCTGTGGGACGTCGAGGCGCAGATCCCCAGGTCCGAGCTGCCCAGCACCGGAAAGATTCTCGAAGCGCTCTCGGAAAAGGCTATCGATGGCGAAGAATACGATCGCAACTATCCGGATCGCTTGAAAAAGACTATTTACTGAGTCGTTGAAGTGACAACCGGACGCTTCGATGGTTACAGGATCGTAGCCGCCAGCTTCGTCATTCAGGGCGTCGTCATAGGTGCGATGTTCGCCTACGGCGTTTTTTTCCGCGAGCTGGAGGCCGAGTTTGGCTGGTCGCGGGCGATGATCTCCGGCGCCTCGTCCCTGTCCTTTGTCGTCATGGGCCTGCTGGCCATCGTTGCGGGCAGGCTGAACGATCAGATCGGCCCGCGGATCCTCATTACCGCCTCGGCTTTGTGCTTTGGCGTCGGCTATGCGGCCATGTCCCGGCTCGAGGCTCCCTGGGAGCTGTTTCTGTTCTACGGGCTGCTCGCGGGTATCGGCTACAGCACCCACGATGTGGTCACGCTGTCCACCATCACTCGCTGGTTCGTGCGTCGGCGCGGCGCCATGACAGGCGTCGCCAAGGTCGGGACCGGCGTCGGCCAGCTCCTGGTGCCGGTGATTGCCGCGGCGCTCATCGCGGCCTTCGGTTGGCGAAACGCGGCCTTCATCATCGGCACGGCGTCTCTGCTCATACTTGTAGTCGTGGCGCAGCTTATGCGCCGTGATCCGCGCAGCGTCGGCCAGCATCCCGACGGCGTCGACATCGAGACTGCCCGTGCACCGGTTGGTGCCCGGGAAATCGGAATGAGTGTCGCCGAGGCCGCCCGTACGCGGCAATTCTGGATTCTGTGCGCGGCGCAGCTCACGATATTCTTCTGCCTGTTGACAGTCATGATTCACATCGTGCCGCACGCCACGGATCTCGGCGTCGCGCCGGCGGTGGCCGCAACAATTCTCTCCACTATCGGCGCAGCCAGCATTGCGGGCCGATTGACCATCGGCACGCTGCTCGATCGCCTGGGGGGCAGACGATCGCTGGGGATCTGCTTCGTGATCTTGCTGGCCAGCTTCGTGTGGCTGCA
>Ga0255058_10000978_pt1 | contig 16449 bp, 21 predicted proteins | sample Cases_109_9_MG_FD_188637 | JGI IMG/M metagenome (GOLD analysis project Ga0255058, IMG submission 188637) | Seawater microbial communities from Amundsen Gulf, Northwest Territories, Canada - Cases_109_9 | ecosystem: Environmental > Aquatic > Marine > Gulf | place: Canada: Northwest Territories... | reverse complement strand
GTAATCCACATCTTCGCGCCGTTGAGAATCCAGTCATCACCGTCGCGTTTGGCATGAGTCTTCATGTTGCCCGGGTCTGAACCACCGTGGGACTCGGTCAGTCCGAAACAACCGATGGCTTCGCCGCGGGCCATGGCCGGCAGCCAGCGGTTCTTCTGCTCTTCCGATCCATAGGCGTAAATAGGAAACATGACCAGGCTGCTTTGTACTGAAACAAAACTGCGCAAGCCGCTGTCACCGCGCTCCAGTTCCTGGCAAATAAGTCCATAGCAGATGCTGTTCATTCCGGCACAGTCGTAGCCATCGATCGAACTGCCGAGCAGGCCGAGCTCCGCGACTTGTGGTATCAGTTCTGTCGGAAAGCGATGCTGCTCGAATGCCTCGCGCATAAGCGGTATCGCCTGCTCGTCGACGAAGCGTGCGACGGAATCCTTGACCATGCACTCTTCTTCGGACAGTTCCGAGCGAATGTCAAAAAGGTCCAGCGGATCGAGTTTGGAGTTAGGTGTGGCCACGGACTTATTCCTGTGCAGTGAGTCTCAGATTGTGGGGGGCGTCGATTCTAAACGAAGTATTGCCTGGCGGTATATGGGCATCCACAGGCCTCAGAATGGAATACCGACGCGGCGATACAGTACTGACAGCAGCCACGCGGGCCCAATCATCATCACCTGTAGATCCTCCAGGAGCGGGCGCAGGCCCTTCTCGTTGCGATGGCCGAGCCACAGACCGATGGTGCCGGCAATGAGCAGCCCCAGCGATACCCGCAGCGGTGCGAACTGCGAATCTGCAAGCCACATTTGCAAGGCTGCGACACCGAGCACAAACGGAAGCATGCCGATCGCGATCGACAATGAAATAATAAAGTAATAAACAGTGGTTGCCATCAGAAACGCGCTGCCCCAATTGAGCAGTGGGGAAATTTCATAGAACTCGTCCGGAATCGGTAACACCCACAATATTCCGACGGTGCCGAGGACAACCATCGGCACCGACGCCCAGTAGATCAGCGGATAAGTCACGTTGCTGTGGCTTGCAGCATAGCGTTCGAGCCAGCCGTCGGAGTCAGTCATCTCGGATCCCGGAGTGCGAGCCGTTATTCTACACCGCGAGTCACGGCCTGCTACGCGGGATGCAACTGAGACGCAGTCCACATAACAGACAACTCGGGGCCGGTTATTTGAACATAAACATCGGATTAAGTGTCTGTTCAGGTACACGGTGTTTACAATTCGCACAGTCAAACTGAAACGTGGTATCCGTGCGGCGATTTGATCACCCTGGCTTTGGGCTGCCGCGCGGGCGTCAAATGAGAAAGCAAATTAAGAGGAATCAACATGGACATTCGAGCAAGTAAACTCGTCATCGCAGTCGTCGCTGCGGCCGTCGTAGTCAGCGGCTGTGAGACATTGGATGCATACACCAGGGAATCGAAGACCAGCAGCGCGACCAAGGGTGCCCTGATCGGCGCGGCGGCGGGCGCGGTTGTCGGGCTGATATCCGGCGACGATGCTGTTGAGCGCCGCCAGCGAGCCCTGATCGGCGCCGGCATCGGTGCATTGGCCGGTGGTTCGATCGGCTACTACATGGATCGCCAGGAAGAGCAGTTGCGCGCGGAGCTCGAGGGCACGGGTGTCAGTGTCACGCGCATCGGCGACAATATCACGCTGAACATGCCCGGTAACGTGACGTTCCGGACGGACAGTTCCGACCTGAGCCCTGCGTTTTTCGACGTACTCAACTCGGTTGGCAAGGTCTTGAACGAGTTCGACAAAACCGTGGTCGAGGTTGCCGGCCACACGGACAGCACCGGCTCCGAGTCCTACAACCAGAATCTGTCGGAGCGCCGCGCAATGGCGGTCGGTCAGTATCTGCAAGCGCAAGAAGTATCGGGTCAGCGCCTGATCACGCTCGGCATGGGTGAGCTTCGGCCGGTTGCGGACAATGGCACGTCTGCAGGACGCCAGGCGAACCGACGAGTGGAAATCACGATGGTGCCATTGACGTCGAGCTAAACAAGAACGTCAACGGCCGGAAGCGCGGCAACCAGGGACTGGTCTGCCGCGTTTTTTTTTGTATATATTGCACTTGCGTAACAAAAACAACAAAGGCGCAACGATGAACCGAGCGTATGGTAAGCGCGACACCGGAAGCTGGATTGAAGATACGGGTTTCGTGAAGCGGCTGTTGTCCGACGACAATGACGACTCGCGACATCAGCGCTTCATACTTGAATTACGAGGCCGGCAAACCCTGTTGATCGCTCACAATATCGATCTCGCGTCACGCGTTCCGCTCGGACTTGGCGATCGCGTCACCTTTCGCGGCATGTACGAGTGGAATGAACTGGGAGGGCTCGTGCACTGGACCCACCATGATCCTCATGGTGTCGAAGACGGCGGGCACGTTCGCTACCGTGCGAGGACGTACTCCTAGCTGCAATACGTCAGACCCGATCGAACAGATGTTGTCCGATCAGCTGCTTCCGCCCGGACCGGCCATTCGAGCGATCAGAAAAACGCTGCCGTGACAGGCGGAGAACGGCCACAATCAAGCGGTCGAGCCTGTGCGATTCTGAGGCGCTTGCTCCTTACGTAACGTGAGGATATACACTGCTCGTGTGGCTAAAGAAGGGCAAATGTCGATCGGCGAAGTCGTTGAACGTACGGGTTTGACCGAGCGTACGCTGAGGTTCTATGAAGAGCTGGGACTCATAAGCCCCGGTCGAACCGAAGGAGGTAGGCGCATATACGGTGCTGCTGATCTGACCACGCTGCATCACGTCACGCTCCTTAAACGAGCAGGTTTCTCGTTGTCTCACATCAAGCAGCTGCTCGATGCGCCTAGCTTTGACGGAGATGAGATCGTCAAGGCGCAAATTGCTTCTCTCGAACTAGAACGTTCGGTGATTGATCACGCATTGACCTGTCTGGTAAGTGCGAGAAAGGCCATCGCGCTAGGAACCTCGCTGGACGCTGTATCGCTTTGCAACCTCATACAACTCGGAGAACGGAAAATGCAGAACGAAGCATGGAAGGAGTTTTTCGACAATCAATACACGCCCGAAGAACAAGAGCGTTGGAAGAACGCAAAGTTAAAAGCAGCTGGTGGAGATCCTGAAGGTTACGTTCAGAAATGGGATGACTTGATGCAGAGAATTGAGCAAGCGCTACCGCTCGATCCGGCATCCGACGCCGCGCAGAAGTACTTTGCGGAGTGGAAATCACTGCTCGTTCCGTTTGCCGATTCTTTGGATGATGACATGAAAGCCGAAGCAGCTGCTTTTCCGGGCAAAGTCACAGAGCAGTCAATGGAGCCCCTTGTCAATGAGGAACTTCTAGAATTCATCGAGGCCACGAGGCGCGCATCCGTGAGAAAGTAGCGAACGACTGGTCGGGCGAAGATCGGGCAGCCTATGTGCCCATTGCCATACGGACTTTCTTCATCGCGTTGACTTCAATCTGTCGGATGCGCTCGGCCGATATGCTGTACACGTCGGCCAGTTCATGCAGCGTCTGCTTGTCGTCGCTTAGCCAGCGGCTCTCGATAATGTGGCGACTGCGGTCGTCGAGCGTCTTGATCGCGGCCGCCATGCGCGTCGTTGCGTCATTGCTCCAGTCGGCATTCTCGACGAGCTTGGCCGGATCGGAATTCTGGCTGGGGAGATAGGCGGCCGGCGTGTAACTACGCTCGTCGTCGCCACTTGGCGTCGGGTCGAAAATTGCGTCGCGCGCGTACAGGCGCTTCTCCATCTCAGTGACTTCTTTCGGGCTGACGCCAAGGTCGTCTGCGACGGCTTCGGTCTCCGCCTCGGACAGCCACGTCAGGCTCTTCTTTGCCCTGCGCAGGTTGAAGAATAATTTTCGTTGCGCTTTGGTTGTCGCAACCTTGACGATGCGCCAGTTGCGTAGCACAAACTCGTGAATTTCGGCGCGGATCCAGTGCACGGCAAAGGACACAAGGCGCACGTCGTACTCGGGATCGAAGCGCTTGACGGCCTTCATAAGGCCGACATTGCCTTCCTGGATCAGATCAGCCAGGGGCAGTCCGTAACCGGTATATCCCTTGGCGATGTGCACGACGAAGCGCAGATGCGCCATGACCATCTGGCGAGCAGCATCGAGGTCCTGCTCGTCACGGAAACGTCTGGCGAGCGCCTGCTCATCCTCTTTGCTCAACACAGCGATCGCACCGACCGCGTGGATATAGGCGTCGAGACTGCCTACCGGACCGGCGAGTACAAGGTCGTGGTTTGTTGTAGCAACTGCTTCTGTCATCTAAGGGCCTCCCGTGGGTCATCAATTTTAGCACTCAAGCCCTTAGAGTGCTAACAAGACCACTAGTTCCCGGGCCGGATTGGCCAGAAGCGTCATTAAAAACAAGGCCTTGAGCGCGAACCACGTGCGTTGATTATGTGAAATCAGTGCGCAGAGCGGATCAGCGCGGTTCGATGGCCCGCATGTGCCGTGCGGCCGCAGACCAGGAGCCGACCAGGCCCAGCAGAATGCCGATACCGATGATGCCGAGACTCTCAGCCGCATCGAGTGTGAGCATGGAAAGGCCACTTTGATAAAGTCCGGCGAGCCGCGCTACCGTGGGCCGCAGCAAGTAAAGCCCGTATTGCACGAGCCCGAGAGCGAGCAATGCGCCGAACAGGCCGTACCAGAAGCCGCCCCACAAGAACGGCCGGCGCACGAACGCATTGCTGGCGCCGATCAGTTTTGTGACCTCGATTTCGTCACGCCGGTTCTGAATGTCCAGTCGAATCGTGTTGCCGATGATGATGATGATCGCGAGCCCCAGAAGCATCGACCCGATCAGGATTATCTGCCGCGCGATGTCGAGGATGGCCTGGAAGCGCTGCACCCAGTCCGTATCGAGCTGCACGAGATCCGTTTCCGGCAGGTTCTGAAGTTCCTCGCGCAGAAGATTCATCGACTGGCCGGTATTCGCGCCGCTCGGCCTGACGATCAGCGTATGCGGCAATGGGTTCTCCGCGAGGTGATCGAGCGCATCGCCGAAGCCGGACTGCTGCTTGAACTCGCGCAAGGCATCGTCGGCACTGATCAAACGGACCGCTTCGACGTCGGCGCGCTGCCCAATCAGCCGGGCGAGGCCCTGCGCTTCGCTGATGGAAAGGTCGTCGCGCAGAAACACCGAGAAATCCAGCGCGTCATCCCAGCTGCCGCTGATTGCAGCAAAATTCTTCACGGCGAGACTCAGCGCGGCCGGCAAAGCCAGCGTTACGGCGATAACGAGGATGATCATCAGACTTGCGAAGGGCTGGCGGACGATGCGCCCCAGCGAACCGAGTGCCGTGCTGACATGTCGTGTGAACCATATTTTGACCGGGCCCGAAGAGCGGACCGGGGCAACCGCAACGGAATGTCGCGTTACGGCCATTGACCATGCTCCGTTCCACCTGGCGGCTGGCCGCCAAAATCCATGACGAGCTCATCTTCGAACTCGTCCTGAAGTCGACCGTTCTCCAGCGCGATACGGCGGCACCCAAGCTTGTCGATCAGCGCGATGTCATGACTGGCAATCAGCAAAGTAACGCCGACCTCATTGAAGCGCCGGAATATTCTCATGACCTCGAGAGACAGGTCCGGATCGAGGTTGCCCGTTGGCTCGTCGGCGATCAGTACCTTCGGCCGTGTAACGATCGCGCGGGCGATGCCGACACGCTGTTGCTCGCCGGCCGACAACGTTTCGGGCGTTCGTTTTTCCTTGTGCAGCAGGCCAACCTGGTCCAGTGCGGCCCGGACTCTGCGGTGGGCCTCGCGATGGCCGACGCCGGCAATGATGAGCGGCAAAGCCACGTTATCTGCAACCGGCCGGTCGTACAGCAACTTGTGGTCCTGAAACACCATGCCGAGCTGCCGGCGGTACTTCGGAATCTTGCGCCGTCTGACTCGCCGCGTGTTCTGGCCGTCGACGATGACCTGCCCGCTCGTGGGACGCTCGATCAGGGCAATGAGCCGCAATAGCGTGCTCTTGCCTGCGCCCGAATGGCCCGTGACGAAAACCATCTCGCCCTTGGCAACAGACAGGGTCAGACCGGACAAGGCGTCCTGCCCGCCTGGATAGCGCTTCGTCACTGTTTCCAGTCTGATCATTGTGTTGTTTGCTTCACGTCTCTTTGCCGCCGGCCAGCAGCGCGTCCACATAGTCACTTGCGGAAAACGCCTGCATGTCCTCAGCCGACTCGCCGATACCGATGAAACGGACCGGAATCTGCAGCTGGTTCGAGATGGCAAGCAGAATGCCACCCTTTGCGCTGCCGTCCAACTTTGTCACGGTAATGCCGGTCAGGCCCAGCGCGGCGTGAAATTTCTGCGCCTGCACGAGGGCATTTTGCCCCTGGCTTGCGTCAAGAACGAGCATTACTTCGTGCGGTGCGGACTCATCGCGGCGACCGATGACGCGCTTGATCTTGGCAAGTTCATCCATCAGGCCTTTCTGGTTCTGCAGTCGCCCGGCCGTATCGGCCAGCAACACGTCGATGCCGCGCGCGCGAGCTGCCTCCCACGCATCGAATATGACGGCGGCGGGATCCGCCCCGCTTTGCTGCGCGATCACCGGAACATCGTGCCGTTCGCCCCACGCCTGCAGCTGCTCAACTGCGGCGGCGCGAAATGTGTCACCGGCGGCGAGCATGACCGTCAGGCCCCGGTCTTGAAAGCGTTTCGCCAGTTTACCTATCGTCGTCGTCTTGCCGGCGCCGTTGACTCCGACCATGAGGATGACGAACGGTTGATGTTGGGTGTCGATCTCCAGCGCCTGTTGCACCGGTTCGAGGACGGCGAGAAGAGATCGCCGCAGTCCCGCCCTGAGCGCGCCGATGTCCCCGAGTTGCTTGCGCGCAAGATCGCGCCGCAGGTCGGAGACGATGCGCTCGGTCGTGTCGATGCCGACGTCGGCCATCACCAGCAGCGATTCGAGTTCTTCGAGTGACCCCTCGTCAATCTTGCCTCGCGCTGCGATGTCCGCGAGGTCGTAGGTGAGCCAGCTATCGCCGCGATTGATTCGGGAGCGCAGGCGTTTGAGAAAGCCTTCGGGCCGCAGCGGACCCTCTTCATTGCCAACCATTGTCAATCAATCTCACCTGTCGGCTGAATTCACCTAAACTGTCCGGTCAAACTTCGACCCTCACTCGATCGTGAAGGAATAATGGCAAGACGGCGCGCCACCGGAATCAAAAAGCCCCCGCCAGGGCGGCTGCGTATTGTAGCGGGAAACTGGCGCAGCCGTTTGCTCGATATCGCGGCTGCGCCGGGCTTGCGGCCGACGCCGGAACGCGTTCGGGAGACCTTGTTTAATTGGCTGGCACCTCGCATTGAAGGTGCCCGGTGCCTCGATCTTTATGCTGGCACGGGCGCGCTGGGACTTGAGGCCCTGTCCCGCGGTGCGGCCACGACCGTGTTCGTGGAAAAGTCCGCGCTTGCGGCCGGGGTGCTGAAAAGCAATATCGAAGAGCTGGGCGCGGAAGGCGCGACGATATGCGAGGCGGACGCGATCGAGTATTTGCGCAAGATACCCGTCAAATCCTTCGATATCGTGTTTCTCGACCCGCCCTTTGCCGCCGATATACTCAAAGACTTGTGTAGACTGATTGACGAGCGCCAGGTGCTCGCCGACGGTGCCAGGGTTTATCTCGAACACAGTGTGGCGAAAATTGAGCCCGAGCTGCCAGGCGGCTGGGAAGTATTGAAAAGCGAGGTCGCAGGCCAGGTGCGTTATTCGCTCGTCGCGCCGGGTGCGTGACAATCAAGGGGGAAAGCAGATGACAGTTGGCGCAATGTACCCGGGCACGTTCGATCCGATCACGCTGGGGCACGAGGATCTCGTGCGCCGCGCCGTCAGGTTGTTCGACAAGGTCGTCGTCGCGATTGCGGCCAATCCGGAAACCAAGGCGCCGATGTTTTCGGTCGACGAGCGCGTCGCGCTCGCAAGTGCGGCGCTTGCCGATATCGATAACGTCGAGGTTACCGGCTACAAAGGTCTGACCGTTGACTACGCGCGTGAACACGACCTCACCGTTATCATTCGCGGGCTGCGGGCGGTTTCCGATTTCGAATACGAGTTTCAACTGGCAAACATGAATCGGCACCTGACCGACGAAGTCGAGACCGCGTTTCTAACGCCAACGGAGAAATACATGTTCATCTCGTCGAGCCTGGTGCGCGAAGTCGCGTCGCTTGGCGGCGACGTGTCTGAATTCGTATCCCCGAAAGTGCGACTGGCGCTGCAGGAGCGTTGCGGCAACGCTTAGAAAAAAGGGGTCGGATCCAGTTTTCAAAAAAGGGGTCGGATCCAGTTTTCCGAAGCATGGGGCTTGTTCGCTAGAAGATCCGCGAATGAAAACTGGATCCGACCCCTTTTTTCAGCGCTGACAATGCTTGCAATAAAACGTCGAACGCTGCCCCTGCACGATTACTGAGATCGGCTTTTCGCAACGGCGGCATGCTTCGCCTTCTCGACCGTACACTTCGAGCTCTCGCTGAAAATAACCGGCCTCGCCGTCACTGTTGTGGAAATCCCTGAGTGTCGTGCCACCGGCTCGAATGGCTTTGTCGAGCACCGACCGGATGGCACCGGCAAGCGATTCATATCGATGCAGTGCGATACGGCCCGCAGCGCGGCGCGGGTTGATGCCGGCCATGAACAGCGACTCGCTCGCGTAGATATTGCCGACGCCGACGACAACGGCGGCATTCATGATGAACTGTTTGACCGCGACGCGACGCCCACGGGATTTCGACCACAGATAATCGCCTTCGAACGCATCGCCCAGTGGTTCAGGGCCGAGGTTTTTGAGGAGCCAGTGACGGGCCGGATCATCGCTCCAGTGCAGGGAGCCGAAGCGTCTCGGGTCACGAAAACGCAAAGTCTTGCCCGAATCGAAGCCGATGTCGACGTGATCGTGGACACCGGCGGGTGTGCCGTGTTCGACAATACAGACGCTACCCGACATGCCGAAATGCATGATCGCAGTGCCTTCGGTGGTATTGATCAGCAGGTATTTGGCGCGCCGCTCGACGGACGTGATTTTGGCGCCGGTCAGGTGAGAGTCGACATCAGGGCTGATTGGCCAGCGCAGCCGCCGTTCGCGGATGACGACGTCCTGGATTTTGCGACCCACCAGAAACGGCTCGATTCCGCGGCGGCTGGTTTCGACTTCAGGCAGCTCGGGCATCGCGACCTAAGTTATTTGATCTTGGCTTCCTTGTAGAGCACGTGCTTCCGAATCGTCGGATCGTACTTCTTCGTCTCCATCTTCTCGGGATGCAGACGCTTGTTCTTGGTCGTCGTGTAAAAGTGGCCGGTACCGGCACCTGACACGAGTCGAATTATTTCGCGGGTTCCTTTAGCCATGAGCAGCTCCTGCGGCGCCTAAACGCGCTGACCCTGGGCACGCATGTCGGCGATGACTTTGTCTATGCCGTGCTTGTCGATGATGCGCATGCCCTTGTGCGATACGCGCAGGCGTACGTAACGGCTCTCGGATTCGACCCAGAATCGCTTGTTCTGCAGATTCGGTAGAAACCGGCGCCGCGTCCTGTTGTTGGCATGGGAAACGTTATTGCCGCTTTGCGGGCGCTTCCCGGTCACTTGGCAAACTCTGGACATGACTTAAGTGCCTGATTTTACTATAAGATGCCCGCGACTGGCGGGTAGAGAGCGCAACTTTATACCAGCCTCCGGGGCGCAATACAAGCGACCCCGGCAAAGCACCGCCGACCGCAGTTAAATCAGCCCGCGGCTGGCCAGCGACGTGGTCCCGCCGTCGCCTACGATCAGGTGATCGAGGAGCCGGATATCGACGAGTTCGAGGGCGGATTTGATGCGCCGGGTGATGCGTTCGTCAGCCTGGCTGGGTTCCGCGACCCCCGACGGATGATTGTGAGCAAGGATCACAGCCGCGGCGTTGATCGCAAGCGCTTCCTTGACGACCTCGCGCGGGTACACGCTGGTGCCGTCGATCGTGCCACGAAACATTTCGTCGAAGCGCAACACGCGATGACGATTGTCGAGGTACAGGCAGCAAAAAAGTTCGTGGTCGAGATGCCGCATGCGGGCGAGCAGAAACGCCTCGGTATCGGCCGGGCTGCGAATCGCCTCGCCCATGGGCAGTGATGCCTCGAAATAGCGCCGGGCGAGTTCGGGCAATGCGCGAATCGTTGCGAGCCGCGCCTGGCCAACACCGCTTTCGGAGAGAATTGCCGCGTCGTCGGCGTCCAGCAGTACGCGGAGGCTGCCGAAGCGATGCAGCAGACGTCCGGCAATATCTATTGCCGCTGCCGGCCCGCAACTGCGTAACATTGTTGCGAGCAACTCGATATCGGTGACCGGCGGAGCGTCCGTCACCCCGGCGCTTGTGTTGTGGTCCATGAGACGTCCCTGTCGTTGGCGCCAGGCGTTGGCTTTAATTCTGCCGAATGGTTATTTCCATACAAGCAAACAATCTGGGCGGGACGCTACAATATGCTGGAAAACCCGTCGATTGACGGGCTAAGCTCACAGCCTGACAGGCGGCCGAGGCTGCCGGCAAGTGGACACTATGAACATCGTACTTGGCATAACAGGCGGCATCGCCGCGTACAAGACGCCCGAGCTCGTGCGGCGCTTGCGTGGTCGTGGCGCCGACGTGCAAATCGTCATGACGGCATCTGCGGAGGAGTTCGTGACCGAGACGGCCTTGCAGGCGGTGTCGGGCCGGCCTGTTCGCAGCAACCTCTGGGACAAGGAAGCCGAAGCGGCGATGGGGCATATCGAGCTGGCGCGCTGGGCCGACGTCGTGTTGATCGCGCCTGCGACCGCAGAAATCATGGCACGGCTCGCGAGCGGTGCCGCGCCGGATCTGCTGACCACACTCTGTCTGGCCACCGAAGCGAAGATCGCGATTGCCCCGGCAATGAATCATGTGATGTGGAACAACCCGGCGGTGCAGAGCAATCGCCAGTTGCTCGAGGAGCGTGGCGTCATGATTCTCGGCCCCGGCCATGGGTCACAGGCCTGCGGTGAGACCGGCGCCGGGCGCATGCTCGAGCCTGACGACATTGCGGCCGCAGTCTGCACAGCTAACCTGGGCGGCAACGAAACGGCCGGACCGCTTGCGGGAAGGACCGTACTCGTCACGGCCGGCCCGACACGCGAGCCCATCGATCCTGTGCGATACATTACAAACCGCAGCTCCGGCAAGATGGGTTATGCGATGGCTCGCGCGGCCGCGGCGCAGGGTGCCCGGGTTGTATTAGTCAGTGGTCCGGTCAACCTGGAAGATCCGCACGGCGTAGAGGTCCATCGCGTAGAAACCGCCGAGCAAATGTATGCCGAGACACATCGCCATATCGGCGAGGTCGATATATTCATTGCCGCTGCCGCCGTGTCCGACTATCGACCCACCGACTCGGCCCCGCAGAAGATCAAGAAGCAAAAGGAAACGATGACGCTCAACCTGATCCGCTCCGAGGACATTCTGGCGTCCGTGGCGCTGCTCGACCACGCCCCTTTTACGGTGGGCTTCGCCGCGGAAACTGAGAATGTGCGTGACTATGCGCGCGGCAAACTGGAGAACAAGAATCTCGATATGATCGTCGCCAATCGAGTTGGCGACGATTGTGGCTTCGATCTCGACGACAACACGGTCGATGTGCTGTGGCCGAACGGCGAAAAAGTATTTCCGATGACTGCCAAGACCGAGTTGGCGCACACGCTTATCGAGCTGATCGCCGAGCGCTTCGAGTCGATGCGCGGCGGCGACGCGCAGCCCGAGCTTTCGGTGGTTTCATTCAGGGATTGAGGTATTGCGCTCTATTGAACTGAAGATCCTGGATCCTCGCGTCGGCGATTCGATCCCGTTACCTCACTACGCAACCGATGGTTCAGCCGGCCTGGACATACGGGCATGTATCGACGAGCCGCTGGCGATCGCGCCGGGCGAGACCGAGTTGATACCGACGGGCCTCGCGATACATGTGCGGGACCCCGGTCTCGCTGCGGTGCTGCTGCCGCGGTCGGGGCTGGGTCACAAGCACGGTCTCGTGCTCGGCAATCTGACCGGGCTCATCGATTCGGATTACCAGGGGCAGGTGTTCATATCGTGCTGGAACCGCAGCTCGCAGAGCTACGAGATCAGCCCGGGCGAGCGCATTGCGCAAATGGTGTTCGTCTGTGTCGAACAGGTACAGTTCAAGGTTGTCGACGAATTCGAAGACAGTGATCGGGGGGATGGCGGTTTCGGTCACTCAGGGACGGCCTGAGCGGGGGTGGCCGGGCTACTCGATGCCTTTCAAGATCTTGAAGCGGTTTATGTCGCCCTGAAAGCGGGCGATGATCTGCTGCTCGTCGGCCTGGAATCTCTCGAGATTTCGCTGATGGCGCGTAATCGTATCCTGCGTTTGGCCGATAGCGGCGACGAGGTCGGGAGCGATCATCGGCGCGTCCAGGTTGTCCGTGTACGGGCGAAAACGCGAGGCCTCGCGTCTCAGGTTTGTGAGACGCCGATCGAGGTTATGCAAATAGAGTTCGGTGACGCGCGATTGTGCCTGGAAGAGCTCCACTCGCCGATCCCGGTGCATCAAAATTTCATCGACCGTCAGGTACGTGGCCAGCAACGCCTGATCAGCACGCAGTTTCAATGCCTCTTGCAACGCCATTTCGGCGGCGACGCGGTCAGCCTCGATTTCTTCGGGCGTTTTCTTGCCGCGCACTCGATCGATCGCGACGCCGTGATCGTTGAGAACCTGCTTGTCCATTTCGGCGTATTGGGCGGGAACACTGTCGCTGTAGTGCAGCTTGCCGTCAGCGTCCACCCATTTGTAGACTCTGCCTTGCTCGCCTGCGCCCGCGGCGAGGGGCGCCAGAAACAGAAATACGCTTATGAGTCGGAAATTGCCCATGGCCTACTATGCCACGAATGTCTCATTCGAATTCGCGACGTAGTTCGCGAATTTCATGCCTGGTTCGAGCCCCGCATTCCGTAAAAACGGCCCCGCAACGGGCATCTAAATATCTCAAGAGATTACACCGAATTTGCGGCGATAGCTGAGAATGGCCTCAATATAGTCGCCGTAACTATCTGATTCATCTAGAATATCTATCAAATCAGCCAGCTGAATAATACTGATTACAGGGATTCCGAGAGACTGCTTGAACTCCTGTACGGCCGAAAGAGGACCCTTGCCCCGCTCCTGCCGGTCGAGGGAGATGGCGAGCCCGGCGACATCGGCGCCGGTTGCGGCGATAATCTGGTAAGCGTCACGCACGGCCGTGCCGGCGGTGATGACATCATCGACAATAAGCACCCTTCCCTCAATGGGCGCGCCCACGACGCTGCCGCCCTCACCATGTGCCTTGGCCTCCTTGCGATTGAACGCATAGGGAACATCCTTTCCGTGTTGCTCGGCTAGCGAAGCGGCGGTGAGTGCTGCGAGTGGGATGCCCTTGTAAGCCGGGCCGAAGATCATGTCGAAAGCGACGTCGGATTCGACAATGGCGGTCGCGTAAAAGCGGCCAAGCCTGGCCGCCGCATAGCCTGTGCTAAAAAGCCCGGCATCGAAAAAATACGGGCTGGCCCGGCCGGACTTAAGCTTGAATTCGCCGAAGCGCAGCACGCCGAGTTCAAGTGCGAGGTCGATGAATTCCTTTTTATATGCACGCATACCGTTTGTGTCGGTTTGTGTCCTGTCCCGCAAATAAATCTGCAAATACGCTACACAAGGCTTCTGTATTATGGCCGGCGGCACTGACGGCGCACGGGAGTATGACATACGCTGTACCGGATCGAGCGTTCGGGTGACAGTCCCTGCCATCGAAGAGACGGATTCAGAATCGGGAGTAATACATTGTTTCGAGTGATCAGCCTGAACGCGAACGGCATTCGCGCGGCAGCCCGCAAGGGATTTTTCGACTGGATGCAGCGGCAGGATGCGGACGTCGTCTGTATTCAGGAGACGAAGGCCCAGATACATCAACTAACGGACCAATGCTTTTCGCCGGCGGGCTACCACAGCTTCTATGAGGATGCCGTCAGGAAGGGCTACAGTGGCGTCGCGATCTACTCGCGACCAAAGCCCAAAAAAGTCGTCCGTGGCTACGGAGACGCCGAGTTTGATGCCGAGGGGCGCTACCTGGAGGTGCAACTGGAGGGCCTGAACATTGTCTCTGTGTACCTGCCCTCGGGGTCTTCGGGTGACGCACGGCAGCTTGCGAAGTACCGGTGCATGGATTCATTCACCGAGCAACTGAAAAAGCTTCGGCGCAAGCGCTCCGAGATTATTCTCTGCGGTGACTGGAATATCGCGCACAAGGAAATCGACCTGAAGAACTGGCGGGCGAACAGAAAGAACTCCGGTTTTTTGCCCGAAGAGCGCGCGTGGCTCGATACGGTGTTCGGCGAGCACCGCTACGTTGACGCGTTTCGTGCCGTGAACGAAGAGGCGGATCAGTATACCTGGTGGTCGAACCGCGGCCGCGCATGGGACAAGAACGTCGGCTGGCGTCTGGACTACCAGGTTGTGACGCCCGGCCTCGGTAATAAAGTGCTGCGGACCGACATCTACAAGGCCGAGCGATTTTCCGATCACGCGCCGCTCACGATGGATTACGATTGGTCGCATGGTGACTGAAGCCACATCCGACAGCGCGGACGAGATTTTCAGCTGGCGCCACCTCCTGCAAAAAAGGGTGCTGGTCATCGTCTTGCTCGGATTCTCCTCCGGACTGCCATTTCCGTTGGTTTACTCCACGTTATCTGCATGGTTGGCGGAGGCCGGAGTCGAACTCAGCACCGTCAGCACGTTCGCCTGGCTTGGGTTTGCCTACAGTTTCAAGTTCGTTTGGGCGCCGATCGTAGATTCACTGCGGCTGCCCGTACTGACCGGACTGCTCGGCCGCCGCCGAGCGTGGATGATAGTGGCCCAGTTGTCGGTTGGCGCAAGTTTGCTTGTGCTGGCGGGCGTAGACCCGACAGAGAACATCGGAGCGTTTGCCCTGGTCGCATTTGCGGTCGCGTTTTCGTCGGCGACGCAGGACATCGTGATTGACGCTTACCGGATCGAATGTGCGGAAAGCCGAATGCAAGGCGTGCTGGCTGCCGCGTACCAGTATGGATATCGAATCGCAATGTTGATCAGCATGGCCGGAGCGCTGGCACTCGCTACATACGCGCCCTGGTCCGTGACCTACATGGCGATGGCGGGATGCATGATCATCGGCGTATTGGCGACGCTGTGGTGCAAGGAGCCGGCTACACAGGATCGGCGAGCAGCGTACACGGGAATGTCGGCAAGTGAAAAAGTATCGAAGTGGTTCCAGCACGCGGTGGCGGACCCGTTCGCGGATTTTTTCAATCGATTCGGCCGAATTGCGATCTTGTTGCTGGCGTTTGTCTCCCTCTATCGAGTCAGCGACTACGTACTCGGCATACTCGCGACCCCGTTCTATCTTGAGATTGGCTATTCAAAGTTGCAGGTTTCTGGAATCGCCAAGGTTTACGGTACCTGGATCACCTTGCTCGGTGTGGCGGCAGGTGCATGGGCTGTTCTCAAGGTCGGAGTTGCTCGTTGCTTGTTAACCGCGACGATTCTAATCGCCAGTACTAACCTGTTCTTTGCAGCGATGGTGCTGGTGGGGCCGGAGCCCTGGATGTTGGTTGTCACAATCAGTGCCGACAATCTCGCCGGTGGGTTCTCAGGCACGGTACTGATCGCCTACCTGTCGAGCCTGACGAATTTATCGTTCACGGCCACGCAATACGCGTTACTGAGTTCGGTCATGTCCCTGCTCGGCAAGTTCACGGCCGGCTATTCGGGCAACGTGCAGGAAGCCATCGGTTGGCTGGGCTTTTTTCTGTATGCCGCAGCGCTCGGTATCCCTGCGATCCTGTTGTCGATATTCGTTGCGAATCGCCACGATCAGCTTGTCGGCTCAAAATGACACAGACCGTCGAAGTCGCTGTGGGCGCGCTCGCCGAGATCGATGATCCCGGCTGTCGTGAATTTAGTATTGGTGACGGCGAGTGGCCGTTACGGGGGTTCGTCGTGCGCCAGGGCGGGGAAATTTACGCTTACGAAAATGTCTGCATGCACGTCGGCCACCCGCTGAACTGGCAGCCTGATCGTTTTCTGACTAAGGATAAGTCGGCCATCATCTGCGCGTCTCACGGCGCGACGTACAGGATTGAGAGTGGTCTTTGTTTCGCAGGCCCGTGTCCCGGAAAGAAACTGCGTTCGCTTGAGGCCTGCGTACGCGATGGCGAGGTATACGTCACCGGAGCAACGAGCGCATAGCCCATTATCGGTGTACGGTCGCGGCGATCAGTCGAGTCGATCGAGAAACCCAAGTGGATCGTGAAAGCCGCTGGGCATGTCGCCCTCATTCTTGCCCACAAAATCCTCGGGATCCATGTCGACAGATCCGGACCAGTCCTCGGGCGGACTCACT
>Ga0255058_10000976_pt1 | contig 16470 bp, 15 predicted proteins | sample Cases_109_9_MG_FD_188637 | JGI IMG/M metagenome (GOLD analysis project Ga0255058, IMG submission 188637) | Seawater microbial communities from Amundsen Gulf, Northwest Territories, Canada - Cases_109_9 | ecosystem: Environmental > Aquatic > Marine > Gulf | place: Canada: Northwest Territories... | reverse complement strand
AGATTATCTGCTGATGATCGCGAAGCACGGCACCGCGTACAATGTTGAAAAACTGGTCTCCAAATACCGCCGTGCCGTGCGCTTGAACGATGCCGACGTCGCAAAAGCGCAGCACGACAATCGCAGGCTGGATTACTACTACGACTCCGATGGTTGCCTGGTCATCAAAGGCCGGTTCCCCGCCGAGCAAGGTGCACTCATCGTCAAAGCGCTGGAGATGGCCATGGACAAACAATTCGGGGCAGCGACCACCGCTGTGAATGACGTTTCCACGGAAACGTCTGGGGACTCCGAGCCTGAGCCCATCTCAACGCGGCGTGCCGATGCCCTGGCCGAGGTCGCGGAAACCTATATGAACTCCGAACCCGTTCCCAATGCGACTGCCGACCGATACCAGGTTGTTGTCCATGTTTCCGCGGAAACGTCCATGGAGCATCCCAACATCCAAGACGGCCCCCACGTTTCCGCGGAAACGTCGCGACGGATCGCCTGTGATTGCTCCGTGCTGGGCATCAGAGAGGATGAAAACGGCGAACCACTTTCGATCGGCCGAAAAACACGGTCTATTCCGCCGGCGATGCGCCGCGCATTGCGCCTTAGAGACGCGCGATGTCGTTTTCCGGGGTGCACGAATGACCGATATGTGGATGGGCATCACATCCGGCACTGGGCTGACGGCGGTGAAACGGGTCTCGACAACCTTGTGCTGCTAAGCCGGCACCACCATCACCTCGTGCACGAAGGTGGCTTCGCCTGTGAGAAGACCAAAGACGGCGAAGTCCTGTTCAAAGATCAGCGACAGGAGCCGCTCCCGCCCTGGTCCGCGCTACCGACTATCGACAATCACGAGATCGATGAATGGTTTGACCGTGAGTTTTTCGAACAGGGCATCAATTCCGATACCTGTGCCGCAAGGGGGTATGCGGGTGATCGAATGGACTGGGATCTGGCGGTCGGGCATTTGTTTTAGCAGATGCCCCCTGACCTGTCCCTGCGCGTTGTTTGGGGGCCTGAAACTTGACATTCGCCTTACCAGGACTAGTATTCAATTATTCACGTGAATACAACTTCACTGGTGAAGCACACCATGAAAATCCTGCTCATCATCAACGACCCGCCCTACGGGACTGAGCGCTGTTTCAATGCCCTGAGGCTTGCCCTGGCACTCCTGAAGGATGAGGAAAAACCGGAAATCTCAGTATTCCTGATGGCCGACGCGGTGCTTGCCGCAAAGGCCGGTCAAAGTACGCCTGACGGATATTACAACCTCGAAAACATGCTCAAGGGCGTCATCCGGCACGCCGACGTCGTGCTCTGCGGCAATTGCATGGACGCTCGTGGTGTCGGGGAAGGCGAGCTGCTTCCTGGCTCGGTGCGCGGCACCATGCCGCAGCTGGCCGACCTCACACTCACAGCCGACAAGGTCCTGGTGTTCTGATCAGGTAACGGCGGCGCGCGAGGGAGATATTCAAAATGCACATCGTGATCATCGGCGCTTCTTTCGGTGGCCTTAATGTAGCCTTCGATCTGCGGCGACTTCTACCGCACAAGAGCCACAAGATAACCGTCATCGCAAAGGACCCCCGGTTCATCTTCATCCCGTCGCTGCCGTGGGTCACCATGGGATCAAAGACCATCGATGACATTTCGTTCGAGCTTGAGGGCCCGCTCAGGTCAAAGGGCATTGATTTCATCGAGGCGGCGGTTGACAGCATCGAGCCCGCGGATAGCCGGCTGCACACGGCAACAACAACTATCGACTACGATTACCTGGTCGTTGCCACCGGCCATCGCAGTGCCAATGAGGCAGTGTCGGGTCTTGGCCCTTTCGACGGACCAGGACATTCGCTGATGTCGCCGCCAGAGGCCGAAGAGGCACGCGACACGTGGGCTGCTTTTCTCGAAAACCCAGGCCCGATGGTCATCGGCTGTGCGCCAGGCGCCAGCTGCCTTGGGCCAGCTTACGAGTTTTTGTTCGAGGCCCACCACGCCCTGAAAAAACGAAAGCTGTGCCATAAGGCACCGACAGTATTCATCACGCCTGAGCCATTCCTCGGTCATTTCGGCGTTGGCGGATTCGGCAAGATTCGGCAGTTTTTGGAGGGTGAGCTCGAGGATCGCGACGTCCGCTATCACACGTCGGCGACAATCACAGAAATCACCGACCACTCGGTCGCAACTGCCGATGGTTCAGTATTCGAGTCAAGATTTTCGCTCATCATTCCACCGCTGGCCGGCGTGGAGGCCGTCGCCCAAGCGCCAGGCCTTGGTAATCCAAAAGGCTTTGTTCCGGTCGATGACCATTACCGGCACAAAGACTTCAACAATGTATATGCGGTCGGTGTCGCCGTCGCCCTGCCCCCGGTTGAGGAGACGCCGGTACCGGTGAACTTCCCCAAGACCGGCCACATGACCGAACAGATGGCCACAATCGCCGCGAAGAACATTGCAGCCGATATTCTGGGCACGCAAAAGACGACTCACGAGCTGATGGTCGAGTGCATCATGGACATGGGCGACAAGGGCGCCCACATTGTCGCCGACCCAGTTCGCCCGCCGCGTAATGTGTCCGACCTTAGCAGCGGCAAGCGCTGGTTGTGGGCCAAACGCTTCTTCGCTGACTATTACTTGTGGAAACTCCGCCGCGGCGCCAACAGAAGTCCCAAATGGGTGTGGTAATTACCGGCACGGTGTGACGACTCCGGGCCCGGACAAAACGCAGACAAATTAAGAGAGATCCGCATGTTCGAGAAACTCACGCTATTCTCCATGGACCGTCCGAAGACCGTCATCGGCCTGATGTGCCTGGTCACAATGTTGTTCGGTCTCCAGTTTCCGAGCGTCACAATCGACGCCGACCCCGAAAATATGCTCGACGCCGACCAAGCTGACCGTGTTTTCTATAACCAGACCAAGGACGAATTCGGCATCCACGATCTGATCGTCGTCGGCGTTGTGGATGAAACGAATGTGTTCCGACCCGAGTCCCTCGAAGGAATCATGCGCGCCACGTCGGAGATCCTCAAAATCGAAGGTGTAATTATCGAAGACGTGGTCAGTCCTTCGACTACGGACAACGTGAAGTCTGCCGGCGGACTCCTCGACATCCACCCGGTGCTGCACAAAATTCCACGAACGCCGCAGGAACAAACCCAATTGCGCCGGGATATCGCCGAGAACCCGTTTCTTTACGAAAAGATAGCATCTGCCGACGGAACGGCCGTGGCACTCTATATACCCATTGAACAAAAGGATATGAGTTACCGCATCGCTGGTGAGATCGAGAATATTCTTGCGCGCGAGTTAGTACCGGGACAACGGCACTATTTGGCGGGGCTCCCGGTATCCGAGGATACCTTCGGCTTTCAAATGTTCATGCAGATGGCCATCGTCGCGCCGCTCGCTTTCATGGTGATTCTGGCCATCGTTTTTCTGATGTTCCGGCAAAGCGCCTTTCTTATCCCGGTCGCTATGACGGCGATGTTCTCGGTGCTTTGGGCCATGGGAGCACTCATTGGCCTGGGCTTTACCGTCCACATCATGAGTTCGATGATCCCGGTATTTCTTATGCCGATCGCTATCCTCGACGACATCCACATATTGAGCGAGTTTTTCGATCGCTATCGCGTTCTCGGTGACAAACGCCGCGCACTGATCGAGGCTATGCGGCCACTCTACAAACCGATGTTCTATACGTCGCTGACTTCGGCCGTGGGTTTTGCATCACTGTCCCTGGCTGACATACCGCCGGTGCGCATCTTCGGCCTGTTCGTTGCCTTCGGTATCGTTGCTGCGTGGCTGCTGGCCCTGACTATTGTGCCTGCCGTTATCAGCCTGATGGATGAGGAAAAACTCAAGCGCCGACTCTTTCGCAAAGATGATGCACACTCGGACCTGCTGTATCGACTGCTCGGTTCGCTTGGCGGCATCGCATTCTCCCGTGCCCGGGCGGTATTGATTCTCGGGCTGGCAGCATTCGCCTTCGGCATCGTCGGACTGTGGCAAATCGAAGTCAATGACAATCCCGTGAAGTGGTTCAAGACAACCCACCCCCTGCGCCAGGCGGACACTGTCATGAATAAGCTGTTCGGCGGCACCTACATGGCCTATCTCGTTATCGACGCGCAGGAGCCCGAAGCTATCAAGCGGCCCGAGGTCGTCGCCTACATTGATCGATTGCAAGAAGACATTGAAGCCAACCCGCTTGTCGGCAAGACCTCATCAGTAGCCGATATCGTCAAGCGCATCAATCTGGTGCTGCACGATAATGACCCGGCATACGACACCGTACCTGAGAGCCGCGAGGCCGTTGGACAGTTCCTGTTCCTGTTCCAGTCGTCGGGCGACCCCAACGATCTCGACAACTTCATCGATCGCGGGGAACGTCAGGCCAATGTCTGGATTCAGATGAAGGGTGGTGACAACCGGCAAATGCGGAGCGTCGAGGACCAGCTCGACGCATTTGTACAGGCGAATCCACCGCCCGAGGGGCTGACGCTGCAATTATCAGGCCTCACCTATATCAACAAGATTTGGCAGGACCTGATGGTGACCGGTATGCTGAAGGCGGTGCTCGGCAGTTTCATCGTCGTGTTCCTGCTGATGCTGCTTCAGTTTCGGTCGCTCACTTTCGGCGCGCTCGCGATGGTGCCACTATCGGGCTCCATCGCCCTCACCTACGGTCTCGTTGGCTGGCTAGGCATGGATTACAACATGCCCATTGCCGTATGTGGGGCTCTAACGCTGGGCCTCGGCATCGACTTTGCCATTCACTTCCTGCAACGCTTCAAGGCGCATGTAATCGAATCACGGAATGTCGAGCTTACGAACCGTTACATGTTCGGCGAGCCAGGCCGGGCCATCGCGCGGAACTCCATCATCATCACGATTGGCTTTCTGCCGCTTACGCTCTCGACTTTGAGCCCCTATATAACGGTCGGCTTGTTCTTCGCATCGCTGATGTTGTTCTGCACGCTGGCGACGCTCTTCATGCTACCGGCTGCACTGCGCTTTATCGGTGCCCGCGTCATTCCCGGAGGTGTATCGTGAATTCGAACGTCAGGCGCACAACTTTGGCCGTCCTTTTGGGGTGGGTTGCGATTATTGCCTCGTCAGCAGTACTCCCACAATCTGCCGAACCTGTTTCCTTAAGCGCCGATGAAATCATGGAGCGCTCACAGCGGGCCTACTATTTCGCCGGCGAGGACGCAAAGGGCAGATTGACGATGGAACTGATCGATCGACAGGGCAACACGCGCCGGCGGGTCCTGACCATGCTGCGCAGAAACCAGGAGAGTGCCGGACAGCAAAAATATTTCATGTACTTTCATGAGCCGGGCGACCTGCGCCGCCTGACCTTCATGATATGGAAATATCCCGGACGTGACGATGATCGCTGGATTTATGTTCCTGCTATCGACCTCATCCGGCGCATCGCCGCTGAGGACAAATATTCGAGTTTCGTCGGCTCCGATTTCAGCTACGAAGACGTTTCCGGCCGCGATGTATCCGAGGACACGCATAGTATTCTTGGTGAAGAAATGCTGGCAGACCGGGACGTCTTTGTCGTTGAAAGCATTCCCCGCGCATCGGCCGCTTTCACGCGGCGCGTATCATGGATCGACAAGGAAAGCTTCCTTCCGCTCAAGGAGGAATTCTATGACGCGCAGAACCAATTACAGCGGATATTCACGGCCAGCATTATCGAGGATGTCGCCGCTGGCGAGGGCGATGACCGCCGAATCTACCCGACTATCATGAAGCGCGCGATGAAAAATGTCAGAACCGGGCACCGCACGGAAGTCACCGTCGTGTCGGTATCCTATGACCTCGGCCTCCAGGATGACGACTTTAGCGAGCGCCGCATGCGGCGTCCGCCACGGGCCTGGACCCGGTAACCGACCGCCCGTTGTTTGGTGTCGGTATGAAATCAACAACAGTGCCTGCGATCATGCGACGCGTCACGCCTATTCTTGCGCTTTCGGCGTTGATGCTCTCCACACCGTCTCTGTCTCAGGTCAACGAAGATGACTGGCGTGTTGAGGTTGAGAGTTTCCTGCTGGGGACCTATTCGGTCCGCACCGCCGGCGAGCCTCCCGCCGGCCCTGAGGGACGTGAATTTCTCCTGGCCGAGGAACGTCTGCGCCTGGATTTGACGCTATGGACCGACGCTATCGATGCCGAGGCCCGTTTGAAACTCGACGCATTACACGATGCCGTAAGCCGCGACTTCGACGTCGATCTGCGCGAGGCGTATCTCGATTACTCCACGGGCACTCTGGATTTCCGCCTCGGTCGGCAGATCGCCACCTGGGGGGTGGGCGATTTCCTGTTCATCAACGATGTCTTCCCCAAAGACTGGGTGTCGTTTTTCTCCGGCCGGCCACTCGAATATCTTAAACTCGGTGTCGACAGCGCGCGCGTACGTTATTCGAATTCCGCATTGAACTTAGAGCTCATGGTGATGCCGCGCTTCAAACCCGACACGCTGCCGACGCCTCGGCGCTTCTTTCTGCACGATGAATTCGTTGGTGTCGCCGAACGAATTCAAATTCTTCCCGACAGCGGCTTCGACGACCCGGAGTTTGCCCTGAGGCTGTATCGGAGAATCGCAGGCTTTGATATTTCGGCCTATGCCTACCGGGGCTACTGGCGCTCACCAGGCCAACTGGCCAATGACCCCGATATGCCGACGCAGGTGACTCAGTTTTTTCCGGCGCTTTCGGTCTACGGTATCAGTGCGCAGGGACAAGCAATGGGCGGGATCCTGAGCCTCGAGGGTGGCTATTACGATTCACGCGATGACAAAACTGGCGACAATCCCGCCATCGCAAATTCGCAAGTGCGCTTTCTAGTCGGCTATCAAAAGCAGCTCTTGGACAATTTTACTATCGGCGTCCAGTATTACACCGAGATCATGATGGATTTCGACAATTACCGGCAGGCGCTGCTCGCCAGTGGCGTGCCGAGGAAAAAATACCGGGACATCGTAACGCTTGGACTGACGCGCTTTTTGAAACACAAGACCTGGACACTGTCACTATTTGCCTTCTACAGCCCGGCGGAACAGGACTATTTGCTGCAGCCGCAGCTGCACTACAGAGTCTCGGACAACTTTTCCACGACCCTCGGAGCCAACGTTTTCGGAGGCGAGAAACCAACAACCTTTTTCGGCCAGTTCGATCGCAACGACAATCTCTACCTGACGTTGCGTTATGACTTCTGAATGCAGGAGACAACATTGCAAAAACAAAGCCCAAAGCACCGGCTGTACGAGCAATTCGCGCAAGTCGCGAAAGCACTGAGCCACGCTGACAAACTGGAACTATTGGAATTGCTGGCACAGGGTGAGCGCAACGTCGAGGCGCTGGCGAAAGTCGCGGGTCTTACGGTTGCTAACACTTCCCGGCACCTGCAGCAGCTACGGCGTGCAGGTCTGATCGCCTCGCGAAAAGAAGGGCTTTACGTTTATTATCGACTGGCTGCTGATGATGTCATTGATCTCTTTCGCAGCCTGCGACGTACTGGCCAACGGCACATCAGTGAAGTGAACGATGTTGTCGTTGGATACTTCAACGATCGGGATAGCCTGGAGGCAATTTCAAGAAAGGAGCTGCTGCGGCGCAGCGAGGATGGCTTGGTCACTGTCCTTGATGTTCGCCCCAGCGAGGAATTTGAAGCCGGCCACATACCTGGCGCACTGAATGTACCTCTTGACGAAATCGCGCAACACCTGGCGAATCTGCCGAAAGAACAGGAAGTCATCGCCTACTGCCGCGGGGAATATTGTGTGCTGGCCTTTGAGGCAGTAGCGGAATTGAGGAAAAAAGGATTCAATGCACGACGTCTCGAGGAGGGCTATCCTGAGTGGAAGGCTGCCGGTCTGCCGGTAGAAGGGATTAAACCGTGACTTCGGATCATCATTCAGTTGCTGACGAGGCGATCGACGACGTCGTGAAGTATGTACACGGCATTCGCCCCAACATCGGCCTGTTCGCTCAGCAACTGCTTCAGGTTTTCTTCGTCGGTCTGACCATCGGCATGCAACGCACCGTGGTGCCCGCATTAGCCGAGACCGAATTCGGCGTACCTCCCGGCTCCTTCACATTGCTGATGGCATTCGTTGTGAGCTTCGGGTTCGTCAAAGGGGCAATGAATTTTGTCTCGGGCCGGGTCTCGGAAAAAGTCGGCCGCCGCAAGGTTCTGATCTGGGGTTGGCTCATTGCGCTACCGATCCCGTTCATTTTTCTCTATGCGCCTTCGTGGAACTGGATCGTCGCTGCGAATATCCTGTTGGGCATCAATCAGGGGTTTGCCTGGTCGATGACAGTTACGAGCAAACTCGACATTGTGCGACCAGAGCAACGCGGTGTCGCCACCGGCTTCAACGAGTTTGCGGGCTACGGTGGAGTCGCGCTCGCCGGACTCATTACCGGTTATCTTGCGAGTGACTTCGATCCCCGCCGGAGCCTTTTTGTATTCGGGCTGTCTGTCATCTTGCTTGCGCTCGTGTCGGCACTGCTTTTCTTCAAGGAATCCATACACTGGGCGCGAGCTGAATCGGCAGCGCACAAAGCCGGCACCCACGACGGTCCGCGGGCCCGTTTCCCGGCGAACGTTTCTGAACACCCGTCTACTGTAGAAATCTTCACCCTTGTTTCGTTCAGGCATCGCACCTTCGCAGCCCTGTCCCAGGCAGGATGTGTGGAGAAATTCGTAGATGCACTGGTCTGGGTGTTTTTCCCCGTATACCTGCATGCAAGGGGCTTGTCCCTCATCGACATTGGCTGGATTGTCGGTACGTATGGCTTCGTCTGGGGCGGTAGTCAGCTCTGGACCGGCCCATTGTCTGACGCCATCGGTCGCAAGTGGCCAATCGTGATTGGTATGTGGACCTGTGCTGCAGGAATCGCGGCCACACTTTTCGCCGACGGCATGGTCGAGTGGTCGTTGGCGGCAGGCGTTACGGGCGTCGGCATGGCCCTTCTCTATCCAACGCTGATCGCTGCTGTCGGTGACATTTCCCACCCCAACTGGCGCGGATCCAGCCTCGGCGTGTATCGATTCTGGCGAGATGTCGGTTACGGTATCGGCGCTTTACTGCTGGGTGTGATTGCAGATGCATTTGGAGCGCTGGAAGCAGGTTTTTGGTTCACGGTTGCAGCAATGACCTTGTCCGGTATGTGGGTCGCGTTCGCGATGGACGAAACGCTGGCTCGCATCAATCCGCAGGACGATGACTGACTATGGCAACTCCGTCCCAGCCCAAATTTGATTATGTGGTGGTGAAAGTCCTGGAGCGCCTCCTGAAAGATGGCAGCGCGTTGACGCTTGTCGACGCCCGTACGTCCGAGGAGTTTGCCGAAGAGCATGTACCAGGTGCGATCAACGTTGGCACTATGGAATTGGCAGAGTTTGCCGAGAGTCGTGGCAACACCTCGGTGGGACTTGTCGTCACCATGTGCGGTTCCACCGGGCGTGGTGAGAAAGCAGCAGAAATTCTTTGTTCCCACGGCGTAGACAATGTCCAGGTATTGCAGGGGGGACTAAAGGCCTGGAAGAATGCCGGCCTTCCCACTTCAGGGCCCTCATAATGCACTTGGACCTGCCCGGCGGGTTGTGTCGGCAACGGTGCGCAATAGAGATCTTTCAGGGCTGGTTTGTTCCATTCGTTTCTCGGGAACCACCGATACGGTAAACTGCCCAACACAGCACCCGTACCCAGCGAATACCCAAAGGACATCCGAAATGCTCACCGTTCTGTCCATGAAGCGAGCCTCATTACTAACAGCGACATTTTGCTGCCTGATATTGGCGGCGTGCACCACGGTCGAAACGCAAAGCTTCCGGGCCACTGGCAGCACGAACGTCGACTCAGCGTACATTGCGACGGACGCCGACTTCAGCCAGTACGACCGATTGCTCATCGATGACATGGGTATTTTCTTTCCCGAAGGCGTACCCATGTCAGAAGAAGAACTGGAACGTATCCGGCAGATATTCCGCGAGTCCTTTATGAAGGAGTTAAGCGAGTACGAAATCACGCAGGAACCGGGACCGGGGATGCTGCGAGTGACGGCATCCCTGGTAGATCTGCGAAGCGCAATCCATGGCGAAGTACCGAATCTGCGCCGGGACATGCGCGACGCTGCCCGCCCAGGAGCCCTGCTTTTTCTGATGGAGTTGAGGGACTCCGGCACTGATCGTGTGCTGGCGCGTGCCGGAGACAGTCAAACTGCGCCACGTTTTGCGTCAGCCGAGGATCGGGAAACCGATTGGGTTGCAGTGGAATCGGCCGCCCAGCGATGGGCAGCATTATTCCGCGATTTTCTGGATCAGAATCTCGGAAAGTGACGCCTGATCGGCAAAGCCATCGAGACCAGGCCGGTACGCTTCGCCGATCGTCTGCTCGACGTGTCCTTTGATATAGAATCCGCATACTGGACCGGTCGAATTCGCATTCCCCTTAATAAGGAGTTCCAATGCCAACAGGCGTATTCAGAGCCATCATGCTTGCTATTTTTTCCATTCTGCTCGCAGCGTGCGCAGCCTCAACTCGGGTCGCGAAGACCTACTCGGACGATGCCTACGCAAATTTATCGTTCAGCAACTTCCTGGTGATTGGTGTGGCCGGCAACTACAACTCCCGGGCACAGTTCGAACGGACAGTTGCTTCCGGCCTCAGAGCTGAGGGTGCCTCGGCCAGCGCTTACTATTCCGTCGTACAGGGAAACGAGCCGATCAGCCGCGATGCTGTATTAGGGGCGGTTCAGGCCGGCAATTTTGACGCCGTATTGGTTACGCGTGTGCTTGACCGACAGACGGATGTGGATGTCAAAAGCGGCTCTGCAGGGGCAAAAGCAACAACGATTGGCGGGAGCGCCATTAACTTCTTTCGCTACAACTACGAAGAGCTGAACGAGCCTCAAAGCATCAGTCTCAACACGACCGTCGTGTTGACAACCGAACTTTTCTCGTCCGCCGACGAGAAAATGATCTGGGCCATTGAGTCATCGAGCACAGATGACGCAGTCGTTGCAGTGCTCATTGACAACGTTGCGGCATCGATTGTCAGCAGCCTGCGCCGGGACGGCCTCATCGGCCGTTAACCCAGAAATTCCAGCCCAGCGACCCATGGACGCCGTAGTCGTTTGTGCTTTAATGCGTGATCTGAAAAAAAGGAGAACAAAAGTGAAGAACAAGATTATCTGGGTGACTGTCGCCGTTGCTTTTTTTGCAGGGCCCCACACACTGGCACAAGAGTCTCTCATTGATCATTTGGTCAATGCTTGTGAAGGTGATTTGCAGAAATATTGCAGCCAGGTTACGCCGGGTAACGGCCGTTTGCTGCATTGCATGGCTGCACACGAGGACAAGATCTCAGGCCAGTGCGAATATGCCTTTTATCAGGCGGCAACCCTGCTCGAACAATTATCGGTAGCGATCAGGTACTTTGCTCAGGAGTGCAAGACCGAGATCGAAACGCTTTGCAGCGATGTCGTGGTGGGTGATGGCAAAATGCTCGCTTGTCTGGATGAACATGAAGAAGATGTCGGTGAAGGCTGCAAAAAGGCGATTGCTGACACAGTCGGCGAGCCCTGATGCGCGGGAGACATTTTACATCGCAGTTTCGGCGCGGGGGCTGATGGCAATATTCCGGCGGTACAGTCCACTACCGCCATACGGAATAGTAGTTTAAATTGAAGCTATCGAAATCGCCGCCAGACTTGGTGATAATCGCCGTGTTGTAACCGATCCGGATTGCGTGCCGGTTTTTGAAGGGAAACACCACGGTCCCGCCGATTCTTGAGTTGCGCTGCCGGTCGGCTCGCAGATCCTGGTCGACGGTGGTGCGGCCTCCGACGTAGTAGTTCACATCCAGCGATGTCCAGAAGCCGGGCCGGACCCGCTTCACCACGTGAAACTCACTGGACACGATAGGGTCCTGCCGCCGTTTTGCCCCCAGAAAGTTGTCGTTATCGCCGAAGAACCACGCACCGAGCTCAAACTCAATCAGCCAGGTGGGACGTACTGGCCAGATTACCCCGAGGGCAGGCTTTACTGCCCAGCGGTTCGTACCGGCGTTGATGAGCTTGTCCGATTCGTAGCCGCCCGTCGGTGCCTGAACCAGAACGCTGGCCCCAACGATCGGTCGCGGCTTCGCCCGGAGCGCTTGGAACCCGGCCGCATCCAGGGTCGGCGCACCGAGGAGATTGATAGACAGTCGGGCCCGGGCATCTGCCAGCGCGGAGATGTGGCGGCTGCGATTTTCGCCCTCCGCAAATCCATTTGTCGATCCCCAGGTATACGGGACGTTGAATTGCACGTTCGCCGTTCTGTCGAAGAGACTAAAGGTGTGCTGGTAGGTAAGCTGGGCGAAGTTAATTGTTGATGCCACGCCTGTGATTGGCAGCGACGGATCAGTCACGACGTCGCCACTGGAATACTGGTAGCCAACAACGACCACATTGGTTCCCTTCGGTGCCGGCCAGTAGGCTCGTGGCGCGATTTCCTGCGCCAGGGCGGCACTCCAGAAACAGATTGCCGGGAGCGCGAGACAAAGAAAGTGGCGCCAGGTCAAAATTGAACCGGCATTTCAGTGACCTTGACCGCTCGACCCCACGGTCTTTTGCTAATGACGCCCTTGACCTCCGCTTTGCCGTATCTATGGAATTTTTCAGTAGATCTTAAGCGCATTTCGATGCCTTGACTTACGATCTGCTTCGCCACCGTTCTCTCAGCATACAATTTAGACGACCGCTTTGTAATCCTGTTTCGGATTCGTGGCATCTGGAAACAAGCCAACCATGCGTCGGCCAGTCCGAAGCCAATAACAAACGGTCATCAATTTTTCGAAATTCCTTGCTTTGTGGAATTGACTCGCACAAAAAGACTCCTCCGTACGAGATTCGCCTGAAGGAGAAGCGCGCCCTTGTCACGGCGGCTCGCTTGGGCGAGAATGCGCTCGCGTTGCGCGGATCTGGCCACGCAGCACACTAAGAGACCATCAATGCAGCGAATATCCAAGTCAGCGGCGCTGTGCGCGCTGCTAATGCTGACAGCTTGTGCCAACCCGCCCCCGGCAGTCTCCGGCGCGGCAGGCCCGAGGCTCGCCGCCGTCGGTATCCAGACTGAGCCTGAATCCTGTGCGGCGCAACTGGGTAGTAGCAGACAATCGCAGCGCGATGAGCTGGACTCCAGTGATATCCGGATGGTGAACTGGAATATTCACAGAGGCAACGATCCGGCATGGACAGCCGATCTGGCGGCAATAACGGGCGAGTCCGACCTGATGATCTTTCAGGAAGTCTCGTTGAATACGGACGCCTGGGGTGTGGTGGCTTCCGATCAGTATCGCTCATTTGCTCCAGGCTATCGCACGAGACGGTCGATGACGGGCGTCATGACCGTCAGTGCCGCGGAGCCATTGACGCAGTGCAGCCTCGTGAGCCTGGAGCCCTGGCTCCGCTCGCCGAAAGCCACGATGATCACTGAGTATGGATTGACCGGTACCGATCAGACGCTGTTGGTCGTCAACACCCACGCCGTGAACTTCACGTTCGGCGTTCGTGTTTTTCAGGAACAGATTCGACAGCTGCAGTCTGTTATGAGTAGACACGCGGGCCCGATCCTGCTGTCCGGTGATTTCAACACCTGGCGCGGGCGACGGTTCAAGATCCTGCATGAGGCGGCCGAAAGTCTTGGACTCGCGATGCTGGATTACGACGAGGATCACCGCAAGCGAGCTTTCGGACAGCCGCTGGATCATATCTATGTCCGCGGCCTCCAGGTGATCGACGCGACGACACGCCGGGTAGGCTCATCGGACCACAACCCGATGTCGGTGCGACTGCGCTTGTGATCAGACGCGATACCGTCGCAGGGATCGAACGATGAGAGTCATTGTCGCCTTCGCGCTGCTTCTGATATGTCTGCATCCGCCGGGTGCACGCGCGGACGGGGCCCCGGCGGAGATAGAATATCTGCTGACTACCATCGGTAGCAGCAATTGCACATTTATTCGCAATGGCACACGACACGATGCTCAGGATGCCGAAGCTCACTTGCGGATGAAATACCGGCGAGGCAAGCGCTACGCGCCGACGAGCGAGGAATTTATCGAGCGTTTGGCCAGCAGTAGCTCTCTGAGCAAGAAGCCGTACTACATCGAGTGCGAAAGCGAAGAGAAGATGGCTTTCGGGCAGTGGCTTATGCAACGACTAAACGAGCTGCGCAAACACAAAAAAACCGTACAGTACGACCAGGCCGATCAAGGTGGTGATGCATATCAAAAAGACCATCCGAGCGATGTCACGACGCCATAGTCAGTGGTCGATTCAGTGCCCGATGGCGGATCACTGTCGAACGTATTGTAGTAACTCATATCCCAGAACAGGTCTGCGATCAGCTCCCACCTCAGATTGATGTCGAACTGTGCGCGGGTACGGCCAGACTCCGTGATGCTCGGGAAAACGGAAAGCCCGACAGACAGGTCGACCGTCGGGTCGTCAAAAATATAGCGCGAGTAGTTCAGACCGAGCAGACCCTCAATGTTTTCCTGAGACGAAACATCGCCCTCCAGAGTCTCCGCGGTGCCAAGCAGCCCTCCAGCCAGCGCCAGTTCCGAGGTGTTGCTCTGAATCAGATACCGCCCTAATCCAGCTCCGATACTGGTTCGCAGATTGAGCCCCAGCTCATCGTTACTTTCGAAGTTCAGCAGGTACGCACTAAACCACCGGTTCTTTCTGAATCGCGTCATGTTGAAGCTAAGATCCGAGCGCTGTGTGGATTCATTGACCTGGTCATTCGTTGTGATGGTGCTGCCGTCGAGGGAGAACGAACGTTTCTCCGTGCGATGCGTCGCGCGAAAACCAAGGTTTCCTTGCGCCACATCACTTGCCTTGGTGAAGGAGTAGCCGAAAGTCATTGAGCCTTGCAGGCGCTCCCAGAAACTGTCCTCGATCTGAGAAATTCGGACGACTTTCCCATACGCAAAAGTGATCGTTTGCTCTTCGTTCGTCAATGTGATTTCTCGCTGGTCAGGCGTTTTGTCAATGGCCCCGGTGATGCGCCGTCCATCGGATCGCTCAAACTGAAATTCGTACTCGCTCTCTACTCGCACAACGTCATCCCACTCTACGCGGACGTCGCCCATCGAATCAGTACTCAGGCGCAGCCTGCCGTGCTCGAGTTGCTTTATTTCACCGGTGACGCGGTCACCGTTAGTCAACCAGATCACATCGATTTTGTCCCTGGCAAAGACAGGGTTGCCTACAATCGAAGCGAGTGTCAGTGTCAAAATGATGATTCTTTTCATTGCTTCACGGATTCCATTTGATTGCTGGTGATTCCCGGTAGCAGAGCGGGCTACATGATCAGGGCAAGGTTTGTTCTGGTAATGAATCCCAAACGCTACACCCGACACTGTACAGTCTCGCCGCCAGACTCAACGTCTGCGACGTTGAGTCTGGCGTCCGCCCTGCATCCGGTTGCCGCTGAAATTCGATTGCCGGTTGTTGTAATTTTGGTAGCCGTCGGTCCGCGCATTCATACTGTGGTTGAGTTCGCTGCGCCGATTCGCATCAAAAGAGCCCCGGCTGCGCGTACTATCATAGGTTCTGTTTGACCAGCTATCAGCTGAGCGCGCTGACCCGTAACTGTCGGCAAAGCCGCGCGAGTTCAGGGTCGATTGAACGTCGGACCGCGACGGACGATCCGCCGGGAGTGATTGGCTTATGTCGTCACGCCGATCGCCGACGGATCCTCGCGCCTGGTCGATCTGTGCCGCACGTTCGTCCGGCACCTCAACCGGGTTCCAGCCATCCTCGCCCCGCTGTTGCCAGCCATCCTCGTCGCGCCGGTATACCTGGCCGTCTTTGCCCGCGTACAGATCGCCCTCCGCCGTACGTCCAATCGCGCCGCGTTCACCGTCACCCGTTTCCCCAACAACGATCGCGCCCTGGTCGTTTCGTGCCGAACGAGTCGAGAGACTTTCATCGCCGCGCGAGAACTCGCCGGACCCGTACACCGTATCGCCGCTGCGTTGCCGCTCAATCTGGCCGCTGCCGCCTTCCGAGGTCTGGAACTGAGTGCTACGCGAATCGCCGTCCCACTGACTCTGGGTCTCAATCCACTTGTCGTTGTGGGTGATCAGCGACTCGCCCCAGCCGCCGTTTTCGTTTGCGTAACGGTTCGTCGCAACGCCGGTACCCGTTCTTGGGTTGTAAGCCACCCCTGATCCGGCAATTTCATTGCTGTCCCAGACGGCACGGCCGCGCGCGTATGTGCCGGTTTGCGGGTTGTAGGAGGCGGCACGGCCGTAGCCGCCATAGGGTCCATACACGCTGCCCGACCTGCCATACATGCCGGTGTTCGGGTTGTACCAGGCAGACGAGCCGTAGCTGTACGGATATGGGTAGTAGTACGGATAGTGCGGGTATCCGCCGTACGGGTAGTAGCCGTAATGCGACG
>Ga0255058_10000975_pt1 | contig 16475 bp, 13 predicted proteins | sample Cases_109_9_MG_FD_188637 | JGI IMG/M metagenome (GOLD analysis project Ga0255058, IMG submission 188637) | Seawater microbial communities from Amundsen Gulf, Northwest Territories, Canada - Cases_109_9 | ecosystem: Environmental > Aquatic > Marine > Gulf | place: Canada: Northwest Territories... | reverse complement strand
ACGGGCTAACCCAAATTTACAACAATATTCATTTGCTAAATATCAAGATTGCAGAAAGGCTGAGGAGTGCGGCCCAGACCGATTCCTCGATAAATGCAATATGTTCGTTGGATGTGTTCACCTATGCTTTAACCTTTTTTATTGAGGATCGATTGGAAGAAATCCGACATTTGTTTACCCCGTATTTTTCTGATTCTTATAGACATATCATTGAGGCCATCGACGAATTGAATGAATCAGCCAAAAGTAAAAAAGATACTTAACAACTCAAGTTTTGCACCGGAGATTTTACGAAGCCCCGCATTTGACTCACGCCGAAGTCGGCAACCCGGTGGATTGGGGTGTAAAACTTGTTCGAGAAGTTGGGAGAATCAAAGTGGATTTTAAACCGATCAATCTACAAGAAAAATTAAGCAAATTTACTGATCACTGGTCGCCCAAAATCATAGCTCAAATTAACGATTATCATTTGAAGATAGTGAAACTTCAAGGAGACTTCGTTTGGCATATACATGATGATACGGATGAAATGTTTATAGCGATTGATGGAGAGATGGAAATCGTGTTCCGTGACGGAAAGGTTGTTCTGAAACCGGGAGAGTTGTTTGTTGTTCCAAAAGGAGTCGAGCACAAGCCTTTCGCCAAAAATGAATGTAATGTTATGCTTATCGAACCTGCAGGTACGGTTAATACCGGTGACGCCGGCGGCGAAATGACCGCGAGGGATGATATTTGGATATGAAGCTTCAGAATTCTGCTCACCTCCAAATGACGCCGTTATACCGCTTATGAAGGGAGGAATTATCTAGCATGATCTTAGAACGCATCAAAGAAGGCATTATCATAGGTGACGGGGGGACAATATTCGAGTTGGAACGAAGAGGTTATGTAAGCGCAGGTCCTTTTACCCCGGAAGCGGTTGTAGAACATCCTGAAGCTGTCAAGCAACTTCAGACAGATTTTGCCCGTGCAGGTGCCGACGTTCTTCAGGCATGTGCCTATTATGCCCATAAAGAAAAACTAAAGGATATCGGCATGGAAGGCGCATTGGCGGATATCAATAAAAATGCCGTTCTGATTGCAAGGGAGATTGCCGATGAATATGGCATTATGGTGGCTGGTAACCTCTGCAACACATGGGTTTATGATCCACAAGATGCTTCCACGCATACAGAGACAAGAGCGCAGTTTGAAGAACAAATTCGATATCAGACAGATTACGGAACGGATTTTTTTATTGCTGAAACGATTGTATATCTCGGAGAAGCAAAAATTGCCCTGGAAGCAATAAAAGCCACAGGCAAACCTTCCATGATAACGCTCGGTTTTAAAAGGGATACTGTCACTTTGGACGGAATAGGAATGGAAGAAGCTTTTAAAGTGCTGGAAGATTCTGGAGCAGATATTGTTGGTTTAAACTGTTTCAGAGATCCCGTGAGGATGCTGCCGCTTGCCCAAAGAGTAAGAAAAAATGTTTCCTGTTATGTCGCAACCCAGCCGGTGGCATTCAGATGTACGGATGACAAACCGTACTTTCAGATTCAGGAATCCGAAGGTCAGATCGCTTTTCCAACAGCGCTCGATCCCTTTGTTCTGACAAGAAAAGAAATGTCATCCTATGCGATACAGGCAGAAGAGATGGGGATTAATTATATAGGTTCCTGCTGTGGTACCGCTCCCCATCACATCCGGGCCATGTCCGAGGCTTTGGGGAGAACCGTACCGAACAGCAAATACTCTCCCAAGATTAATCTTCATACCATTATCGGAGATAAAGAGCATATAAAAGAGAAAGATGAGCGCATATTATATGAACAACGCCATGGAAAAGCATAGGTTCATTTTAACAATGCCACAACATATATTAAGTTCATTAAGAGGGTTTACATGGTGATAAAAGACACAGAAAAAAAAGGCCGTAAGTCGGAGCTGTTCCCGAACACGGGGGCTTCCGGTCGCTGTCGTTCTCACGGCCACGCGTACTTGAGAGCTTGGCTGGTAGTTGAGCAAAAGGTTGGAACATGAAATGGCATAGCTTGAGCAAAAAGGTTTTGGGTGGTGGGGTTCTAGAGCGCAGGGAGGCACGGGCGCTGCTGGAATCTTCGGACAATGAATTGTTCGAGGTTCTACAGGCCTCCTTTGACGTCCGTCGTCATTACTTCGGTCGGGATGTTCGCTTACACGTTATTCGTAATGTGAAGAGCGGCAATTGTAGCGAGGATTGCGGTTTTTGCAGTCAGGCTGCAAAGGCAAACAGCATGATCCCGCGTTACACGATGCAGACTGTGGAAGAGATAGTCGAGGGAGCGCGTGAGGCACAGCGCATGAAGGCAGTGCGGTATTGTATAGTTGCCAGCGGTCGTACCACGCAGGCTGAAGAGATAAAGCTGATTTGTGAAGCTGTTCAACAGATTAAACGGGAAGTCCCGATCATGACTTGCACATCCCTTGGCTTAATTGGCCTTGAGGAGGCCGAGCAGCTCAAACAAGCCGGATTGGATCGCTACAACCACAATCTTGAGACTTCAGAGCGGTTTTTTCCTTCAGTCTGCACCACCCATCGATACGTGGACCGATTGAGTACTGCGAAAGCGTTGAAAAAGGCGGGCTTAGAACTATGTTGCGGCGGAATCATCGGTCAGGGTGAATCATTGGAGGACAGGATCGATCTCGCCTTTGCCCTGCGTGAATTGAAAGCCGATTCTATCCCCTTGAACTTCCTCGACCCAAGGCCGGGAAGCAGGTTTGAAACTTGTGAACGTATTCAACCTGCAGAGGCTCTCCGTAGCCTGGCGATGTTCAGGCTCGTCAATCCCGACCATGAAATCCGGGTTGCCGGCGGTAGAGAAGCATGCCTGGGCGCCATGCAGGTCCTTGCCCTGTTTGTGGCTGATTCGATGTTCACCGTAGGCTATTTAACTACTGAAGGGCAAGGATATCAGACAGATATCGCAATGATACAGGCAGCAGGGTTTCGGGTAACAGACGTGACAGACGTCGGTTGAATATTGGAAAAACCATGAAGCAATTTTTCAAAGAAAGCCCTAGGCAAAGTAAAAGCACCCGATTTAAATACTGTCCACAGTGTGGTTCTTCTTTAACAACGAATCATAGAAAACCTGAAAGCGAAATAAGATGCAACGATTGTGATTTTATCCAATACAGTAATCCACTACCCTGCGTGAGTGTTATTATTAAGGATGACGATGGGCGCGTTCTTATCGGCAGGCGCATGGCAGGGAAAAAATTATGGTGCTTGCCTTGTGGATTTGTTGAAGATGGTGAAAACTTTCTGAATGCGGGACATAGGGAAGTAAAAGAAGAGACCGGCCTTGAAGTCCGGTTTGAACGGATAGTGAACGTCGTTTCCAATGAATTTTCGTCTTTTGAAAGTCTTGTGATCGTACTGGAAGCAAAAATAATTGGCGGATCTCCAATTGCCGGTGATGATATCACGGAACTGAAATGGATACAGAGCCAGGATTGTTTTGAAGAATTCGAATTCATGGCAGATAAATCCATAACAGAAAAATATTTCTCCGGGTATTTATCCGGAATTTTGATTGACCGACGATACAAAACAAGATGAAAAAATCATGGATCGTTGAGGCGAGGTAGCAAAACATTTTTAAGGCTAAAAGAGGCAAAAATCGATACTGATTTCACAGGATGAAGACGATCCTAGGAACGGCCGGGTTAAATCTCGGGAGGAGGTCTGTCATGAAAACGTTATTTATAATAGTGGCATCAGTTTTTCTATTTTCAGTTCAGCCCGGATGGTCTGCAGAACTTACTATCTTAACAGAAAATTTGCCGCCTTTGAACTATTTAAAAGATGGTGTACTTATTGGTCCTTCTGTTGAAATAGTTGAAGAAATTCAAAGACGGGTCGGATCTCGTGAACCAATCAAGGTTTATCCTTGGGCAAGAGCTTATAAAATGGCTTTGGAAGAAAAAAATGTTGTATTGTTTGGAACAACCCATACAAAAGCTCGTCATGACATATTCAAGTGGGTGGGTCCATTGGCTAGAAAAAGAGATATTCTTGTGGCAAAAAAAGGAGCAGGGATAAAAATTACCAGCCTCGAAGACGCTAAAAAGGTTAAACGAATTGGGACGCTTCGGGAAGATACAAGAGAGCGTTTACTTAAAAGTCATGGATTTACGAATCTTGAATCCGTTTCCGATGAACAAAAAAATGCGAAAAAGCTTGTGCTCGGACGTATAGACTTGTGGGCGTATAAAAAGCCCGGATTAAAGACTGTCTGCGAGTTGGCAGGGGTCGACTACAACGAATTAGAGGAAGTTTACTCTCTTCGGGAAATTAATGTTAGCATTGCTTTTTCAAAGAAAACGTCCGATTCAATTGTGCTGATGTGGCAAAAGGCTTTTAAGGAAATGTCAACGGATGGAACGATAGAGCAAATTCGCAGTAAATGGAATGTTGAATAACAAAATAGTTTATGAAGTATAAACCATCATCAAAAACCTCCTCTAAAGCCGGCAGTATCAGCCGACGATTCAGTTTTACCTTGATTGGTGTTGTCACGCTATTGTTAGCTACTTTTGCCATAGCAGGTATTCTTTTCAACATCAATATAATGGAGAAAGACCTGGAAACCCGGCTAAAAAATGCGGTGAAGCTGGCCCAGATCAGTCTGCCAATACCGCTATGGAATTTGGACACTAAAGTCGCAGATGATTTTGTCAGGGCTTTATTTTTAGATAAATCTATAGTCTATGTGAAAGTTCTTTGGGGTTTATCCCAACAAACAAATCTTTCAGCAGCAAGTCAGATCGTCACTGAAAGAAAGCGTAAACCCTATCAGCAAATGGATTTCGAATATTTTTCAAACTCCTCACAATTCATTATCAAATCTTCTGCCATCCAGTTTGAAGAGAGCGAAGTCGGTAATATTCTAATTGTGATGTCCCGTGAAAGCGTGAGAAAACAGACGCTTTTACAGGTTTATGGGATTATCACATTAGCTGCCATTATCATTGCCGCAATCTGGCTGACATCGCTGTTTATAACAAAAAGATATATTTTTCGTCCTCTCTTGCAATTGCGGGAGTCAGCCTCTTTGATCGCAAAAGGTGATTTAGATACCTTTGTTGATAAAGGCAGCGATGATGAAATCGGAATTCTCGCCCAGCATTTGGATGTCATGCGTCGATCAATCAAACAGCTATTTGAAGAGCTGAGAGAAAGCAAGGAAGAGGTAGAAAAACACAGTCGAACCTTGGAACAGGAGGTGGCAGTCCGCACGCAAGAGTTGGATCAGTCGGTGGAAGAACTCAAAGCCCTGGGAGAAATCAGCCAGGCAGTCAGCTCGACTCTTGATTTGGAAACGGTACTGTCAAGCATTGTTCGCCATGCGGTTCAGCTCTCACGGGCCGATGCTGGAACCATTTACGAATTTGATGAAACAGAACAGATATTTTCACCGCGCACAAACTATGGTGTTAGCACAGAATCCATCCAAGAAATGCGCGAGTCGAAGCTTCGAGTTGGGGACGAAACTGTCATCGGACAGGCAGCTGAAAAGAGAATCCCATATCAAGTGCCGAATCTTGTTAATGTTCCGAACTACCCCCTTTCTTATGTGAAGCAAGCGGGATTCCGAGCCTTGCTTGCTTTGCCTCTCCTGCACAGCGATCGACTCGTAGGCGGACTGGTCGTCCGGCGCAAAGCAGCTGGTGAGTTTCCCTTACCGATTGTGGATTTGCTTCAGACTTTTGCCGCACAATCGGTACTTGCTATCCATAACGCAAAGCTTTTTAGCGAAATCGAAGAAAAGGGGCATGAACTAGAGCTTGCCGACAGGCTCAAATCCCAGTTCCTGGCCAATATGAGTCATGAGATCCGCACCCCCATGAACGCCATCATCGGTATGACCGATTTGGCCCTGGGTACCAAGCTCACTTCTAAACAACGTGAATATCTGAGTGTTGTTCGCTCTTCGTCCCGGGCCCTCTTAACTCTCATCAATGATATCCTGGATTTTTCAAAAATTGAGGCTGGTAAGCTTGAAATAGAGGCTGTGCCTTTTGGGTTGCGCGATCTACTCGATGATGTCGCAGACAGCTTCAAGGTGCAGGTGATCAAAAAGGAGATAGAATTTGTCATAGCCACATCCGTGGGTGCCCCCGAAGGGCTGGTGGGTGACCCTTTAAGGCTTCGGCAGGTCCTGGTCAATTTGATCGGCAATGCCTTCAAGTTTACTGAAAAAGGCCAAATATGTCTCGAGGTCCTGCCCGCCGGTCAGGCAAAAAGAGCTGAGGTCGGGCTGAACTTCACCGTCTCGGACACCGGCATCGGCATTCACCGGGATGAAATCGATGCCCTGCGCGATGCCTTTACACAGGCGGACGCCTCAACGACGAGAAAATTCGGCGGAACCGGGCTGGGTTTGTCCATCAGTAATCAACTGATCCAATTGATGGGTGGTTCCGGAATCGGCATCGAAAGCGAGTTGGGCCGGGGAAGCTCTTTTTCATTCAACTTGAGCTTTCCACGTTACGCAGCCGGGGAAGAACGAGACCTGATCGTTCCTGAAAGGATCAAAGGCCTCCGGGCCCTGATTATCGAAGACAACGAGGCCAGTATGAAGGTGCTCGGCCAGATGCTCGAACATTTCGGCATCCGGAATGAGGGGGCCGTTACGGCCGAGGAAGGCCTGGCTTTGTTGAGCTCCGAGGAGGGGGCTCGAAGGTTCGGTCTGGTTTTTATCGATTGGAAATTACCCGGGATGGATGGCCTGAGTGCGGCAGAGGAAATAAAAAACAGCGAGACCCTCAAGGACCTGACCATTATTTTAATGAGCGCTTTTGGAGGAGAACAAGAGATAAGCAAGGACGGAAACAAGGTCGTCAATGGCTTTCTGCATAAACCCTTCAAACACTCAACCCTCTTTGACACCATCATGACCGCCTTCGGCTATACCTCGCGCCCCGAGGACCTCAAATATTTGGCGGCATCGGAAGGGGAATTCGAGGGTATCAGGGTGCTTCTGGCGGAGGACAATAAAGCTAATCAGCAGGTGGCCTGTGAAGTCCTTTTTCAGGCCGGGTTTGAGGTGGATGTGGCCAATAACGGCCGGGAAGCCCTGGAAGCGCTTCGGCGACGCGAATACGCGGCCGTGCTAATGGACGTTCAAATGCCGGTCATGGACGGCTACGAAGCCACACGGCGTATACGTGAGTTGGAAGGCAGTTCTCAATCGTCAATCCCAATAATCGCCATAACGGCCAGCGCCATGAAAGGAGATCGGGAAAAATGCCTGGCCGCCGGCATGGACGATTATATATCCAAACCCATCAACCGGAATGAGCTCTTTAGAGTCCTGAGAAAATACTTGAAGGCTGTGGGGCCGCCTGCAGATTCGGGACTAACAGCCGGGGATACGGCAGAGGATCACCCTCCCCTCCCCGATCTTCAGGGCATTGATGTCTCAGAAGGTCTCCGGCGCCTCGGCCTGAGCTGGGAGAGGTTCTCTAAACTCCTCTTGCGTTTTTCCGGAGGGCAGACCGAAGTGTTCGAAGAACTCCGGCAGGCGGTCGAGAACGGTGATCGGGAAAACATCAGGTTACTAGCCCATTCTCTGGCCGGAGCCGCGGGTAACATTTCCGCCACCGCCCTGAGAAAGGCCGCCAAGGACCTGGAACAAGCCGCGGCCGGAGACAAAGGAGGCGATGAGGCCGGCTTACCCGAGTATTCAGCCGCAATGGAAAGGGAATTCGATGTTATCATAAGTTCCATTGCTTCCCTTGCCTCAGTGGACGACCGGACCGGGATCAAGCCGGCGCCCTCTTCTCGTCTCGACCTGAAACAGCTCCTTTCTTATTTGCAGAAACTTGAACCCCACTTAAAAAGACGTTATGCTAAAGAGAGTGGGGCAATAATTGACGAGATTTCTCGACTGACCTGGCCGGAAGACTTAAAAGATAACCTTGAGGAGCTCGACGGCCTTGTCAGGAAGTATCGCCTCAAACAAGCCTATCCCGTCCTTGAGTCAATTATGAAGAGGCTGGCGGAGGTGAAAGAGGAATAATGGGAACACAGGAAAAATCGACGGTGCTCGTGGTAGATGACAATGAAAACAATATTGACGTTCTGGTCGAGGCCCTTGGAGATGATTATTTTGTGAGCGTGGCCATGGATGGAGAAAGCGCTCTGGAGGTAATCGAAGACGAGCCTCCGGACCTGGTTCTCCTGGATATCATGATGCCCGGTATTGATGGTTACGAAGTTTGTCGTCGCTTAAAGGGCGACCCCCAAACACGTGACATACCCGTTATTTTCATCACTGCTCTGGACGAGATCCAGAGCAAAACCACCGGCTTCGAGCTCGGGGCCGTGGATTTCATCACCAAACCGTTCGAAATCCTTGAAGTGAAAGCCAGGGTCAAGACTCACCTATCCCTGAAGCTCGCCCACCGGGCCCTTGAAATCAGAAACCGGTTCATCCGCAAAACCTTCGGCCGCTACCTCTCCGACGACATCGTCACCAGCATCCTCGAGTCACCTGAAGGGGTTGCCCTGGGTGGGGAAAAACGCGAAGTTACCCTGTTAATGAGCGACCTGCGGGGCTTTACGGCCCTCACCGAAAACCTGCCCGCCGAGAGCGTCGTCGGGTTTATCAATATCTATCTCGAGGTTATGACCGAGGTTATCCTCACGTATCAGGGCGCCATCGATGAATTTATCGGGGACTCCATTCTGGTTATTTTCGGCGCCCCGATCCAACGCGACGACCACGCTCGGCGGGCCGTGGCCTGCGCCCTGGAAATGCAGACGGCCATGGAAGAGGTCAATCGCCGGAACCGCGCAGCCGAGTACCCGCAGGTCGAAATGGGTATCGGCATCAATACGGGAGAGTTGGTGGTGGGAAATATCGGATCTAGCAAAAGGGCCAAATACGGGGTGGTCGGCCGCCACGTGAATTTAACCTCACGTATCGAATCCTATACCGTCGGAGGCCAGATCTTCGTCTCCGAAAACACCGTCGACTCATGCGGGTCGATCCTGAGAATAGAGGACTCCATAGAAGTCATGCCAAAAGGGGTCAAAGCGCCTATCACCGTCTTTGATGTGCGTGGCATCGGTGGGGACTTCAACATCTTCCTGCCCGAAAAAGAAAAGATCGACTTGGAGGAATTGAAGCAGCCGCTCTCCATTCGGTTTACGATTCTCGTCGGGAAATATGCCGGAGACGAGTTTCACCGGGGCAGCGTTGTCAAGCTGGTTCACAAGGCGGCGGAAATCCTGACCGAGACCGCGGTCGATAAACTGGCCGACCTTAAAATATCTCTGTTCAACGATCATGGCCGGGCGGTTACGGACGATCTTTACGCCAAGGTCATCGAGAAAATATCCGAGTCTCCCGGGCGGTTCAGGGTCAGTTTCACCTCAGTGCCGTCGGAAGCCCGGACCTTTTTTGAAACGCTCCTGTCCCCCGCTTGAGGAGCCGACTGACACACTTAACTCAAACGCCACAGGAAACACCCCTGGAGGAACTTGTACAGGAGTGAACGGCGCAAAGGCTGGCATCGTGTACAATGATACTATGGTCGTTAAGATAATGTTTTTGGGGTAACGTGTCCAAAGGGCTGACGGGACAACCTGTTACTGGAAGATACCGAAGACCTGGATCAGGAGGACTTTATCACCGACCTTATGAAGTCAAGGCGACTATCCTGGGAAAGGATTGGGATTATTTTACTTGGGAAGCTAGGATAATTACCTTCCCTATAACCGATTAGAGGGGTTCGCGTGACCCTCAAGAACCGTTGGCCTATCACAGCGAGGAGGTATAAGTCATAGTCCACATAGGTAATCCCTTCGTTTGGTTCGCTAGCCTGCTCTACAAACGAACCATTATCGTATTGACATTGATGTTCGTTGCTGCTCTCGCGCTCACGGTGTTCTATACAGCCCGCTTGCAGCGCGATCTCGTCAACGCCACGGCTCTTGACGAGGCGGCCAGGCTTTCACAGGCACTTGCGGAGTTTCGCACGGTTTACACATCCGAGGTCGTCGATAGAGCCACGGGGGAGGGGATTGTGGTCACCCACGATTATGTCACCAAAAAAGGCGCCATTCCGTTGCCGGCGACACTAACCATGCTGTTGGGTGAGCGAATAAACGATGCGGGTTCCGAGGCCAGTGTCCGCCTGTTCAGCGACTTTCCCTTTCCGTGGCGAACGGACGGTGGCCCTCGGGATGATTTTGAGCGACGGGCCATTCAACAGTTGCGGCAGAACCCGGACCAACCCTTCTTTCGCTTCGAGGAATCCACAGGCCGTAGAATGTTGCGGTATGCCACGGCGGACCTGATGCGACCCGCATGCGTTCACTGCCATAACAACCATCCCGATTCTCCGTTCATCGAATGGAAGACCGGGGACGTCAGGGGTGTCCTGGAAGTTTCGCTCCCACTGGATATCCCGGTAGCGCTGACCAGAGGTGGCCTGAAGGGACTTGTTACACTCCTGGTGATTCTGGGCATGATGGGGTTGTCTGCTCTGGCCGTCGCCGTCCACCGATTTCAACGATCTTCGTCCGAGCTCTCCGAAAAGGTGAAAGAGCGTACAGTCCAGCTCGAAACGGCCAACCGGGCCAAAGGGGAGTTCCTAGCCAACATGAGTCACGAGATCCGCACACCCATGAACGTTATTATGGGTATGACCCACCTGGCTCTCCGGACCGAACTGTCGCCCAAGCAGCACGACTATTTGAACAAAATCAAAACGTCGGCCAATTCTCTGCTGGGCATTATCAACGACATTTTAGATTTTTCCAAGATCGAGGCAGGCAAGCTGAAGATGGAATCGGTAGACTTCGACCTGGACGAGGTAATGAATAATCTGGCCCCTTTGGTGACCATGAAGTCTCAAGGAAAGGAGAATCTGGAAGTCCTTTTCGACATCGCTCGGAATGTGCCGTGTTTTCTGTTGGGCGACCCCTTGAGATTGAGTCAAATCCTCGTCAACCTAGCCGACAACGCGGTCAAGTTCACCGAGGAAGGTGAAATCGTCATCTCCGCCCGGTTGGTCAAAGAAGAGAAAGATCAAGTTACGTTGGAGTTCTCGGTAAGCGACACCGGTATCGGCATGACCCGGGAACAGATCGACAATCTGTTTGAGGTCTTCACCCAGGCCGATACTTCCATAACCCGTAAATACGGTGGCACCGGGTTGGGGTTGACCATTTGCAAGAACCTGGTTGAGATGATGGGCGGAGAAATCCGGGTCGAAAGCAAGCCCGGCCAGGGCAGCACCTTTATTTTCACCGCTGTTTTTGGACGAAGCGAGCAAAAGGAGAAGAAGGTTCTGGAACCGTCCCCGGACCTGCGGGGCATGAGGGTTTTGGTCGTGGATGACAATGCCACCTCACGGGAGATCCTTGCGGGCATGCTCGAGTCTTTCAGCTTCGAGGTTTCCCTGGCCGCATCCGGGGAAGAAGGCTTAACTGAACTGGAAAACGCCTCCAAAGCCCACCCCCATCAGCTGGTGCTGATGGATTGGAAAATGCCGGGCATGAACGGCATAGAGGCCTCGAGGCGGATCAAGAATCATCCTGGCCTGGCCAAGATTCCGAAAATCATTATGGTTACTGCCTACGGCCGTGAGGAGATCATGAACCAGGCCGACCAGGTCGGTTTGGAGGGCTTTCTGGTCAAACCTGTCAGTCCTTCGGTCCTCTTCGACACGTGCATGCAGACCTTTAGCCGGGAAGCCCCCGAATCTGTTACGCCGACCGCGCCTGAGGATAGGACGGATCAAGGGTTACAAGACATTCGAGACGCCCGGATTCTTGTGGTGGAGGACAACAAATTCAATCAGCAGGTGGCCCAGGAACTTCTTGAATGGAGTGGTTTGGTGGTTACCATAGCCAACAACGGGGATGAAGCCGTACGTGCGGTTAAAGAAAAGGATTTTGAAGCCGTGCTTATGGACGTTCAAATGCCGGTCATGGACGGTTACCAGGCCACTAGCGAGATACGTAAAGATGAGCGGCTGAAGGGCTTGCCCATCATTGCCATGACCGCCCATGCCATGACCGGGGACCGGGAAAAGTGCCTCGAGGCCGGGATGAACGACTACGTGTCCAAACCAATCGACGCTGAGGAACTCTTTTCCACCCTCGTCAAATGGATCAAACCCGGGGAATGAGTGATTCCGGACCACCTGGCGGCAGGAACCAAGGAAGAACCGCCAGAGGATGAAGGCCCACCCTTGTCCGACCTGCCTGGCATTTCAGTGAAATCCGGTCTGATCAAGGCAGGAGGCAATAGAAAGCTTTACCAAAAGCTGCTAAGCAAATTCCGCCGCAACCATTCGGATGTAGCCAATGGTATCAGAAATGCTCTGGATATGGACGATCCGGATACTGCAACTCGCCTGGCGCACACCATTAAAGGAGTGGCCGGGAACATAGGGGCCAGGAACTTGTACTTGGCAGCAACGGACCTGGAAGCCGCCCTTAGACAGAAACAGATCGGAAACATAGCGGGACTATTGGACGCTTTTTCCGAGGCGTTGGACCTGATACTGGATTCAATTGCCGCATTGGAATATAAAGAACCGGATTAGGCTGTGATTTAGAGCCAATTAAAGTTGAATTAAAACCGAATCAAAATCAAACTGATATTGCTTCAATTCAGGATGATATTTTTTTGAATATCGAGTAAAGTCTATTTTTTTCATATTCTCTTTTGAAAAATTCTTCTTAGTAACCTTACTGAGATAAAGATCCACATTCTTTTTAGTAATCACTGCCATCGGGGATTTCATCTGTGTACTAGTCTTTACAAAGTCAATACCGTGAAAGTAGTCATAAAGTAATACCATTACCCAAGCACCTTCAATATAATGCCCACCTGCTGTTACTGTAAAATCTCCTGATTTTACGGCTTTCAGAGCTTCTGCGTTTAATATAAGTGTATTAACAAAAATATCTTTCCCAGGGACAAGTTTTTTTTCTTTGATTCCTTCAAGGATGCCATTTGCCCCTCGATAGGAAGCAGTCCACACAACTGTCGCTTCCGGGTAGCGATCCATCAGTTTTAAAAACTTAGTTTTACCCTCCTCCTTGCTCCAATCGGACGGAACGATTTGTCGTAAGGTAGCATCAGGTCTGCCCCGCTTAGGGACTACTTTTTTGAGGCCATTGACTCGGACAACAGAGGAAGCATCAGATACAATGCCGGAAATTCCGACAACGTGAACTTTGCCATCAGAAGCAACTTTTGCTTTAGATTTCGCTTCTTCAATTAGGTAATTAACGATCTTACTTGATGTTCCCTCATCATCAGGCAGCATTTCCCCAATCCAATATTTGTATTTTTCCCTTGGTATACCCATCATCTTACGCTGTTTTTCATCCAAGCCGGAATTAAACAAAAAGGCTGTAACTCCTACTTTTTCAGCAATTTCAATAAATTGGGGGGCAAAGGTTTTAAAATTTTGAAATACAACCGCATCTACTTTGTTAGGGCCACTAACGGCTTCTTGTACTTGACGTATCATTCTGTATTGGTTCATTTTAGCATCATAAAGTCTAAACTCCATTCCTAGATCAGTAGCAGCCTCTTCTGCAAAATTAGCAACCAGAGTCCAAAACGGACTGGTAGCTTTGGGTGAAAATAAAGCAACTTTGTAAGTCTTTGCCAAACTACTTGTTTCAAAGACAAAAACACAAATAACTAAAAGAATTATTTTTTTAATGTTTCCTCCATTCTTAATGTTTTTACAGATATTGCCTAACGACGAGCTAACCGGGGCAAATCCAATGAGATCGCCGGATTGAAGTATTTAACCCTGTTGAACTTTACAAAAGCGATAAACGGCGCGAGGTTGCCACCGGTTGAGCGTTTTGTTCTGCCATTGTTTTTGTACCTTATCTTTCGATACCCCAATAATCCTTTTCGAATAGGAATTCGAATAGGAATAAACTTTGCTTCACGTTCATGAGTAGGAGAACTCCAACCAACATTTACTCTTTTCCCTATCTTCAAGAAATTGGAATGCTCTACCAACATTCATTTGCGAACTTGGTTTCATCTTGAACGGGCCATCCGATTTTACAGTTTTTTGAAGCGACTTTTCCAATAGCTGGGTTGCGTAATCGAATCGTGTATCATCTTGAGACTCAGGGGCAAGAAAATAAGTAATTTGTAGAGTCTGAGCTATTCCCATAGAAACCATACAACACCACGTAAATAAAAAAATGCTTACTTTCAATAAAATTCCGGTTACTGAAAATTTACATCTCATCTCCCCTACCCTTTAATAAACATCTTTAAGTTGCCTTTTTACCACGTCCATAACCGGGGCTAAACAGAACATGCACAAAACTCCGCATCACCACAAAACTTCGTTGAAGCCAACGAACGTTGCAAAACCACCGTGCTGTTTCTCCAATGCCACATTGTGGCAGAACTTGTCAATATGAATTAATATTTCTTAAATTTCATCATTGAGGGATAGCTCCTCAAAATATCCTTGAAAGTGGGGTTTTTATTATAAGGTAGATGGGGAAAATTTGATGGGAGGAATACTCAATTGGTTACAGCAAGATATATATATTCGAGATTTTCCAAGTATTTTTTTCAACAAAACCGCTACAGATTGCGTTTGTCCTTCTTATGGTAAAAATGCAACTGTCTTGCCAAAAACTAAATATCACTAATGTGTTTATGTATATTGAGGGTATATCAGATCTTAAGAAACCTGTGATATCCAATAAATTCAGGCCAAAATTTGATGGATTTATAGCCTGAAATTTCTATCCATCAGAATCAAAAGACATTTTATACCGATGGCAGATATCATTTAGCGACACCTTATTTCACAACTCTCAATTTATGAGTTTCCCGAAGCTTCTTCCATAATTCTTTCATTATAACAGTCGTGTCACCAGCCCTGCTTAAACCTTCATCCTTTGCCATGCAAAGATTCGAAAGCCCGGGCGGTTAAGATGGCAGTTGCGATGCGGGAACATGTGGCCAAGCTGACTGCCTACAATGTCCTTAGTCAGAAAAGAGGACTGACGGCTGCTTGAAGGATTTGGGCATTTTGTTTATCCTTGACTCAACCGAACTGATTGAGTAAAAAACCATTCAGAACGAGTCTGAAGCAATGCATCACTCAAAATACCTGCAAAAAAACAATGTTCGGTTTCATTCCACTAACAAACATTTAATCATATCGAGGGGGAAGACATCATGAGCGCATCTTCAACTTGGTGCATTGAAGGGTCCTATTACGAGGCGTGCAATTGTCACGCGATATGCCCGTGTAGAACAATCGACGGGTTCTCTACCGGCAGGTCATCATATAGATACTGCCAATTCGTTTTGTCCTGGTGGGTCAGGTCCGGTCATCATAACGGAACCAAGCTGGACGATATAAAAGTGGTAATGACAGGTTATTGGGATCAGGATCTGGATGGCGTCCCATGGTACATTAAACTGTACGTAGACGAGCAGGCTGACGAGGGACAATTCGCCGCGCTGAGCAACATATTTCTCGGCCGCGCAGGAGGCGATATACATTTCACCGAGCGGATTGCGGAAGTCCTGGATGTCCAACCGGCGCGGATCGAACTCGACCACACAAGGGATGCGCAATGGATTAAGCTGGGCAAGATCGCCCAAGCAAACGTGAAGCACCCTGTGGAGCACGAAGAGACGGTCACTTGTGGCATCACGGGCCATGACAAACCTGGCCAGGAATACGTCTGCAGTCTGAAAGTGGACGACAGTCCATTTAAATGGGAATTCGAGGAACGCTGCGGATTCGCCACCAACTTCGCTTATCGGTGCGACGAGGCTTAAAGCGTCATCATCCACACACCGACACCCAACAACACGAAGCCCGAGGTGAAACCGATCCGTTCGCCATACGGTACAACCTTTTCAACAAGAACGAAAACCGCCAGCACCGCAACCCACAGCAGGTTCATGACCCCCGTGACAAACAGGATCGCCATTAACGCCCAGCAGCAACCGAGGCAGTAAGCCCCGTGTTTGATACCCATGGCAAAGGCCCCCAGGGCGCCGTCCCGCCACTCAGTCATGAAAAATCCGATAGGCGCGCGGCATCGATTCAGGCAGGCCCGTTTGAGCGGTGTCCACTGAAAAACACCTGCCAGGATAAGGATGGTCCCTCCGACGTATTTGTCGGTTGTGGACATCATCGGCGAGAGGTATGATGCTTTGTACAGGCCCCACTGCGCAATGGTGGCAGCCAGGCTGAACACTCCCCACACCGCCAGATAGGCGAGAGCGAACAATCCGGCAGGTCCGACAGGATCCTTCTCGCCAGAGCGCCTCCTGCTCATCTGCGCGTAGGTGATTATCATCGGCGCGGCAGACGGGGTCATCATTGCCGCCATCATAACTGCCCACATGATAAAGATCATGAATGCGTATGAGAACGACCAGGGCGTAGGGCTGGGCATGACCATC
>Ga0255058_10000974_pt1 | contig 16483 bp, 16 predicted proteins | sample Cases_109_9_MG_FD_188637 | JGI IMG/M metagenome (GOLD analysis project Ga0255058, IMG submission 188637) | Seawater microbial communities from Amundsen Gulf, Northwest Territories, Canada - Cases_109_9 | ecosystem: Environmental > Aquatic > Marine > Gulf | place: Canada: Northwest Territories... | reverse complement strand
ATGCCTGACAGGCGGAGGACTAAAAACGAAAGAAAATGAAACACATGAAATAATAATGAGAAATGTCGGCTTGATAAGCGAAGACAGCGAAATTAGCCCGCAAAGAGATTTGGGCCAGTGGTTTAGTGGGTGGGGACACTCTTCATCTCGTAGATTTGAACAAATTTATGAAAAGATCGAACAACTTGATCAGTGGAGTTAAAAGCCAACAAAAGTATCAACCGGACTGCATATTGCCGCTGCTGGTCTAGTGTTGGTTGATCTTGGCACGCTCACCTTGGTTTGAAGTCCGGCGTAGCAGCCGGTTATACCAGTGTTACACCTTTGATATTCCAGACATATCTTCAAAATTTCCAACCTCTCAAAACCTGAGATATCACCTATCCGATCTGATCAGATGAACGTGGTGAATGCGCTATAAATCTTTCGTGTTGAGGTGATCAAACATTATATGATACTTTTGGGTACCGAGTGTTATGACGCGAATTTGACGACCAGGGGTGTTACAGAGAAACTATCTAATCATAGTTATGAGAGCAGAGATAAAAAATCGAGATGGATAATATTATTTTTCACTCACTATACAACGATGCAAGTTTAAGGACGCTTAAGCATTCTTTATTGTATTTTGATAATATTACAATTCCATCAGATGTTTATACTTGTTCGTTTGGAGAAAACCATAGCCACATTCATTTTCTTCAGTTAATTCCAGATGATGTATACAAACAAATAACTTATCTAAAAAATCAAAATTTAATAAAGGTTTATAAATTTGGGGACAGAAATCCTGCCGATATCAGCAAATACTACAATGCCGTTACTGAGGGGATAAACAAATTAGGAAGAGACCGGCAATATTCAAGAGAGCACATATTGGAAGTTTGCAAGTATTTGAACCTTAGCCCTAATCATCCTGATCTTTTTACAGTCGTAAACGAAGCAACGATTTTCATTTCTGCGATTTGCTTGATGGAATTTAGTGTTCATGAGAAAATATGTTGCATTGACAATCAAATCATATACGAAACATTAAATCTGGGTGTTAAGGGCATTCTCCAATTTGCAAAAGAAAACATCAGTGATCAAAATATAGAATTCAGGCGTATTAAGAAAAACATTTTAGCGCAAAAGGTCCTTTCGCTGAACCTGCCTGCATTTACATTTCAAACGTTCGATGATGTTTTAGAAATAAAAGAAAAACATAGAGCTGGATTGCTTGCCCTAGATAATCACTTAGATAATCTTGCTGATAAGATAGAATTGTCACCTTTCGACCCAGGGTTTAGTGCGGCAATAGACAGACTCATATCTCACCGAATTCAACCTGAAATTGATGACTTAACAAAAAGTATTACTTTTTCTCCAAGTAGGCTGGTTAAAAGAATATATGATCCGCTTAAATTTTTAGCCCTTTCATTTGGGTTTTCAAATAGGTTTCCTGAGTACACAAGAGAAATTGCCGTCGCAGGTGTAACTTTAACTGTAACAACAATCGATAGCATATTTAAAGATTATAATGAAACAAAAAAGAGAATCAAAGAAAGCCCTTATAATATACTAATTTCAATGAGAAACAAATAGTCTCATAACCAGTCATTTAACACGGATTGCGGAAACAGCCCCGCAACCGGTTAATTCCACGTTACATCTTTGATAATCCATACATACCTCAGTTTTTTCATCCTCTATAAAACCTGAGATATCGCCTTTGCGATCAATTCAGGTGATGTCGGTGAATATGCTCTAAATCCTCCGCTTCGAGGTGATCTGGGTGGCGTGATATCGAATTGTCGGGATGCACCCCGTCTCAAAAACAGCATGGCTGATTTCTGGGTGTCTTTTTGCCCCTCCGACGAGTCGAAACCCCCCAGGGGGGTCGGCTTCGCTTATCATCAAATGATCATCGCCTTGGTGGTTTCAGGTGTCTGAAACATCCTACAGGGTTGGAAATTGAATACATCAGAAACAAAAATGGACTTGAGAAGATCGTCTATATCCCGGATTTAATTGTGGTAGCGGGGGCTGGATTTAAACCACCGACCTTCGGATTATGAGTCCTATTTTATCAAGAAAAATTCGGTAATCTATTTTCTGATTTTGTATAAGTTTGTTGGGTATACTGTTGGGTATTGGGTATTTAGGTTGCGGCTAAGAAAGAGAAATATGATATAACTTCTTGATATCATTGGTACGCCCGGCTGGGATCGAACCAGCGGCTTTCAGCTCCGGAGGCTGACGCTCTATCCACTGAGCTACGGGCGCACATTGAAGGTCAACCGATAAAAAATTAACCGTTTAAAGTCAAGCCAAAACCGTCAATTGATAGGGAATCTCCCGGCTTAATAAAGCGTGTTTGAACTTCCGGCAACCAAATCACCCGGACATCGGGAAATATTCCCCTTTTTTTGATTCGAGCATGGCTTTCGCCTCACCGACCACATACAGTGAGCCGGCAACACAAACAGCGTCATTTAAAGATGCGATTTTAATCGCACACTTTACGGCATCGCCTACATCGGGAATAATGCGGATGTTGGAAACGATTTTCTTTGCAATGGGGTAAAGCGTTTCCGGTGGTAATGCCCGGTCGATTTTGGCCCGGGTTAATATCACTTTGCTGCAGATAGGCATAAGACTTCGGAGAATGGCATGATATGGCTTGTCATCTAAAATACCGATCACAAGTGTTATTTTTTTGTCTGAAAGATGGTCGAGCAGAAATCTGGCCAAGTTCCGTGCAGCCATTAAATTGTGCGCGCCGTCCAAAAGAACAAAAGGGGATCTGGAAACAATTTCCAGCCTTCCGGGCCATCTGTTTCCGGCAATCCCCTTTTTGATATTTGGCAGGGAAATCCCTGCACCATCTCTGTTCAATATTTCACAGGCAGCCAGTGTAAGTGCGGCGTTATCCACTTGGTGATTACCGAGGAGCCCGGTGGACATGTTGTGCCAGATATGATCCACGCCATAATAGGTAAATGTTCCGCTTTTTCTTCTTCGCACTCGAAATTCACTCCCCAGGCGAAAAAATGGTGCCCTGCGTTTTTTCGCAATCGTTTTCAAGGCACCAATTGAGACGAGTTGTCCCGCGCCGGTGACAACAGGTATTCCCTCTTTGATGATTCCGCCCTTTTCTTTAGCGATTTGACCGATTGTACTACCAAGGTACATTTTATGTTCAAGGGAAATATTGGATATAACGGAAAGGACCGGCGTGATTATGTTTGTTGCATCGAGTCGCCCCCCCATACCAGTTTCAATAACAGCCCAGTCGACATGGTGGCGGCCGAATACAAAAAAGGCCATGGCGGTCGCATATTCAAAAAAGGTGGGTTCGCGTGATCCCTGATAATTCCTTTTTATCGCCTCGTAAGCGGCAACCACATCTTGATCTGAAACCGGTCGATTATTGATACAGATCCGCTCGTTGAAGCGCACCAGATGGGGCGAAGTATACAGTCCAACTTTTTTTCCGGATGACGCCAATATCGATGAAAGGGTTGAAGCAATCGACCCTTTTCCGTTTGTTCCGGCAACATGAATACTTTTAAAACCCTCCTGGGGATTATTCAATCCCCCCAGCATGCTTTTGATGGTGGATAGACCGAGTATTATGCCGAATCTTCCGAGACTGTAGAGGTTCGCAAGAGAGGCATTATAGGCACTTTCTGGCGTCATGATGATAAAAAAAACCCGGCAGGAGAAACCCTGCCGGGTAATAGAAAACTCACAAATCGTTTTATCTGTATCTGTTTTTTGAAGCGTTCATTCTTTGTCGCCGCACTATTTCCCGTTGTTTGCGGCGCCGACATTCACTCGGCTTTTCATAGCTCTTTTTCAACTTTAATCGTTTAAAAAGACCATCGTTTTGAATCTTTTTCTTCAAAATACGCATGGCTTTTTCAAGGTCATCATTGAGCACCCTGACTTCGATATTCTTCAAACTCGCTCGCCTCCTTTTTTCCATCAGAAAAAAATTTGGATTTAATTTATCTGATAGCTATTCAATTTATCATCTTCAACGATGCTTTCTTACACCAAAATATATTTTATGACAACAAAAATGTTTGATAAAATATGCATGCAACAAAATTATTTTGCTGTTTCGGGTTTAATCTTCAAAGCTTTGAAATAAGCTCGGCAGTCACCTCTTTTACGCCGGGTTTGCCATCTATGATGATATAATTGATCAACCCTTCCTTTTCTGCAAGATCTTTAAAATAGTAAGCGGACGCAAGGGTCCCTGTTTCCGTATCGTAGTAAATATCATGTCGTTTGTCGATCACGTCTTCATCCTGGTCATCTGTCCTTGTGTTTAATTCGCCGCCGCAGATACGGCATCTGTCAGCAACCGGCAAAATCGTTTCAATATAGATATTATTGGGATGGTTGTTGTCTTTTACACAGAGCCGGCGACCCATAACCCTGTTTTTTGCGATTTCACGGTCAAGGATGATTTCCACAACAATATCGAGGGACATACCAACGCCCTGAAGAGCCTCATCGAGCTTGATGGCCTGGTTTTTATTCCGCGGAAATCCATCGAGCAACCACCCTTTTTTACAATCATCCTGTTTGAGACGATTGAGAATCATCGGTGTGGTAATATCGTCCGGAACCAAATCTCCTCGATCGATATATTCCCTGGCCCGATCTCCCAGTTCGGTCCCGCCGGAAATGTTTTCACGAAAGATCGACCCTGGTTCGATGTGGGGTGTATTGTATTTCTTCTTTAACATAGTCCCTTGGGTTCCCTTCCCGCTGCCATTTGGACCAAAAAACAAGATATTCATTCCTCCCTCCTTTTATAAAATGATTCTACAGCTTCCGCAGCGCATTAAAATTCTGCTTCCATAGGCGCCGGCCTTACTATAAAAACAGCATGTTATTGTCAAGCCTTGATACGGCGGCCCAGCAACTCTTCTACAAAAATTAAAGCAGCCGTCCTGTCATGGAGGTCATTTGACAGGGCCCTTTCTTGGACTCGGTTTAAGATTGTTTTAAATAGGGGTGAGGGGGTTAATCCGAAATGATGGATAAGGTCGGTCCCTGTAATCAATGGCGGCGCTTTCGATCTGGGCTGAAAACTTACAAAATATCGATGGATCAGATTTTTTATAAACCGGATAAAGGCCACATTTCTTTCGTCATTTTTATTCCCTTTCCCCCGGGTATCTGCAATGGCATGGATTAAAAGATCCGGAGTAAAATTGCCTAGCTTCATAAAGAATCGGGTCAAATCCTTCCGGGTTAAATCCTTTTCCCTGCCGGCTGCAAAAAAAAATAGCGGTTTTAAATGATTTCTGATCATAAAATCGATGTAACCTGTTTCTCGGACAGAGAACTTCAGTCTTTTACATATCTTATTGACCATGTCCGCGCCTTTTTGCTCATGGCCGTAAAAATGGATATTTCCATTTTGATCGATGGTTCGGGCCAACGGTTTCCCGATATCATGGAACAGGGTCGCACATTTTAGCTGTGCCGATCTTTTTTGATCCATGTGTCGTCGAATTTGACGGGTAATCTCCGGGGCAAACTGGTGGTCATCACGCAAAAGATTTTCAAGCAGGTAAAAGGTTCTCATGGTATGGTCAAACACATCAAAAAGATGAATTCTGTTTTGAAAACATCCCTTTGTCCTGAAAAGCTCCGGAAATATCTGGAAAAGAAGACCGTTGCCGGCCATCTGAAAAAAAGAGTGATTCGACTCCGGTAGGCAGAGTATGCTGAAAATCTCGAATCTGATCCGTTCTGCTGCTGAAGCCCCAATCGATTTGATGTTTTTTTCCACAGCGTCAGCGGTTCGCTGTTCAATGGTAAATTTGAGTGTTGCCCCTACTCTGTAAGCCCTAAGCATGCGAACCGGATCTTTCTTGAAAATTTTACTAGAGGTCATTCTCACCTTTTTTTCAGCTATATCTTTCAATCCGTTCAAAGGATCAATGATCGTTTTGGAAAAAAAGGAGTAGGCAATCGCGTTGACCGTAAAATCCCTTTGAATAAGATCTGTTTCAATGTTTGGGCCCTTTATGGCCGAAATGTCAAAAAGATGTTCACCTGAAACGACCCGAAAGATAACCTGGCCCGGTTTTCCCATTTTAACCAAACGGCCGGATAAATTTTCTGACAATTTTCTCGCAAATTTTTCTGGATTTTCGCGAACGACAATGTCATAATCGGTTGAACGTCGGCCAAGTATAAGATCCCTGACGGAACCACCGACCATATAAACGCCTTTTGTTCCAGGCAGAATTTTTGTATCAAATGGATTCACTTTATAAACACTTTTTCAGGCTAACCATGCCTCCTGCTGCCATTGGTGAACTGACTGGCGGGGAGGTAACGATATATTTATTCCATTGGACAATGCAAGACCAAATAAGTCGTCGACATCGAGTCTTCAATTGATAAAAGTTGCGATAACCGGAAGCGCCGGCTCTGGGAAAACCCTGGTTTGCAACCGTTTTAAAAGCTTGGGCCTCGACGTAATTTTTCTCGATGCCCTGGCAAGGGAGGTGGTTGCCCCTGGGTCAGTCGCACTGCAGAAAATTGCGAGGCATTTTGGGAAGAGAGTGCTGAGTCCCAACGGTACGTTGAACCGGAAGGTGCTGCGACAGGTAATGATAAATGATGCTCAAGACCGGAAAATCATTGAGCGATTTATCCATCCTCGAATCACAGAACTGATGAACCAGCAGGTGTCTGAAGCGGAAAAACGTGGAGAGGCTCTGATCTTGGTGGAGGTGCCCCTCCTTTTTGAAAAAAGAATCGAAAAACAGTTTCAGGTGGTCATCCTGGTTGTCGCGGATCAGGATGTGAAGGTGAAACGGCTGATGGATCGGGATAACATTTCCCGCCGTGATGCAATGGGGCTTTTGAATGTTCAAATGACGGATGACCAAAAGCGGGACCGGGCTGATTTTGTTATAACGAATAATGGCTTCAAGGATGAAGTCTTTCAGTCAGTTGACCGTATTTTTCAAAGATTTCAGGCAAAAGAGACAAAAAAGATTAAAAGGGCTTGACAGACAAAAAATCATGTTTTAGTATAGTTGGAAGATTAAGATCAAGGCATTAAACCCGCCGAGCAGTATGGATATTCAATAATTCTTCTAAACTAAATCACAACGCATTCATGTTCCGCATTATTAACTATCCAATGAGGTCTCATTCCGTCTGCCATCTTTTAAAAAGTTTTGAAATATAACAAGAGGTTTCTGCTACTCTGTTATTACCGCACACTGTGAGTTTTTGATCGGTTATCAGAGTTTCAGAACGGATTTTTTTATATCATTAAAATTCCGGCATCTTTTTGCCAGAGCGCCAAAGTAGTGTAAACGAGGAAAACACTCTATGAACATTGTCGAACTTAAAGATAAAAAAATTAGCGAATTGACCCGGTTGGCCAAGGATTACGACATCGGTGGTGCTGCGGGTATGCGAAAGCAGGAGCTTATTTTCAGCCTGCTTCAAGCGCAAATCGAAAAAAACGGTCAAATTTTTGGAGAAGGAACATTAGAAATCTTGCCGGATGGATTCGGGTTTTTAAGAGCGCCGGATTACAATTATTTACCAGGGCCCGATGACATTTACGTTTCTCCTTCACAGATACGCCGTTTCAACCTGAGAACCGGGGACACGGTATCGGGACAGATTCGACAGCCAAAGGAAACCGAGCGGTACTTCGCATTATTAAAGGTGGAAGCGACAAACTACGAAGATCCGGATGTGGCAAGGGAAAAGATACTGTTCGACAACCTCACCCCGCTCTATCCTGACCGGAAAATAAATCTAGAAGTCGCTCCGGACAATTATTCCATGCGGATCATGGATCTTTTAACGCCGATCGGGTTTGGTCAGCGGGGACTGATTGTATCACCTCCAAGGTCCGGAAAGACCATGCTTCTGCAGTCCATCGCCAACAGCATCATGTCCAACCACAAAGAAATTGTCCTGTTTGTGCTCCTGATCGACGAACGGCCCGAAGAGGTTACAGACATGGCGCGGTCGGTCAAGGCCGAAGTGGTCAGCTCCACCTTTGACGAACCGGCGGAAAGACATGTTCAGGTTGCGGAAATGGTGATCGAAAAGGCCAAACGACTGGTTGAACATAAAAAGGATGTGGTCATCCTTTTAGACAGCATCACCCGGCTTGCGCGTGCCTATAATTCGGTCATTCCCCCCAGCGGAAAGATCCTCTCCGGAGGGGTTGATTCAAATGCACTTCAACGGCCGAAGCGGTTTTTTGGCGCAGCCCGAAACATTGAGGAGGGGGGGAGCCTGACCATCATCGCCACTGCTCTGATAGACACGGGAAGCCGGATGGATGAAGTTATTTTCGAAGAGTTTAAAGGGACAGGGAATCTGGAACTCCAGCTTGACCGAAGAATTTCAGACAAACGCATGTTCCCAGCCATCGACATTAATAAATCAGGAACACGTAAAGAAGAGCTCCTGTTAGAAAAGGATGTCCTCACCCGGGTTTGGATTCTAAGAAAACTGCTTTCCTCGCTAAATCCGGTAGATAGCCTGGAATTTCTGTTGGATAAAATGAGTGGAACGAAAAATAATCAGGAATTCCTTAGCGCCATGAATTCTTAAAAAAATCAAGCGGAGGTTAAAAAGATCATGAAAAGCGGTATTCATCCTGAGTATTCAGAAACAACGATTCAGTGCGCTTGTGGAAACGTAATCGAAGTTGGTTCCACAAAATCAAATATACGGGTTGAAACTTGTTCAAAATGTCATCCTTTTTTTACCGGCAAACAGAAACTGATCGATTCCGCTGGACGAATCGAGCGTTTCAGAAGAAAATACGCGAAGTATTCGGATCAGCAGAAATAACCTGACCAAAACAGATCTGAAGGTCTGAGAACCCTCCTATCAATAGATATCCTAAAAATATTTTTACATAAGCGATTTCATGTTTAATAAACTAAAAGGGGTTGAAAAACGCTTTTTGGAACTCGAAAGGCTGATGAGCAACCCCAAAACTGTACAGAACCAGGCAACATACCAGCGGTATGTCCGGGAGCATGCTGATCTCAATCAGATTGTAACGTTGTATAGAACTTATCGTCATGCGTTAAACGATCTCGAAGAGACCATGGAGCTGTTAAGGGAGGAAGACCCCGAAATTAAAGCACTGGCCCGCGCTGAAATAGAGAAGCTTGATCTGGAAAAGAACAACCTGGAAACCGCGCTTAAAAAACTGTTGATGCCAAAAGATAAAAACGATGAAAAAAATGTAATTATTGAAATACGTGCCGGAATCGGTGGTGAAGAGGCAGGCTTGTTTGTCAGCGATCTTTTCAGAATGTACAGCCGGTATGCTGAAAACAAAAATTGGAAGGTGGAAATCATCAATCACCACGCAACCGGTGTTGGCGGATTGAAAGAGATTGTTGCCATGATCCACGGGAAGGGGGCGTACAGCCGTTTAAAATACGAAAGTGGCAACCATCGCGTTCAACGAGTCCCGGAAACCGAAGCCCAGGGCCGGGTGCATACCTCGGCTGTTACGGTCGCCGTATTGCCTGAGGCTGAAGATGTTGAAATTTATATCGACCCCGGTGATATCAAGGTCGATGTATTTCGTTCAACCGGACCGGGAGGGCAGTCGGTAAATACCACCGATTCGGCAGTTCGAATCACCCACCTTCCGTCTGGGCTTGTGGTGACATGCCAGGATGAAAAATCACAACTGAAAAATAAAAACAAGGCCTTGAAGGTCATGCGTGCTCGACTTCTCGACAAAATGACCCGAGAGCAGAACGAAAAGCGATCGGAAGACCGAAAAAGCCAGATCGGTAGTGGCGACAGAAGCGAAAGGATCCGAACCTACAACTTTCCACAGGGGCGGGTCACGGATCACCGGATCGGGTTAACGCTCTATAAGCTGGAAAATATTTTGCAAGGGAATATCGAAATCATCCTTGACGAGTTGACAACATTCTATCAGGCCCAGGCGCTTCAGGATGCAGGACCTCTTAAAAAACCCGGCAAAGAACGGGGAATTCCTCAACAAAACTAACTGGACAATTCTCAAACTCCTACAGTGGGCCACGTCTTATTTTAAAACCCGCAGTATTGAAGGTTCGAGGGCGTCGGTCGAAATCCTCCTCGCACACATTTTAAAACTCAATCGAATCGATCTATACGTGCAGTATGATCAACCCCTTTCTCCCAGCGAATTAAGCCGGTTTAAGGCATTGCTGAAACGAAGGGTCAAAAGAGAGCCTGTTGCCTACATTGTCGGCACCAGGGGATTTTGGTCAATGGCACTTGCGGTCACACCCGATGTACTGATCCCAAGGCCCGAGACCGAGCGACTGGTCGAGACAGCCCTTTTGCTTTTAGGGGTGAATTCAAGTCCCGGTCAACGCGCCGGGCCAAAGCGTATATTGGAACTTGGGACCGGATCCGGGGCCATCACCCTTGCACTTGCCTCCGAACAACCGTGGCACCTCTTTTTTGCCTCTGATCGATCAACAAAGGCGGTTGCATTGGCCATAGAGAACGCTAAATCCCATCATCTGGATGAAAGCGCTAATTTTTTTTCAGCGGATTGGTTTTCGCCACTCTATCAAATAGGGCATCCATTTGATCTCATCGTTTCAAATCCGCCCTATATTCCGACCCGAATCATCTCCGGGCTTCAGCCGGAAATTCGCCTATATGAGCCGGTTGCAGCCCTTGACGGCGGACAGGATGGACTATCCTCATTAAGGCATTTAATTCGAAATGCCCATATATATTTGGACTCAGGGGGTTATCTGCTTTTAGAGATCGGGGAGGATCAGAAAAATGCCGTTGAAAGGATCGCAGAAAAATGTGGTCATTATGAGAAGATCGTCTTTATCAAAGATTACAGCGGATGTCACCGGGTGGTTCAGATGATGAAAAAACCGGAATAAAAAACTGTTGTGAAATCACATTTTCTTTGCTATAATCTTATACTTTTTTAGAAAACACGCCTTTGGACCTGTTTCCCGGTGCTTTCGTCGATCCGAAAGTTGGCAACAGGAATGATATTGGCGGATGATAAACCTCGATAAAAGGAGAACAAAATGGGTTACGTTACAATGAAGGAACTCCTCGAAGCAGGAGTTCACTTCGGTCATCAAACAAAACGATGGAACCCCAAAATGAAACCGTACATCTTTGGGGCGCGAAACGGTATCTATATCATCGACCTGCAGAAAACCGTCCGCATGTTTAAATCCGTATACGATTTTGTGGTGGACACTGTCGCCAGTGGCAAATCCGCCCTTTTTGTCGGCACCAAAAAGCAGGCCCGGGAGTCCATTTACGAAGAGGCCAATCGATGCGAGATGTATTATGTCCGCAATCGATGGCTGGGTGGGATGTTGACCAATTTTCAAACGATTAAACAAAGTATTGACCGCCTCAATCATCTCAATACGATCAAGAATGACGGATCAATCAACCTCTACATCAAAAAGGAACGGTTGAAACTAGAAAAAGAACGGGTAAAGCTAGATAACAATCTCGGTGGTATCCGCTATATGACTCAGCTGCCCGGTGTTATTTTTGTTGTTGATCCCAAAGCCGAGAACATTGCCGTGCGTGAGGGAAGAAGGCTGAACATCCCAATCGTGGCCATTGTGGACACCAACTGCGATCCGGATGACATCGACTATATCATACCCGGCAACGATGATGCGATCCGCGCCATTCGTCTGATTACCTCAAAAATAGCTGATGCGTGCATTGAAGGTAACAAACAGCTAGAAGAAAAAAGGCAGGCAGAGGCGGATAAGGAACAAAAAGAGGAAATCCCGGAAATACCCGAAGGAGTAGATCTTAAACCAGGCGAGAGAAAGGTGATTTCCGACGGCTCGGAAGGCCCGGTGATAGAAATTATCAAAAGAGCAACCACCGAGCAACCGGAAAATTCGACGGACACTGGGATCGAAGATCCACAGGATGTCTCTGAATCGGAAAAAACAGGAGAAGAAGAATGATGGAAATCAGTGCGGCAATGGTGAAACAGTTACGGGAAAAAACCGGGGCGGGAATCATGGATTGTAAAGAAGCCCTCTCCGAGTGTGACAGCGATACGGATAAGGCCATCGACTTTTTAAGAAAAAAAGGGCTGGCAATTGCCCGGAAAAGAGCCGGAAGAGGTACTTCTGAAGGGCTGATTCAGGCTTATATTCATACGGGAGGCAAAATTGGGGTGTTGGTTGAAATAAATTGTGAAACCGATTTTGTTGCAAAAAACGACGATTTTAAAGAATTTACAAAAAATATGGCCATGCATATTGCCGCCACCAATCCGGTTGGGATCTCCCCTGAAGATGTGCCTCAAACGATCATTGAAAGGGAAAAGGATATTTATCGTGCTCAGGCTCGAGAAATAGGAAAACCTGAAAAAATGATCGATAAAATCGCTGAGGGCAAACTTAACAAATTTTATAAGGATAGTTGCCTTTTACTCCAGCCATATGTTCGTGATCCGAGTGTCTCTATACAGGATGTTTTAAACGATTTGATTGCAAAGATTGGCGAAAATATAACCATTAACCGCTTTTCCAGACTCCAGATAGGGGAACTTTAAAATCGGTGGCATATTCTAGTTTTAAAAGACTGGTGGTAAAATTAAGCGGCGAAGCCCTGGTCGATGACAATGGGTTTGGTATCAGCCGTGAAACATTACGGTATGTCGCCGATGAAATTCGCTCAATATTTGACCTCGGGATTCAGGTCGCCGTTGTTGTGGGCGGCGGAAACTTTATTAGGGGGAGCGCTGCCGACTCATATGGCATGGACCGGGCTTCAGCAGACCACATGGGAATGCTGGCTACGGTTATCAACAGCCTGGCCCTTCAGGACGCGCTGGAAAAAAAAGATATTCCTACCCGTGTTATGTCCGCTATATCCATGCACGAGGTGGCAGAACCCTTTATCCTTCGAAGAGCGGTTCGCCATCTTGAAAAAGGGCGTACTGTCATATTTGCCGCCGGGACCGGCAACCCCTATTTTACCACCGATACAGCCGCGGTATTACGCGCCCATGAAATCCATGCTGAAATCCTTTTAAAGGCGACCAAGGTGGATGGTGTTTACGAAGAAGACCCCAACATCAACAAGAATGCTAAATTTATCAAGAACATCAGCTATATGGAAGTTCTTGAAAGGCAGCTCCGCGTCATGGACATGACAGCAATCTCCCTGGCAATGGACCATCAGCTCCCACTGGTTGTTTTTAATCTCAAACAACAGGGAAATATGAAAAAGGTGGTCTGCGGAGAAGAAATTGGTACCTGGATACGCAACTAGCGGAAGATTTTCACACCAAAAAACCTTCAAACCCACATCACAGAAATACTGACAGACAGATAAAGGGGGGAGATAGATGCTTGAATCGATATACGATGAGACAGATGAGAGTATGAACAAGACGATTACCGCTTTGAAAAACGAGCTGATGAAAGTCAGAACCGGTCGTGCATCACTATCCCTACTTGATGGTATTAGAGTGGACTACTATGGGACGCAGACCCCTATTAACCAAATGGCATCACTTTCGGTTCCTGAAAATCGTCTGATTACCGTTCAGCCGTGGGATGTTTCGGTCATCAAAGAAATTGAAAAAGCCATACTCAAATCCGATCTCGGTCTTACACCGGTGAACGATGGCAAGCTGATTCGTATTGCTATTCCACCCCTTACAGAAGAACGGCGAAAAGAGCTCGTCAAAATCGTTCACAAAATGTGTGAAGATCACAAGATATCCGTTCGCAACATCAGACGCGATTCAAACGATTTGATCAAAGAATTAAAAAAAGATTCCGAGATTCCGGAAGACGACGCTTTCAGGGCCCAAGCTAAAATCCAAAACGCCACCGATGGCCACATTCGGATCATCGATGAAATCTATCAAGAAAAAGAGAAAGAAATCCTTGAATTCTAGTGCATCTCCCCCGCCCGAGGCCGAGCTTGATGCCCCCGTCCCCCCTATTCATGTTGCCATCATCATGGATGGCAGCGGCCGCTGGGCTAAAAAAAGAATGTTAAACCGGATTAAGGGACATGAAAAGGGGGCTGAGACGGTTCGGACAATTGTTCGGGCCAGCCGGGAATACGGCATTTCAATTCTCACCCTCTATGCTTTTTCCACGGAAAACTGGCAGCGGTCCAAAATCGAAGTCACAGCCCTCATGACTCTCCTGAAACATTTTTTGGAATCAGAGCAAAAAGAAATGGTGGATAACAATATCCGCCTCAATGCAATCGGGCAGATAGAGCGCCTTCCCAAAAATGTTCAACAGGCCCTCAATCGGACCATGGAAGCGACAAAGCATCAAAACGGCATGGTGCTCAACCTGGCTTTGAGTTATGGCGGACGAGCTGAAATCGTCAGGATGGTTCAAAAGATTGCAAAAAAAGTCATGGGTGGCGAGATCGATCAAGAAAAAATAACATCCGATGTCATATCCGATCATCTTTATACCAAAGGGATACCAGACCCTGAACTACTGATTAGAACCAGCGGAGAGATGCGGATCAGTAATTTTCTCCTTTGGCAAATCGCATACACGGAAATATTTATCACAGAAACACTCTGGCCGGATTTTAGCGAGAAGGAATTCGTACAGATACTCAAAGAATATCAGCGACGTGACCGGAGGTTCGGCCGGGTTGATATTTGAATCCACAACCTAATATAATGCACTTAAAACGCTGGATTACGGGACTGACGGCCCTCCCCTTTCTCTTTTTACTAATTTCAAAGGGGGGGGAGCAGCTGTTTGCCCTTGTTGTCAGTATGGTATCCATTATTGCTCTGTGGGAATATTTTCACTTTGTATCTGAAACCGATGAAAACACCCGACCAGTTTTCACCCAGGGGTCAAAAGTAGCCAAAAAAAAAGTTTCGCCTGCCGGGTTTCAATTTTTATCTTTTTTGACCGGCTTTGCCATGATTTGGGCAGCCTTTATTCTTTCCTTCAAATTGATGATGGCCCTGATCACATTGAACTTTCTCCTGTTCGGGTCGATTTCCGTAAAGAGGTTTAAGAACAACTCCGGCGATTTAGAATTAGTTTTCAAACAGGTACTGGCTATTACATACATACCGCTGTTTCTCTCGTATCTGGTCTTGATTCGCAATAGCAGCGGCGGGATGATCTGGATATTTTTTATTCTTTGCATAGTCTTTGCGGGTGACACCGGAGCCTATTACGCGGGTTCCTATTTGGGACGACATAAACTTTGTCCTTTCGTCAGCCCTGGGAAAACCGTGGAAGGATCGATCGGCGGGCTGGCTCTAAACCTGGGCGTCGGAGCGCTGTTCAAATGGTATTTTTTACCGTCACTGCCATGGGGTCTGAGTATCCTGTTGTTTCTTTCCATCGGAATCGCCGCTCAGATGGGCGATCTGTTTGAATCGACCCTGAAGCGGATTTCAAACGTAAAAGATTCCGGTATCCTCTTTCCCGGCCACGGCGGCATGCTTGATCGGGTCGATGCCCTGATATTCGCAGCACCAGTGGCCTATTTGTTTAAAACGTATATTATAAATTAACAACCGACGAATCACGAATCATGCGACGGCAGAAGCATCACCATCAAATATGAAGCATCTTTCCATCCTCGGATCGACCGGATCCATCGGCAGCAATACACTCAAGGTTGTAGAAATGTTCCCGGAGCGATTCACTGTTAAAGCGATGACGGCAAAAAAGAACATCCGTCTGATCGCCAGACAGATCGAGCAATTTAACCCGGAATTAGCGGTGGTATATGATGAAAAAGGAGCTCAAGACCTCAAAGATCGGCTTCCCACGGGAACCAAGGTCGAGATCATGTATGGGGCGGAAGGTTATATCGCCGCGGCAACACAACCATCTGTCGATATGGTTGTTACCGCCATGGTGGGTGCTGCCGGTCTGATGCCGACGCTGGCTGCCATTGATGAGGGTATCGACATCGCACTGGCTAACAAGGAAACCCTGGTCATGGCCGGCGATATTGTTATGAAAAAAGCTGATGAAAGCGGGGTACAGATCCTGCCCATCGACAGCGAGCACAGCGCCATCTTTCAATGTATTTCCGGCAACCGCAAAGCGGACCTGAAAAAGATCATCCTGACAGCTTCGGGTGGCCCCCTCATTCATCGGCCGAAAAATGAATTTAATATAATAAAACCAAAAGACGCGTTGAAGCACCCCACATGGCAGATGGGAGAAAAAATCAGCATCGACTCAGCAACACTGATGAACAAAGGGCTTGAAATACTGGAAGCCAAACACTTTTTTGGTGTTTCCCAAGATAGGATCGAAGTTCTGATTCATCCCCAAAGTATAGTTCACTCAATGGTTGCCTATCATGACGGTTCCGTTATTGCCCAGCTGGGAGTTCCTGATATGAGAGGCGCTATCGCCTATGCCCTCTCCTGGCCGGAACGCCTCCCCCTTGATCAGCCATTACCCGATTTTCAAAACATCGG